>Ga0207664_10002563_pt1 | contig 12014 bp, 13 predicted proteins | sample LARL83metaG_FD_184349 | JGI IMG/M metagenome (GOLD analysis project Ga0207664, IMG submission 184349) | Corn, switchgrass and miscanthus rhizosphere microbial communities from Kellogg Biological Station, Michigan, USA - LAR L8-3 metaG... | ecosystem: Host-associated > Plants > Roots >...
CGACGCGCTCAAGAAGGGGAGGGTGACGCTGCTGTTCGCCGCCCACGACGAGGACCACAACAACGCAGTGGTGCTGAAGGAATTGATCGATCAGCGGGAACGGGCGGCAGCGCGGCGCAAGGCGCGGGCGTGATTCTTCGCGGACCGCTGGTCGCTTGCGCGGGAATGACGATGCAATCTTAGAAAAAGGGGGCTGCGGTTGCCCGCAGCCCCTCAGTTTATCAGGGAGAACCTACACCACTCGTACGCTACTGGCGCATGGGCGACGAACCGCCCATGCAGGGCCGCAACTCTTGCGACCCACCCGAGACCTGCGCAAGCGCCGGCCTGGGTCCTCGTGGGCGCGGAAGCCGTCCTGGCCTCTGCCCGCACCCGATGGTGTTCTCGACTCAACGCGTAACGCGGCTTGCGCCGGACAGCGGCTGCCTTAGCTGCACCCCGACGTCGAGCCGCAGGTGTTGCACTTCATGCACGTGCCGTTGCGGACCAGCGTGAAATTCCCGCACTCGCCGCAGGCGTCGCCCTCGAAGCCCTTGAGACGCGCCTCGCGAATCCTCTCCATCTTGGCATCGACGGTGCGTGCCACCGACGTGGCGACGTTGACCGAGGTTGCTTCCATGCCGCTGCCGGCGAAGGTGCCGGTCGTGGCCGCGACCTCGGCCCGCACCGCCGAGGCGATGGCGATCTCCGGATCCATGATGTCGAGCGCCGGGGCTGCGCCGCCCTTGAGGACATAGAGGTTCGAGCGCACGTAGCCGGTCGAGGCGAACTTGCGCAGGTCGAGGCCGCCGTCGCCGGCCGGCAGCACGCCTTCCTGCTCGCCCTTGCCCATGGCATCGGGCAGCAGATCGCCGGGGCCGACGTGCGCGAGATCCGAGCGGCCGAGGTAGGAAATCGCCAGCTCGCGGAAGACGTAGTCGAGGATCGAGGTCGCCATCTTGATCGCCTCGTTGCCCTCGACCATGCCCGACGGATCGAAACGGGTGAAGGTGAAGGCCTCGACGAACTCCTCGAGCGGCACGCCGTACTGAAGGCCGATCGAGACGGCGATGGCGAAGTTGTTCATCATCGCGCGGAAGGCGGCGCCTTCCTTGTGCATATCGATGAAGATCTCGCCGAGCCTGCCGTCCGCGTACTCGCCGGTGTGGAGATACACCTTGTGGCCGCCGACGATGGCCTTCTGGGTGTAGGACTTGCGGCGGTTTGGCAGTCGCTGGCGGCCGGCGATGTAGCGCTCGACGATCCGCTCGGCGATGACCTGCGCCTTCTGGGTCGGCGACGCTTCGACGATCGAGGCGGCGAGGTCGTCGTCTTCCTCCGACTCGTCGAGAAGGACCGAGTTCAGCGGCTGCGACAGCTTGGAACCGTCGCGATAGAGGGCGTTGGCCTTGAGGCCCAGCCGCCACGAGAGGAGGTAGGCCTCCTTGCACTCGTCGACGGTGGCGCTGTTGGCCATGTTGATGGTCTTGGAGATGGCGCCGGAAATGAACGGCTGCGCCGCGGCCAGCATGCGGATGTGGCTTTCCCACGACAGGAACCGCTTGCCGGTCCGGCCGCACGGGTTGGCGCAGTCGAACACCGGCAGGTGCTCGGACTTGAGGCCGGGCGCGCCTTCCAGAGTCATCGCGCCGCCGCAGTGGATGTTGGCGGCATCGATATCGGCCTTGCTGAAGCCCAGCGCCGCCAGCATGTCGAAGCTGACGTCGTCGAGTTGGGCATCGGTCAGGCCGAGCGCCGCCTTGCAGAACTCGGCGCCGAGCGCCCATTTGTTGAACGCGAATTTGATGTCGAAGGCGCCCGCGAGTGTGTTCTCGAGAGCGTCCAGGACGGCGTCGGTGAAGCCCTTGGCCTTCAAGGTTTCGTGGTTCACGCCGGGCGCGTCCTTCAAGGTGCCGTGCCCGATGGCGTGACGGATGATCAGTTCGATCTCTTCCTCGGAGTAGCCGAGCGTCTTGAGGGCGATCGGCACCGTGCGGTTGATGATCTTGAAGTAGCCGCCGCCGGCGAGGGTCTTGAACTTCACCAGGGCGAAGTCGGGCTCGATGCCGGTGGTGTCGCAGTCCATCACCAGGCCGATGGTGCCGGTGGGCGCGATGACGCTCGCCTGGGCGTTGCGGAAGCCATGCTTCTCGCCGAGTTCGAGCGCGTTGTCCCACGCCCGGGCGGCCGCGACGGCGAGATTCACGTCGGGGCAGTTCTCGATGTCGAGCGGCACCGGCTTCACCGACAGGCCTTCGTAGCCCTGCTGCTCGCCGTAGGCGGCGCGGCGGTGGTTGCGGATGACCGTCAGCATCGGCTCGCGGTTTTTCGCGAACTGCGGGAACGGCCCGAGCTCGGCCGCCATCTCGGCCGAGGTCGCGTAGGCGACGCCGGTCAGGATCGCGGTCAGCGCGCCGCACAGCGACCGGCCCTCGTCCGAATCGTAGGGCAGGCCCATCGCCATCAAGAGGCCGCCGATGTTGGCGTAGCCAAGGCCCAGGGTGCGGTACTCGTAGGAGAGCTGGGCGATTTCCTTGGACGGGAACTGGGCCATCAGCACCGCGACCTCGAGCACGACGGTCCACAGCCGGACGGCGTGCTCGTAGCCCTCAATGTCGAAACGGCCGTTCGGCTTGCGGAAGGCGAGCAGGTTGATCGACGCCAGGTTGCACGCCGTATCGTCGAGGAACATGTACTCCGAGCACGGATTCGAGGCGACGATGCGGCCCGAATTGGAGCACGTGTGCCACTCGTTGATGGTGGTGTCGAACTGCACGCCCGGATCGGCCGAGGCCCAGGCGGCATGGGCGATCTGCTCCCACAGGTCGCGCGCCTTGATGCGCTTGTGGACTTTGCCGTCGGTGCGGCGGATCAGCTCCCACTCGCCGTCGGCCAGCACCTTCTCGAGGAAGGCGTTGGTGACACGGACGGAATTGTTGGAGTTCTGGCCCGAAACCGTGAGATAGGCGTCGCTATCCCAGTCGGTGTCGTAGGTCTTGAAGTCGATCGCGGTATAACCCTGCTGCGCGAACTGAATCACCCGCTGGACGTAGTTCTCGGGGATCATCGCCTTGCGCGAGCCGAGAATAGCCTTCCTGAGCTCGGGATTCTTCTTGGGATCGAAGCGGTCCTCGCCTTCGCCGGCGTGGCAGGCCTTGATCACCGCGTTGAGATGCCGGCTGGCGAGCTTGGAGCCGGAGACGAGCGCCGCCACCTTCTGCTCCTCGACCACCTTCCAGTTGATGTACTGCTCGATGTCGGGATGGTCGAGGTCGACCGTCACCATCTTGGCGGCACGGCGGGTGGTGCCGCCCGACTTGATCGCGCCGGCGGCGCGGTCGCCGATCTTGAGGAAGCTCATCAGGCCGGACGAGCGGCCGCCGCCCGACAGCTTCTCGCCGTCGCCGCGGAGCTTCGAGAAATTGGAGCCGGTGCCCGAGCCGTACTTGAACAGGCGTGCCTCGCGGACCCAGAGGTCCATGATGCCGCCCTCGTTGACGAGGTCGTCGGAGACCGACTGGATGAAGCAGGCGTGGGGCTGCGGGTGCTCGTAGGAGGAGGTCGAGCGCGTCAGCTCGCCCGACTTGAAGTCGACGTAATAGTGGCCCTGGGCCGGACCGTCGATGCCGTAAGCCCAATGGAGCCCGGTGTTGAACCACTGCGGCGAGTTCGGCGCAGCCATCTGCTTCGCCAGCATGAAGCACATCTCGTCGTAGAAGGTGCGGGCGTCCTCCTCGCCGTCGAAGTAGCCGCCCTTCCAGGCCCAGTAGGTCCAGGTGCCGGCGAGGCGATGGAAGACGTCCTGCGACTTGCTCTCGCCGCCGATGCGCTCGTCCTTGGGCAGGTCGGCGAGCGCCGCCTCGTCAGGCGCGCTCCGCCACAGCCATGAAGGAACGTCGTTCTCCTCGACCCGCTTCAGTCTGCTGGCGACACCGGCCTTGCGGAAATACTTCTGGGCGATGATGTCGCACGCGACCTGCGACCATTCGGCCGGCACTTCGATGTCGTCGAGACGGAACACGACCGATCCATCGGGATTGCGAATCTCACTGGTGGCACTCTTGAACGCGATATCGGCGTAAGCCGACTGACCTTCTTTGGTGAAGTGACGTGCGATCCGCATTGCCGTATCCCCCAAGCCCTTGGACTATTGAGCGAATCTTTTTATAGGCCGGGCTCTGAATGTCCCTTCGACCCGACCCACTACATGCTGTGAGTTGGGAAATATGGGCCCCCATTTGTGGGAGCGTCAACCAAGTTTTGTGTTGAAACCGAAGGGTTGGCACCAAATCCAGTGGTGACAAAAGACTCGAAGGATGTTCCACGCCGATTTTCTGCGCACATCTTCGCGGCGCCTTCCGCTGTGACAAAATGAAACGGAGCGAAGCCGGCGGATCGACAGGCGGATCGACACCGCGCGAACCGGTCCCGCGGTTCCGCGCCGCCCCGGCCGGTCCGCTTTACGAAGCGGCGGCCCGATGCCATATTCGCCGCCATTCGCGCGACCCCGTCGCGCTCCGGCAATTCACGCACGCTTCTTCAGGATCGTTTCAGTTTATGGATATCGGCACCTGGCTCTTCACCAAGCTCAAGGGCGAGTTGGTCGGAGAAGACCGCTACGGCAATCGCTATTACCGGGAGCGCGGCGGCAAGCGCAACGTGCGCAACAACGGCCGCGAGCGGCGCTGGGTGATCTACAACGGCGCTCCCGAAGGCTCAAAGGTGCCGCCGGTGTGGCACGCCTGGATTCATCACACCATGATTGAGCCGCCGGTCGGCAAGGACGGTCCGCTCTACGCGTGGCAAAAGGACCATCAGCCGAACATGACGGGCACGGCGCTCGCCTACCGGCCGCCGGGCTCGATCCTGAAGGGCGGCCGGCGCGACAAGGCCAGCGGCGACTACGAGCCGTGGCGTCCGGAATAGGGTCCACGATCGCAGCGGCCGGACCGTCCGTGCCCCTCAGCATGCTTTCGCCAAAGCCCCGGAGGGCTTGATCCGATGCGCAGGAATCTCATCGAAACCATTCTCGGCGCCGTCGTTCTCGCGGTGGCCGCGCTGTTCCTGATCTTCGCCTACACCAACGCGAGCCTGAGGAGCGTCCAGGGCAACGAGTACGTCGCCCGTTTCAACCGCATCGACGGCATCAATCCCGGCAGCGACGTGAAGATGAGCGGCATCAAGGTCGGCACGATCAAGAGCGTCGCGATCGATCCCAAGAGCTTTGCCGCCGTGGTGCACCTGACGGTCGACCGTTCGATCGACCTGCCGGCGGACAGCTCCGCAGAAGTCGCGAGCGAAGGGCTGCTCGGCGGCAAGTACCTGTCCCTGGTTCCCGGCGCCGACGACAAGAAGATCGCGCCCGGCGGCGAGATCCGCTTCACCCAGGGGCCGATCAACCTCGAGGAGATGATCGGCCAGTTCATGTTCTCGGGGCAGTCCGGGGGCGGCAAGGACAAGGGCGACGGCTCGGGCGGCGGCTCCGGAGGCGCTCCCGACACGTCCAAGAGCGCGCCCGGCGGACCGACCCTCTAGCCACGCCCGCCGGCGGCTTCGCCGTAGCGGCGGCCCGTCGCGCGAGATGTCCTCTTTCGAGGACGAGGAGAGAGCGCCCATGACCGAGACCGCCGATTGGCACCCCCCCGAACGCTGGCTCGCGCCCGACGGCACGACGCTCGCCTGCCGCGACAAGATCAAGGTCCTGAATGAGAATCTCGTCGAGTTGCGCGCGATGGCGCAGGACGCACTCGAGGATGCGGTGCTGATGGGCGGCGACGAGCGCCAGCTTCGTGCCGTCCTCGTCGAGCTGGTCGGCTCGCTGGTCAACCCTTATCGCAAAGGCGAGCGCTGATGCGGTTTCGTGCCGTCGTGTTCGCGGCCCTGGCGACGGCTCTCGTGTCGCTGCCGGCGCTTGCCCTCGAAGGCGACGGCGTGGTGCTGCAAGGCCTCGACAAGGTCACCGCCCGCATCACCACACTGAACGCGCCGCTGAACACGCCGGTCCGGTTCGGCACGCTCGAGATCACGGCGCTGCGTTGCACCAAGACGCCGCCCGAGGACCCGCCCGAGAGCTCGGCTTTCCTCGTCATTCGCGAGATCAAGCCAGGCCAGAGTCCGGTCGAGCTGTTCCGCGGCTGGATGATGGCGTCGTCGCCGGCGCTGTCGGCGCTCGAGCACCCGGTCTATGACGTCTGGGTCAAGGATTGCACCAACGCGAAGTGAGTTACGGCGTTCCGCCGGCTGAGCGGCGGAATGCCAGATCGCGAGCGTCGAGGGGTCCCAAGGGGAACTCGGCGTCGATCTCCAGCGCCGCCGCCAGCATCCTCCGGAACTCCACGCGCTCGACCTCGTAGACGCCGAATTGCATCAGGTGCTTCGTTATGAACTGGGTGTCCAGGAGACGGAACCGGCCGCGCCTGAGCCGCGCCACCAGATGGCACAGCGCCACCTTCGACGCATCCTCCATGCTGCTGAACATGCTCTCGCCGAAGAAGGCGCCGCCGAGCGCCACGCCGTAGAGGCCGCCGACGAGGCGGTCGTCCCGCCACGCTTCGACGGAATGAGCGTGGCCCATCCGATGCAGCCCGACATAGAGGCGGACGATCTCGCCGTTGATCCAGGTGCTGAGGCGGCCTGGCCTGGGCGCGCCGCATTGCGCGATGACCTCCGCGAAGGCGGTGTCGATACGGATGTCGAACGGCGCCGCATCGAGCGTCTTCTGCAGCTTGCGCGGAACGTGGAAGGTATCGAGCGGAAGCACGCCGCGGCGGTCGGGATCGACCCAGAACAGGGTCGGGTCGTCGGCCGATTCCGCCATCGGAAAGATGCCCGCCGCGTAGGTGCGGAGCAGGATGTCGGGGGTGATGAGCTCGGGCTGGCGGCGGCTGGTGCTCAACGGACGGCTCCGGTGCGGTGGCCTCGCGGGCCATCATGCCACACCGTCTCGGCTAGTTCTTCAAGCCGCAAAAGCGTTCGAGCCAGTGGATATCGTAATGGCCGTTGATGAAATCCGGGGCCGCGATCAGGCGCTGGTGGAGGGGAATCGTCGTTTCCACGCCGTCGATGACGAACTCCTTGAGCGCCCGCTTGAGGCGCATCAGGCATTCGTTGCGGCTTTGTCCATGCACGACAAGCTTGGCAATGAGGCTGTCGTAATTGGACGGAATGCGGTAGCCGGCATAAAGCGCCGAATCGACCCGCACGCCGAGCCCGCCGGGCGGGTGGTAGTCGCGCACGCGCCCCGGCGTCGGCATGAACGTGTCGGGGTTCTCGGCGGTGATGCGGCACTCGATCGCGTGGCCGTTGAACGTCACGTCCTCCTGCCGGAACGACAGCGGCGATCCGGCGGCGATGCGGATCTGCTCGCGGACGATGTCGATGCCGGAAATCATCTCGGTGACGGGATGCTCGACCTGCAGCCGCGTGTTCATCTCGATGAAGTAGAACTCGCCGTCCTGGTAGAGGAACTCGAGCGTGCCGGCGCCGAGATAGCTCATGCTCTTGATCGCATCGATGGCGATCTTGCCGATGCGGGCGCGCTCGGCCGGGTTGAGGCACGGGGAGGGGGCTTCCTCGAGCACCTTCTGGTGACGGCGCTGCAACGAGCAGTCGCGCTCGCCGAGGTGCACCACGTTGCCCTGCGAATCGGCGAGGATCTGCATCTCGATGTGGCGCGGGTGCGTGAGATACTTCTCCATGTAGACTTCGTCGTTGCCGAACGCCGCCTTGGCCTCGGCCCGCGCCGAAAAGAACGCGTGCTCGAGCTCGTCGGCGGAGTTGGCGACCTTCATGCCGCGCCCGCCGCCGCCCGCCGCCGCCTTGATCAGCACCGGAAAGCCGGTCTTCTGCGCCACCCGCGCGGCGTCCGCCACATCGACGATCGAGCCGTCGGAGCCGGGCACGAGCGGCACGCCCGCCTTCTTCATCGTCTCCTTGGCGGCGATCTTGTCGCCCATGGCGCGGATGTGATCCGCCGCCGGGCCGATGAAGGTGAAGCCGTGCTCGGTCACCATCTGGGCGAAATTGGCGTTCTCGGAAAGAAAGCCGTAGCCGGGATGGATCGCGTCGGCATTGGTGATGATGGCGGCCGAGATGACGGAGGCCATGTTGAGATAGCTCTCGCTCGCCGCCGGCGGACCGATGCACACCGATTCGTCGGCAAGGCGCACGTGCATCGCGTCGGCATCCGCGGTCGAGTGCACGGCGACGGTCTGGATGCCCATCTCCTGGCACGCACGGTGGATGCGAAGCGCGATCTCGCCGCGGTTGGCGATCAGGACCTTGTCGAACATGAACGCTGGTACCCGTATGCCGCTATTCGAGGATGAGGAGCACTTCGCCGTATTCCACTGGCTGGGCGTTGGCGGAGAAGATCTGCGTGACGACGCCCGCGCGCGGCGCACGGATCGGATTCATCGTCTTCATCGCCTCGATGATGAAGAGGATCTGGCCCTCGGTGACGTGGTCGCCGACCTTGATGAACGGCGGCGCGCCGGGCTCTGGCGCGGCGTAGACGGTGCCGACCATCGGCGCGGTGACGGCGCCCGGGTGGCTTGCCGACGCCTCGGATGCCGCACTCTTGGGGGCCGGGCTTCCCCCCGGCGTCGAGGCGGCCGCCGCCATGAGCGGAGCCGAGACCACCATCTGCGCGCCGCCGCCCCGGGAGACCCGCACCCGCACCTTGCCGGCGTCGTACTCAAGCTCCGTCAGGCCGGTCTCATCGAGGAGACGGGCGAGCTGCCGCACCAGGTCTTCGTCAACGCTCAAGCGTGCCATGGTCTTCCCTAACGATTGTTGGTCTTGGCGGCGCGCCGCTTCGGGACTCGCCGCTTTGCACCGCGCCCGCCGGCCGCTTCGGCGAGCCCGGCGATCGCCTCGACGGCAAGCTCGTAGCCTTTGGCGCCGAGCCCGGCAACGACTCCGGTCGCCGCGTGCGAGACGAACGACTGATGGCGGAACGTCTCGCGCCGGTAGATGTTGGAGAGATGCACCTCGACGATCGGCACCTCGACCGCCGAGAGCGCGTCGAGAATGGCGATCGACGTGTGGGTGTAGGCGCCGGCGTTGATGATGATGCCGCAGACGCCGCTCCGCGCCTCCTGAATCCACGACACGAGCTCGGATTCGCTGTTCGATTGACGGAAGTCGGCGCGAAAGCCCAGCGCGCCGGCGCGCGTCTCGGTCGCGGCGGCGATGTCGGCCAGCGTCGCGCGGCCATAGACGGCGGGCTCCCGCGTTCCGAGCAGGTTCAGATTTGGGCCATTGAGAACCAGGATTTTGCCGCCGGCCGGTTTTTTCGTCATTGCCGTGTCATGTTTGAACGAGCCAGGGCTCATTTACAGCACCGGGGCATTTGCCGCAACGCAGCCTTTTTCGAGCCGATTCAGGATCTTCACGCGGATCGCCGCGCCCGCACGCGCCGCCCCACCGGATTTGCCTCAAGTTTTAGGCAAAATTTACAGCAACTTAAGTTGCCTCCTATGGAATGGCCAAAGGCCGTGCAGAACCTCCCGGCAGAAAGAATTGGACGACGATGACGGACACGACCACGCCTCGCGCTCTGGAGCAGCGGCTCGTCCTCCGCGTTTTGAGCTATTGGCGCGAATTGGCAGGCACGCGCCCGATGCCCACCGTTTACGACATCGGCAATCCGCCCGTCGACGACATCCGCGAGGATTGCTTCATTCTGGAGTTCGTCGAGTCGGGCGAACTGGTCTTCCGCTTCGTCGGCGCGCGTCAGCAAGCCGCCCTCGACAGCGATCCCGCTGGCCTTCCCTTGTCGGCGCTCGACGAGGAGACGCTGCTCGGTCGCGCCGTTTCCTACCGCGATCATGTCCTGGAGCGGAAGGCGCCGATCTCGGTCGGCGGGCAGTTCATCGACGCTGACGGCCGCACGGTCCTCTATCGCAGCATCCTTCTGCCGCTCGGGAAAAACGCCATCACCGCTCTGCTCGGTTGCGTAAACAGTCGCACCGTCGTGCTCGAATAGCGCGGGGGAGGCCATGGGCGGTCTCTACGAGCTTCAGGTGTTTCGCGACCGCGCGTGGCAGGTCGACTCCGTCTTCGACGACAAGGAGCTGGCTATCGAGGAAGCGCGCCGCATGAGCGAGGGCGGGCGCCAACTGGCGGTTCGGGTGCTCGAGGAGCGCATCGATCCGAATACCGGCCGAACGGCGCTCCGGCCGGTCTTCCGGATCAGCAAGATTCAGCGCTCGGGAAAGACGGAGATCGTCGAATCGCAGAACGACGACGCTGTCGAGCGAAGGGTGGAACGCATGGTTCAGGGCGAGCAGGTGCGGCGCCGAAACAACAGGACCGGCTGGCTTCCGACGATCGTCGTCAGGCTGGCGTTGCTGGCGGTGTTGATCGCAGCCGGGTCGTGGGCCGTCGCATTCGTCCGCGCGTATCTCGACAGGCACCTGTCGTGACACCGGTTGTTTCCTGAGATTCGACGGGAGCGGCCTTGGCCCGGCGGGATTCGCTCGCGAAAAGTTCAGCGCGGCGCGAGCCCCCGGATCGTTGCGCGAGAATCCGGTTTACGTCAGATTAACCCTTCTCTGCCAACAGTCCCGGTTGGCCAGTCAGGGATTTTAAGGGCCGCCATCAGCATCGTGACAGAGACGATCAATCCACGGGAACGCAGGCTGGTCCTGCGGCTGCTCACCTATTGGCGCGAACTGGCGGGCGAGCGCGCCATGCCGCATCCCGGCGACGTCGACGGCAGCCGGATTCCCGACATGTGGGGACACTGCTTCATTCTCGAGGTGCGCGGCGCCGGCGAGCCGGTGTTCGGCATCATCGGCGAGCATCATGCCGCGAAGCTCGGAAGCGACCTTAGAGGTCAGGCGGTGTCGGCCGCCGGCGGCGAAACCCTGCTCGGCCAAGCGGCGTCCTATCATCGTCAGGTGCTCGCGCGCGGCATTCCCATCACCCTGGGCGGCCAGTTCGTCAACCGCGAGGGCCGCACCGTTCTCTATCGCAGCATCCTTCTGCCGCTCGGCGAAGGCGAGGGACGCATTACGGCGCTCCTCGGCGGCGCCAACTGTCGCGAGCTGGTGACCGGCTCATGATCTTGTTCGAGATCCATACCTTCCGCGATGGAAAGTGGAAGATCGACTCGGTGTTCGACGACAAGGAGCTCGCCGTCTACGAAGCGCAGCGGATCGAGAAAGGCGGCCGCTTCTCCGCCGTGCGCGTCATCCAGGAAACCTACGACGAAGAGACGCAACGCACCAGCATCCGCACCGTCTATCGCACTACGAAAGTGGACCGCATCAACGTCGAAGGCGAGCGCAGGCGGGCGCAGCCGCTGGCCGTTGCCGCACCGCCGAAGCCGCCGCGGCCGAGAAAGCACGATATATCTCCGGTTGCCCTGCTGCTGACGCTGACCGCAATCGTGCTGGGCGGCATCGGCGTGTTGTATCTGTTGCAGAACTTCTCCGGCCGCTTCTGATCGGAATTCCGCCGGCGCGTTTGCACCCGCGCCGCGATCGCTCCATACTGCCGATCCATTGTCCGCCGCCCCGGTTCCGCAAGGTTCGCGAGGCAGTGCCTGGGCGCAACTCATCGGATTTGGCATGCAAGTCACCATTAACGGCGAGAGCCGCGACGTTTCCGAAATTCGATCGGTCGAGGGGCTGCTCGCCGACCTCGGCCTCGACGCCCGCAAGGTTGCCGTCGAACTCAACCTCGAGATCGTGCCGAAGTCGGCTTACGGCGCGACCGTGGTTCGCCACGGCGATCGCCTCGAGATCGTCCATTTCATCGGCGGTGGTGCCGATGGCGGCCGCCCCAACTTGGCCGAGGACACGCTGGCTGTCGCCGGCAAGAGCTTTCGCTCGCGCCTTCTCGTCGGCACTGGCAAGTACAAGGACTTCGAGGAGACGGCGCGCGCAATCGAAGCGTCGGGCGCGGAGATCGTCACCGTCGCCGTGCGGCGGGTGAACGTGACCAACCGCAGCCAGCCGATGCTGGTCGATTACGTCGATCCCAAGCGCTATACGTATTTGCCCAACACCGCCGGCTGCTTCAATGCC
>Ga0207664_10002566_pt1 | contig 12011 bp, 6 predicted proteins | sample LARL83metaG_FD_184349 | JGI IMG/M metagenome (GOLD analysis project Ga0207664, IMG submission 184349) | Corn, switchgrass and miscanthus rhizosphere microbial communities from Kellogg Biological Station, Michigan, USA - LAR L8-3 metaG... | ecosystem: Host-associated > Plants > Roots >...
GGACGGCGCGACGAAATATGACGACCAAGGGCGGGAGCGCGCCCGCGCCCAGCTGGCGCGGGACGAGAAGTTTCATGACGAGGGGTGGGGCACGTTCCACTTCACCTGGCGCGAGATCTACCACGAGCCGACGCCCGCGATCGACCGGCTGCGCCGGGTGTTTACTCGCAATATGCCCCGTCCCCGATCCGGGGCGCACGCGAAACCCCCGATGCCCACGCGTTCCGCGTCTGCGCCCGCCACGTCCACGCGCCTCGCGCCCGCGCATGCGGCGCCCGCGACTGCCGCGCCCACGCATGCCGGATCACGCGAGTCCCGTGACCGCGGGCCACGGGCGTTATACCGGGTCGACGTGGTACTCGTTCTGGGCTTCTACCAGGCCTTTGGTGATCAGCGCGGCCACCGCATCGGCGGCACGGTCGAGGGCGAAGGGGAGTTCCTTGCGCTCCATCGACGAGAAGTCCTTCAGCACGAACGCGGCCGGGTCCATCCGGCCCGGAGGGCGGCCAATGCCGACACGGACGCGGTAGTAGTCGCGAGTGCCGAGTGACGCGGTGATGGAGCGCAGCCCGTTGTGCCCGTTATCGCCGCCGCCGAGCTTCAGGCGCACCCCGCCGAAGGGGACATCGAGCTCGTCGTGGATGACCACCACTCGTTCGGGAGAAAGCTTGTAAAAAGCAGTGAGCCCGGCCACTGGACCGCCGGACAGGTTCATGTAGGAGCGCGGCCGGGCCAGGGTGACCGGCTGGCCGGACAGGCGTCCCTCGGCGATATCGTTGCGGGTGCGGTGCGCCTTGAAGCGGGCGCCGATCCGCTCCGCGAGCAGCGCGAGGACCATGGCCCCTGCGTTGTGGCGGGTGCCCGCGTACTCCGGGCCCGGATTGCCGAGGCCCACGATGATCCAGCGTTCGTCAGCCATGCAGGGGGCTCCAAGCGTGCTGGCCGGGCGCGGGCTGCGCCGCGTCCGGCCAGTCGTCGCGTGGTCTTACTCGGCCTCGGCGGCCTCGGCGGGCGCCTCGGCGGCCTCGCCCTCAGCAGCCTCGCCCTCGGCGGCCTCGCCCTCAGCCTCGGCCTCAGCCTCACCGAGGTCGACCGTCGGAGCGGAGATCACGTGCAGCACCAGGGCCTCCGGGTCGGTCGCCAGCGTGGACCCCGACGGAAGCGCGATGTCGCCAGCGTGGACGGCCGTGCCGATCTCCATGCCCTCGACGTCCACGTCAACGCCGTCGGGGAGGTGAGTCGCCTCGGCCAGGACGGCGATCTGGATGAGCTGCTGGTCGAGCAGGCCGCCGGGGAACACGTCACCGTGTACCCGGACCGGGATCTGCACGGTGACCTTCTCGCCGCGGCGGATCTCGATCAGGTCCACGTGCTCCAGATCGCCCTTGATGGGGTGGCGCTGCACCGACTTGGGCAGCGCGAGCGCTGACTTGCCGACGCCTTCGATCCTGATCAGCACGTTGGGCGTCTTGAGCGCGATCATGAGCTCGTGCCCCGGCAGCGTGAAGTGGCGGTTCTCTGCGCCGTGGCCGTACATCACGGCGGGCACACGACCCGCCCGGCGGGTACGGCGGGACGCCCCCTTGCCGAACTCGGTGCGCGGCTCAGCGTCGATACGGACCTCAGGCACGGTCTGTCACTCCTCATTGGGTATTCGATGCGCCAGCGAAGTCTAGCCGGCAAACAACACGCTAGCGGGCGGCCGCCGCGCATCCGCCTGTGTGGCACGGCCTTTCCAAGCCGCCGTCGGCCCAAACTCCCCGTGGGCTAACTTGACGGCAAGCGACGCGAGCAGCGAGGCGGTCTGCGCCACGCCTGCGCGATCACCGACTTGCTCAAATAGCCTAGTCGCCGCGGCCAGGGACACGCGCGCCTCGGCCAGGTCGCCGACCTTTGCCCTGGCCTCCGCTAGGTCCTTGAGTGTCCAGGCCTCGCCCGCGAGCAATCCGGCGGCCCGGTGCTTGCTGAGTGCTTCGGTAAAACTCGCGATCGCGTCGTCAAGCCGGTGCAGCCGCAGGTACACGACGCCGAGATTGTGCAGCGCGTGCCCTTCGACATACCCGCCAATTTCGCGACCGATGTCGCGAGCCTTGAGATAGCACTCCGCGGCGGCGTCCAGGTCGCCAAGCCCGAAGAAGACCTCGCCGAGGTTATTGAGCGCCACGCTGCGCAGCGAAATCGCGCCCATCGGTTCAAGCAGGTCCGCGGCCCGACGCAGATACCGAAGGGCATCCTCGCCCGGGCCGTCGATGTTGACGTGTCCCTCACCGAGCGCAATGGCGCTCTGGGCCTCGCCGAGCGTGTCTCCGAATTCCCGCCGGATGGCGAGCGCCTGCTCGAGGTGCCCGAACGCCTCCGGGTCCCGCAACCGGGCCAGCGCGAAGCCGAGCTGGTTCGCCGCCCAGGCCTCGCCAAGCCGGTCACCGGCCTTGCGGGCGCTCTGCACGGCCACCCGGTGCGCGGTCACGCACTCGGTCCAGTTATCCCGCCGATTGAAAACGGGGAAAAGCGTGGGCGGCAGCCGCCAGGCGATCTCGTGCAAGCCTGCCGCCGCGGCCTGGCGCACGGCGGCAGTCAGGTTGGCGCGCTCTTCGTCGTACCAGGCCAAGGCCTCGTCCACGCTGCCGAAGCCGGGCACTGCCATGTCTTCCGCCGCCGGCCCGCCAGGTACCTGGAAGCGGTGCGGCGAGACGGTGTCGGCGGCGGCTTCCGCGGTGCGCAGGTACCAGTGCAGCAGCCTGCCGACCGCTTCAGCCTGCGCTTGCGCCGGCTCCTCCGCCTGGGCCCGCTCTGTGGCGTAGACCCGCAGCAGGTCGTGGAAGCGGTACCTATCCGGGGCCGGGGACTCAAGCAGGTTCGCGTCGACCAGCGTCTCAAGCGCGTCGACGATATCGTCTTCCGGCGCGCCGACCAGGGCCGCCGCGGCCGCCTGGCCGATCCACAGTCCTTGCCACAGACCGAGCAGCCGGAAGACCCGGGCCGGGTCCACCCGGCCCGCGGGGGCCCGGAGGCTGTCATAACTGACCTGGAAGGACGCTCGAACGGCGAGATCGCCGATGCTCAGCTCGTCCAGGCGGCGGCGCTCGTTGCGCAGCCGGCCGGCCAGCGTGGCTATGCGCCACTGCTGGCGGGCCGCGAGCCGCGCCGCGCAGATCCGGATGGCGAGCGGCAGCCCGGCACAGGCGACAAGGACCTCGGCGGTGGCGTCAGGCTCGGCCGCGGCTCGCTCCTTGCCCACCATCTTGGAGAACAGCGCCAGCGCCTCAGCGTCCTCAAGTACGTTCAGGTCAACCAACCGGGTACTTACCAGGTCGGGGGTCCTGTTGCGGGTGGTTACCAGCACCGCGCACGACGAGCTGCCGGGCAGCAGCGACCGGACCTGAGCCGCGTCCTGTGCGTTGTCAAGCAGTATCAGTACCCGGCGGCCGGCCAGCCGCGTGCGAAACAGCGCGGCTCGCTCATCGTCCCTGGCCGGCACCTTGTCGCCCGCCACGCCCAGGTCACGCAGGAACCTGGCCAGGACCTCGCCGGGCTCAGCCGGCTGGACGCTCGCTCCGAGCAGGTCAACGTAGAGCTGCCCGTCGGGGAACTTCCCGCGGACGCGGTGCGCGGCATGCACCGCCAGCGTGGTCTTGCCGAGTCCGCCCGCTCCGTTTACCACCGCGATCCGCACCGCACCGGGACTGTCCGCCGCCTCTTCCCCGACAAGCAGCGCGCACAGGTGCGCGACGTGCGTCTCGCGCCCGGTGAAGTCCCCGATATCCGCCGGAAGCTGCGCCGGGGGCGGGACGCCGGGCCCGGGCTTACCGTCAGCGTCGACCGCGGCCAGCTCTTCCCCAGATGCAGCCTGCGACGACTGAGCGAGGGTACCGATCGCGATGGTGCCGGGCGGCTCACCATGCTGTGCGGCCGCCACCTTGGCGAGCGGGACCGAAGAGCCGTCCGCCGCACCCGGGCCGTCGTCGTTCGCGTGCTCGCCCCGCCCCCTCGGAGCGGCCCGGTCAGCCCCGCCGGGAACCGCGGCCGTCCGGCTCGGCCGGCGCGTCACCAAGGCAGCAGACGCGTCGGCGGCGAGCAGTTCAGCGTGCAGCCGCTGCAGCTCGCTGCCGGGATCCACGCCGAGCTCCTCCGAGATGACCTGCCGCGCCTGCGAGTAGGTCTCAAGCGCCTCGGCCCGCCGGCCCGCATCCTCAAGGGCACGCATGAGCAGCGCCCACAGCCGCTCCCGCAACGGGTAACTCGCCACCAGGCCGCGCAGCTCCGTTACCACCTGAGCCGCCCGGCCGCACGCGAGGTCCGCCTCGATGCGCAGTTCGGTCGCGTCGAGCCGTAGTTCGGCGGCATGCCCGGCGTGGGTCTCAAGTAGCGGCGAGGGCAGCACATCGGCGAGCAGCGGCCCGCGCCACAGCCGCATCGCCTCACCGAGCAACTCAACGGCGCGCTGGGGGTCGGCGGAGTCCAGCGCTACCCGGCCCCGCGCCACGAGGGACTGGAACACCTGGAAGTCAACGTCCTCCGGTGCGACGCGCAGCAGGTACCCGGGCGCCCGGTAGACGAGCACCTTGCCCTCGGTGTCGCCGATGACCTCTTTGCGTAGCCGGTGGACGTAGATGCTGACCATGTTGTTCGCCGTGCTCGGCGGGTTATCGCCCCACAGCTCGAACATCAAGGTCTCGGTCGGTACAAGCTGGCCAGGGCGCACGAGCAGGCAGGCGAGCAGCGACCGCCACTTGGCGGCGCTGATCGCTGCCCATCCGTCGGGGGTCAGCACCTCGAGCGGCCCCATGATGCGGAAGCGCATCAGGCCGGTCCGTCCGAACGCATGCTCTCCTCCGCTCCCGGTGCATGGCAAAGGGTCTGGTCAGGCAAGAACCGCCGGGCGGTTACCAGGGCCGCGGATGAAGTTTCCGGGCTGGCGTGGGTCCCACTTAATCATGACTTAAGCGCATCGTAAATCGGGTCAGGCGCGGCTGGCGCGAGCGCCTGGGCTGCACCGCGACCGGCCGCTAGCCGGCCATCGCGGCTTAATCGGAACGCAAGTGGCGCCCGCCAGTCTTGTTTACAGGTACCCGCCAGGGAATACCGCAGACAGACCGCCCAAGGAGCAGGAAATGCGTACCAGCGCCGCCCCCGAGTAACCCGCAACTCTTCGCGGCAACCATCGTCGCCGCGTGACCGGCCCACTGGCGGGCATCGCGGCCGCCGGATCCAGGAGCGGCCGCTCGGCCTACTCGCCCAAGTGCGGCCAGGCAGCCTGGATTCAGGTGCAGCCCGCGACCACCGCCGCCGGCAGGCAGCCAGCGCGAGGTATGCGTCACCACCCGCAGAAAGGAGCCACTCCAATGTGGACCATGGTCCCCGACTAATTAGTCGGTCCAGCGATTAAAGTATGCGTCACCATCCACGGAAAGGAGCACCACAATGTGGACCATCGTCCCCGACTAATTAGTCGGTCCAGCGACTAAAGTATGCGTCACCATCCACGGAAAGGAGCACCACAATGTGGACCATCGTCCCCGACTAATTAGTCGGTCCAGCGATTAAAGTATGCGTCACCATCCACGGAAAGGAGCACCACAATGTGGACCATCGTCCCCGACTAATTAGTCGGTCCAGCGACTAAGGTATGCGTCACCATCCACGGAAAGGAGCACCACAATGTGGACCATCGTCCCCGACTAATAAGCCCAGCCAGTGATTCTGAACAGCTAACTTAATAACACTTTCCGGAGGGGTGCACGGCAGAAGCCGCGCACCCCTCGGCAGATGAGGACGGTAATGTACCGCCGGGCCAGGTACCGGTCAGCAAGATTTCAATGTGGAGGCTCCGTGACGGCCAAGCAGCAGTCGCGAGGCGGCGTCAAAGTTCCCAGGTCACTGCGAGAACGCCTGAAGAGCATCGCCGGGACGCTTGGCAAGAGAAATTTCCGGCTTTTTTGGATTGGCGAGACTACCAGCCAAGTCGGCACTGCTATATCTTCGGTAGTAATCCCTCTTGTCGGTGTCAGTGTTCTTCACGCTGCCACTTTCGCGATAGCCCTGCTCACCGCGGCGACGTGGCTGCCCTGGCTTGTATTCGGCCTCCCGGCCGGCGCATGGGTCGACCGGTACCAGAAGCGCACGCTCATGATCACTTGCGACGTGGTGTCCCTGCTGCTGCTCGTCAGCATAGCAGTCAGCGAATGGCTGAAGATACTCACAGTCGCGCAGTTGCTGGTCGTGGCCCTTCTGACTGGACTCGTCAGTGTTTTCTTTAAGGCAGCCTTCCAGGCGTACATCCCGCAGGTTCTGCAAAGAGACGAGTTGATCGACGGAAACGCCAAGCTTCAGTCGAGCGCGGCATTCGCGACAGTGAGCGGTCCCGGGATTGGCGGCGCCGTAGCCCAGTTTCTTGGTATCGCAACCGGGGTCCTTCTCGACGCCGCCAGCTTCGCGGTATCAGCGGTTTGCCTGCTTGCCACACATTCCGCAGAACCGGAGCCCAAGGCGAGGCCGAGGCGGCACATAGGTCAGGAAATCAGAGACGGGGTGCGGTTCCTCCGGCACGACCCTTACCTGCTCCCGCTGGCCGCCTTCACCTCTACGCTCAGCCTAGGGGTCTCCAGCTCCGATTCCCTGATAATCGTCTTCTTCGTCCGCACTCTAGGGGTTAACTCAACTGTTACTGGCGTCGTAATAGGCCTGATGGGCGTCGGTGGGCTATTCGGAGCGTTTATCTCAGCACGCCTTGTCCGGAAATACGGCAGCGCTCGCGCAATGATCATATGCCGTGCCCTTCTCGCCTCCGCGCTCCTGCTCCCGCTTACGACCCGCGGGGTAGGCCTGTTGTTTAGCGCCGGATGGCTAACGGTGAATGCTGGCATTGCCTCGGGAAATATAATTTCAGCGTCTTTCAGGCAGGCGAGGTGCCCGGTTGAAATGCGCGGCAGGATTAGCGCGACCTACTACACCATGACATACTCATGCATGGCCATAGGCGGGGCATTCGGCGGAGTGCTCGGAACGTTCCTTGGAGTCAGAGCCGCACTGTGGGTAACGTGCGGGATAGTGGCCTTCGCCAGTGCCATACTTTTCTTCTCTCCCGTACGCAAGCTGCGCGAACTTCCGGAGATGGCCGGACTCGGCCGCGCGTGAGCCAACGAACTGGCGCACAGCGGCGTAGTGGCGGACTTTTCGTGACAGGCAAGCGGTGCTCGCCGAAGGCCGGCTCCCGGTCTCCAGCGTCTAGGTGGCGGCACCGAAGACCCTCGGCTACCTCGGAAAAGTACGTGCGATAAAAGTGCGTGCGGATGCAATCAGCATCCGCACGCACATGATCCAGGAAATCCCGGGTAAGCCGAGCCTATTCTCCCGTGGTTTCCGGCGAGATGGTGGTCTCGGGCGAGATGGTGGTCTCGGGCGAGATGGTGGTCTCGGGCGAGATCGTGGTCTCGGGCGAGATCGTGGTCTCGGGCGAGATCGTGGTCTCCGGCGAGATCGTGGTCTCCGGCGAGATCGTGGTCTCCGGCGAGATTTCTGGCGTTGAATCGCTCATTCTTACTCCCGTCCCATTTGCATCGATGCTGACCCAGAAACGCACACCAAACGGCCCCGGACGTTTCTGGCGCTAGCAGATTCGCTCGCCTGCCGTCACAGGCTCGCGCTAGTGAGCTTAGAGGGTGCCGACCGTGCATGCCGCCGATGTCGGCAGTTGCTAGGAAATCGCCAGGTTAATTCACCGCGGTTCGCGCTGCTCGGCCGACAGCGAAGCCAACGCCGCGATGACGTCCGCCGCTTCGACCGACTCGTTAATCTGCTCGAATATCGCCAGTGCGGCGGACCACGCGGCTCGCGCCGCGGGGATGTCCCCGGTCGAGGCATGCACGTGCCCGAGGTTCTTGATCGCTGAGGCCTCGCCCATGAGGTCCCCCGTCCGCTGGTGGGCGCGGACGGCTTCGGTAATGCACGCGTTCGCATCATCGATCCGGCCCAAGGCCAGGTAGACCCGGCCGAGGTTACCCAGCGGGTGACCGAGGCCGTATCCGCCGATCTCCCGGTAGATGTCGCGTGATTCTCTGTAGCACTCGGCGGCCGAGTCCAGTTCGCCGAGGCCGAGGTGAACCTCACCCAGGTTGTTTAGGGCCATCGCGAGCCGCTCCGACGGGCCCATGGGCCGCAGCAAGTCCACCGCGTGCCGCATGCTCCCGAGTGCGGCCGCGCCCGGTCCGTCCATGTTGAGATACCCCTCGCCAAGGCAGAGGGCGGTCTGCACCTCCCCTTGGGTGTCACCGAGTTCCTTGCGGAGCGCCAGCGCCTGTTCCAGGTGACCGAACGCCTCCCGGTCCCGCAACTTCGCCAGTGCGAAGCCGAGGAAGGTGAGCGCCCACGCCTCGCCGGGACGGTCCGCTGCCTTGCGCGCGCTCTCCACGGCGACGCGATTCGCCGTCACGAGGTCCACCCAGTTGCTCCGTCGGTTGAGTGCGGGGAACAACGTGGGGGGCAACCGCCAGGCGATCTCGTGCAGGTTCGCGTCCGCGGCTTGGCGGGCAGCCGCGACGAGGTTGCCGCGTTCCGCGTCATACCAGGCCAAGGCCTCATCCAGGCCAGCGAAGTCCAGCGCCGCGGTGCCGTGGGCCACTGCTTCCCTCGGCACCTGGTAGCGGCGCGGAGACACGGCATCCGCCCCAGCTTGCGCGGTGTTCAGGTACCACCCAAGCAGGCGGTTCACCGCCTCTTCCCGTGCGTCCTGTGTCTCCTCCGACTGGGCGCGCTCCATGGCGTAGACCTTGAGGAGATCGTGGAAGCGGTACACGTCGGCGGCGGGAGACTCGAGCAGGTTGACGTCGACCAGGGCCTCAAGCGCCTCCGCGACGTCGTCGGCCGCCGCACCGACCAAGGCGGCGGCGGCGGCTCCGCTGATCGACGCGCCCTGCCAAAGACCGAGGAGCCGGAAGACCCGGGCCGGGTCAACCCCGCCCGCGGCCGGCCTGAGGCTGTCGTAGCTGACCTGGAAGCTAGCCCGGACGGCGAGATCTCCGGTGGTGAGCTCATCAAGCCTGCGGTGCTGGTCGCGGAGCCGTCCCGCTAGCGTGGCGACCCGCCACTGCCTGCGCTTTGCGAGCCGCGCAGCGCAGATCCTGATGGCCAGCGGCAGTCCGGCGCAGGCGACCAGGACCTCGGCGGTCGCGTCGGGCTCGGCCGCGGCTCGTTCCTCGCCCACGATCCGTGAGAACAGCGCGAGCGCCTCGGTGTCCTCGAGGACGTCGAGGTCGACGAAGCGCATGCTGGCCAGGTCGGATGTCCGGTTGCGAGTGGTGACGAGCACCGCACAGGACGAGCTGCCCGGAAGCAGCGGCCGGACCTGGGCGGCGTCCTTAGCGTTGTCGAGCAGGATGAGCACCCGGCGGCCGGTGAGCGCCGAGCGGTAGAGGGCGGCGCGCTCGTCGTCGCGCGCGGGGATCCTGTCGCCTTCGATGCCGAGATCGCGAAGGAACCTGGCCAGCACCTCGCCCGGTTTCGCCGCCTGCGGACTGGCGCCAAGCAGATCCACGTAGAGCTGGCCGTCGGGGAACTCCGCGCTGACCTGGTGCGCGGCATGCACTGCAAGGGTGGTCTTGCCGAGGCCGCCCGCGCCGTTTACGACCGCGATCCGGACCGCGCCCGTGCTGCTGGTCGCGTTCCCCCCGAGCAGCAGGGTGCGCAGGTACGCCGCATGCGCCTCGCGGCCGGTGAAGTCCCCGATATCCGCCGGAAGCTGCGCCGGGCGCAGGATGCCCGAGGGAGGACCCACGATTCCCCCGGGCACCGCGAGACTGGCCTCGGCCAGGCCGGCGGCGGCCGGGGCGGGCTCCGCGAAGGTGCCGATCGCGATGCTGCCCGGTGGCTCGGTACCCGGCTCTGAGCCCGTGACGCCGGCGGTGTCATCGGCCGCCGGTGCCGTGGCCGCCGCCCTGGGCACCTTGGGGGTCACGGTAGCCGCCGTCACGTCGGCCGGGTCCGGGATGTCGGGGATCCTGCGCGACCGCGGCCTGGGCGGCGCGACTGACGGCGCGGACGCGTCGGCGGCGAGTAGCCCCGCGTACAGCCGCTGCAACTCGGCACCGGGATCCACACCGAGCTCATCGGCGATCACTTGCCGCGCCTGCGCGTACCGCTCAAGCGCCTCGGCGCGCCGGCCCGCCTCCTCGAGGGCCCGAATCAGTGAGGCCCACAGCCGTTCGCGTAGCGGGTGCTCCATCACCAGGCCGCGCAATTCGGGTATCACCTGGACCGCGTGGCCGCAGGCGAGGTCCGCCTCGACACGCAGCTCCGTCGTGATGAGCCAAAGCTCGGCGGCCCGGTCGGCCGCGGTGGCGATCAGCGATGTCTGCGGTACGTCGGCGAGCAGCGAGCCGCGCCATAGCCCGAGTGCCGCGGCGAGCGCTTCCGCGGCCTTCTCCCCCTGGCCGGCGGCCAGGAGGTCCGCGCCCTCGGCGGCTAGGGACTTGAAGTGCTCGAGGTCAATATCGCCCGGCGCGACCCGGATCATGTAACCAGGTGCCCGGTAGACGAGTATCTTGCCCTCGGTGTCCCCGATGACCTTCTTCAGCCGGTGCACGTAGATGCTGACAAGGTTGTTCGCCGTGCCGGGCGGGGAGTCGCCCCACAGTTCGAGTATCAGGCTGTCGGTCGGCACGAGCTGGCCGGCCCGCAGTAGCAGGCAGGCGAGCAGCGACCGCCATTTGGCGGCGCTGATCGCCGTCCACTCGTTATCCGGGGACAGCACCTCAAGCGGCCCGAGGATGCGGTAGCGCATCAGGGCCGCCTGTCCGAATGCACGCTCTCCTCCGCCTCGGGGGTGACCCGCGTGAGCCGCTGGCCCGGGGCACGCCCGCTCTCTGTCTTTTGGCCGTAGGTGAAAAGTCTTGTGGACTACTCAATCACGACTCAACCGCACGGGTAAATCTAAAGCGGCATGATGTGGCGCATTAACAGTTGTCTTAACGCTGAGCGTTACGAGATTCCTGTTTACGTTACGGCTGACACCACCCGGCCCGGTCGAAGGCCGGCGGCCGAACCCGGTTGACGGCTGCCCGCCGCTCGGCTCAATCCCCGCTCAATAGGTGCCTGCCACGATCTTCTCACCGGCTGGAACGGCACCGGGCACAGCCCCGGTCGTACCAGACGATAACCGGGGCATCGTCCGGTACGACGCGGGAAACGCGTGCCGACGGCCGGTGAAGCTGGCGGTTCGGGACCGAGGGGTGGCCGGTCCCGGACCGTCGTGAGAACCCCGTCCCGCCACACCGGGGAAAGGCGGGACGGGGCCCTTTCCGTCCCTGGGCAGCGGCGCCCGTTCTCAGGACTGGCCGTCGAAGAGGCTGGTCACTGAGCCGTCGTTGAACACCTCGTTGATGGCGCGGGCGATAAGCGGCGCGATGGACAGCACCTTCAGCTTGTCAAAGCGCTTCTCTTCCGGCACCGGCAGCGTGTTGGTGATGACCACCTCGCTGATCCGGGAGTTCTTGAGCGTGTCAATGGCGGGACCGGACAGCACGCCGTGGGTCGCGGCGACGATCACCCGCTCCGCGCCCTGCTCGAACAGCGCGTCGGCGGCTTTCACGATGGTCCCGCCGGTGTCGATCATGTCGTCCACCAGGATGCAGGTGCGCCCCGCGACGTGCCCGACCACCTCGAAGACCTTGACCTGGTTGGCCACGTCGGGGTCGCGCCGCTTGTGGATGATGGCGAGCGGCGTGCCGAGCCGGTCGGTCCACCGCTCACACACCCGGACCCGCCCCGCGTCCGGCGCGACCACGGTCACGTTCCGCACGTTCAGCTTGCTCTCCAGGTACCCCGCGAGGATCGGCAGCGCGAACAGGTGGTCCACCGGCCCGTCGAAGAAGCCCTGGATCTGCGCGGTGTGCAGGTCGACCGCCATCAGCCGGTCGGCGCCCGCGGTCGCGAACAGGTCGGCCACCAGGCGCGCCGAGATCGGCTCGCGGCCGCGGTTCTTCTTGTCCTGCCTGGCGTAGCCGAAGAACGGCATGACC
>Ga0207664_10002568_pt1 | contig 12002 bp, 8 predicted proteins | sample LARL83metaG_FD_184349 | JGI IMG/M metagenome (GOLD analysis project Ga0207664, IMG submission 184349) | Corn, switchgrass and miscanthus rhizosphere microbial communities from Kellogg Biological Station, Michigan, USA - LAR L8-3 metaG... | ecosystem: Host-associated > Plants > Roots >...
CCAGGTGCCGGCGCATCGACTCCTCCAGCGTCTCTTCCGCCGCGAGGGCGCCGCCCGGCAGCGCCCAGCACGACGCATACGGCTCCCGCGCCCGTTGCCACAGCAGCGCCTGGAGCCGCCCGTCCCGCACCTGAAGGACGGCCGCGAGGACGGCGTGCGCCGCGGTTTTCGTCTGGGAGTCGTCAACCATGTAGACTCGGGAGCGGAGGTTATCGCTTGTGAGGCAAAAACGCCAGACATGCGACGTCACCGTGGTCGGGGCAGGCGTCGCCGGCCTGTCCGCAGCCCTCGAGGCCGCCGATGCAGGCGCCTCCGTGGTCGTGGTCGCCAAGGCGTCGCACCGCAACTCGAACAGCTATGCCGCCCAGGGAGGCGTAGCGGCTGCCGTCGGCCCGGGCGACGACCCCGCGCTGCATGCCGCCGACACCGTCGCCGCGGGCCGGGGTCTTTGCCGGCCGAGCGCGGTCGAGCTGCTGACCGAGGAGGCGCCCACCCGCATCGCGGAGCTGCGGCGCCTCGGCGTCCACTTCGACGACGGCCTTGGCCGTGAGGGTGGACACTCCCGGGACCGAGTCGTCCACGCCGGCGGCGCCGACACAGGACGCGCCATCGCGGGCGTCCTCACGGCACGGACGCGCCAGCATCCCCGGATTCGCCTGGTCGAAGGGGAGCGCATCGACACCCTCTCCGCGCTTCACGGCTCCGCGGTCGTGCTCGCGACCGGTGGCTACGCGGCGCTCTGGGGACGCACCACGAACCCGCACGGCGCGACCGGCGACGGTCTCCTGCTCGGGCGGGCCGCGGGCGCGGCGCTGGCCGACCTCGAGCTCGTCCAGTTCCACCCCACCGCGCTGCGCGACGGGAACGGCCACGACGGGTTCCTGCTCTCCGAGGCGCTGCGCGGAGCCGGCGCCACGCTGCTCGACGGTGCCGGCGAGCGGTTCGTCGACGAGCTTGCACCGCGCGACGTCGTGGCGCGCGCGATCGCCTCGCGGACCGGCACGCGGCTCGACCTGCGCGAGATCGAGCGCGACCGGTATCCGACTCTGATGGCGACGTTGGAGCGGGCCGGCTACGACCCGGCGGACGAGCCGATCCCGGTCTCCCCCGCCGCCCACTACGCCATCGGCGGCATCGTCACCGACCTCGCCGGCCGCACGTCGGTGCCCGGGCTGTACGCCGCCGGAGAGTGCGCGTGCACGGGCGTGCACGGCGCCAACCGGCTGGCCTCGAACTCGCTGCTCGAGTGCCTTGTCTTCGGTCGCCGGGCCGGTCTCGCGGCGCTCGCCGGCCCGCGCTTCGACGTCGAGGCGCCTTCGATCGGTCCGGCTGACGATGCGGGAGCAGCGCTCTGGCGAGACGCCGGGCTGATCCGCGGCGCGGACGGCCTCGCGCGGCTGCTCGACTCGCCGCACCCGCTCGTCCGCGAGATCGCCTCGTCCGGGCTCGCGCGGGAGGAGAGCCGCGGCGTCCACTTCCGCGAGGACTTCCCGGTCGAGAGCGAGGAGCTCGCCGGGCACCTCGTCGTCCACCCAGGCCGCGATCCGGTGCTGGAGCGATGGAGCTGACGCAGGAGCAGATCGACGCCGTCGTCGCGGCGGCGCTTGCCGAGGATCTCGGGGCTGGCGATGCGACCACGCTGGCGCTCGTGCCGGAGGACGCGCGCTGCCGGGCAGAACTTCTGCTCGAAGAGCCCGGCGTCGTGTGCGGCGTGCCCGTCGCAGCAGCCGTCTTCCGCGCGCTCGATCCGTCGGTCCGGGTCGAGGCCAGGCTCGAGGAGGGCGCGCCCGTCTCCGAGGTTCCAGCCGTCGTCGCCGAGGCCGAAGGGCCGGCGCGCGCAATCCTGAGCGGCGAGCGCGTCGCGCTCAACCTGCTCGGCCGTCTGTGCGGCATCGCCTCCCTGACCCGCCGCTTCGTCGAGCTGACCGACGGAACGCCCACGACCGTCCTCGACACCCGTAAGACGACGCCCGGCCTCCGCGCGCTCGAGAAGTACGCCGTGCGCTGCGGCGGCGGCAGCAACCACCGTGCCGGCCTCTACGACGGCGTACTCGTGAAGGAGAACCACCTCCGCGTCGCGGGAGGCGTGACCGCCGCGCTGGCGGCTCTCGACGGGCGCGTCGACGGCCTGCCGGTCGAGGTCGAGGCCGAGACCCTCGCCCAGGTGCGCGAGGCGATCGACGCCGGCGCTCCCCGAATCCTGCTCGACAACATGAGCCCCGAGGAGGTGCGCGAAGCTGTGGAGGCCGTCGCCGGCCGCGCCGAGCTCGAGGCCTCGGGCGGCGTCTCCCTCGGAACCGTCCGCGCCTATGCCGAGACCGGGGTCGACTTCGTCTCGGTCGGCGCCCTCACCCATTCCGCCCGCTCGCTCCACGTCTCCCTGGAGGTCCAATGACCGTCGCCGCCGCATCCACCACCGCTCTGCACGATGAAGTTCGCGCGCTCGCCGAGGCGAAGAACGCCGTGATCCTCGCCCACAACTACCAGCGGCCGGAGGTGCAGGACGTCGCGGACTACGTCGGCGACTCGCTCGGCCTCTCGCGCCAGGCGGCGGCGACGGAAGCGGAGGCGATCGTCTTCTGCGGCGTCCACTTCATGGCCGAGACGGCGGCGATCCTCAGCCCCGAGAAGACGGTCCTCCTCCCCGACCTCGGCGCCGGCTGCTCGCTCGCGGCTTCGATCGACGCCGAGCAGCTGCGCGAGTGGAAAGAGCAGCATACCGGCGCGGTCGTTGTGTCCTACGTGAACACGACCGCCGAGGTGAAGGCCGAGAGCGACTACTGCTGCACGTCGGGGAACGCGAAGTCGGTGATCGAGGCGATCCCGGCGGAGCAGGAGATCCTCTTCCTGCCGGACATGTATCTCGGGCTGTGGCTGGAGAAGGTGACAGGGCGCAAGCTGACGATCTGGCTCGGCGAGTGCCACGTCCATGCCGGCATCCGCCCCGCGGACATCGAAAGGTGGCAGGGCGAGGCTCCGGACGCCGACCTGCTCGTGCACCCGGAGTGCGGCTGCGCGAGCCAGGCGATGGCGTTCGGGAACGAGCGGACACAGATCCTCTCGACCGAGAAGATGATCGACTATGCGAAGCGCTCACCGAAGCAGCGCTTCCTCGTCGCCACCGAGACCGGGATCATCCACCGGCTCGAGCGCGAGGCGCCCGGCAAGCGGTTCGAACCGGTGCGCGACGACGCCGAGTGCCGCTACATGAAGCTGACGACGCTCGAGAAGGTGCGGGACTCCCTCCGCGACGGAGTGCACCGCATCACCGTCGAGCCGCAGCTGGCCGACCGCGCCCGCCTCGCGATCGAGCGCATGGTCGCGATCACGTAGAGGTCACTGCTTCGAATACGGCTTGCCGTCGGCTGCGGGCGCGACGGTACGACCGATCACGCCCGCCACGGCGACCAAGGTGAGGACGTACGGCAAGACGTGGAAGAGCGTGCTCGCCGAATCGGAGTAGACCTGGAGCTTCAGCGCAAGCGCGTCCGCGAAGCCGAACAGGATCGCCGCCCAGAAGGCACCGAAGGGACGCCAGTTGCCGAAGATCACCGCAGCGAGAGCGATGAAGCCGCGGCCGTTCGTCATGTTGAACTGGAAGAACCCGTTCCCCAGCGGGCCCTCAGAGAGGTACATGCCGCCGATCGCGGCGAGGACCCCCGACAGAGTCACGCATGCGTAGCGGATCGCGTACACGTTGATCCCGACCGTGTCGGCCGCGCGTGGATGCTCTCCGCAGGCGCGGATACGCAGGCCGATCGTCGTCTTGAAGAGCACCAGGAACGCCAGGATCACGAGCGCGAAGCTCGCCCATGTCAGGATGTTGAGGTCGCCGATCGAGTCCCCGAGGAAGCCCGGGAGGCCGGGTATGTGCACGTTCGGCAACAAGGAGACGCCGTTCGGGATCGGGCTGTTGTTATAGAGCAGAACGAAGAAGAAGCCCGTTATCCCGACCGCAAGGAAGTTGATCGCCGTCCCGCCCACGATCTGGTCGGCCCGTAGCTGGATCGCGAAGAACGCGTAGACGAGCGCCGTCACCCCCCCGACCCCGGCGGCGAGGAGGAGCCCGACCACCCATGAGCCGCCCTTGTCTGCGCCGTAGACACCCCAAAAGGCGCCCATCAGCATCATCCCTTCAAGGCCGATGTTCACGACGCCGCTCCGCTCGGAGAAGATGCCGCCCATGGCGGCGAAGACGAGAGGCGTCGCGAAGCCAAGCGTCTGCGCCACGAGCGTCGCGTCGAAGGCGGAGTTCAGGTTCCCGGCGCTCGAGCGCGTGGCGAGGATGCCGAGCCCGATTCCGAGCAGGCCGGACGCAACGGCACCCCAGCCGAGCCTGCGGCGGCCGCGGGTCACCGTCCAGATCCCGAGCGCTATCGCGACGAGGCCGACGAGCGTCGGCCACGTGATCGTCCGAGCCTCGATCGGCGGGATGGCGATGAATGCAGCGAACGCTCCGAGGACGATTCCGAGATAGCCGGTCGTGGCGGGATCGCGGAGGCGCGCGCTGATTGGGTTCTCGAGCCGGGCCGCCCAGGTGCTCACGTCGAGGCCCCAACGGTCTTGCTTCCCCACCGCCAGCGCAGCTTCTTGCGCGAGTTCCAGACGGAGAGGATGAGGACGTCGGCGCCGATGAAGAGCACGATCAGGCCCTGGATGATGTAGGTGAGGTTGGTTGCGAGCGATGGATCGATCACGCTCGATGCGCCAAGGCCGTGGAAACTCCCGTAAAGGAGCGCGCCGAAGAGGAACGCCGCCAGCAGGGTGCCGACCGCGGTGTTTCGGCCGAGCAGGGCAACGGCGATCCCGATGAAGCCGACCTGGCTGAACGGGATATCGAGCTGGCCGAACTGGTAGTTCGTGGTTCCACCCAGCATGTCGATCGCACCCGCAAGGCCGGCGAACGCGCCCGAGATCGCCATCGCGCGGATCAGGTTCTTCTTCACGTTGATGCCGCCGTACGCAGCCGCGTCGGGGTTGAACCCGACCGCCCGCACCTCGTAGCCGAGCGTCGTCCGGTTGATCAGGACATAGAAGACGACGACACACGAGAGCGCGATGAAGAAGCCGATGTGGACGCCCTGGAATCCCTGGTTGCCCCAGAAGTCGGGGAGCCGGGCACCCGGCACCACCTGTTTCGACACGGGGCTGGTGGGGTTCGAGCTGTCCTGGAGCGGCCCACCGACGCCCAAGAGCCACGATGCGGTCCAGTACGCGATCCAGTTGAGCATGATCGTGGAGATCACCTCGTGCGCCCCGACGGTCGCCTTGAGAACGCCTGCGATCCCCGCGTATGCCGCGGCCGCGAGCGTGCCGCCGACCATCGCGAACAGGACGTGCGCCAGCGGGTTCATGCCCGCGAAGGACACGCCGATCCAGTTCGCGACGAGCAGCCCGACGAGGTACTGACCCTGGCCGCCGATGTTGAACATCCCGCAGCGGAACGCGAAGGCAACGGCCAGGCCAGTGAGGATGAGCGTCGACGTCTGCAGCAGCGTCTGGGAAAGGTTGTACGCGGGAATGCTCGTCTGCAGGTTCGTCGTCGGGTGCACGATCCAGTTGAGGCCAGTCCCCCTGAAGATCTCCTGGAAGGCGAGGAGCGATGTGTGAAAGCTGTGCTCGGTCGCGGCGACGACGAGGATGCTGATGAAGATCGCGAGGACGACCGTGATGATCGGCACGACGATCCCACCGGCCCGCTGCTTGATCGCGAGGCGGGCGGCGAGCGTGCCGGGATCGCCGAACTCCGGCTCTGGTGGAGCAGGAGGCGACGGCGACTGGCCGGGCGCGGTCACGCGGCCGTTTTCTCCCTCCCGCCGAGCATCTCGAGACCGATCTGCTGCTCGGACACATCGCCGGTGTGCTCGCCGACGATCTCGCCCTCGTAGATCACGAGGATCCGGTCGGACAGCGACAGGATCTCTTCGAGCTCGAGCGAGACGAGCAGGATCGCACGCCCCTCGTCGCGCTCGGTGACCAGCCGGCGATGGAGGTACTCGATCGCGCCGACGTCGAGCCCGCGGGTCGGCTGCGCCGCGATGAGCACCTTCGGGTCGCGCGCGATCTCCCGCGCTGCGATGACCTTCTGCTGGTTGCCGCCCGAGAGGCCGCCCGCGCGTGTCAACGGCCCACCTCCCCGCACGTCGAACTCACGGATGAGCGTCCTCGCGCGACTGATCATTCGCCCGGGGAAGAGCCAGCCGAAGCGTGCGTCGGGCGGCTCGGCGTAGTCGTGGAGCGCGATGTTCTCGGCGATCGAGAACTCAAGGACGAGACCGCGGCGCTGCCGATCCTCGGGAATGTGCCCGACCCCGGCGTCGAGCGCGTCTCTGGCGGTGGCGTGCACGAGTTCCCGACCGGCGATCGTGGCCGTTCCGCTCTCGATCTTCTGGAGGCCCGTGAGGGCGTCGATCAGCTCGGTTTGCCCGTTACCGTCGACGCCGGCGATGCCGACGATCTCGCCCGCCCGGACGTCGAACGACAGCCCGCGCACCTTCTCGATGTCCCGGTCGTCGCGGACGTGGAGGTCGCGCACCTCGAGCAGAACGTCGCCCGGCTTCGCTGGCTCCTTCTCGACCCGCAGGAGCACGTCGCGGCCCACCATGGCGCGAGCCAGCGACTCCTCGGTCGCGCCCTCGCGCGGCACCGTCTCGATCGTCTTGCCGCGCCGCAGGACCGTGATGCGGTCGGCGATCTCGAGCACCTCGTTCAGCTTGTGACTGATGAAGATGATCGAAAAGCCCTCGCGCTGGAGGCCACGCAGGATCTCGAACAGGTCTTCGGCCTCCTGCGGCGTCAGGACCGCGGTCGGCTCGTCGAGAATGAGCAGGTCGGCGTTCCGGTAGAGGGCCTTCATGATCTCGACGCGCTGCTGCTGGCCGACGCTGATGTCCTCGACGAGCGCGTCGGGATCGACGGCGAACTTGAAACTCTTGGCCATCTCCGTGACCCTCTTGTCCGCCGCGCTTTCGTCGAGAAAGACACCGCCCTTCACGGGCTCGGTGCCGAGGACGATGTTCTCGGCGACCGTCATCACCGGAATCAGCATGAAGTGCTGGTGCACCATCCCGATCCCGGCCTCGATCGCCTCGCGGGCCGAGGAGAACGAGACGGCCTTCCCCTTCAGCACGATCTCTCCCCCGTCGGGCCGGTAGAGCCCGTAGAGGATGTTCATCAGCGTCGACTTGCCCGCTCCGTTCTCTCCGAGCAGGGCGTGCACCTCGCCGCGGCGCACGTCGAACGAGACACCGTCGTTGGCCACGACTCCCGGGAACTCCTTGCGAATGTCCCGCATCTCGAGGACGAGATCGTCGGCCACGGGTGTTTCTTACAGGAAAACGAAGAGGGCGGGCCCGAAAGCCCGCCCTCTCGCAACCGATTCGTGCTCTGCTACTTGAGGACCGCCGGGGGCTTGAGCTTGCCCGAGATGATCTTCGCCTTGTAGCTGTTCATCAGCGTGATCCACGACTTCGGGACCTTCGGGCTGATCTTGCCGACGCCCACGCCGTTGTTCTTGAGGTTGAAGAGCAGGTTCTGGCCGCCCTTGAAGTGGCCCTTCGAGGCCGCGAGGATCGTGTCGTAGACGCCCACGTCCGTCTTCTTCAGAGCGCTCGTCAGGATCCGGCTGGCGACGCTGTACTCGTCAGCGTCGACGCCGATGCCCCACTTGTGCAGCTTCGAGGCCTCCTTGAGGGCTCCGTCACCGCAGAGGCCGGCGACCTGGAAGATGACCTGGGCCTTCTGGCCCTGGATCTCGTTCTGCGCGATCGCCGAGCACTTGGACTGGTCGACGAAGTCGCCCGAGTACTGGACGACGGTCTTGGTGCCCTTCACTGCCTTCGCCGCGCAGTACTTGTAGCCCGCGATGTAGGAGTCGACCGGCGGGATCTTCAGACCGCCTGCCACGCCGATGACTTTGTGGCCCATCTTCTGGGCCATCTTCGCCGCGAGGACGCCGACGAGGCAGCCGCCCTCCTGCGTCGCGTAGGTGATGCCCTCTTCGTTCTTGAACCCGCCGATGTCGCTCACGGGATCGTCGGTGATCGCGAACTTGGTGTTCGGATACTGCTGTGCGTACTGCTTCACCGTCGGACCGAGCAGGAAACCGGCGGCGATGATGATCTGCGCGCCGTCGTGCACCGCAGTGTTGTAGTTCGGCTGATAGTCGCTCGAGGAGTGCGACACGATCGGGAATGCCGTCCCGCCGAGCTTCTTCGCCGCCTGCTTGAGCCCCTTCAGCTGGTTCTTGTTGAACCCGTTGTCATTGAAGCCTGCGACGTCGCTCACGAGCGCGGCCTTGTAGCCGGCCTTCTGCGCCGCGTCCGCCTTCGAGCTGCCAAGCGCGCCGCCGATGGCGATCGCGACAGCGAGCGCGGCAACGCCTGCCGCAAACATCCAGCGTCTAACCCTCACGTGCCCTCCCTCATTCGTCGTAAACCGATCGGTCCGTGGAAGACCGACCGGGCGATCCTAGCCCCATCTTCGACGAATCGGAAGGGGGTCGGTTAGTCCGTTTGGAGGGTCCCGAACACAAGCCTTACTCAGCGTTTGCGTACGTGTGGTACTGGTTTTCGTCCACGAGCACGCGGCGCGGCTTCGAGCCCTCGTAGCCCGAGATGATGCCCCGGCGCTCGAGCATGTCGACCAGGCGGCCGGCCCGCGTGTAACCGACGCGTAGGCGCCGCTGGAGCAGTGAGACGGAGGCCGTCTGGGTCTGGATGACGATCTCGATCGCCTTGTCGAGCAGCGGGTCGTCGTCGGGGTCGAACTCGCCGTGCTCGTCGGAGCCTTCTCCCGGCTCGGCGAAGACCTCCGGGAGCTCGAGGTAGCTCTCGTCGAGCTCCTGCTCGCGCTGGCGGGTCTGCTCGACGACGAGCGCGATCTCCTCCTCGGACACGTACGCGCCCTGCACACGCTGGAGCCGCGAGGTGCCGAGCGGCTTGAACAGCATGTCGCCCTGGCCGAGGAGCGACTCCGCCCCGCCCTGGTCGAGGATGACGCGCGAGTCGGTCTGCGAGGAGACGGCGAATGCGATCCGCGACGGGACGTTCGCCTTGATCATCCCCGTGATCACGTCGACCGAGGGCCGCTGCGTGGCGAGGACGAGGTGGATCCCGACAGCGCGAGACTTCTGGGCGAGACGGATCACCGCGTCCTCCACCGCCTGCGGCGCGACCATCATCAGGTCGGCGAGCTCGTCGATCACGACGAGGACGTACGGCAGAGTCGCCTCACCCCGCTGGCGGAAGGCGCGGTTCGCCTCGCTGATGTTGCGCGCCCGCACCGACGAGAGGCGCTCGTAGCGGCGCTCCATCTCGGCGAGGCAATTGGCGAGGACCGCGCTCGCCTCCTTCGGGCTCGAGACGACCGGGGTGAGCAGATGCGGGACCGATTCGAAGTGGCTGAGCTCGATCCGCTTCGGGTCGATCAGGATCAGGCGCACGTCGTCGGGCGTCGCGCGCAGCAGGACGGAGGTGAGGAGCGCGTTGAGGCAGCCGGACTTACCGGAGCCTGTCGTGCCGGCGATGAGGAGGTGCGGCATCCGCGCGAGGTCGGTCCAAACCGCAGCGCCGGAGATGTCCTTGCCGAGCCAGACGGAGACCGGGCTCGCTGTGGCGGGCAGCGGCTCGAAGATGTCGCCGAGCGTGACGAGGTTCGGGGAGAGGTTCGGGAGCTCCACGCCGACCGCCTGCTTCCCGGGGATCGGGGCGAGGATCCGGATCTCGGTGGTCGCGAGCGCGTACGAGAGGTCGTCCTTGAGCGCGGCGACCTTGGCGACCTTGGTGCCGGGCGCGAGCTGGAGCTCGTAGCGGGTCACGCGCGGGCCGGAGATCTGGCCGATCACGGTCGCCTCGACCCCGAAGTGCGCGAGCGTCTGCACGAGCAGGTCGGCGACCCTGGCGGCCGTCTCCCCCGACTCGTCGCCGCGTTCGGGGGAGGTGCGGAGGACGCCGGAGTCCGGCAGCTTGTACTCGGCGTGCTCGGCCGTCACCTCGTCGAACAGCGTGGGCGGATCCTCGATGAGCGCCGGCGGCTCGGTCTGGAGCGGCGTCGGCACCGCGCCCGCGTGCGGCGGCGACATGCTTCCGCCCACGACGTCCGGGTAGGCCGAAACGGCGTCCACCGGAGGCGCGAGCAACGGCGCCGAAGGCGGCGGCGTCACGGTTTCGTTGCGGTACCTGGTACCGGTCGTGCGGCCCGAGCGCGCGTTGCGCGCCGCGAGCTGCAGGCCCCTGCCCGAGCGGCGAAGCATCGCCCCGAGCGAGGCGCCGGAGAGAAGCAGCGAGCCCACCAGCATGAGCAGGGCGCCGAGCAGGAGCGATCCGGTTGCGCCGATGGCGATCCCGACTGCGCCGCCCAGGAGCTGACCCAGGTAGCCGCCCTGGTCTTTCCCGAGCGAGATCATGAGGCCGCAGCCGAGCACGGCGAGCCCGGTGCGGAAGGGCCGTACCTCGACGAGCGCGCTCTTCGCGACCGTGAGCGCGCCGAGCACCACCAGCACGACCGGGACGGCGTACCGGGCCCCTCCGACGAGCCTGTCGAGGCCCTCCCCCAACCAGCCGCCGACGTAGCCGCCGTTCCACCCGAAGTAGAGAACCGCACCGAGGAAGAGGCCGAGCGCGACCGCGCCGAGGCCCCAGAGCTCGGGGTGCCGGGCCTGGGAACGGGCGCCGCGCTTCGTCCGCGTTTTCTTGACGCGGCTCGGCAGCTTCGGACGCAGCTTCGACTTCCGCTTACGCGGCATGCGCTTGGTTTTCGCCTGCGGGCGGGCCTATCCTCCGTCGATGACGCCGGAAGCCCGGTACGCGCGCAGCGGCGACGTGAACATCGCGTACACGGTCGTGGGGGACGGCCCGTTCGACCTCGTCTACATCCAGGGATTCGTCTCGCACGTGGAGCTGGCCTGGCGTGTTCCGGCCTACGCCGACTTCCTGAACAGGCTCGCCTCGTTCAGCCGCTTCATCTTCCTCGACAAGCGTGGCACCGGCATGTCCGACCCCGTCGAGGGCGCGCCGAGCCTCGAGACCCGCATGGACGATCTGCGTGCGGTGATGGATGCCGCGGGGTCGGCTCGTGCCGCGATCATGGGTGTGTCCGAGGGGACGCCGATGAGCATCCTGTTCGCGGCCACGTATCCCGAGCGGGTTTCCGCCCTCGTCCTCCAGGCTGGCTTGCCCCGTTTCGTCTGGGCGCCGGACTATCCGTTCGCGCCATCCGTCGAGGAGTTCGACCGCGAAGTGCGCCGCATGCTCGACGCCTGGGGACCCGGGTTCTTCGAAGAGGCCGTCGCGTTCATGGCCCCGAGCTACGACGAGGAGAATCGGCGCGCGTTCGCCGAGTACCTGCGCCTCTCGGCGAGCCCGGGAGCGGCAGCGGCGCTCGAGCGCATGAACCGCGACATCGACGTACGGCAGGTGTTGCCTGCAGTGCGCGCGCCGACGCTCGTCCTCAATCTCACGGGCGACGATGAGGAAATCGTGGAAGGGTGCCGCTACATGGCCGATCGGATTCCCGGCGCGCGGCTCGTCCAGGTCGAGGGTCAGGGGCACATCCCCGGACCTGGGAACGCCGAGCGGTTCGTCACCGAGATCGAGCGCTTTCTCACGGCCGTCGTTTCGGACGAGCAGCCGGAGCTGCCGGACCGGCAGCTTGCGACCCTCCTGTTCACGGACATCGTGGACTCGACAGCACACATGGCACAGCTCGGCGACGCCGGGTGGCGCGAGCTGCTCGAGACCCACCACGCACTCGTGCGGCGGGAGCTCGCGCGGGCCCGTGGCCAGGAGGTCGACACCGCCGGCGACGGCTTCTTCGCCGCGTTCGATGGGCCGGCGCGCGCAGTCCGCTGCGCGAAGTCGATCGTCGACAGCGTCCACGACCTCGGCATCGCCGTCCGTTCCGGGCTTCATACCGGCGAGTGCGAGATTGTCGACGGGAAGGTGTCCGGCATTGCCGTGCACACCGGGGCGCGCGTGGCAGCGCACGCCGCGCCCGGCGAGGTC
>Ga0207664_10002569_pt1 | contig 11999 bp, 11 predicted proteins | sample LARL83metaG_FD_184349 | JGI IMG/M metagenome (GOLD analysis project Ga0207664, IMG submission 184349) | Corn, switchgrass and miscanthus rhizosphere microbial communities from Kellogg Biological Station, Michigan, USA - LAR L8-3 metaG... | ecosystem: Host-associated > Plants > Roots >...
GTTCCCCGACGAAAAGCGGGTTTCTCGACTGCGCGGAGCGATTCGCACGCGAATCGCTCCACTACGCCCGGAATGACAGGTGCAAAAGGTAAAAAGAAGAAAGGCGCCGCGGCCGAAAAGACGGCCGTCCCTCTCGACGCCATCAAGTCTCGCCTGTTCGAGCTTCGCCAGCGGGGATTCAATCGACTCTTCCAGCGTGGGCAGATCTTTGAGTTCTCGACGCCCGAGTCGCTGCTGGACGTAGACTTCGCCGAGCCGTTGTTCGTGCTCGTCGATCGCATTGCGATCGCGGCTGATTCCCGCTCCCGCGTCGTCGACGCCAGCGAAATCAGCTTCCGCGAGAGCGGCGAAGTCTTGTTCGAAACCGCGCCGCGGGATGATCAGCCTGCCAAGCGGCTTCGTTTTTCCCAGCGCTTCGAATGCAAGAAGTGCGGAATCAAATATGAGGAACCCGAACCTCGCCTGTTCTCCTTCAACAATCCGTTTGGGGCGTGCCCCCGCTGCCAGGGATTCGGCAACACCATCGACTTCGACCTTGGACTTGTCATCCCGGATCCTTCGAAATCGATCAGCCAAGGCGCCATCGAGCCTTGGACCAAGCCCAAAGGCAAGCCCTTGGTCGCCGAACTCAAACGTTACGCCAGGCAGATTGGCATCCCTCTGGATGTTCCCTGGGCTGAGTTGAGCTCGGAGCACCAGCGCATCGTTGTCGAGGGCGACAAGAAGTTCATCGGCGTGCGCGGCTTCTTCCAGTATCTCGAGCGCAAGAAGTACAAACTGCACGTGCGGGTGTTTCTGAGCCGCTATCGCGGATATTCCACCTGCTCCGAATGTGGCGGGGCTCGCCTTCGCCGCGAAGCTCAGCAAGTGAAGGTCGGTGGCAAGAATATTTGCGAAGTCTGCGCCATGACGGTAGAGCAGGCGGCGAAGTTCTTCGAGTCAGTAGAACTCCGCCCGCAAGAGGCCGGCATTGCCGAAAAACTGCTGGATGAAATCCGATCGCGATTGGGATTCCTCAACGACGTCGGCCTCGAATACCTCATGCTCGATCGCCTGACTTCAACCCTCTCCGGAGGTGAAGCCCAGCGCATTCAGTTGGCGACATCACTCGGATCACGCCTCGTCGGGACGCTCTACGTCCTCGACGAGCCGTCGATCGGCCTGCACAGCCGCGACACGCACCGGCTGATAGGAATCCTGCACGGATTGCGCGATCTCGGGAATACCGTGCTGGTCGTGGAACACGATCCCGACGTGATGCGCGCCAGCGACCACATTCTCGATCTCGGCCCCGGCGCCGGAGAGCACGGCGGCAAATTGATCGCGCAGGGCACGTACCATCAGATTCAGAAGATTCCGACTTCCCTCACCGGACGTTACCTGTCACACGAATTGCGAATCCCCATACCGCAGAACCGGCGCAAGCCCGGCCGACAGCAGCTCGCGATTCGTGGAGCCCGTGCACACAATCTTAAAAACCTTGACGTAACCATCCCACTGGGAATGCTGGTGGCGATCACCGGAGTTTCAGGCTCGGGGAAATCCAGCCTGCTGCACGATGTTTTATTCAAGGCGTTGAGCACGCTTAAGCGGCAGGAGAATCCGCAGACCCTGGATTCAACGAACAGCGAGATTGCCCCAACTGGCAAACCACTGCCCCTTCGCGGCCTCGAAGGCCATGAGTTCATCGACGAAGTGGTGTTGGTGGATCAGTCGCCGATCGGTCGCACTCCGCGCTCGAATCCGGTCACGTATATCAAGGCTTTTGACGGTATTCGCGAACTTTTCGCAGCCACTCCCGAAGCCCACAAGCGCGGATTTGCCGCGGGTCACTTTTCGTTCAACGTCCCCGGGGGACGTTGTGAAACCTGCCAAGGCGATGGCACGGTCGTCGTTGAAATGCAGTTCCTCGCCGACGTCGAACTGATCTGCGAAGAGTGCAAGGGCATGCGCTTCAAGCCCGAAGTGCTCGAAGTGCGCTACCGCGGGAAGAACATCCACGAAGTGCTGAGCATGACGGTTCGGGAAGCCATGCATCACTTTGCCAGTGCGCCCAAGGTTGCTGACAAGCTGCGCGTGCTCGAAGAAGTCGGTCTGGGATATCTGCGCCTCGGCCAGTCGGCGACGACGCTTTCCGGTGGTGAGGCGCAACGCGTAAAGCTAGCGGCCCACCTGCAGCCCGCCACCAGCTCAACCCGGGCCGGCGCCACGGCCCGTCGCCGCAGGCTGCTTTACATCTTCGACGAACCCACTACCGGCCTGCATTTCGACGACATCAGTAAACTACTCTCGGCGTTTCGCCGTCTAATCGAAGCAGGGGGATCCATTCTCCTGATCGAGCACAATCTTGAAGTCATCAAGACGGCGGACTGGGTCATCGATCTTGGTCCCGAGGGCGGGGAACGGGGAGGACGCCTCGTGGGCGAAGGCCCGCCCGAGAAGATCGCCCGCATCCCCGAGTCTTACACTGGAATGTTCCTGGCTCGCGTGTTGGAGGAGAATGGGGCTTCGCGTGGGAATGAGAACGAATAGTGCCGCGCTGATTCCTGCAGTCGTCACAACTGCTGCCTTATTTTGGGGGTTTACGCTCGCCACTGCGAGACTGAACGCCCAGAGCTCGCGCCGCCCCACCGTGCGCCACCACACCGTCGAGGACACCGACCCGATAGCCGTCAAACTTGCTCAAGCGGAAGACGCAATCACGAAGCAGGATTACGCCACTGCCGAGCCGCTGCTGAAAGAAGTCGTCGCCGACCGTCCAGCCGACTACGCCGCCTGGTATGACCTCGGCTTTTTGTATCACGCTCAGGGCCGAAACGAAGAGTCGATCGAAGCCTATAAGAAATCGGTGCAGGCAAAACCCACGGTGTTCGAATCCAACCTCAATCTGGGACTTGAACTGGCGGCTAACGATAAACCCGAGGCCGAACAGTACCTGCGGGCGGCCACAAAACTGACGCCGACCTCGCATCCCGCTGAGGGCCGCAAACGTGCCTGGATTGCAGTAGGACATTTTCTTCAGCACAGCAATCCCGAAGACGCCGTGAACGCCTTCCGCCAGGCAGCAGTTGTCGACCCGAAAGACCCGGAGCCTCACCTGCTTGCCGGCTCAATGCTTGAACAGCTAAAGAACCCCGAGGCCGAGCAGGAATACCAGATGGCATTGTCCATCGATCCCAATTCGACCGACGCCATGACGGCCCTGACCAACTTTTACATGGCGCAGCATCGCTTTCCTGACGCTGAAAACCTCTTGCGAAAATTGGTGATTCTCCATCCGAATGACGCAGCTGCGCACATTCAGCTGGGACGCATGCTGGCGATTGCCGGCAAAAATGATGATGCAATCATGGAAATGCAGGCCGGCCTGAAACTCGATCCAACCGACAGCAAAGCCGAGCGCGATCTAGCGGACCTTTATGCCGGAGCGCGTAAATTCAACGAGGCTGCGCAGATCTACACCACCCTGGTGGATCATTCGCCGAATGACGCCAGCTTGCATTACCTGCTGGGCCGGACACTGCTTCAGCAGAAGAAATTCACCGATGCCCAGAGTGAATTGGCGAAAGCAGTTCAGCTGAAGCCTGACTTTGGCGAGGCGTACGGCGACCTAGCTGTCGCGGCAAACAACAATAAGGAGTACCCATTGGCGCTCAAGGCGCTTGATATGCGTGCAAAGTATCTGCCGGAAAATCCCTTAACGTATTTCCTTCGGGCCACGGCGTACGATCACGTGCGCGATGTCAAAAACGCAACGAAGTACTATCATGAGTTCCTGAACATTTCGGGCGGCAAATTTCCCGAACAGGAGTGGCAGGCGAAACACCGCTTAATTGCGATCGAGAAGTGACCGGAAAAAGCATGATCAAGTCTGTCGGGGTGTTTGCACTGGTTCTGTTAGGGTCTGTAGCCGCGTTTGCGCGGAAGCCGGAAACGCTGCAAGAGTTAGTCCAGCGTGCCGAGTCAGCCAAGACCGATCAACAGCCGAAGCTCTACATGGATGCGGCCGAACTCCAGCACAAGGCCGCTACCGACGCTCTCAAGGCCAACCGGCAAGACGAATTTCACAGAGATCTTAATGACATCGTGCAGTATTGTGACAAGGCACAAGCCGCGGCGACTAAATCCAAGAAACATGTGAAAGATACCGAAATCAGGATTCGGCGGATTTCAGGCCATCTGAAAGAAATGAAACTCGATTCGGACATCGATGATCAACCCACGGTTCAAAAGGCGATCGACCAGCTTGAGCACTTTCGGACCGAACTTCTGTTAAGCCTGTTCGGAGGCAAAGGCAATGATTAAGTCTCTCGTTGCAATTGTGCTTCTGATGCCCCTGTTCGCATTCGCCCAGCGGCAAAAGCGCGATCCGCTTAGCGATCTCGAGGTCGATAAGCTGCGTGACGCGGCGCAAACCCCCGACGTCCGTCTCAAGCTCTACATCGAATTTGCGCGGACACGCCTTGATCACCTGCAACAGGCAAAAGCAGATGCCAAGGCCACCGATCGTGACCAGCAGATGCAGGACGCGTTGCAGGATTTTATCGATATTTATGACGAGCTCAACGACAACGTGGACACGTTTGCCGATCGCGATGATGATTTGCGAAAAGCCTTGAAGCCCGTCATAGAAGCCGACACGGAATTTGGATCCAAGCTGCGCGCGTTCAAGGCCTCGCTCGCCAGCTCGCGGGAAGAATTTGCCAAGTACGATTACCTGGTTGGCACCGCATTACAGGCTATTGATGACAGCGCGAAAGATCATCGCGACCTGCTAGCTGAGCAAGAAGTGAAGTTCAAGGATAAGAAAGAGAAGCCGCATAAGGAGAGAAATGGCGGCGGCTAGTAGTTTTCAGTGGCCCGGTGGCCGGTGGACTATGACCAGTCATACCGAGGAAGCTCTTGCGGCAACCGACCTCATGCTAATCTGAGTCCATCCGCGTGTCGCAGCATGTCCAAACAATTTTTGAGGAAACCTTTCGCGAGCTGCGGCCGCGAACGCCCGTGCCGGAACTACGGATCGATTTTTTCCGCTTCGCCAGTGTGAATAATACGATCCGGCTTCGCGAGGGGCGGCTCTTAGTACGAATTTCGGACCTGTTGGAAGGCGCGCCTGAAGCAGTGCTGCGCGCCATTTCCCACATTCTCCTGGCAAAGATGTATCGCAAGCCCATCGATCGAGAGCACGCGACCCGCTACCGGCGTTACGTTTCCACGCACCACATGTCGGAAAAGGCTCACCTCGTCCGGCAAATGCGCGGCCGCAAGCGCATCACGACCCCACGAGGACACGTATATCATCTGGAAGAAATTTTTGAGGACCTGAACCAGAGGTATTTCTACGGCCTGATGGCGCGCCCAGTCATGACCTGGAGCACGGAACGCGCCCGCAATCGACTCGGCCACTACGATCCAGCGCACAACGCGATCGTAGTCAGCAGCGTGTTCGACCATCCTCGCGTGCCGCGATATGTGGTGGAGTACATCGTCTATCACGAGATGCTGCATTTAAAGCATCCGGTGAAGTTGCGCGGCAGCCGCCGATGCGTTCATTCCGCAGAATTTCAAGCCGAGGAGAAATTGTTCGACAGGTTGGACGCGGCACGAGAATTCTTGAAGCGCTTATGAACATCATCACCAATCCACGGGTGGTCGAAACATCTGACATCCACATTCGCGTTGCTACGATGGCCGACCGCACCGCGATGATTCCGGCCATCAATCAGGCCTTCGCCATCGAAAAGTTTCTCGAAGGCACGCGCACCGATGAAGTCCGCTTGGCCGAAATGATGGGAAGCGGGGAGTTTCTCATCGCACAAAATGGCTCGGGCAAGATCGTGGCCTCCGTGTACGTGGAGGTCAAAGGCAAGCGCGGATATCTGGGCATGCTCGCCGTCGACCCTGGCCAGCAAGGCCAGGGACTCGGCCGACTGATGGTCGATGCCGTCGAGGGCTATTGCCGCAAGAAGGGATGTTCCGGAGTGGACCTGGTCATCATCAATCTGCGAACCGATCTCCCGCCCTTCTACCGCAAGCTGGGATATGTGGAAACGGCCATCGAGGAATTTCATCCCTCGCGCAAACTCAAGCCCGGTGTTGAGTGCCACTGCATCGTGATGTCAAAGGAGCTTTAAGGACGTGCTGTTGTACAATTCGCGCGTGAATCGCAGCACCATCTCGCTTGCACTCCTGGTTCTTCTTACCTCGCTCTGCTGGAGCCAGAACAAGGCCCAACTCAGTTTCAAGTTGCTCTCCGTCCACGTGAAAGGCCTGCAACACCTGCCCGAAGACAAAGTCGTTGCCGCCTCTGGCCTTCAATTGGGCCGCACCGCCACCGAACAGGACTTCCAGCAGGCGGTACAGAAGCTTGCCGAAACAGGCCTGTTTACCGACGTAGCCTACAAATACGAATACACAAATGCCGGCTGCAATCTGGACCTCCAGGTCACCGAAAACGAGAGACTCGTTCCCATCCTCTTCGACAATTTCGTCTGGTTTTCCGACGATCAGCTGCTTTCACTGCTCCGCACTCGCGTCCCACTATTCGACAGCAAGCTGCCCCTGAATGGCGGACTGCCAGACCAAGTATCTGACGCGCTGAATGCGATCCTTACCGACCGCAAGATCGCTGGCCACGCGGAAGGAATCCAAGCTGCCTCATTGCCCAACGGCCCGATCGACACCTACTCCTACGTTGTCAAATTCCATCCTGTGATTGTGCGGAACATGGACTTTCCCGGCGCCTCACCGTCCGAAATCCCAACACTGCAGGCAGCCGCGAAGCCGATCTCCGGCCAGGAGTACCTGCGCTCCTCCATGCGCCCGCACGAAAAGCTTGACCTTCTTCCTGTGTACCGCAGCCGCGGATATTTAAAAGCCCAGTTTTCCGATTCGCAGGCCAAGATCATCTCCGACGGCCCTCGAACCGTCGTCGACGTCAGCTTCCCTGTCTTGCCAGGCGTCCAATACCGAGTCACTGATGTCCGCTGGTCCGGATTCTCCGCCTTCTCTGCCGACACGCTTCGAGCCCTGCTTCACCTGAAATCCGGCCAGCCCGCGAATGCCGTCCAGCTCGGCAGCGATCTCGAAGCTGTCCAGAAGCTCTATGGCACCAAGGGCTACCTGATGGCTTATGTAAACTCCGTCCCCACATTCGACGACTCGGGAGCAACCGTTGCGTACCAGCTCAGCGTCGCCGAAGGAGACCAGTTCCGCATGGGCGAGTTGACGGTTGATGGTATCGATCAAGCTGCTGCCGAAAAGCTAATCGCGCAGTGGCAGATCAAGAAAGGGGAGGTTTTCGACGCCAGCTATTTGCAGCAATTCTTCCAGGTTATGTACCATGACATCGGGTTGAGCCGGTCTTATTCGGTGGTCCCCAAGCAAAATATGGACCGCCAGAACAAGTCGGTAGACATTGCGCTGCACTTCGTTCCCAAGAAATAACCTGTAACCATTTTCTTGGCGGGAAATCCATTGCAGTAGAAGTCCAAAATCCCCTAGGAGGATTCTGTGAAATCTGTTGGGCAAAAGATCACTGCTGCTCTTGCCGTTCTGGTGCTTTGCGGTTTCGGCCTGGTAAACCTGGCCTCTGCTGCAAGCCAAACCTACACCGGGGAAGTCAGCGACTCGATGTGCGGCGCCAAGCACGCAATGGGCGATAAAGCCACCTGCACCCGCGGATGCGTAAAGAAGGGTTCCAGCTATGCGCTCGTGGTTGGCGACAAGGTTTACACCTTGAAGACCGACGACAAGAAGAACCTGGCTGAACTGGACAAACTGGCCGGCGCCAATGCCAAGGTTACCGGCAGCGCCGAAGGCGACACCATCACCGTGAGCAAAGTAGCAGCAGCAAAGTAAAACAAGCAGCGAGCAATGAGCGGTGAGCCAAACCATGTGGTTAACTTCTGGCTGGCTGCTCACGGCTCAAAGCTCAGCGCTCCTCCGAGACGGACCAGAAATGGTCCGTCTTTTTTTGTATATTTCATCTTGCCCTGCCGCTCCGCTGTGTTAAATTTAACGATTCATTCACCAAAAAGGCGGAGGGCTTCTGAATTGTCCAAAGACATGGTCCCCAAGCGGATCTTCTTCACCAAGGGGGTCGGTAAACACAAAGAGCGTTTGACCTCGTTCGAGTTGGCCCTTCGCGATGCGGGCATTGCCGCTCAGAACCTGGTCCGGGTCTCCTCCATTTTTCCTCCACAATGCAAGCTGATTTCGCGCGCGCAGGGACTTCCCTTCCTGCACCCTGGCGAAGTCGTCTTTGCCGTCGTCGCCGAAAACTCGACGCATGAACCGCACCGCCTGCTGGCCGCCAGCATTGGCGTGGCGATCCCAGCAGACCGCAATACCTACGGCTACCTCAGCGAGCATCACTCGTTCGGCGAGACTGAAGACGCGGCTGGCGACTACGCGGAGGAACTAGCGGCAGAGATGCTTGCCACAACGTTAAACGTGGAGTTCGATCCCGACCGGTCGTGGGATGAGAAGAAGGAGATTTACCGGATCTCGAACAAGATCGTGCGCACGGCGAACGTGACTCAGTCCGCAGTGGGCGATAAACGCGGACTTTGGACCACGGTGATTGCCGCCGCCATCTTTATCTTTGACTAGTTGAACTGAAAGCCATTCGCCAGACAGATTTTGGGAAGGGCACGACTTCAGTCGTGCCGCTCCAGTACCAGAAGTAAGGCGGGCTTTAGCCCCGGAGGGCTGCGCGGGCATCTTGATGCAATTGGCTACCACTGGACTTTCTCTTTCCCGCGTTCCGGACCTGTGAGGGTTTCACCGTGGCGGTTCTGAACTGTGATCTTCTTCACCAAGTTCACCAGTGTCTTGCGGTTCTCTTTAGTGTCTTGCGGTTCTCTTTGGTCAATGCCGGCTTTTCGCGCTAAGTTTTCTCCGCGACATCATCTCTTCACTTAAGACCCGACGCGCTGGCCGCAGCGGCTTTTGGCATCGCCGCTTTGGCTTCCTTGATTCCCGCCGCGATGCTCTGCTCCCAATCCAGGTGAGGAACAGGAGACTTCTCTGCCGCTTCAAAGAATTGCAGCGCCCGCTGCGGCTGGTTCAACTGCTTCATGCAAATTCGCCCAGCGGACAATAACGCGGAGATGGCCTGACGCTCGCTTGCATGCGCCAGCGCCAGAGTTTCGTACTCCGAAACTGCACGATCGAAGAACTGCATCTTTTCCGCGGCGCGGCAAACATCGAGCCATACGCTTGCTGGCAGGTCTTTGCCACCAGCAGCCATGAAGTCCTCGTAAGTCTTCCACACGAGCTCATGCTCTCCGGCTGCCGCATGAATGGCGCACAATTTCTCCAGCGTGCTGATGCAAGCTGCCTGGTCGTTTGTCCCGCGATAGGCATGAACTAAGAGCATGTGCGCGTCGACTGATTTCGGGTGCGTCTGCACATAGGAGGACAGCATCGAGATCGCGGGTTCGAATTGATGTTGATCGATCAGATCGCTTGCCTGCTGGATCTCGGCATCGCTGGTCAACGTCAGCTCTGACTCAATGTTCTTGTTGGCCTTCTCCTCAAGCCCCGAGTAACGCACGCTTAGCGCTGCGAGTGCACCAAAGGCGAATCCGCCCACGTGTGCCCAGTGCGCAACGCTGCTGGAGCGTCCGAAGAGCGCCCCATAAAACACTTCCATCCCCAACCAGAGTGGCAGCAGCCAATACGCCGAGGCTTTGAACTTCAGAATGCGGAAGGGGTTTCCGGTGCGCAGCAGCCGGATAATGCTGATGTACCAGATCCATCCCATCTCGATTTTCATCTTGGGATAACGCACCAGGAAGGCGCCCATCAAGGCCGCGACTGCTCCCGAAGCCCCCAGGGTCGGAACCAGGCTGCCGGCGTTCGTCCAGGAATAAAACTGGAGAGCGGCAGCGCCCGCAATCAGATAGAAGGCGGTGTACAGCGGACGTCCCCAAACATCTTCCAAAACAAATCCTGCCAGCCAGAGAAACCACATATTGCCGATCAGGTGCATCCAGCCGCCGTGGAGGAAGTTGGCCGTCAAATAGGAGATCGGCTTGGGATGCGCGGGAACAAACGCGTACTGCTCGGTGAGGGAGCTCGATTTCAGTTGGTCATACTGCGCTGTAAGGGCATCCATTTGCTGCTGCAGTTCGGTCGAATCATCCTGCAACTGGACAGGGGCAGCGGACTCCTCCTGAGTATCCTGATTCGCATTTTCAACATCTTGATTTGGGTTCTCGACGTTGTGATTCGGAGTCTGAACCCGGCCTGATTGTTGCCATCGCTCCCAAACGGCGGGCGCACGTTTCTTAAAATCGTCGACAAACTGCTGAGCCTGTGGCTGCAGCGTGAGCTCGGGATGGCTTGCCGCCATCCGAAGAATGCGCTCTTTCACCTCTCCGAGCTGCACCGACTCATTCTGAAGAGCCGTAAAGGTAAGCAGGAAGCACACAACGTTCAACCCAATCAAGGTAAACGTGATGACAGGCCAACGGCGGGCGTGCATCCCCTCATGGCGGATGGGAATCAGCATGTTCTCGTCCTCGCCTACCAGGGGAAAGACACGGGTTGGTTCATTCTAGGGAAATAGGCTTCCCCGACCCTAGATGCGGGGGGTGAGTGTACGAGAGTAACTGCCAACTTCTTGATTTTCGTCGCCGGCGGCAGCCGCCTTGCTGGATGCCTCAGACAACCGCACAGCGGCAGAGCGGCGCCCCACCCGAGGCGAGACAAGCCGATTGCACGACGCCTCTTGCGCTCCGTTGTTTCCCGAGGTTCTGAATGGGGAACTACTTGCTCTTGTTCTTGTCTTTGTCTTTCTGCTTCGCGGCTTCACCGGTGAATTCGACGTCTTTGCCGGTATGCGACTTCACGGCTTCAAAGATCTTCTTGTACTCGTTCTTATCCATCCGGAGAACAAGGCTCTTGGGGGCATTCTGCTCGTGGAAATCGAGGTAGAGCCAGTGGCTCTTCGACTTGGTGAGCATGACAATGGCGCCGGCGCCAAGTGACGCAACCATCACGATCGCGCCTTGGGTAATGCGGTGTTTCTTGGCGTAGTCATAGGAGACTTTGTCGATGCTGTCATATGGGATTTTGACGATCTCCCGATCGAGCGAACGCACAATGATGCTCTTCGCATCGTCGCTGAAGATCAATCGGGCTTCGGCTTGCTTCCCTTTCACGTCGGCCAGTTTGCAGCCATTGAAGGCAGTTTCAACACCGAACGAGGAGGTAACAGTCAATAACAAAATCATTGCGATAAAGGACGTAATTCTCTTCATAGCGTTCCTTTCACCCTGCAATAAAGTGTTAGTTTGGGATCTCGGATCTCGGTTTCGGAGATGGCGGAGAAATCCCTTGATCTGCCAGCATGTTCTTAGAACCCGTCGGGGTCGCCGTCAGTGTCGGAAGTCACTGGAGTGGGTGATTCGCGTCACCCGATGGAAGTCACGGCGAGGAGGCGCATCGGCGCTGTTGGGAAGCATCAAGCCTCACCTCGGCACGCCGAGGCATGCCCGTAGCGAAAGGGCAGCGCAGATACTCTCAGGCAAGGAGTCTACTTCTTCCTTAGTACTTTTTCTTTTTTGGATTTTCCGTTGCCCGTCTTGCCCTTTCCCAGCCTCTCCAGCCTCTCAAACAGCGCCGCCACAATTAGCGGCAGGCCGACGGTTGCGTCTACGAACACTTCACCGAACTGTCCGCCTTCCGCCGGGGGCACGAACTTGCCCCAGGAAATTGCCTCGCTGTACGGACTGCCGGAGAGGCCTCCCCAGTACACCGGCTCGGGACAAATACGCAGGCCGTAGTGGTAGCGCTTCAAGGGCACGTTCTCGCCTAAACGGCGATGACGGAGTTCAATGAACGGTCCAAACTGCTGCGACCAATTTCGCGGCACGCCGCCGCCAATCGTGAAAATGCCGAGCTTCTTCTGGCGAAGCAGCGTGGACGCAAAATGCTCGAGGTCCTCAAACGGATCAAATCGAATCTTGTGGCGTCCTGAACTCTCGCGC
>Ga0207664_10002570_pt1 | contig 11998 bp, 12 predicted proteins | sample LARL83metaG_FD_184349 | JGI IMG/M metagenome (GOLD analysis project Ga0207664, IMG submission 184349) | Corn, switchgrass and miscanthus rhizosphere microbial communities from Kellogg Biological Station, Michigan, USA - LAR L8-3 metaG... | ecosystem: Host-associated > Plants > Roots >...
CGCCGCCGAGGAGCTGTTCACCGGCGACCACATCCTCAGCGGCATGACCACGGTGATCAACCCGCCCGACGGCGACATGTCCGACTACATGGCCTCGCTGCAGCGCGTGCTCGCCCTGCGCCCGCGGCGCATCCATCCCGGGCACGGGCGCACCATCGAGAACGGCGTCGAGGTCATCGAGGAGTACATCGCCCACCGCCTGGAGCGCGAGGCGCAGGTCGCCGAGGCGGTGCGCCGGCGCGGTGCGGCGACCGCGGCGATCGACGTGGTGCCCGAGATCTACCACGCCTATCCCGAGGCCCTCCACGCCGCCGCCGCCCGCAGCGTGCAGGCCCACCTCGACAAGCTGGTCCGCGACGGCCGCGCCCGCCGCCTCGACGGCGATCCGCCGCGGTACGTGGTGCCCTAGTCCCGGGCGCTACCATCTGCGCGGCGCTGACAGATGCGTTTGGAGGCCGCTCATGGGCGAGATGGTGGAATTCCCCAGCAACGGTGCGACGGCGCAGGGCTACCTGGCCACGCCGTCGTCGGGCGCCGGGCCGGGCGTGGTGGTGATCCAGGAGTGGTGGGGCCTGGTCGACCACATCAAGGACGTCTGCGACCGCTTCGCCCGCGAGGGGTTCACCGCGCTCGCCGTCGACCTCTACCACGGCGCCGCCGCCGGCAACCAGGAGCCCGACGAGGCGGGCAAGCTGATGATGGCGCTCGACGTGCCCCGCGCCGCCAAGGAGATGCAGGGTGCGGCGCGCTGGCTGGCCGAGTCGGATCGCGCCAACGGCGAGGGCGTGGGCACGGTCGGCTACTGCATGGGCGGCGGGCTGGCCCTCTACCTGGGCACGCTGAGCCCGGAGATCCGCGCCACCGTCGTGTACTACGGCGTCATCCCCTGGGAGGGCGTCAAGCCCGACTACTCGAAGCTCAACGGGCCGGTGCTCGGGCACTGGGCGACGCAGGACGACTTCAACAGCCGTGAGCAGGTCGAGGCCACCGAGAAGGCGATCCGCGACGCGGGCAAGCCGGTGGAGTTCCACTGGTACGAGGCGGGCCACGCCTTCTTCAACGACACCCGGCCCGACGCCCACGATGCCGATGCGGCCCGGCTCTCCTGGGACCGCACCCTGGCCTTCTTCCGCCAGCAGCTCGTCGCTCGCTAGGCAGCGAGCGGTACGTCGAGGACGGCGCGGACGCCGCGCTCGGGGACCATCACCACCGCGGCGCGGCGGACGCGGTCGAGCGTGGTGTCGGCGAGGCGCAGCGAGGCGGCCCGGCGCAGCACGATGGGGATGACCGTGCGCATCTCGAAGCTGGCGAAGCTGGCGCCCAGGCAGCGGCGCACGCCGCCGCCGAAGGGCAGCCACGCGTAGGTCTCCGCCTGCGAGTCGACGAAGCGGTCGGGGCGGAACTCGTCGGGCTGCGGGTAGATGTCGTCGCGGTGGTGGATGAGCTCGATGTTGGGCGCCACCATGACCCCGGGCGGCAGCGTCCACGTCCCCACCTGCAGCGGCGCGTGCAGGCGGCGGGCGACGACGGGGACGACGGGGCGGATGCGCATCGTCTCCTTGATGACGGCGTCGAGGCGCACGGTGCTGCCGGTGGCGAGGTCGTCCTTCAGGCGCTGCATCTCGCCCGGGTTGAGCAGGAGGAGCTGGAAGCACCAGGCCAGCGAGGTGGCCGTCGTCTCGTGGCCGGCGAGGAGCAGGGTCATCAGCTCGTCGCGCAGCTCCTCGGCGGTCATCGCCTCGCCGTTCTCGTCGCGCGCCTGGACCAGCATGGAGAGGATGTCGTCGCGTGTGGCGACGTCGGGGTCGTCCATGCGGCGGCGGATGATGTCGTGGAGCACCGCGTCGGTGCGCCGCCGCGTCTCCACGAAGCGGCCCCAGGGGCTGCGACCGCCGAGCTCCCGGCGCAGCCAGGGGATCATGGCGCCGCGGTTGCGGGTGATGTCGACCAGCTCGCGGACCAGCGGGCGCAGTTGCTCCAGCTCGTCGCCCTGGTGCAGGCCGAAGACGGCGCGGAGGATGACGTCGAGGGTGATGCGCTGCATGGCGGGGCGCAGCGGGAAGGCCTCGCCGACCGGCCAGCGCTCCAGCTCCTCGCCGGTGATCTGCTCGATGATGGCGCCGTAGCGCTGCATGCGCTCGCCGTGGAAGGGCGGCAGGAGCAGCTTGCGCTGGCGCATGTGCTCGCGCCCGTCGAGGAGCAGCACGCTGTTGCGGCCGAGCACCGGCTCCAGCACGGCGTTGGCCTCGCCGGCGCGCGCCTCGTCGGGCCTGGCGCTGAAGATCGCCTTGAGCAGCGTGGGGTCGGCGACCTGCACGGAGTCGCCGGCGAGGGCGAGGCGGATGGTGAAGACGTCGCCGTAGCGCCTGCGCCAGCGCTGCATGGTGCCGACGGGTCGCAACAGCCAGAGCAGCGTCTGCACCGGCATGGGCAGGCGCGGACCCGGCGGCAGCGCGGCGCGGTGCTCGGGCGCCGCGTGGCGGATTCGGCTGGGGCTGGGTGCGTCCACGGGCGTCCGACTCTACGCGCGGGGGTACGAGCCGAGCACGCGCAGCTCGACGGCGATGCTGCGCACCTCGCCGACCGCCTCGGCGACGGGGGCGTCGTCGAGGTGGCCCTCGCAGTCGATGAGGAACCAGTAGTTGCCCAGCGTCGCCTTGGTGGGGCGCGACTCGATGCGGGTGAGGTTGATGCCGCGGTCGGCGAAGGGCCTGAGCGCGGCGAGCAGGCCGCCGGGGCGGTCGGCGGCGAGGGAGAAGACGAGGCTGGTGCGGTCGCGGCCGGTGGACGCCCGCCGGTCGCGGCCGAGGACGACGAAGCGCGTGGCGTTGTCGGCGTTGTCCTGGATGTCGGCGGCGATGACGGCCATGCCGTAGAGGCGCGCCGCGGCCTCGGTGCCGATCGCCGCGAGCCGGTCGGAGTGGACGCAGGCGGCGACGGCGGCGGCCGAGCTCACCGCGGGGAACACCTGGGCGCCGGGAAGCTGCTCGCGGAGGAAGTTGCGGCACTGCGCGGCGGGCTGGCCGAGGCTGATCACCCGCTCCACGTCGTGCAGCGCCGTGCCGGGGCGGGCGATGAGCTGGTGGCGCACGGGCAGCACCATCTCGCCGACGACGGGCGGCGCGTCGGGGGTGATGAGCAGGTCGAGGGTGACGGTGACGCTGCCCTCGGTGCTGTTCTCGATGGGCACGATGGCCTGGTCGACCAGCGCCGCGGTGACCGCGGCGACGGCGGAGGGGATGTCCGAGAATGGGACGAGTGTGGCCGTTTCTCCGAAGTGGGCCAGCGCCGCGTCGTGGGAGTTGGTGCCCTCGGGGCCGAGGTAGGCGACGCGGGTCACGGCGGCGGTGTGCTCGTCGCGGCGGTGGCGGCGCGCCTCAGCGCGACAGCGCCTCGCTGACCCGCTCGACGTCGAGCGTCTGCGAGTAGACGATGAGCTCGTCGCCCTGCTCGACGACCTCGTCGGGGCGGGGCAGCACCGGCTTGCCGCCGCGCACGATGCAGACCACCAGCTCGCCGTCGGGGAGCTGCAGGTCGGAGACGCGCTTGCCGGCCAGGCTGGACATGTCGGGCAGGGCGACGTCGACCAGGCTGGCGCCGGAGGCCTTGACGGCGACGCCGCGGACCAGCTCGGAGTGGCCCAGCTCGGACTCGATGAGGCCCATGAGCAGCTCGGTGGCGGAGACGGGAACGTCGATGCCGAGGGTGCGGAACACCTTGACGTTGACGGGGTTGTTCACGCGCGCAATCGTCCGGGGCACGCCGAACTTGCGCTTGGCGAGCTGGCAGGCGACCAGGTTGTCCTCGTCGTCGCCGGTGGCGGCGACGACCACGCCGGCACGCTCGATGCCGGTGGTGGCCAGGAAGGCCATCTCGTCGCCGTCGCCGACCATGATGCTCACCGTGCCGAGCTGGTGGCTGATCCACTCGGCGCGCTCCTTGTCCTTCTCGCAGAGGGTGACCTCGTAGCCGCGCTCGATGAGGTGCTTGGCCAGGTAGTAGCCCACCTTGCCGCCACCGATGATGAGCACATACGGCCGTTGCGGCCGGTTCGATGCCATGAACGATTCCCCTTCGTCGTTGCCGCGGCGGGTCTAGCCCGACGCGCCGAGTGCGCGGGGCAGCACCGTGCCGCTGCTCGCCGCGTTGTGTCCGGTGGTGAAGAACTCCTCGAGCAGTGCCGCGCCGATGGTGGTGGGACAGATCGTCTCCAGCCCCAGCTCGCGGTACACCTCGGCCCGGATCGGGTCGTAGATGCGCGTGATCACGCGCTGCACCTTGAAGACCTCCTTGGCGATCTGGGCGGCCATGATGTTGCGGTTGTCGCCGTTGGTGACCGAGGCGAAGCACTCGGCCTGCTCGATGCCGGCGCGGCGCAGGACCTCCTCGTCGACGCCGGAGCCGACCACCATCTGGCCGGGAAAGTCCTCGCCGAGGCGGGCGAAGGAGGCCACCCTCTCGTCGACGACGGAGAGCTCGTGGCCTTCCTCGGCCATGCGCCGCGCCAGCGTCGAACCGACCCGGCCGCAGCCGACGATCACGATCTTCACCGGCTGAATTCTACGGATGGGTCAGGCGGAAGGCTGGCGAGGGCTGGCGAACTGCCGCCGACGGGGTCCTCCCACGCCCGTGGGGGTGCGTGGCCCGGCGGGCCCCATCGAGTAGCATGCTGCCCCGCCATGCAGCAGGGATTCACCGCGCGGCGCATCCTCGTGCCCATCAACGGCAACCCCACCGACGACGAGGCGGTGCGCCTCGCCTGCCGGCTGGCCCGTCGCCAGCGGGCCAAGGTGTACGTCATCACCATCCTCGAGGTGAAGCGCAGCCTGGCCCTGGGCACGGTGCAGGACGCCGAGGTGGAGACCGCCGAGCGGCTGCTCGACCGCGCCGAGACCATCGGCTCCGAGCTCGACGTCGAGGTCGACACGGAGCTGCTCCAGGCCCGGGAGGCGGGCCCGGCGATCGTCGACGAGATCCGCGAGTGGCAGGCCGACCTGGTAGTCATCGGCATGCCCTTCCGGCAGCGCTTCGGCGAGTTCCACATGGGCAAGACCGCTCCCTACGTGTTGAAGTTCGCCCCCTGCCGGACGCTCGTCTTCCGCGAGCCGCTCGAACAGGGCTGAGTTCGGGCCTCCGGCCGCGTCGCGTCGCCAGTGGGTCCGGCTGGCGCGGCGCAGTTGCCTGCACCACAAATCAGTTGACATTTGACTACGACATGTGAGTAGTATACAGCCATCGCGAAACCACGTCAATGGAGGAACCGCGGCGATGGCACGACTCACAGGAAGGGCTCGGCGGCGTCTGGCCGAGCGCGGCGCGCAGTCCCTGGAGTGGATCGCGCTGGGCAGCTTCGTGGCCACGATGATGACCGGCGCCACCATCTACGCCCGCGACCACGGGGCCGAGATCGGCAGCCTGCTGGTCAACCACCTGCGCGGCGTTCTCGGGCAATGAGCAGCCGGCGCGGGCGCGCCGGGCAGCGGGGATCGCAGACGGTCGAGCTGGTGGCCGCGCTGCCGCTCGCCGGGATGGTCCTCCTGCTCGCCTGGCAGTGCATCGTCCTGGCCCGCCAGCAGATCGAGGCGCAGGCGGACGCCCGCGAGCTGGCGCGCAAGGCGGTGCTGTGCGCCCGCGCCGTTCCACGCCCGGCGCTCGCCGACGTCGACGGCGCGGCGGGGACCGCCCTGATCGGCGCCCAGCCCGGCCATGCGGACATGGTCCGCGTCGAGGTGCGGCTGGCCCCGACGGCGGTGCTCCCCGGCGTCGACCTGGGAGCGTCATCCCCGGTGGCCCCCCGCGCCGTGGTGGTCATGCGGCGCGAGCCATGCTGAGGCGGCGCCGTGCCCGCTCGCGCGGGGCGGCGGCGCTGCTCCTGCTCGGCTCGATGAGCACCGTGCTCAGCGGCGGGGTCGCCGCGGTGGACGTCGCCGCCGCGGTGAACGCGCAGGCGCGTGCGGAGAGCGCGGCCGACGCCGTGGCCCACGGCACCGCGGTGGCGCTGCTCGGCGACCCCGACCGCGAGCAGCTCAGCATCGCCGTGCAGGCGGGCGCGCCGTGCGACACCGACGCCGGCGACCTGTCCGCGGCCGGCGCGGCCTGCCGGCGGGCGGTGCAGGCGGGGCGGGCGATGGCCGCCGCCAACCGCGCCGTGCTGGTCCGCCTGCTGGTCGGCCCCGACCCGCGCGACATGCGTGACGGGCAGGCGGCCGGGCGCGTGCTCGTCCAGGTCCACGTCTTCGCCCCGCGCGGCCTGCCCATCCTCCCCGGCCGGTGCCCGCCGCAGCCCGGCACCGGCGCCGACCTCTGCTGGGTCGACGCCTGGTCGGCGGCGCAGGGTGCGGGATGAAGCGCGCCCTGCTCGCCGCGCTCGCGGCCTCCGTCGCCCTCCTCGCCACGCCGGTGCCGGCGCGCGCCATCAGCCGGGCGCGCACCGAGGCGGCGGTGGCCATGTCGCGCGAGGTCGGCCACACCGGCCTGCACGGCCCGCAGGTCGACCAGGCGCTGGTGCTGCAGGCGTGGCGCTACGCCGGGGTCGACACCGCCAGCCTGCAGACGCCCGATGCCCTGCGCCACGCCTGCCAGCCGCTCGACACCTCCCAGCCGCGGCCGGCCGGCCCGGCGCCCGGCGACTACGCGCTCTACCGCGACAGTACCGGTGCTCCGCGCATCGGCATGTTCCTCTCCCAGCTCGACGTGGCCGTGGTCGACGGCGGCACGGTCGTCGTCGTGCCCGCGCCCGAGCTGGACGGCTCGATCGGTGAGCTGGCCCAGGAACGCGTTCTCGCCGAGCACGGCTCACTGCTCCCCTGTCGCCTGCCAGCGCACCTATGGCCCGGCGGCGCCGACGACACCAGCATCACCGCCGGGCGCGTCGCCCTGGCCGACCCCTCCTACGTCGCGGGCCACATGCAGTGGGCCGCGGACCACCCGCGCGACGCCGACCCCAGCCTGCTCCACCCCGTGGTCCACATCCTCGGCGCCATCGCCGCGGGCATCAGCGGCGCGCTCACCTCGCTCGCCGACTCGCTGGTCAACGCCGCCGGCTGGCTGCTCCACCACATGCCCGGGCACACCGGGGCGCCGTTCCTCTTCCTCGCCGGCCTGCTCGGCCGCACCTTCGACGGCCGCCGTCTCCACGCCGTGCTCACCGCTGTAGTGCTGGCGGCGCTCGGCGTCGCCCTCGGCCTCGGCTGGGTGCTGCCCTTCGGGTGGGTCATCGCCGGCGCGGTGCTCGGCGGGGCGGCCGCCTCCGCGGCGGGAGTGCCGGTGCTCGGCGCCATCGGCGGCGCGCTGGTGGGCGCGGCCTTCGCCACGGCCTCCTTCCTGGTCGGCGCCCTCACCGGCGTCGACGGCAGCGCCCGGGTCACCGCCGGCAGCGTCGCCTTCGCCCTGGTCAGCGACCTCTTCTTCGTCCGCCCCGCCATGGTGGCGCTGGGCTCGGCGCTGCGCCTGGGGCGGCTCGGCGCGCTGGCCCACGCCGTGGCGCCGGTGGAGCGGCTGCCCCTGATCCGCGCCCTCGCCGGGCACGGCCACTCCGTGCTCGACGTCGCCAGCACCGCCGGCGACGCGCTCGCATTGCGTCCCCATGCAATCTACGAGACGGCGCACACCATCGGCCGCGGCCTCGACGCCCTGCGCGGCCTGCCCGTCGAATCCGTGCCGCACGTGCTCGCCGACGCCGCGCCCGCGCACGAGGCGATGAGCGCCGCCGAGGCGGTGATGTCGAGCGGTCGCCGCGGCCTCGACCTGCTCAGCCTGGCCTGGCGCCCCTCGTCGGTCAGCTCCGACCTGGTCGGGCACGCCGCCGACGCGTTGCACCTGCTCGACACCGAGCTGCGCACCGGCCTGCCCTCGATGCCCCGGCTGCGCGCGCTGCTCACCGCCATGGACCCGTCCGCGCGCAAGCCCCTGCTCGACGCCGCCGCGCACCTCTCCACCCACGCTGTGCCCGAGCTGCGCGTCACCGCGCGCCTCTCCCACCTGCACTCCGGCGCGCGCACCGTCATGGGCATCGCCACGCACACGCAGCAATCGCGGCCCTGGAGCCGCTTCGCCCGCTCGCCGATCCTGCGCCGCGTGATCGCCGGGCTGCCCGGAGAGAGCCGGTGAGCCTACGCCTCCAGCGAGCCCGCGGCGCCGACGCCGGCGATCGAGCCGACCATGTCGCCGTCGGCCAGCCGCATGATGATCACGCCGCGCGTCTGCCGGCCGCTGACCCGCACCTGCTCCAGCGGGATGCGGATCACCTGGCCCTGCGTCGAGATCACCATCAGCTCCTCGCTGAGATCCTCGATGATGCGCATGCCGACGATCTGGCCGATCTTGGGGATCGCCGTCTGGTCCACGGTGTAGACGCCCTGGATGTTGCGCGACTTGATCGGGTAGTCGGCCATCGGCGTCAGCTTGCCGAAGCCGTGCTGGGTCACCACCAGCACGTGGCCTTCGGGCTGCACGACGTCGAAGCCGGCGACCTCGTCGCCCGGCCGCAGCCGGATGGCGCCGACGCCCATGGTGTCGCGGCCCATGGGGCGCACCTCCTTCTCGGAGAAGCGCGAGCCCTTGCCGTCGCGGGTCACCACCAGCAGCTCGTCGTGGCCGCTCGACTCGTGGACCCAGTTGAGCTCGTCGCCGTCCTGCAGGTTGATGGCGATGAGCCCGTTGCGCCGCACCGAGGCGTAGGCGGCCGCCGCCGTCTTCTTGATCATGCCCAGCTTGGTGACCATGACCAGGTACTTGTCCTCGGTGAACTCCGCGATGGAGATCAGCGCCGTCACCTTCTCGCCCGGGTGGTCGATGTCGATGAGCGCCTGCACCGGCATGCCCTTCGCCTGCCGCTTCACGTCGGGGATCTCGTGCGTGCGCAGCCGGAACACGCGCCCGCGGTTGGTGAAGAAGAGCATGTCGGTGTGCGTGTCGGCGGTGGTCGAGTGGACCACGTAGTCCTCGTCCGTCGAGCGCTTGGCGCCGACCACGCCCTTGCCGCCGCGGTGCTGCATGCGGTACGCGTCGAGGGGGATGCGCTTGATGTAGCCGCGCGCCGTCAGCGTGACGAAGACGTGCTCGCGGGGGATCAGGTCCTCCTCGTTGAGCTCGACCTCGCCGAGGCGGATCTCGGTGCGCCGGTCGTCGCCGAACTTCTTCGACAGCGCGGCCAGCTCGTCCTTGATGATGGCGTCGACCTTGCGCGCGTCGTTGAGGATGTCCTCGAGGCGGGCGATGGTCTTGATCAGCTCCTCGTACTCGCCGCGGATCTTGTCGGCCTCGAGGCGGGTCAGCCGGCCCAGGCGCAGGTCGACGATCGCCTTCGACTGCCGCTCCGACAGCTCGAAGCGGGCTTCGAGGTTCTTCTGCGCCGTGGCCTCGTCGGGCGCGGCGCGGATGATGGCGATGACCTCGTCGAGGAAGCCGAGCGCCTTCATCAGGCCTTCGAGGATGTGGGCACGCTCCTTGGCCTTGTCCAGGTCGTAGCGGGTGCGCCGCGTCACCACGCTGCGGCGGTAGTCGACGTAGTGCTGCAGCAGCGGCTTGAGCCCGAGCACCTGGGGCCGCCCGTCGACCAGGGCCAGCATGATGGCGCCGAACGTGGTCTGGAGCTGGGTGTGCTTGTAGAGGTTGTTCAGCACGGTGTGCGGCCGCGCGTTCTGTTTGAGCATGATGACGATGCGCGTCGCCTCGGTGCGGCCCGACTCGTCGCGCAGGTCGGCGATGCCCTCGATCTTCTTGTCGCCGACCAGCTCGGCGATGGTCGACAGCAGGCGCGCCTTGTTCACCTGGTAGGGCAGCTCGCGCACGATGATCTGCTCGCGCCCGTCCTTCGACTCCTCGAAGTCGACCTGGGCGCGCATCACGATGCGGCCGTGCCCAGTGCCGTACACGGTGGCGATGTCGCGCCCGTAGATGGTGCCGCCGGTGGGGAAGTCGGGCCCCTTGACGTGCTTCATCAGCTCTTCGGTGGTCGTCTCGGGGTTGTCGATCAGGGTGATCAGCCCGTCGCACACCTCGCGGAGGTTGTGCGGCGGGATGTTCGTCGCCATGCCCACGGCGATGCCGCTGGCGCCGTTGACCAGCAGGTTGGGCAGCAGCGCGGGCAGCACCGACGGCTCCTTGGTCGTCGAGGAGAAATTGTCGACGAAGTCGACGGTGTCCTTGTCGATGTCCTCGGTGAGCTGCATGGCCACCGCGGACATGCGCGCCTCGGTGTACCGGTAGGCCGCGGCGGGGTCGCCGTCGACGCTGCCGAAGTTGCCCTGGCCGTCGACCAGCGGGTAGCGCATCACCCACGGCTGGGCCAGGCGCACCATGGTGTCGTACACCGACGCGTCGCCGTGCGGGTGGTAGTTCTTGAGCACCTCGCCGACGATGGCCGCCGACTTCTGGTAGCGCGCGCCCGCGGTCATGCCCTGCTCCAGCATGGCGTAGAGGATGCGGCGCTGCACCGGCTTGAGCCCGTCGCGCACGTCCGGCAGGGCGCGGGAGATGATGACGCTCATCGCGTAGTCCATGTAGGACGAGCGCATCTCCTGCTCGAGGTCGACGGGCCGGATGTTGCCGGGGTTGAAGATGCTCATGAAACGGCTCTATGCCTCGTGTTCACGCTGACCGGCGTCGGCCGCCGCGACGACCGCGCCGTCGTCGTCCGCCGAGCCACCGCTGACGGCGGCGATCTCCCGCCCGATGACCGTGTGCACCTCGCGATCCGCCGCGTCGCGGGCGACGCGCAGGGCGCTGACGATCGCCTCGGCGTCGCTGCGCCCGTGGGCGATCACCACCTCACCGTCGACGCCGAGCAGCAGCGCCCCACCGGTGCTGCGGTAGTCGGCGCGATCGCGGATGGGACGCAGCTTGGGCTTGAGCAGCAGCCCGCCCACCTTGCCCTGCAACGACTTGCGCGCCTCCGCCGAGATCGCCGAGAAGAGGAACTCGCCGATGCCCTCGGCGGTCTTCAGGGCGATGTTGCCGGTGAAGCCGTCGGTGACGGCCACGTCGCACACGTCGCGGAAGAGGTCCTTGCCCTCGACGTTGCCCACGAAGCGGATCGGCGCCGCCTCCAGCAGCGGCGACGCGGCCTGCACCAGCGCCGAGCCCTTGCCCGGCTCCTCGCCGTTGCTGAGCAACCCGACGCGCGGCCCGCGCACGCCCATCATCGCCTGCGCGTACACCGAGCCCATGACGCCGAACTGGGCCAGCCACTCCGGCTTGCAGTCGGCGTTGGCGCCGACGTCGAGCACGAAGGTCGAGAGCCCGTCGGCGCGCGGCAGCGAGGTGCCGATCGCCGGGCGGGCCACGCCGCGCAGCCGCTTCACGGTGAACAGCGCCGCCGCCAGCACCGCGCCGGAGTTGCCCGCGCTGACCACGGCCCGCGCCCGCCCCTCGGCGACCATCCCGCACGCCACCACCACCGACGCGCCCTTCTTGGCGCGCACCGCGGCGGCGGGATGCTCGTCCATGCCGATGACCTCGGCGGCGTCGACGACGCTGATCCGGGAGCGCGCCTCGCCGAGGTCGCTCGCCGCGCTCAGCTCGCGCTCGACGTCGGCGCGCCGCCCCACCAGGGCGACGTCGACACCGAGCCGAGCCGCGCCCAGCAGCGCGCCGCGCACGATCTCGCGCGGAGCGTTGTCGCCGCCCATCGCGTCGCGGGCGATGGGCAGAGATGCAGAGACCATCAGCCGTGATGCGCCGGCTGGGCCGACGAGGTCAAGGAAGCGCCGAGCACGTGAGCGAGCGGGCTGGCGCCCGTGAGCGAACGCGCGCAGAAGCTGACGCGGAGATCGGCGAGTCCAGGTGGATGCAGCACCTAGATGTCCAGGTTGCGCACGGACTTGGCGTGCGTCTGGATGAACCGCTTGCGCGGCTCGACGTCGGAGCCCATCAGCCTGTCGAAGATGTCGTCCGCCTTGAGGGCGTCCTCGACGGCCACCTGGAGCAGCACCCGCTTCTCGGGATCCATGGTGGTCTCCCAGAGCTGCTCGGGGTTCATCTCGCCGAGTCCCTTGTA
>Ga0207664_10002573_pt1 | contig 11994 bp, 13 predicted proteins | sample LARL83metaG_FD_184349 | JGI IMG/M metagenome (GOLD analysis project Ga0207664, IMG submission 184349) | Corn, switchgrass and miscanthus rhizosphere microbial communities from Kellogg Biological Station, Michigan, USA - LAR L8-3 metaG... | ecosystem: Host-associated > Plants > Roots >...
CCGAGCGTGTCGAACACGGCCTGCGCCCACGGCTGCATCTTCTCCGACTCGGACCCGGGCAGGTATCCCAGTTCCTGGCCACCGACCGCGTACACCGGCCGGAACACCACGACCTTCCGGTGTTGTCCGCGCTCGAGCACAGCCTCGAGTCCGGCACACAGCGCCAGTGCCGACTTGCCCGTGCCGGCCCGACCGCCGAGCGACACGATGCCGATCTCCGGATCCAGCAGCACGTCCAGCGCGATCCGTTGCTCCGCCGACCTGCCGTGCAGCCCGAACGCCTCCCGGTCGCCGCGCACCAGCTTGATCCGCTTGTCCGTCGTGACCCGGCCCAGCGCGCTCGCGGTACCGGCCAGCAACCGCAACCCGGTGTGGCACGGCAACTCCGCGATGTCGTCCAGGTCGTAGGCGAGCGGGTCGATGCCGCCCTCCTTGTAGAGCTGGTCGACGCCGGCCTGCACGATCTCGACGTCCGCCATGCCGGTCCAGCCCGACGGCACCACGTCCTGGGCGCGGTACTCGTCCGCGTCCAGGCCCACGGCGCCGGCCTTCACCCGCAGCGGAATGTCCTTCGTGACCAGCGTGACCGGGTTCGGACCCTCGGCGGCGAGGTTGAGCGCGCAGGCGAGGATGCGCGCGTCATTCGCCTCGGCACGGAAACCGGCGGGCAGGACCTGCTGGTCGGAGTGGTTCAACTCGACGTGCAGGGTGCCACCGAAGTCCCCGACCGGGATCGGGCTGTCCAACCGGCCGTGCTTGAGGCGCATGTCGTCCAGCATGCGCAGGGCCTCCCGGGCGAACCAGCCGAGCTCGGGATGGTTGCGCTTGGCCTCCAGTTCGCTGATCACGACGAGCGGCAGGACCACGGCGTGCTCCGCGAACCTGGTCACCGCCCACGGGTCGGACAGCAACACGGACGTGTCCAACACGTACGTGCGGGCGCAGGTCTGCTGGGGGTCTGAATCCCGTTCCTCCGGGCGGGTGGTGAGGCTGGCGGATCGCCGAGAAGGGCGCTGTGCGGTCACGGCAACTCCCTCGCGGACGCGGCACCACGCCCGCTCCTCGCTGGGCCGAGCACCGGCCCCGGTAGGTGGCACCCGCCGCCTTTCGGCGTCAGGCTCGCCGACCACGAGGGCCGGATGCCGGCCCTCCCGTGCTGGCAAACACGACCAGGGCCTCCCGGGACGGGTCACACGTTGCAACCCGTCGTCCGCAAGCTACCTGCGTTTGGCCTATCCATGCAGGCAGCCACCCAGGTGATTCGCGTTCGGCGTGTCGTCCGACCGGGCATCCGGACCTTGGTACACACCGTTCACCCGCTGAAATCCGCAGGTCAGGACGTGTTCGCCGGAGGCGAATGTGGCCTGGGTCACAGTTTTGCCACGGTCCGATTGAGCACGAACCCCCTGGTTCGTTTGGTGTGCACTGTCGGGATCGCCCGATCAACGTGCTTTAGCAGAGTGCCCCGGATACCGCAGAACCAGATACCGTTAATTAACTACAACGGGCGATATTGGCAGCTGGGCGGGTCACACAATGGTGTGATCAACACGGCAATGGCTGGCAATCGGCGGTAACTTCCGTGCCCGAGGGCCCCAACGGTCACCACGTCGGGTCACCATTTACCCCGATTTTGAAGGAGAGTGTGCAAGTGCTGAAGAAGGTTGGCTTTGTCACCGCGGCAGCCGTCGCCCTGTCGCTGGTCGCGGCCCCTGCTTTCGCCGCCACCACCACCCACACCGTGCCGCAGGACGAGCCCGGCAACAGCGCGCCCTGGGGCGACAACGACTCGAGCTTCGTCAGCTTCCCGGAGGCCTACCACACCTTCATCTGGGGCGGCGGCGCCCTGGGTGCCGGTGCTGCCGCGCTGATCGCGGGTGCCTACGCGGGCATCGCGGCCACCCCGGCGGACATCCTGGGCACGCTGGAGCACCACCACCACGGCTGAGCCGTGACAGACGAACGGCGGGGGCCTTCGGGTCTCCGCCGTTTCGTATTTCCTACGAGCCGAATCGACGATGGCGAATGGCGTAGTCGCGCAGGGCGCGGAGGAAGTCGACCCGCCGGAAATCCGGCCAGTACGCCTCGCAGAACCAGAACTCGGAATGCGCGGACTGCCACAACAGAAAACCGGACATCCGTTGTTCACCCGATGTGCGGATCACCAGATCGGGGTCGGGTTGACCCGACGTATACAAATGCTCGGCGATGTGGTCGACGTCCAACACCTCGGCGAGTTCCTCGATCGTGGTACCCGCCTCGGCGTGTTGCTGCAGCAACTTGCGCACGGCGTCCGCGATCTCCTGCCGGCCGCCGTAGCCGACCGCGGCGTTGACCTCCATGCCCTGCCGGCCGGCGGTGCGGGCGGCGGCGGAGGACAGCCGCGTCGCCGTCTCGCGGGGCAGCGCGTCGAGCGCGCCGACGATGCGCAGTCGCCACGGTGTCGCCGGTTCGGCCAGCTCGTCCACCACGTCGGTGATGATCTCCAGCAGCGGGAGCAGCTCGCCGTCCGGCCGGTTGAGATTGTCCGTGGACAACAGCCACATCGTGACGACCTCGACGCCGGCCTCGCGGCACCAACCGAGCAGGTCCGCGATCTTCCGGGCCCCCACCCGATGGCCTTCACTCACATCGGTGAAGCCGGCCTCTCTGGCCCACCGACGGTTGCCGTCGAGCATGATGCCGACGTGCCGCGGCCGCTGCGCGCCGACCAATTGACGTGTCAGCAGCGACTCGTAGCCGCGGTAGACCAGTTCCTTCACCAAGGCGCGAGGACCCACGTCAGGACAGCGTACGCCCGCCGTGTCGGTGTGCTGTTGGGCACACTGGCGTGATGGACGACGACGCTCTCGAACGAGTGGTACGAGGCGCACGCACGGTAGCGGTGGTGGGTGTGAGCCCGAACCCGGCGCGGCCCAGCCACGGTGTCGCCGCCTACCTGCATCGCAGCGGCCTCCGGGTGTTCCCGGTGAACCCGGCGATCCGCGAGCTGTTCGGCTTGACGGCGTATCCGAGCCTGGCCGAGATACCCGAACGGGTGGACATCGTCGACGTGTTCCGGCGACCGTCCGTGGTCGTCCCCGTGGCCGAACAGGCGGTCGCGATCGGGGCCGGCGCACTGTGGCTGCAACTCGGCGTGATCAACGCGGAGGCCGCCGAGATCGCCCGGTCGGGTGGTCTGGACGTGGTCGTGGACCGGTGCCTGAAGGTCGAGCACCAGCGGCTCATCGGCGGCTGGTGACCGGCCGCAAGTTCCGTCACAGTTCATCGGCGCGGAAGCTACGGTCCCGTAACCTTGCGACGTGAGTGTCGTCGCGGTGGCCCGGCCGCTCCCCCGCCCGCGCATGCGGGGATGGCTGCACTACTGGTCGTTCTACGTGTCCCTGGCCGGCGGCGCGACGCTGATCGCGCTGGCCGGATCGACCGTGTCCGGCCTCGCGGCGCTGGCCACGTCGGTGTATGTGGCGACCGTGCTCGGGCTGTTCGGCGTGAGCGCGCTGTACCACCGGCACACATGGCAGAGCTCGACGGCGCGCGTGTGGATGAAGCGCCTCGACCACTCGATGATCTTCCTGTTCATCGCCGGCACGTACACGCCGTTCTCGCTGCTGGCGATGGACCGGACGACGGGCTACATCGTGCTGGGCGTGGTGTGGGGTGGCGCGGTGGCCGGCGTCGCGCTGAAGCTGCTGTGGCCGCACGCGCCGCGCTGGCTCGGGGTGCCGATCTACCTGGCGGTGGGCTGGGTCGCGGTGTTCGTGCTGCCGCAGATCCTGCACCACGCGGGTGTCGCCGCACTGGTGCTGATGCTCGCCGGCGGCCTGCTGTACTCGATCGGCGCGGTGTTCTACGCGACCCGCTGGCCCAACCCGTGGCCGTCCACCTGGGGCCACCACGAGTTCTTCCACGCCGCGACCGTTCTGGCGGCGACGTGCCACTACATCGCGATCTGGTTCGTCCTGTACCCCTGACGGATCCGGCCCGGTGGCACCGAGTGCGCACCGGCCGGATCGTTCCCCTCGTTCAGCCGAGGTCGGGGCCTTCGCGGCGCAGGTCGTCCACTTTGGACATCGCGTCGCGGAGTTCGTTCAGCCATGCTTCGGCGTGGTCGCCGACGGTGCGCACGGCCCATGCCAGCGCCTCGGAGCGGGACCGGGCCACGCCCGCGCTGACGAGCGTGTCCAGCACCAACCGCTCCGCCTGGCGCAGCCGCGTCATCACGGGCACGGACAGCGTCGTGAACAGCTCGCTCGTGCTGCCGATGCTGGCGCCCCACGCGACCTTGCGGCCGTACCGGTGCTCCGCCTGCCGTGCGATCTCGATCCGCTCGTCCCGGGTGTCCTCACGGAACCGGCTGATCCGGCCGGCGGCCGCGGCCGCTGCCTGTGCCTCGTCGGTGAACTCCTCGCTGGGCACCGCCAGCTCGCCGACGACGATGATCTCCTCGCGGTCCACCGTGATGTCCGGTGCCGCGGTGAACCAGTTGTCGGGCAGCCGACCCACGAACCACGCCGCCACGTCGTCGGCCGGTGGTGGCTCCGGCTGGGCCCCCCGGCCCCGTCCGCCGCCCCAGCCGTGCCGCATCCGGCCCATTCCTTCGAACCTGCCGTGCATCACGCGCTCCTTTTGATTACATGATTACTGCGTTACCGACGTTACTCGCGCGTGCGGGTGTGCGACAGGTCGTTCGCTGCTGGTGGAACGGTCGGGTCAGCCGGCGAGTGCCTTCGTGAGCTCGTCGACCGTGGTGACCGGGCGGTCGCACACGAAGCCTCGGCACACGTACGCCGCCGGGGCACCGGCCACCAGCGGTCGGCCGGCCAGGAGCGGTACTCCCGGTGCATCCGGCTCGCCGGCCACGACGACCGTGCCGCCGGCCGCCGCCGTGATCGCGGCGGCACGGAGGGACTCCCCGTCCGCGCCGACGATGGCGACCTGGACCGGGCCGGCCAGCCACGCCTCGGCCACCGCGGACCACTGGCCGGCGAACCGGGGCGCGCGGCCGATCAGGAGGCCGGCGCGGGCCAGCATCCGGCCGACCAGGTCGCGGTACCGGGTGAACGTCTCGTGGTCGGTCAGCGCGGACGCGGTGAGCAGGGCGCCGGCCAGCGCCGACGCACCCGAGGGACTGGCGTTGTCGGACGGGTCGGACGGGCGGCGCACGAGGCTTTCCGCGTCGTCGGCCGTGTCGAAGAACGTGCCGTCGGCGGCCGAATCGGCGAACCGGGCCACGGCTGTGTCCAGCAACGCTGTGGCCGTGCGCAGCCAGCGCGGGTCGCCGGTGGCCTGGTGCAGGGCGAGCAGGCCGTCGGCGAGGCAGCCGTAGTCCTCCAGCACGCCGGCCGACTCCCCCACCACGCCGTTGCGGGACGTGCGGCGCAGGCGGCCATCCACCAGGTGTGTCCGGACCAGGAACTCGGCCGCGCGTACGGCGGCCGCGATCCAGGACGGCTGGTTCAGTGCCTGGCCCGCCTCGGCGAGCGCGGCGATCGCCAGGCCGTTCCACGCGGTCACGACCTTGTCGTCCGTGGCCGGTTGCGGCCGGGCCGCGCGCACGGCGAGCAGCCGTTCCCGGACCGACGCCCACAACCGCTCGTCGTCCGGGTCGATCGGCAGGCGCAGCGTGGACGCGCCGAGTTCGAAGGTGCTGTCGTCGGTGACGCCGAACGTGATCATCGCCCAGCGACCGTCCGCGTCGCCGAGCGTCTCGGTCAGCTGGGCCGGTGTCCACACGTACGTCATGCCCTCGACGCCGTCGGTGTCCGCGTCCAACGCCGCCGCGAAACCGCCGGACTGCGTGAGCAGGTCCGTGCACAGGAACCGGCCGGTCTCCAACGCGACACGGCCGGCCAGCGCGGATCCGGTACGACGGTGCAGGTGGGCGTACGCTCGCAGCAGCAACGCGTTGTCGTACAACATCTTCTCGAAGTGCGGCACGACCCAGTGCGCGTCCACGCTGTACCGGGCGAACCCGCCGCCCAACTGGTCGTAGATGCCGCCGCGGGCCATCTCGGTGGCCGTGATATCCACAATGGACATCGAGTCGGCGGAGCCGGTGCGTTCGTTGTGGCGCAGCAGGAACTCCAGCACCATCGACGGCGGGAACTTCGGCGCGCCACCGAATCCGCCGTGCTGCCGGTCGAAGTCGCCGAGCAGCGACACGGCCGCGCCGTCGAGCAGGTCCGCGGTCACGGCGGCCGTCGGCAGCGGCTGCTGGCGTTCGGCGAGCACGCGGACCACCTCGGTGGCGGCCGCGCGCAGTTCGTCGCGCTGCTCGTGCCACGCACGCACGATCGCGCTGAGCAACTGCTGGAAGGACGGCATGCCGGGGGCGGGTGTCGGCGGATAGTAGGTGCCGCAATGGAACGGCTCGCCGTCCGGGGTGAGGAAGCACGTCATCGGCCAGCCGCCGTGGCCGGACACGGCCTGCGTGGCCTCCATGTAGACGGCGTCGACATCCGGCCGTTCCTCGCGGTCCACCTTGATGTTCACGAAATGCTCGTTCATCAGCGCGGCCGTGGCCGGGTGCTCGAACGACTCGTGTGCCATCACGTGGCACCAGTGGCAGGCCGCGTAGCCGACCGACAGCAGGACCGGCACGTCGCGCCGCCGGGCCTCCTCGAAGGCCGCTTCGGACCACGGCCACCAGTCGACCGGATTCTCCGCGTGCTGCAGCAGGTACGGACTGGTCGACCCGGCGAGCCTGTTCGTCATGCCTGTTAGTTTCCCGGAAACTGGCGAACGTGAACGTGCCGGGCGGTGAGTTCGACGTCGATGATCACATCGCGCTGTCGGTCGTGATCGGCGCGCCGGCGCACGGACTGGCCGAACTGGACGACATCCCGGACGATCGGGTCCAACGGCGCGCGGTGTTCGTGCCGCCGACGGAGCTGTTCTGGGAGTTCACGAAACCGCCGGCCGAGGTGGCCGGGCCGGGACTGGACCGGGTGAGCTGGGAGATCGAGCGATTCTGCGTGCTCGCGCTGGCCGCCGATCCGGTCGCGTTCGAGGTGCTCGCGTCACCGGTGGTCCAACAATGCACGGACATCGGCGCCGAACTGCGCGAGTTGACCGTGGCATTCCTGTCGCAGCGGGCGGCGGACGCGTACCGGCGGGCCACGGCGACCGACTACGCGCGGGCGGAGGCCGCGATGGCCGCTGGTGGTACGCCGCGCTGGCGGCAGGTGGCCGAGGTGATCCGGCTGCTCATCGGCGTGGAACACCTGCTGCGTACCGGCGAGTTGACGTTGGACGTGTCGGCGCATCGCGAACAACTGGTCGCGGTCGCGTTGGGTGAACTGCCCTGGGTGGAGACGCAGGCGTGGGTCGAGTCGCTGCGCGACCGGACCGCCGAGGCCGTGCTGCGGTCACCGCTGCCGGCGTTGCCCAACCAGCCGGCCGTGCGGAACTGGCTGAAGTCGGTGCGCCGCCGAAACCTATGAGTCCTTCTTGTCCTGTTCGGGCTGGTCGGATTGGCCGTCCGCCGGGTCGAAGCTCGCCGGTACCCGCTTGAGGTGCTTGGCCATGGACCTGGCCAGGAACGCGACCGCCACGAGCAGCACGATGAGCACGATCAGCGCGACCGGGCCGGACGAGCCGAACTCCGGCCCCTGCCCGCCCGGCTGGTTGTTCGTCGTGCCGCCGGACCCGGCGGCCAGCACCACGAGGTGGCTGGCCCCATCCAGGAATGTCACAGCTGGAAATGTCATGCGGCTACGGTCTCACGTACCCCGGCGAACAGGTCGTCCTCGGGGAGGGTGGTGTCCACCAGGGACCTGGCCAGCTCGTACTCCTCGGTCGGCCAGACCTCGCGCTGGATGTCGGACGTGACGGCGAACCAGCGGCTGTTCGGGTCGATCTGGGTCTGGTGCGCGAGCAGTGCCTTGTCGCGGATGTCGAAGTAGTCGGCGCACTCGACGCGGGTCGTCACGCGCTCCAGCGGGTCCTTCGGTGCGTCGCCCTTGTCGTTCTCGTCCCACCGCTTCAACCACTCGTCGTACGGCGACTCGAGGCCGCGCGCGAGCATCGCGTCGTGGAAGGCCACCAGCTTGCCGCGCGAGAAACCGTGCGAGTAGTACAGCTTCAGCGGCTGCCACGGAACGCCGGCGGACGGGAAACGTTCGGGGTCACCGGCCGCGTCGAAGGCGGCCACGGACACCTCGTGCGTGCGGATGTGGTCGGGGTGCGGGTAGCCGCCGTTCTCGTCGTACGTGACGAGCACGTGCGGCTGGAACTCACGCACGATGCGGACCAGCGCCTCGGTCGACTCCTCGAGCGGCACCAGCGCGAAGCAACCGTCCGGCAGCGGCGGGCGCGGGTCGCCCTCGGGCAGTCCGGAGTCGACGTAGCCGAGCCAACGGTGTTCCACACCGAGAATCCGGGCCGCCTCGGCCATCTCCGCCAGACGGATCTCGCTCATGTTCTCCAGCACGCCCGGCTTGTCCATGGCCGGGTTGAGGATGCTGCCGCGTTCGCCGCCGGTACACGTCACAACCATCACGTCATGGCCTTCGGCGACATATTTGGCCAGCGTCGCGGCACCTTTGCTGGACTCGTCGTCCGGGTGGGCGTGCACGGTCATCAGACGTAGCTTGTCAGCCATGATGAACGGGTTCCTCCTGGTCAGTGCCGCCTGTGCGCCCGCGAAGGCTGAGCGGGCCAGTTCAATACAGCCATACCTCGGTGTCCGGAAGGTTCCAACGCGGAGGTACTACATCATTGTTCCCGCCGGTCCGACACTTGGGCCGCTCGGTATACCGTTGTCCGCACGGGAGGAGCAGTTCGGTGACAGTGCGGGAACGACCGGCCGGTCGGTACGGGTCGGAGCGGAAGCCACGCAGCCGCAGGTGGTGGTACTGGGGGCTGCTGGGCGTCTTCGTCGCTGCCGGGGTCGTCGTGGCGTACGTGGCATACCGCAATCTCGGATCGACACCGATCGATGCCGAAGTGACCTCGTACCACGTCGTGGATGATCACACGGTGACGGCGTCGTTCACGGTGGACCGCAATCACTCGAACCAGGCCGCCGACTGCATCGTCTACGCGCTCGCGTCGGACGGCGTCGAAGTGGCCCGCGCCGAGGTCTATGTCCCACCCAGTGAGACAACCATTCAGCTTTCGACAGAGTTACGAACGGATAAACGCGCAACAACCGTAGAGTTCTACGGTTGCTCATACCAGGTTCCGAGCTACCTGACCAAATCGATGCCGCCAAGCGGGTGATCTGCGGTTACTCCGGCGCTGGTCAGCGAAAATCTTTCGGCTGGGTACCGCCGAACGTGCTACCCTCGACAAGCGGCACGGCTCCTGCGGGGCCGTGTTTTTGCCGTTCCGGGCCCAACGTACGGAACGGCTGCCAGCCCGGAGCCTCGGGCCTGGATCCATACGAGGAGTTGATGACCGTGAGCGATACCCAGGTGACCTGGCTGACCCAGGAGGCCCACGACCGGCTCAAGCAGGAGCTCGACGAGCTGATCGCCAATCGCCCGGTCATGGCGGCGGAGATCAATGCGCGCCGCGAGGAAGGCGACCTGAAGGAGAACGGCGGCTACATGGCCGCCCGCGAGGAACAAGGCAAGCAGGAGGCCCGGATCCGCCAACTCCAGGAGCTGCTGCGGGCCGCCAAGGTCGGCGAGGCGCCCACCACGAACGGTGTGGCCGCGCCCGGCATGGTGTTGACCGTCCGGTACGACGGTGACAACGAGACCGAGGAGTTCCTGCTGGCCACCCGCGAGGAGGGCGCGCATGGCGCGCTCGAGGTGTACTCGCCGAGTTCGCCACTGGGGCAGGCGCTGCTGGGTGCCAAGGACGGCGACACGCGGGAGTACTCGCTGCCCAACGGCAACACGATGAAGGTCACGCTGATCACGGCCGTGCCGTACCACGAGTAATTGAACGCTGACCTGACCGGCCGGCCCAGATCTAATGGGCCGGCCGGTCAATCAGCTTTTCCAAAAGCGGGCGCACTCTCAGCGGAATCGGTGTGGACAGTGCGATCGACGACGCCAGGCGGTGCACGCCGGCCACGTCGACCACCTCGTCGATGACCCGTTGCAGGTCCGCATTGGACCGCGCGACCATGCGCACCAACAGATCCCCGGCTCCGGTCGTCGCGTGCACCTCGCACACCTCCGGGATCGCCGCGAGCCGTTCGGACACCTCGGACCGGAAACCCTGCGCGATCTCGACGACGGCGAACGCGGTCAGGCCGTAGCCCATCGCGGCGAGGTCCAGCGCGGGCGGGAAGCCGCCGAGCACACCGCGCGCGACGAGTTTGTCCAGCCGCGCCTGCACGGTGCCGCGCGCGACACCCAGCCGGCGCGAGCACTCCAGCACCCCTAGCCTCGGTTCGTCCGTGAGCACCAACAAAAGCCGCGCATCCAGCTCATCGAGTGGCTCGATGTCCGGTTCGCTCATCTGTCAACTCCTGTGACGCGATACACAAGCTGTCCACCGTTGTCGCAAAAATCGCAGCTTGACTGTACAAGCTGCACAGTGATTCACCGGTCCCTTGCTCATTGTGCATGGCGGTCCCATGCTGGCGCCAGCAGGGACGACATGGAGGAGGAGCCGTGACCGAGACGTTGAGCGGCCAGCACCAGCTCGACAGCGGTCTGGACGAGATCAGCTACGACCAGCTCCGCCAACTGGTCGGACTCGTGGACTACGACGAGTCGGCCGACCCGTTCCCGGTGCGCGCGATGGACGCCGTGGTGTTCGTCGTCGGCAACGCGACCCAGACGGCGTGGTTCTACCAGCAGGCGTTCGGCATGAAGCTCGTCGCCTATGCCGGCCCGGAGACCGGCGAGCGCGACCACAAGTCGTTCGTGCTGGTGTCCGGCTCGGCGCGGTTCGTGATCAATGGAGTGGTCCAGCCGGGCAGTGCGCGATCCTCTGACATGGCCGACCACCACCGCCGGCACGGCGATGGCGTCGTGGATCTCGCGATCGAGGTGGGCGACGTGGACCGGTGCGTCGCGCACGCGCGGAAGCAAGGCGCCACGATCCTGGACGAGCCGCACGACGTGTCGGACGAGCACGGCACGGTCCGCATGGCCGCGATCGCGACCTACGGTGAGACGCGCCACACGCTGATCGACCGCAGCCGCTATTCCGGTGTGTATCTGCCCGGCTACGAACAGCGCGACGGCGACCACCCGATGGTGGACGGCAAACCCAAACGGATGTTCCAGGCGGTCGACCATTGTGTTGGCAATGTCGAACTCGGCCGGATGGACCACTGGGTCGACTGGTATCACCGCGTGATGGGCTTCGTGAACATGGCGGAGTTCGTCGGCGACGACATCGCGACCGACTACTCGGCACTGATGAGCAAGGTCGTCGCGTGTGGAAACCACCGCGTGAAGTTTCCCCTGAACGAACCTGCGATCAGCAAACGGAAGTCGCAGATCGACGAATATCTCGAGTTCTACGCGGGCGCCGGTGTGCAGCACATCGCGTTGGCCACCAACGACATCCTGGGCACGGTCGACCGGATGACCGCGGCCGGCGTCGAGTTCCTCGCCACGCCGGACTCGTACTACACCGATCCTGAGCTGCGGGCACGGATCGGACAGGTACGTGTGCCGATCGAGGAACTGTCGCTGCGTGGCATCCTCGTGGACCGCGACGAGGACGGTTACCTGCTCCAGATCTTCACCCGTCCGATCGGCGACCGGCCGACGGTGTTCTACGAACTGATCGAGCGGCACGGTTCGCTCGGCTTCGGCAAGGGCAACTTCAAGGCGCTGTTCGAGGCGATCGAGCGGGAACAGGAACGCCGGGGCAATCTGTAAGGATTTGTAAGATTCCCAGGTAATCCCAAGATTGCGAGATGGAAGCGGCACCCGGTAGGTCTGCGGCGACTCTTGCGACTACGATCTGCGGCCAGGAAGGGTACCCTCGGGGCGAGCGGTCCTCATCCGGGCAGTTGCCGTGTGCGCGCGAGCCACCTGCCCGGTCGCCGACGGACCTCGTCAGTCGTTCGTGTTCGTT
>Ga0207664_10002576_pt1 | contig 11989 bp, 10 predicted proteins | sample LARL83metaG_FD_184349 | JGI IMG/M metagenome (GOLD analysis project Ga0207664, IMG submission 184349) | Corn, switchgrass and miscanthus rhizosphere microbial communities from Kellogg Biological Station, Michigan, USA - LAR L8-3 metaG... | ecosystem: Host-associated > Plants > Roots >...
TGTCCAAGATCTCGGCGGTCTCCCCGACCGACATCTGGGCCGTCGGCACCACGACCGCGATCCAGAACGTCAATAAGGCGGTCACGCGCTTCACCCTGGCCATGCACTACAACGGCACCGCCTGGTCGATCGTGAAGACGGCGAACACCGCCGAGCCGACCGGGCTCAACGGCGTGACGGCGATCTCGGCTAACAACGCCTGGGCGGTCGGCAACGGCTTCAACAACGTGCACGACGTCACCGCGAGCGTCGCCAACCAGGCCGTCATCGAGCACTGGAACGGCACGGCCTGGTCGATCGTTGCGAGCCCGGCGGGGCTGATCTCGGTAGACAGGATCAGCGCGGCCAGCGCCACCGACATCTGGGCCAGCGGACAGGCACCCCAGCAGACCATCGGAGGCGTCCCGGTGCCCGTGGCCCGGACCCTGCACTGGAACGGCACCGCCTGGTCCGTGATGCCGGGCCCCACCGGATCGGACCCAAATACGGCAGTGAGCGGACTATCGGCGCTGCCCTCGGGTGAGGCCTGGGCGGCCGGCGCCACCTTCTCCGCCACCGCCGCCGCCGCGTTCATCGCCCACCACACGCCCTGATTCCCCGCCGTGCACCGATGGCGTCGGCGAGCACCTCATAGCGCGCCCGCCGACGCCAACGGGCCGGGGACGATCGCGGGGAGCGAGCAACTGCTCCCCGAATTCACCCGGGCAGCCTGCCTCCGATGCAAGCCCGGCATGAGGTTACGTCGCTGTGCCGAGCGCTGGGGCGTTGCTATGCGGCTTGCTCGTCGGTGGCGAATGCACCCTCAAGTCCAGCCTGTTTGACGAGCCGGCCCCAACGCTCCTGCCGACCGTACTGACCGGCGATGGCCTTGCCGGAGGGAAGCGAGCCGTCACCTCCGTGCGCGCGATCACCGCCAGCAACGCCACACATCCGGTAGCGTCCACCCGATCCACCTATAGCGCCGCCCGCTCGTGACCGGCCCGCAACTGCGAACTCACCGGTCAGCACGCATTGGTTTTGGGTGCAATCCCCCTCGGACGCCACATCCGCGCAGGTGAGAGCGGCACATGGCCGACCGGGAACGGCCCGTGATGCCGCTCTGATGTTCCAGCTTCATACTCGGGGGGCTTAGCGGGAGCACGGCCCCGGGCACCCGGTGGTGCACTGCTAGGCGCCGAGGTACCGACCGGCCTGGTACTCCCCGCAGCACGAGCGGGGTTGAGCGGGGCGGTCCGGAACGCCTCGGACTCCAGGCTGATCTGTGCGATCACTGAAGGCGCCCCGGCGAAGACGATGGGGCCGGTGGATGGCATGCGGCGGCTCCATTTCATGGGATGGCCTCGGCCCGGTGCGGGTTGCCTCGTCCGCCTCGGGCCGACTGTGGTTGGGACGCGTGAGCGGGCTGCCGGGTTCACTCCTGCGCGCCGTGGCAGCGCACGAACTCGGCGACGTCGGCAGCGTCGATGCCAAGACGGGAGCCGTGACGCTGGGCGCGGGGCGGGCCCTTGCAGCGCGGACAAGCCGGGCAGGGGCGGCCACGCTTGATGTGCCGCTGGCCATGCACCTGGCGCAGGGCCGAATGGGCGCCGCGTAACGCTGGCGGGGAGGCCAACTTCTGGGCCAGGTTGATGATCTGTGTGGGCGCTACCATCCCCTTGATGTTGTCTTTCTCTGCGCAAACCCGGACGGCGAATCTGGCCCGGATGGCCGAGGACAGATTTGACGTGCTAGTGATCGGTGGCGGGATCACCGGTGTGGGTATCGCGCTGGACGCCGCCGTGCGGGGTTTCTCGGTGGCTTTGGTGGAGAAGGACGACTTCGCGTCGGGAACCTCCGGACGTTCCTCACGGTTGATTCACGGTGGCTTCCGGTACCTCGAGCATCGCGAATTCGGCCTGGTCCACGAGGCGCTGCGGGAGCGCAAGATCCTGCTCCGGCTGGCCCCCCACCTGATCCGCCCGATACCCATGTACATGCTTGCGGATTCCCTTCCCGACCGCGCTCTCTACCGGCTCGGGCTGGCCGGGTACGACCTGCTGGCGGCCGGCCGGAACGTCGGCCTCCACCGGTCTGCGCGTGCGGAGCAGGTCCGGGAAGCCGTCCCGGGATTTGGTGGGCGGTCCCGCGGCTTGCGGTACTTCGAATGCCAGACCGACGACGCCAGGCTGACGATTGAGGTGGCTCGTACCGCGCAGGCCTGCGGCGCGGTGCTGGCGAACCACGCCCGGGTCGAAGGGCTGCTCGGCGGCGCGCGGGTAGAGGGCGCGGCCGCGGTCGATGAGATGACGGGACGGCGATTCGAGATCAGGGCCAGGGCCACGGTCAACGCCGGCGGCGTGTGGGCCGACCGCGTGCGGGACCTGGCCGCCGCGGGCAGGGAGCGGCTTGTTCCGAGCAAGGGTGTCCATCTGGTGTTCGCGCCGGGGACGATCCGGACGAAGGTGGGCGTGGTTGTGCCCTCCGCCGCGCATGACGGGCGCTTTGTTTTCCTCATCCCGTGGGAGGACCGGGTTTATGCCGGGACTACCGATACCGCCTATTCGGGTGATCTGGAGGATCCGGCAGTAGATGATTCCGACCGTGAGTACATCCTGTCGGCGGTAGCCCAGTATTTCCCCGCCGTGACCGATCGCGATGTGGTCGCTTCCTGGGCCGGGCTGCGCCCGCTGCTGAGCCAGGACCACGCCCCCGCAGACGTGAGAACGCACGATCTGTCGCGACGGCACGCTGTCTTCGAGGACCCACCGGGCCTGTTCACCATCACCGGGGGGAAGTTGACCACCTACCGGGCCATGGCGGAGGACCTCGTGGACCGGATCGCCGACGTGTTGGGGATGGCCCGGCCGTGCCGGACGCGAAACATCGCGCTGGGACTGCATGGTTCGGCAGTAGAGGCGTTGCGCCTGGCCACAGCTGAGGTGGCCCGCCTGCGGCTTTCGCCGCGTGTGGGAGCCCGGCTCGTGCAGCGTTACGGGGATGACTGGCGAGAGGCCGTCCACATGATCAGTGAAGACCGGTCACTGTGTGAACGGGTTGTGGACAGCCTCCCCGTGCTGAACGTCGAACTGGACCTGGCCCGCAGCCGCGAGATGGCGATCACCGATGATGACGTATTCGTGCGCAGAACCCGGCTCACCGCCTTCGATACATCGGTCAAGCCGTCGGTCGGCTGACTCGCCAGGCTAGTGACCATCACACCTTGACCCGGATCGGGTTCCGAATGACCTCGAAAGTGGCCGGTGTGGTGCCCAATGTCTCCCCGTCCGCCTCGATCCGGAAGGGCAGGTCTGTTTCTATCCGCACGCGGCCGACCCGGAGTTCCGCGATGTTGCGGTGGGGCAGGTGAGTCCCGCGGTAGATCTTCGGCAGCATGGTGAAAGCGTCAGTTTTGGGCCCCACCATAACCAGCACGTCAAGCGCGCCGTCGTCCGGCTCGGACCTGGGCGAGATCTGCATGCCGCCGCCATAGAAGCGGCAGTTCGCCACCACCACGTTATGGGCCCGCCACTCGAACGCCTGGCCGTCGGCATCGAGCCGGACCGTGGCCGGGCGGAAGCCCGGCAGCGTCAGCCAGAACCCGCAGAAGTACTTCGCAGGCCCCAGGAACGCTGGGAGCCTGGATGCCCGGGCTGCCACGGCACCGCCCAGGCCTGCCTCGGCGATGTTGGGGAAGTACCTGGTTGCCTGGGCGGTGCCGACGGTAAAGGTGACCTTGCCCACGTCGATATGCCGGACGCCGTCGCCGGCCAAATGGTGGGCGGCCTGGACCGCGTCTCCTGGCAGCCCGAATGACTTCACGAAGTCGCACCCCGAGCCGATGGCCACGACCCCGAGCACGGCGTCCGCGGCGACCGGCCGGCCGTCCTGCAGCATCCCGTTGACCACCTCGTGGACCGTGCCGTCGCCGCCCGCCGCGACCAGGTAACGCTCACCGCCCTCAAGGGCGGCCCGGGCGGCCTCCGTGGCATGACCAGGGTGAGTGGTCCGTACGACGCGGTAGTCAAGCCCTTCGTCGCGCAGGATGCGCTCAACCTCGCCGAGTTCCATCCCGACCTTCCCTCGCCCGGACTGTGGGTTGGCGATGACGACGATCGGGCCGAACGGGCTGGTCACGGCAACAGGACCCCTGGGTTCATAATCCCCTCCGGGTCAAGCGCAGCCTTGATCCTCGCCAGAACGTCCACCCCCGTCCCGCCCAGCTCCGTGGCCAGGAATCGGGACTTCAGCCGCCCCACTCCGTGATGGTGCGTGAGTGTCCCGCCCATGGCAGAACAGCTTCCTGCTGCCTGATCCCACGCCGCAAGATAGCGCGCCTCCGCGTGATGGTCATCGGACCCTCTGACCAGGAACGTGAAGTACAGCGACGAGCCGGACCGGTACAGGTGCGACAGGTGGCAGCCCACGGCCTCCGCGTGGGCTGCCAGGGCGCCACGGATGCCCGCGTACAGCTGGGGCACGGCGGACCATAGGCCAGCGACCTCCATCGTGTCCACCACCACTCCAGCGCCGAACGCGCGGTCGGGTCCCATGATCCGCTGGTAGATGGCGACGGCATCGTTGCGGTGCTCCCACCAGTGATCCCCATACGAAGAGCTGAGCTCACCCGATCCGCCCGCCCTGCGCAGCACCTCAGCGGCCAGCCGTTGCCGGTCTTCCTGATCGGCAGGACCGGCCGGGAAGCCGAGCATCCCCACGCACCCCCCAGAATGACCAAGCCCTCCGAAGCTCAGCTGCGCATCGGTCTCGTCGTAGCCCCGGATGATGGCAGCGCCGGTCTCCGCGCGCACGGCCTCGCGAAGGCCGTCAGCGAGCGCACCGAACGACGGGAAGCCCGACACGAGCCACTGCCAGCCATCCGGCCGGGCCCGGCATGCCAGCGCCGCCTCGGTCACCACCGCGAGTGTCCCTTCGGACCCCACCAGCAGTCGCCGCAGGTCCGGTCCGGCAGCGGAGCGCGGTACCGGCCGACAGCGCAGGATCTCGCCGCCTGGGAGGACGGCGGTGAGCCCCAGCAGCACGTCCTCGATGACACCGAATCCCGTGGATGCCTGCCCGGCGGAAGCCGCCGCGATCCAGCCCCCCACCGTGGATGCAGCGATCGACTGTGGATAGTGGCCGACTGTCAGCCCATTCCCGGCGAGGGCGTCCTCCAGTTGGCCGCCGCGCACACCGGCCTGGACGTGCACCACCTGCGAGACCAGGTCCACGCCGCTGACCCTGTTCATCCGGGACAAGTCGAGAACGACCGACCCGTCATCGGCCTCGGCACCGCCGCACACACCAGAGCCACCGCCGCGCGGGATCACGGCCATCCGCGTTTCCGAGGCCCAGGTCATCACGGCGGCCACCTCTTCGGTGGATGCCGGGTAAACCACCGCGGCCGGCACGGCCAATGCATCGCCCCGGGCACGCCGAAGCAACCCCAGCGCCCAGCGGTCAGTTCCCCGCTCCCGCAGGATCTCCGCATCGGTAACCACCGCACCACGCGGAAGCCGCCGCACAAGAAGGTCCAGGATGCCCACGGCGCGGATAGTAGCCCAAGCCCCGGTACCCCGCCGGCACTGCGGGGCGGATGCGGTGAGGATCGTTGCCACTCGCACGTGGTTCTTCTGCGGGACGGCGGAGGTCCGCCTTTACGGGGCGCCACTGCCCAGACCGCGATGTGCTGGCGGCGGGTCGAACTCGACGAGGAGGTCGTAGTGGTCGCTGACGCTGGAGTCGGCGAAATCGCGCTGAAGGCACCGCGTCATCAAGACTGTGGTCGTCTCCGGGGTGAGCGGGAAGTACAAAGGACGACGTGACCTGGCCTATCGCGGGTATCAATGGGTATGATCACCCAGTTCCACTGCCGGACACGGCGGCGAGAAGGATTGGGACATGGGGGAGCCGCAAGGGGTGGGTGCGGCCGCTGCGCGGCGTGAGGAATCGCCGGCGGAGCGGGCGGACGTGATCTTGACGCCGGATCAGCGGGTGCGGGTTTTTGTTTCCTCAACCCTGGGTGAGCTGGCCGCTGAGCGGACGGCGGCGCGGCGGGCCATCACCCGGCTGCATCTGGTCCCGGTGTGGTATGAGTCCGGCGCCCGGCCGCACCCGCCGCGCAGTATGTATCAGGCGTATCTGGCGCAGAGCCAGGTGTTTGTGGGGATCTACTGGCAGCGGTATGGGTGGGTGGCGCCGGGGATGGAGATCTCCGGGCTGGAGGATGAATACCGGCTGGCGGCCGGGATGCCAATGCTGTTGTATCTCAAGCGCCCGGCGCCAGAGCTGGAGCCGCGGCTGGCGGCGATGATCGACGGGATCCGCGCGGCCGGGACGGTGTAGTACCGGACGTTCGCCACGCCCCGGGAGCTGGAGCGGCTGCTGGCCGATGACCTGGCGGTCTTGCTGAGCGAGAGCTTCGCGGGCACGGCGATCAGCGCTGCCGCGCCGCTTCCGTCGCCAGCCGGGGCGGGCGAGGCCGACGAGGCGGACCTGCCGGCCGGGACGGTCACCTTCTTGTTGACGGATATCGAGGGGTCGACGCGGTTGTGGGAGGCGGTGCCGGAGGCGATGGAGGTGGCGCTGGAGCGGCACAACCGCCTGGTCACTGGGGCGGTCGAAGACCATGGCGGGACGGTGGTCACCTCCCGCGGCGAGGGTGACAGCTTTTTCGCGGTCTTTCCCAGCGCAGCTGCCGCGGTGGAGGCGGCCGGCGTGTGCCAGCTCCGGCTCGGGACCGAAAAGTGGCCCACAGGCGCGGCGCTGCGGGTGCGGATGGGGCTGCACACCGGTGAGGCGCGGGTGCATGGGAGCGACCAGGTCGACCACGCGCCGATCAACCGGTGCGCCCGGGTGAAGGCGGCCGGGCACGGCGGGCAGGTCCTGGTCACCAAGACCACGCGCGACCTGGCCGGCGGGCGTTTGGGCGGCGGGTTCGGGCTGAAGCGGCTGGGGGAATTCCGGCTGCGCGACCTGGCCGAGCCGGAGCTGATCTATCAGCTGACGCACGCTGACTTGCCGGCTGATTTCCCGCCGCTGGTCACGATCGCGGAGCGCACAGGCAATTTGCCGCCGCAGGTGAGCTCGTTCATCGGCCGGGAGCGCGAGCTGGAGCAGACCGCTGGCGCGCTGGGCCGGGCGCGGGTGGTGACGCTGACCGGGCCGGGCGGGGTGGGCAAGACCCGGCTGGCGGTGCAGGCCGCCAGGCAGGTAATGCAGCGGTTCGGTGACGGCGCGTGGCTGTGTGAGCTGGCCCCCGTCCGCGACCCGGCCGGGGTGGACGATGCCGTCGCAGCGGTGTTCTCGGTGACCGCCACCGCCGGCCAGGGCAGCCGGGAGGCGCTGGTCGAGTTCTTGCGCGGCAAGGAGTTGCTGCTGGTGCTCGATAACTGCGAGCATCTGCTGGAAGGGGCGGCGGCGCTGGCTGGGGTCCTGCAGCGGTCGTGCGAGCGGCTGGTGATCCTGGCGACCAGCCGGGAGGGCCTGGGAATCGAGGGCGAGCAGCTGCTGCCGGTGCCCCCGCTGGAGGTACCGGAAGCGGACGCCAATCTGGAGGCGATCAACCAGGCGGAGGCCGTGCGGCTGTTCGCCGACCGGGCGGCCGCGGTCAAACCCGGTTTCCAGGTGACCGCCCAGAACGCCGCGGCGGTCGGCGCGGTGGTCCGGCGCCTGGATGGGATCGCGCTGGCGGTCGAGCTGGCCGCGGCGCGGGTGCCGGCGATGACCGTGGCTGAGCTGGCCCGTCGCCTGGAGCGCAGCTTCGCCGTCCTTGGGACCGGCCCGCGGGGGGCAGTTGAACGTCACCAGACGCTGCGGGCCGCCATCGACTGGTCCTATGGGCTGCTCGCCGGGCCCGAACAGCGGTTGCTGGCCCGGCTGGCGGTGTTCGCTGGCGGCGCCACCCTGCAGGCGGCCGAGGGGGTCTGCGGGGGAGACGGTATCGATCCGGACACGGTATTGGAGCTGCTGGCTGCCCTGGTGGCGCGGTCGCTGGTGGTGGCCGAGGAACACGGCCCACAAAGCCGCTACCGGCTGCTAGAGCCGATCCGCCAGTACGGCGAGGAACGCCTCGCGGCGGCCGGCGAGACCGAGCAGTGGCGGGCCCGCCACGCCGCTTACTACACCGGCCTCCTGACCCAGGTGCGAGACCACGCCGACGATCCGGGGGAGGAGGTGTTTTGGGCGGTGCGGCTCGGTGCCGAGCAGGACAACCTGCTCGCGGCGTGGTCATGGGCGATCGGCACCGGTAACGTCGGCTCCGCGTTCTCGATCCTGGCCGGGTTCGCGCGGGTCGAGGTGCGGAGCACTTACCCGCTGGTGCTGGCCGGGGAAGCGGCCCTGGAGCTGCCCGGTGCAAGTGAGGACCCGGGCTACCCGCTTGCCCTAGCGGTCAGCGCCGCGTTCGCCTCCAACCGCGTCGATGTGACAACAGCGGAGGAGTTGTGCCGCCGGGCGGCCGACGCCAATGCCGGCCAAGCCATCCCGGACTGGCGGGTCGAGGAGACCATCTGCGCCGCCCGCCACAACATCGCGCTTGCTGCTGGCGCGTTCGGCGACGCCGCCCGCCTCGCCGAACAAGCCGCCGATCTCGCCCGGGCCGGCGGCGACCTGGCCGATGCCTCCGTCGAGCTCACCTTCGCCGCGTCCGATCACGTACTCATCGATGACGCGCCCGCGGCCCTCCCGCTCGCCAGGGAAGCGCTCGCGCTGGCCCGCCAGACCGGCGCCCCGGCCCTCATCGCGACCAGCCTGCTCGCCCTAGGCGCGGCCGTGGTCGGCACCGACCCCGAACAGGCGCGCGCCTGCCTGCGCGAAAGCCGCGAACTGAGCACGGCGCTCGGCCACCACAGCGCCATCGACCTCCTCTGGGCCACCGGGATCGCGTTTCTCCTCGGCGACCAGGTCGCCACGCTCGAACGCGGCCGCCGCGCCATCCGCGGCCTCCAGTGGGCCGGTCGTATCCGGATGGCCTTGGTCCTCTACATGATCGCGGGCGCCCTTCTTGCCACCCGGCCTGATGCTGCCGCGATCATCCAGGGCGCCGCCCAAACCTACGTGGTCGAGTCGCCGAAGTTCGCCCTGCTAAGTTCGACCGTCACCGCATCCCTGGGCGAGGAGCGCGCGCGGGAACTGCGCGCCCGCGGCGCGGACATGGACTGGGACCAGGCCCTCGCCTACACCCTCACCCAGGCCACCCAGGCCCTCAACGATCTTGAATCCACGGCCCGGCCATGAGCGAACTGCCGCGCCAATGGAATCGCTGCCGGACCGCGGTGTGCTCTTGACGCCTGATCAGCGGGTGCGGGTGTTCATCTCCTCCACCCTGGGAGAGCGTCACTTGACGCAGGGGGCGGCCATGAATAGCGACGAAGCGGTGACATGCGCCCTTGAGCAGCTGGACACCGCAGAGACCACGAGCCTGGGACCAGTCCGCGGTACATGATCTTCGCTTAGCGGCGGCGGCGGGAAGCACAGGGTACGAGCCCCCTTCCTGATGTCCTGCTCCGCGCTCTGGCTGGTATCTCGTGCCGGAGGCTTCTGGTCGGCTGTCCGGTAGCCGGGGATGTCACAGTAGGGCCTTGACCAGCACAAGCAAGTCCAGGCGGCCGCATCCGCCCCTTCCGGCTCCATGTCGCAATCCTTCTCGCCGGGCATGGCCTGGGCTCGGCCATAGCGTCGAATATAATTTCGTATACTGGGCTTCATAGTGTGAGAACGAGTGCTGATATTGCGCCGCTGATGGAACTGCCAATCGGTGCCATTGGGGTCTTCTCGCGTGGGGACAACGAGGCACCTGGTAGGCCTGGGTGTCGTGGGGTGCAGAAAGCCGGTGGGCGACGCGTGCACAAGGTGGTCCAGGCCCGTGCCGCCAACCCGCTGGAGCGACCCGAGGCCTGCCAGCGGGTGGCCCCTCGGGTGCGCGGCTGCAATAGGAAGTTCCGCGGTGTGGACTGACCCGGCGGCTGGGTATGTGGTGCCAGCCGTGTTGCGCGGGGCGATGTTCGTGCCGTGGCAGGCACCGGGTCGCCGGGAGCCAGCCCGGGTCAGCGCGGGCGCGTTCCGGGCCGCGGGCCTGCCGGTGCCTGGACACCCCGCGCAGCGCAACGTCTACCAACTGACCGGCCGGCAGGGCCTGGCGTGGGCGCCTGGCCTGGATGCCCGGATCCGCCGGCGCGGCGGCGAACTGCTCGGCCACGGGCACCTGATCCTGGTCGATATCGACGTCCCAGCGGCGGTGGATGGCAGCCCGCTGGTGGATGCGGTGCGCTGGCTGGCCGACCGCGCGGTGGCGGCCGGGGAGCTGCTGGACCTGTCGGCCACCGTGTCGGTCCGCACTCCCGGCCACCCCGCGAGCGGACACCTGCCCGGGTGGCACCTGTGGTACCGAGCCGACCCCGCCCGCCCGGTGCACCTGGGCCCGCTGGCCCGCTGCCACGCCATCGAGCTGCGCAGCCGCGGTACCTGTCCCGGGTCACCGGGCTACCTGATCCACTCGCATCCGGATGAGCTGCTGGCCTTGCCCCCGTGGCTCGCCGGCCTGGCCGGCCCGCCCCCCGCGTCGGCCACCACCACCAACACCGGCCACGGCGGCGCGTACGCCCAGGCCAGGCTGGCCGGCATCCTCGGGCGCCTGCGCACCGCCCGCCGCGGCGAACGGAACCGGCTGCTGTTCTGGGCCAGCCTGCGCACCGGTGAACTGGTCACCGACGGCGACATCGACGCCCGCACCGCCATCCAGGCGCTCACCAGCGCAGCCGCCCACATCGGGCTGGCCAGTGAGGACGGGCCGCGCGCCGTCGCCGCCACCATCCGATCCGGGTTCCACCGCGCCGGGGCAGCGTAAGGCCCCCCGGCCAACCCGCCACAGATCACCCGCCAGGCCCAGGAACAGGCGCCGCACAACCCCGCCGGTCAGATACTTAGCCACGACTCCACAGACGCAGCGAGAACATAGGCGAGCGGTTCAAAGTCCCCCCTCGGACACGACATCCGCGCAGGTGAGAGCGGCACACGGCCAGCCGGGAACGGCCCGTGATGCCGCTCTGCTGTTTCCGGGCGTGCTCAGAGCAGCATGCAGCCCCTGCCATCGGGCCAGGATCGCGCAGCAAGGCGGAGGGTTCAGGCGCGACCGCCGTCGTGAGGATCCCGAGCCGAACCCTGGCACTGCCTGGTGAACCGCAGATCACAGGCACCAGCTGGGGATCTACCCGCTGTCATCCTTGCCTTGCGCCTCGCCCTCGACCTCAACGTTGCCGCCCAGAGCCAGGTTCCGGAAGCTCTTCACCGCCGCGGCGATAGCCACGGCCGCGCCGGTGCTCTCAAGATCGACGACCACGTGATTGACCTGGGTGACGGCCGAGAGTGCCCCCGACTGCCCGGCGCGCTCCTGCTGCTGCCGCTCAACCAGCTCCCGCCGCTCCGTCTCCTGCTTCGCCTGCAGCTCTGCCAACTCCCGCTGCTGCCGCTGTACCAGCTCCCGGCGCTCCTGCTGCTGCCGCTCAACCAGCCCGCCCCGCCGTTCCCGCCCCTTCGACGCCGGCTCAACACGGACACCATGGTCTTCAAGCATCCCCTGCAGGAGCCTGGCGTCCTGGTAGCTGGGGCCCTCGTACCGGATCGTCCGGGTGACGTCCATAGACACAGTCTGCGTCGCGAGGAAACACCTGACCAGAGCTCACAGAGGGTGCCGCTGACCTAGATCATCTTCACTGAGGCGCCCTCAGTTCCTGACGGAGGCGTTCGCAGGGCTCAGCCGCGTCGCCTCCCGCGGCCCGGCCAACGTTGGTGAATGCCAGTGACGGGCAGGCGTCAGGTCCGCTGCTGACCCAGCCGCTCGCGGCGCAGGCATTGGGCCGCCGGGTCTGAACGGAAGACTTGCGGGCAAGGAGCGAGGGGATGCCCACTGGCCGCCGCTGCCAGCACGGCCTGGGTCGCCACGATGACGATCCGCGGGTCCAGGGACGGGATGAGGTGCCCGATCCCGCGGTCCACCACGTGGATCGAGTCCGTT
>Ga0207664_10002577_pt1 | contig 11988 bp, 15 predicted proteins | sample LARL83metaG_FD_184349 | JGI IMG/M metagenome (GOLD analysis project Ga0207664, IMG submission 184349) | Corn, switchgrass and miscanthus rhizosphere microbial communities from Kellogg Biological Station, Michigan, USA - LAR L8-3 metaG... | ecosystem: Host-associated > Plants > Roots >...
CGGCCAGGTCGTTGCGAGATTGACGGCTGCGGTCACCGCGGCCGCGCCCCCGCCGACGACGATCACCGACTCTGCCTTGGCCAGGCGGTCATGGTCGGCGTGCAGATCGGCGCCCACATCCGCGGCGGACTGCAGGGTCGGTCGCCGCCAGAAGCCGTTGCTGACGCCGGTCGAGATGACCAGCGCGTCGTAGCGCTCGGCGAACGGCGTCCCGTCGTCGCCGTGGCCGGACACCGTGCGCTCGGCGAGATCCACTCCGGTCAGCACCCCTTGGACGATCCGGACCCGGTCCAGTCGGCGGAACCTGTCGAAGGGAATCCAGTAGTCGCGGGCCCAATCGCGCGGGCGCGCCAGCCGGACACCGAGTTCCTGGCCGCTGACCAGACCGGGTTTGACCGAGACGCCGACAACGTCGAAATGTTTCGCAAGCCGGATCGCGGCGAGAATGCCGACATCGCCCAAGCCCGCGACAACGACGCGTTTGCGACTCATGCGGCCAAACTGTAACACGTTCTAGTTGAGGGCCGGCCGCGCACGGGAGTGACGCATTCCGTCGCGGAGGCGCCGATTTCGTCCAGTTTCCTTCATTTTCCGGGCCATCCCATGCCCGGTCTCATGCTGACCGCCATGACTGCAAGAACCGAAATGGCCTCGGCGGCCGGCGGAGTGTTCAATCCGACCGGCCGGCTGGCCCGGCGGTGAACTGGACGACGAGAAGGTAGCGAAGTCCCTGACCGCTTTCGCGCACTGCCATTGCGCCTCAGCCGCAGTGGCCGATACTGCGCAGCGTGCGTTCGACGAAGTCCTCCAGCAGTGACTTCTGCTCAGGGGAGTCGTTTGTGGTGATTAACAGTGCGTAGAGACCGAGCAGGAAGAACACCGCGCTGTTCATGGGGTTGACGTCGGTATCGATTTCACCGCTGCCGCGGGCGCGCTCTATCTCCTGCGCCAAGAACACGATCAACGGGTGATCGGTTCCTTCTTCATTCGGCGGGCGGGTCGGTGAGAAGTGAGCCGCTAGGAAATCTTTGAACAGCACGGCGCCTAAGCGGCGTTCAAGCCCGGCCACCAGTTTTAGTGCCTCGTGCAGCGCCGACGGCAGGTCTTGCTTGCCGTCGAGAAATTGGCGGAACCGCTTGACCATGCGTTCTTCTTCGCGACGTTCCAGCTCGAAGAGCACGTGCACCTTGGTTGGAAAGTGGAAGAAGAACGTCCCGTGCGCGACGCCTGCCGCTGACACGATCGCGCCGACATCGGCGTCGGCCATGCCGGAGCGCTTAAACTCTGCGATCGCAGCACCCAGGAGTCGTTCCTTGGTCTGCAAGCGCTTCGTTTCTCGAACTGACAGCTGCTCTGCCACCGCTAAGTTATTTCCTTTTGTTGGTCGACCGTAGTCATTGCCCGGACGCCACACCGGTGTGTCACACGTTATCCTGTCCGCTCACGCAGGGCGCTGTTGCTTCGATGTGTGGGGTGATTCGCGCGCCTGCCTACGGCAAGGTGTATCTGATCGTCCGCCATTTCATGGACGTGCGATCGAGCCCGCGGTGGCTGCGAGTATTCACCGACGTGTGGATTCTGTGTCTTGGCGCCGCAATCGCGGTTACCTACGCCAGCTGACGGCGCGGTGCTCGACGGAGCCCGCTGCGCGCACGACTGAAGGGCCCAGATCGCCAGCGCCGCCGCAACATTGGAACGCGCTTCTTGCGCGCTCGGTGAACGCCCGGCAGACTCATAGTTAATCGCGGCGAGTGGCACGACTAGTTGATCGTCACGCCCGCATCGACTTTGAACTGCAGCCCGGTCACGAATCGCGACTCGTCCGAGATCAAGTACAGCACTGCGTGACTGACATCGACCGGGTCGATGCACGGTGTGGGCATGGCGTTGATGAACAGGGGTACTAAGTCGGCCCTTTCGCCGCCGAGCGCGTTACCCAAAGATATCGGGAGCATACCGGTCGGTGCTCCTGTCGGGAGCACGGCATTGACTCTAATGCTTTGTGCGGCTAGCTCGTTGGCCAGCGACAGCGTCAATCCGATGACCCCATACTTAGCGGCCGAGTAGGGCACCTGCAGCGGAAAGCCCGCGACTGCGCCGGCTGAACTTATGTTCACCAGGCTGCCGCCACCCTGTTGAAGGATGTGGGGTATCGCCGCTGCGCACGTGTTCCACACCCCGATGAGGTTGACGTCGACGACCGTGCGCCAGTGCTCGCCTGTCGTCTCGTGCCATTGCCCTCCTGTCAGCACAGCGGCATTGGCGACGGCCGCGTCGAGCCCGCCTAGCTCGGCGACGCCGTCGTTGACCGCCGCTTTGAGAGCTTCCTCGTCGCGAACATCGACGATGTGGCTGACGCATCGGCGGCCGAGATCGCTGACAAGCCGCTCTGTCTCCGCCAGATCGTCTTTGGTGGCAAGCGGATATTCGATTTCGGGGAGGGATCGGCACAGGTCAACCAAGATGAGGTCCGCGCCTTCCTCGGCCAACCTCACCGCGTGGCTACGCCCCAAACCGCGTGCGGCGCCTGTGATCAGGACTCGCTTGTCGGCGACTCGTCCGGTCACAGGAACACTCACCACACCAAGCCGCGGATGAGCTCAACGGGCGGGATGTCTTCTACGGCGATCAGCCCCGCCGGAGCGCGACAGATCCAGTCGATTGCGTTTATCACCCGGGCCGCCGTCGAATAACACCCTGCCTCCGTGACGTCGAGCCCCGGGTGCGAGACGCTGGTGTTGAGTTCGACCCGCGGATCTCCATCGATTACGACGCGATGCACGCCTGGATAGCCGTCAGAGGGATATTCCCAGTCGGGCGCCGACGCGTCCGTGAGCCGGGTGATGTGTTCCATCGTGATCACCGGGGCACCGTTGCGCACACCTTCGACGGCGAACTTAACGGCAGCCATTTGTCCAGGTTCAATCGTAGCCATCTTGCACTCGATCCGTTTCTCGGTGTACCACGGCTCGATTCGCTGGCGAAGGTCCTCAAGCTCTATACCCAGCTGGTCGGCGAGGTTGCGTACCGCTCCGCCCCACATCGTGGTGAGAACCCCGGGAAGGAACAGCATCGGAGTGTCGTCATCGGCGCTCACACCGAAACCCATTTGTTTGCCGGTGAATTCGAAGTCGTCGTAATTCGCGTAGTCGAAGATCTCCTGAACCAGGATCGACCTGGCTCGCGCCGTCAGGCTCAGTGCGGAATGCACCTCGGTGTCCCCGGAATAGCCGGGGTCGATGCCATTGACATAGATGGAGGCATTGCCCGCCTCGCAGGCTTGCTCCAGCGGCCCGCGCAGCCAATCGTCGGCTTGGCGCGGCGTCACCAGCCACACCATTGACGTGGCGGCGATGTTGATTCCTGCGGACAGGAACTTCGACATCTGTTCGAGCACTTCCATCGGCCGTGTTTCGCCCTGCGCGGTGTAGACAACGCAATCCGGCTTCAGCGCAATGAGCGCGTCGATGTCGTCGGTGGCGATGACGCCGGTCGGCTCGGTCAGCCCACATAGTTCGGCGGCGTCGCGACCGATCTTGTTCGGGTTGGCGGCGTGAAGACCGACCAACTCGAGATCGGGACGTCCGATGAGCACTTTGAGGGCGTGCACTCCGACGTTGCCGGTGGAGAATTGGACTACTCGGCGCATTGTTGTGTTCGTCCTTGCTCAGTAGTCGGGAATCGGCAGCGGTGAATTGTTGGAGTCGATGCCGCCGTCGACATGGAAGATCGCGTTGGTGGCATAGCAGCTGGGGGTGGACAGATATACGCATAGACGCCCGAGGTCCTCGACGTCACCGAGCCGGTGCAGCGGCGTCGACTCCTCCATTTTTTCCCGTGACCCGGGCATCATGTCCAGACTGCCCTGGAGACCATCGGTGGCGAAGGAGCCGAGGGCGATCGCGTTGACGCGGATCTTGGGCGCGAGTTCCTGCGCCATGGCTCGCGTCAGGGCTTCGAGTCCGCCCTTGGCGACGCAATAGGCGGTTAGAGCGCGGATGCCGAAACGTGCTGAGCCCGAAGAGATGTTCACGATGTTGCCATGACCGGCCTCGATCATGTGGGGTGCGGCGAGCTGGCTCATGATGAAAGCCGATGTCACGCACCAGTCGAACGTGTGCTTGAAGTCCTCGTCAGTGATGTCCAGGAACCGGGCGTACGACGAGCCACCGACGTTGTTGATGAGGATGTCGATGCGGCCGAAGTGCTCCATCGTGGTGTCGACGACGCGTTTGCCGTCTGGGCGGCTCATGGCGTCTGCGACGAGTGCGAGTCCTTTGCCGCCGGCCTTTTCGATCCCGTCGATCGTGCCCACGATGTCTGACTCGGTGCGCGCGGTGCCGACAACGGTCGCACCCGCCTCCGCGAGGACCCTCGCGATGCCCTGGCCGACGCCCTTTCCGGCACCCGTCACGATCGCCACTTGTCCGTCGAGATTGAACTGCTCTAGCGCCATGCCGGCCCTCTCCGTCGAGTGCTGATCATCTAACGGTGTTAGTTGACTGAAGTCAATTGCTTGCCCGAGATCCGTTGTCCCTTCAGAGGGACAATCGATGCATGACGTTGGTAGACAAGCGGTCCGCGCGAGAGAATCGCGGAGGTAGCTCGGAGATCGAGAACGCCCAGGGCCGCGACGAAGTCGTCGCTACAGTGATCCCGATGAATGAATAGCGTGGTGTCCTGTTCGGGCTGTCCACACTGCACGACTGGCCTGGTCTGGCCGACCTGATCGAGGATTACGGGGCGCGAATGGTTCGCGGCATCGCCTGGGCAAGCCGATTGACTACCTTGCTTGATTGACTATAGTCAGGCTCTATGAATGTGCCCACGCTGAACTTGGGCCGCAGTCGTGATGGCGTGCCGCCGGCGAAACTGTCGGGCAGCGGACTCGACGAGCACATGGAACGCTCGAGGCTCGCCCAGCGGCAGGCCGATAGATGGCTCATCACGGGCAGCATCCTCATCGGCACTGCGGCCCTTGGCATCTTCGGGCTCCCGCTCTTCCTGCGCGGAGTGTGGCTGTTACGCAGGGCGCAGCGCGAAGGCCTCAGTGTCCGGCCGATGCTGGTGACACTTCTCGGATATCTCGTCATCATCGACGCTGCGATCAACACCGTCGGGTGGGCCCTCGACCTGGTGGCCAACCACACGATTCTCGCGCGAATCCTCTTGAATGGCTGGGGAGCGATGTTTGACGCCGGTTACTTCTGGCACTACAACGAGCTATGGATCGGCGGTGCGGCGGGCCCGGGCGAGAAAGCCATGGAAGTCGGGATGATCCTCACCGTGTTCACTATGCGGATCGCCGCGGCGATCGGATTCCTGCAGATGAAGCGATGGGGCCACCAGTGGATGGTCATCACCTGCTGGATGGGCGTGCTCATCTGGTGTTTGTACGTCTTCAACATGACCATGTACGCCGACGTGCGCTTTGCCGGTGTCGTCTTACCGGTGGTCGGCTGGTGGCTCTACGACATCTTCTACATCACGCCGTTCCTGGCGATTCCCTACCTGCATTCGGTTAACCGGGAGATATTCACCGACTAGCAGTCCAGTCAGTGACTTCACTCATTGACGTCGGTCAGTAATTGCGCTACAAATGCATACGATGACGGCACAAGCCAGAGTGACGACGCGCGAGGTGCGCCGTCTTCAGACGCGGGAGCGGATTCTCGGGGCCGCCTTCGCCGAGTTCACGCGCTCAGGAATGGCCGGTGCGGACGTGAATGTGATCGCCGCCGCCGCCGGCGTCGCACACGGCACCTTTTTCTTCCACTTCCCCAGCAAGGAACATGTGCTCTACGAGTTGGAATCGCGCGAAGAGGCCCGAATGGCCGCCGACTTCGAGCGCTTCTTGGAGCGCGCCCACCACCTCCCGGCAGCCTTGACCGAAATAGTCGACATCATCAAGGGCCTCGAGCTGAGTGTCGGTCCGATTCTGTTCAAAGAACTACTGGCGCTGCACTTTTCGCCGACGCGGCCGGAGACGGACAACTGGACCGATCACCCCATCATCGTGCTCCTGGTCGGCGAAATCGAGCGTGTTCGCGGAGGCGGGTCGGTCCATCCTGAGGTCGACGCGTTCTACAGCGCAATATTTTTCCTGCTGGGCGTCTACGGCGTGCTGAGTACCACCGACAGCGCCGACAAGCGCGACACCATGCTTAGCAAACTCGTCGACACCGCTGTTCGCGGCATCATCAAGGAGGTTTGACATGGACTGGATCTGGGAGATTCTGCGCTACGTCGCAGCGTGGGGCGGCACCGGACTCGTCATCTGGTTCTGGTACTGGATCTTCTCCAGCCTCGGCACGTTCTAGGCACCGATGACCGATCTCTTCGACGAACCCGCAATGGCGGTCGAACGCAGTTGTTCGGTGACCGCTGTCGCCCTGAGCGGCCAGCGCCGCGAGGGGGTGCGTCTGGTGACCGGTCAACGTCGCGAGTTCAGCCTGAGTCCAAGGCTCGACTACATACACGTCCCGTACCCGTCGATGCAACGCGATTGGACGCGCCGAACGCTGACGTGTGGAATCGCGCTTCAGTGTTCACCGTCCAAAGACAGGCTGGTCGCGTTTCGGCTCAACGAGCTCTCTGCGCGCGAGCTGCGCGCACTGACTGTCATCGAAGGCGGCGTCGCCGTGGGTTGGATTGAGTCGCACTGGCCTGGCCTGATCGACGAAGCGCACCGGGTGCTACCGGACTTGCCCGTGTTGCCTGCCGACACGGATGGCCACGAGATGCTCGACCGCGCAGTCTCGTTGGCGCGTTCTAGCCAGCCGCTGGGCTCTTATCCTCTGCTGGGAAGGCTGCCCTTGGCATACACAATGCCGCAGGATCTGACCGACAAGCTGCGCCGCAGCTTCGGCAGGTTGCCGTGGACCACCACGCAGAAGCGGTTGCCGCGGGCGCATTCCGTCCCGGTCGGCGGCGACGGCGGTGTGCGCAACCCAAATCTGCCGCCGCCGAGCCGGCCACACGAAAGCGACCTCGACATCACTCCCGAGCACCGGCCCGGCATTCCCTATCCCGAATGGAATTGCTGGACACAAAGTTTCATGCCAGATCACGTCGCTGTGCTCGAACGTGCACATCTCAGCCGCACCCGCCAGGCGGAGTCGGCATCGGCCGAACTCCGGAGGTGGTTCTGCGAGCACACCCATCGCGCGATGCACGGCCGCCTCGAGGACGGCTCCGACCTGGATGTCGAGCAGTATGTCCGCCACTACATCGACGCCGCGACCGGCGACGCTGTCGAGCCGCGGATCTTTCGCGAACTGCTGCCCAGCAGCCGCGACGTCACCACAGCCCTGCTGCTGGACGGCAGTTCATCGCTGGGTGTGCACGGCGGCAAAATTTTCAAACTTGAGCTGGCCTGCGCCGATGCGCTGTCGAAGGCGATGTCGCTCGCGCGCGAACGCCACGGCATCTTCGTGTTCACCGGTAACACCCGCCACCGCGTCGAAGTCAGTTGCCTCAAGGACTTCGAGGATCGGCGGTTCGTCCCGCCGGGCCGGCTGGGCCTGGCCACGGGCGGATACACCAGGCTCGGTGCGCCGTTGCGCCACTTGACGAATCGGTTGCTGGCGCAACCATCCGAGCGCCGCCTGCTCATCGTGATCGGTGATGGGCTGATCTCCGATGAGGGTTACGAGGGGCGATACGCGTGGGCCGACGCAGCCCATGCGGTCGAGGAGGCCAACGACGCGGGCGTCTCCATTTACTACGTCGGTGTCGGACCGACCCGTGTCGACCCGCTGCCCGAGGTTTTCGGATCCCGCCGCTCCCAACGCATCCGGCGGGTCGAGGACCTCCCCCGGGTTCTGGCCCACGTCCACCGCGAGCTCGTCTCCGCATGACCGAAACACAGTTGAGGAAGCGATGACCAACGACACCTATTACTCGAACGGCCACGAAGTCAAGTTGTTCGAGCAGGCCTATCACCAACGCCTGCCCGTCATGCTCACCGGCCCGACCGGATGTGGAAAGACACGTTTGGTGGAACACATGGGCCTCTTACTCGGCCGATCCGTCGTCACCATCAGCTGTCACGATGATCTGACCAGTTCGGATCTTGTCGGTCGGTTCATGGTGACCGGTGGTGACGTGGTGTGGACGGACGGCCCCCTTACTCGCGCCGTCAAGGCAGGTGCTATCTGTTACCTGGACGAGGTGGTGGAAGCGCGCCACGATTCGTTGGCCATCCTCCATTCGCTGACCGATCATCGCCGGTCCCTCTATCTTGACCGGGCGGGCGAAGTCGTCGCGGCGCCTGAGACATTCATGCTGGTCTGCTCATACAACCCGGCGTACCGCAGTTCCCTCAAAGAGCTCAAGCCGTCCTTCCGCCAGCGATTCGTCACTCTTCCCATGAGCTATCTACCGGCCGACCGTGAGGCCGAGGTGATTGTCGCCGAGGCGAATGTCGTACTGCCCGTGGCGCAACGCCTGGTCGCCTGCGCCACTGCCATCCGGACTGCGGACGAGGCCTTCCACTTCGAGCCACCGTCGACGCGTGTTCTGGTCACCGCCGCGCAGCTGATTGCCGCCGGTGCCACCGAGCTGGAAGCCGCCGAGGCCTGCATCCTGGCGCCTCTGTCCACCGACGGTGCGATCACCGACGGATTGCATGAAGTCGCGGTGGCCAGCCTGGCTGGCGCCGATCGCTCGAGCACGTCTCACTAGGAAGGAGTTACCGATATGGACCAGAAGGAGAGGCAGCGCAAGAAGGCGCTCATCATCCTGCAGATCGTCGTGTATGGCTACCTGGCGTTGATGTTCGGCATCCAGCTCTACATGTCCTTCGCACGTGGGTGGTGGAATCTGTGAACCTGCCACTGCTGAACCGCATTTCGGGCAACCGGTCGGCCACCGGGCCGGAGGGGAGCGTCAGCCTCGAGGAGCACCACGACGAATCCCGGCTCGCTCAGCGGCGCGCCGACAAGTGGATGATCGTCGGCGCCGCACTGATGGGCATGTGGGTGCCGGGGTTGATCGGATTCCCCATCTTCATGCGCGGCGTCTGGCTGCAGCGCCAAGCATTACGGGCCGGTCTGTCCGTCCGGCCCATGATCGTCACCCTGATCGGCTATCTGACGTTGATCGACGGGATGCTCAACAGCCTCGGCTGGGCACTGGACCTGGTGGCCAACCACACGCTGATCAACCGCGTGCTGATGATCGGATGGGGCGCCATGTTCGACGGCGGCTATTTCTGGCACTACAACGAATCCTGGGTCGGCGGCGCGGCGGGGCCGGGCGAAAAGTCCATGGTATTCGGGATGATCCTCACGGTCTTCGCGATGCGCTGCGCCGCGGCGATCGGATTCCTACAGATGAAGCGCTGGGGCCACCAGTGGATGATCATCACCTGCTGGATGGGCGTGCTCATTTGGTGTTTGTACGTATTCAACATGACCATGTACGCCGACGTGCGCTATGCCGGGGTCGTGTTCCCCGTAATCGGCTGGTGGCTCTACGACATCTTCTACATCACCCCATTCCTCGCGATCCCGTATCTGCACACGGTCAACCGCGAGATCTTCACTGACTGAACAGTTTTAAGGAGAACACCGTGACCACCACACCTGAGGCCACAGAGGTAGAGGCCGAGGACCTTCCCGCTGGAACCACGCCGTACTACGCGCGGATGCACAAGTACATCAAGCGGGCCGTGCTCGTGTGCCTGATCGCCCTTGTCATCGAAGGTGCCTTCACGCTGCCGTTCATGGCGGTCTACTACGGCTACCCGACGTTGAGTCTCACCCAGATCTGCAGCGAGCTGCTCAAGGTCCGCTACTCCGACGACACGTTGGAGTGCAAGGTGCCCTATCCGATGCTGGGGCCGCCAGAAGGAGCCGAGGGTAAGGACACCGCACAGGATAAATGGGGCATCCAGCCTGTGCCGAAGTACCACCGGATCGGCTTCCGCGAACTCGTGCGCATCCACGACGAGCGTGTGGCCCGTCACGCTGCCGGGCATGGTGCCCCCGCTCCATGAACAAGTCGAAGTCAACGGCATGACCTATCGCGTCGTGCAATGGACGACGGGCAACATCGGTGTCAAATCGGTGCACGCGATCGTGGCGAACTCGCTGCTCGAGCTGATCGGGTGCTACGCGTGGTCACCGGAGAAAATCGGCCGCGACGTCGGCGAACTATGCGGCATCGAGCCGCTTGGCTTGCGGGCCACGCACGACGTCGACGCTCTCATCGCGCTCAAGCCGGATTGCGTTGTCTACAACCAGATGTTCGCCGACGTCGACCATCTGGTGCGCATCCTCGAGTCGGGCATCAACGTCGTGACCACGTCCGAGTTCATCACCGGCCATCGGCTCGGGGACGGACGCCACCGCGTGGCGAAAGCATGCGAGGTCGGCCAATCGACGATCTTCGGCAGTGGACTCAATCCCGGCTTCATCCAGCTCTTCGCGATCGTCTCGGCGGGGCTGTCCGACCGGATCGATCGGGTGTACATCGAGGAAGCCTTCGACACCACGATCTACAACTCACCGGAGACCGAGAAGATCATGGGATTCGGATATCCGATCGACTACCCGAATCTACGCGCGGTGACCGAGGAGGGGTCGGGGATCTTCCGCGAAGCCGTCATGCTCGTCGCCGACGCCCTGGGCGCAGAACTCGACGACATCCGCTGCGAGGCCAACTACGCCGAAGCTACTGAGGATGTGCACCTTCCTGGCGACTGGGTCATCGCCAAGGGCTGTGTAGCGGGAATCGATGTCAGCTGGAAGGGCTTCGTCGGTGACCGCGACGTCGTCGAGGTCCGCGGCCTGTGGACGAAAGGTCAAGCACTGCAACCCGTGTGGGAGATGGGTTTCGGGTACAACATCGTGGTCGAGGGGCGCCCGACGATCAAGACCACCCTCGCCTTCGAGCCGCCGCCCGATTTCGTGGCAGAGACGATCGAGGAATACATCCTGCTCGGCCTGACCATCACCGCAGTGCCGGCCGTCAATGCCATACCCGCCGTCGTCGCAGCACCACCCGGCATCGCGACCTATAACGATCTGCCGCTGCTACTTCCCCAGGGAGTTCTCCGTGCTTGACAAGAAATATCGTGTCATCCAGTGGATGACAGGCGATGTCGGCCAAGTCGGTGTGCGGCACTTCGCCCGCAACCCCGTCTACGACCTCGTCGGCGTCCTGGTCCACAGCCACGACAAGGTGGGCAAGGATGCGGGTGAGATCGCCGGCATCGAACCGATCGGCGTCAGCGCGACCGACGACGTCGAGGCGATCATCGCCACAGACGCCGACTGCGTGTTCTATACGCCGATCATCATGGACACCGACACCTTGTGCCGGCTTCTGCAGTCGGGCAAAAACGTCGTGACCACCAGCGGGTTCTTCTATCCGTCACCGGACTTCGCGGATGACGGAGAACGAATTCGCGCCGCATGCCACGAGGGCGGGACTTCATTCCACGCGGGCGGCATCCACCCCGGATACGCGGGCGACATCCTGCCGGTGACGCTGGCGCGCGTGGCCAACAGGATCGACAAGATCCAGGTCTACGAAGTGGTCAACGTGCTCGCCGACGCGCCACTGGACCACATCGACTGGCTGGGCTTCGGCAAGGACAAGAACCAGTTCCTCTCCGAGCCAACCATTCTCGGATTCGGGAAAACCTTCTTCGCGCAATCGATGTACATGATCGCGGACGGCCTCGGGGTCGAGATCGACGAGGTGACCTCCGAGCTCTGGGCGGCGACCGCGACCGAAGACATCGCGCACGAACTGGGAGCGATTCCCCGGGGAACCGTCGCCGCGCAGCATCACGAGTGGACGGGATGGGTGGGCGGCAACCCGCTCATCGTCTTCCACGCGATGTACACGACAAGTGGTCCGGGCGGCATCGAACCGGCGTGGGATTGGGGAAAGACCCAGTACCGCATCGTTATCGAGGGTGATCCCGGCACCGAGCTCACCCTCGCGGGTGTCGAGAAGCCCGACGGGACGATGACA
>Ga0207664_10002578_pt1 | contig 11987 bp, 15 predicted proteins | sample LARL83metaG_FD_184349 | JGI IMG/M metagenome (GOLD analysis project Ga0207664, IMG submission 184349) | Corn, switchgrass and miscanthus rhizosphere microbial communities from Kellogg Biological Station, Michigan, USA - LAR L8-3 metaG... | ecosystem: Host-associated > Plants > Roots >...
ATCGCGTCCGGTGCATGGCTCGTGACCCGGGGAAGCTAGGCGACCGGCCCTGGTCCGGCGACGTCGAGGTCGCGGCGGCCGACGCACTGGAGGGGACCAGCGTGCGGCGCGCTCTGGAGGGTGTCGATGTGGCCTATTACCTCATCCACTCGCTGGGCACTGGCGCGTCGTTCGAACAGCGGGACCGCGATGCGGCGGGCATCTTCGCCGATGCCGCCAGGTCCGCTGGGGTCAAGCGCATCGTGTATCTGGGGGGCATCGTCCCCGGCGATGGCAGCGGCCTGTCACCGCATCTGCGCTCGCGGGCAGAGGTGGGGGACATCCTGCTAGGCGGGGATGTGCCGACGGCCGCGCTGCAGGCTGCCGTGATCATCGGCAGCGGGTCGGCGTCGTTCGAGATGCTGCGCTATCTCACCGAACGGCTGCCGGTGATGGTCACCCCGAAGTGGGTGGGAACCCGCATTCAGCCAATCGCCGTCCAGGATGTGCTGCGTTATCTCGTCGGCTGCGCGGCGCTGCCTCCTGACATCAACCGCCGCTTCGATATCGGGGGTCCGGACGTCTTGACGTATGCGGAGATGATGCACCGGTATTCCGGCGTGGCCGGGCTGCGGCAGCGGGTTCTGATTCCGGTGCCGCTGCTCACGCCGCGGCTGTCGTCGCTGTGGGTCGGACTGGTGACGCCGGTGCCGGCCGGCCTGGCGATGCCGCTGGTCGAATCGCTCAGGAACGAAGTCGTGTGCTCCGAGCACGACATCGCCTCATACATCCCGGACCCGCCCGAGGGCCTTGTGCCTCTCGACAGTGCCATCGCTTTGGCCCTGCAGCACACCCGCGAAGGCGAAGTCTCTACCCGCTGGTCATCGGCGGCCACGCCCGGCGCTCCCAGCGACCCGCTTCCCAGCGACCCGTCATGGGCCGGCGGCTCGCTCTATGTGGACGCGCGCATCAGTGCCGTCCGCGCTTCGCCGGCGGCACTGTGGCGAGTCATCGAGGGCATCGGCGGTGAGACCGGGTGGTATTCCTTCCCAGCCGCATGGGCCGTACGCGGGCTGCTCGACCGGCTCGCCGGCGGCGTCGGGCTGCGCCGCGGCCGACGCGATCCGCGGCACCTGCGCGTCGGCGACGCGCTGGATTTCTGGCGGGTCGAAGCCATCACACCGGGATCGCTGCTGCGGCTGCGCGCGGAGATGAAGCTACCCGGCCTGGCCTGGCTCGAAATGGCGGTCGGCCGAGACCATGACGGCATGACCACCTACAGCCAGCGGGCTATCTTCCAGCCACGCGGACTCGCCGGGCACGCATACTGGAGATCCATATCGCCGTTCCACGGCGTGGTATTCGGCGGGATGCTCCGCAACATCACTGCAGCTGCCGAGCGGGCCAGCCGCTCAGTAGGCAAGCCCACGCCAGCTGGGCACTAAGCAAGCCCGTTCCCCAGCCCGCAGGCTAGTTGCGTCCAGCCCTTCATTACCGAGGGGCAGCTCGTGACGATCATCGGCGCCTGGGTGGCCAACTGCTCGACAGCGGTGGTCAGGTATACAGCGTCCGGGTCATGCTCGCCTGAGGGGACGCTATCGAGCAAGGGCTGGTCTAGCGGCGGCACCAAATCGACCTGGCCGCCAGACGGTATGGGGTGCGGTCGCGGAACAGCACGGCGCTGCTGTCAGCGATACGCGACAGCCCGGTCGAGGCTAGCGCGGACGTCCGGGCCGAGTTCAGCAAAACCGAGGCGGGGCGGAGAAGGCGACGCCCTGTCCGGCCGGGCCCGCTCCCGTGTCAGCGCCGGTGGGGGACACGGGAGCGAGGCGGGCTGGGGTATCAGGCCGCCATGGCGTGCCTGCGGGAGGCCCAGCGCCCGGGGAGCGCACGCAGCTGGGTGACTTGATAGAGCGCGGACAGGCCAACGAGGCCATAGATGACCCGGGTGGCGGGGTTGGTCTGGCCGAAGTCGAGCCCGAACACTGCGGCGACGAGGTCGAACCGGGCGACGGCGATCAGGCCCCAGTTCAGCCCGCCGATGATGAGTAGTGCTGCCGTGGTGATGTCGAGCTTCTTCATTGTCTAACTCCTGTATAGTGTTTGTCTGTAGGACAGTACATGCCAGGTTCGCAAGATTGTCAAATGTTCGTCTAAAAGATGTACAGTGTTGCTATGGGTGCTGAGGCTTCACCGGCGACGCTGCGGATCGGTGAGCTAAGCCGCCGCACTGGGGTAACGGATCATGTTTTGCGGGCGTGGGAACGAAGGTATGGCTTGCTCGAGCCGCAGCGATCGGCTGGCGGTTACCGGCTTTACTCCCAGGCCGACGAGAACAGAATCCGCCGCATGCAGGCGCACCTCGCCGCTGGCCTGTCCGCGGCCGAGGCAGCACAGGCCGCGCTTAACGAGGCAAAGATGGTCACCGCCGCGACGGACACGACGGCCGCTGGTCACCGTGACGGCCTGGCCGGCTATGCCCAGGCGATGGCGCAGAGCTTGGACCAGCTGGACGAGCCAGGCGCCCAAGCGGCGCTCGATCTGCTGCTGGCAGGTTTCACCATCGAGACCGTCCTGCGCGACGTGATCCTGCCCTACCTGCACGACCTCGGTGACCGCTGGGAACAGGGAACAGTAAGCATCGCCGGTGAGCACTTCGCCAGCAACCTGCTCCGCAGCCGCCTAGCAAGCATCGCCAGGGGATGGGGCTACGGCCGCGGCCCGCGAGCCCTCCTTGCCTGCGCCCCCGGCGAGGAACACGATCTCGCCCTGCTGATGTTCGGTATCGTGCTTCACCGCTACGGCTGGCGCGTTCAATACCTCGGTGCCAGCACCCCCGTCGCAGAACTAGCCCGTACCGCTGCCGAATTCCGCGCCGATCTGGCGGTCCTCACCGCGGTGACACCAGACCGTTTCGACGGGCTCACTGCCGACCTGGCACGGCTCGCACGAGTGGTTCCACTCGGTCTGGCCGGCGCCGGAGCCACACAAGCCCTCGCCGCAGCCACCGGCGCCCGCTTGCTCGCCGCCGACCCAGTCACGGAGGCTCAACGCATTGCCATGGCCTAAGTTCGCCGTTTGACCTGTCCGGCTGCGCCAGGCCTCTTCGCGGATCTTGAATCGTCATGCCCTGATGGCGATCGGCAACTTGATCCGGCGGTAAAGCGGCAGCGTGGCTGCATAGCCCCAATCCGTGATCAGGGGCAGCCAGGCCGTGGTGATCTCGCTATAGGCAGGTCGATAATGCCCCCCGTTGCGGCGATTGAACCGGTCGTTAGCGTGTAGTCCGGTGGCTTCCCGGAAGGAGGGTTGAGACCCATGGTCGATCAGAACCGGACAAGCACCGAACCGGCTTACGGCAAGGTCCTCAAGGCTGTGCCCGTGACGCCGTCGGTGGAGACGGAAAGACCGGAAGGACTGGCCTTCGATGTAGAGAAGGGCACCGGCCTGCCTGGAGTTCCGGTAGGTGACCAGACTCCGGGCAACCCTGGAGCTGGCCACACAGAGCAGGTGGTACGGGAAACCGGCGAAGGCGTCGGGCTGGTCGTCCCCGGCGACCCCGGCCGGAACGCGCAAGAGCCCCTCGACGACGAGGCCAGCCAACACTGACTTCTATTACTGGGAGCTGGACGTAATCATTCTCGGCATCATCCTGCTTATCATCGGGTTCCTCGCGCACATCGCTATTGTCTGGACGATCGGCACCATCGTGGTGGTGGTCGGCGCGATTTTGGCGTTGCTCGGCATGATGGGTCACGCGGTCGGCGGTCGAAGACACTACTTCTGAGCGGGACCGCCGCCGCACCGGAAACCGCCGTCTCATGACTGAAGGATGCGTGCAGTTCCGGGTAGTGCTTGCCGCTGCCAGCGCAGGCGCGGGTGCCGCCGTTCGTTCGCAGGTCGATGGACACCGAGTCCGCGACGGTGGCGCGTCATGATCGCGGGGAGCTTGCGCATCGCCGCGGGCGGGATGCGCTGGCCAGGTTGCGGGACACAGTCACCGCGATGCCCAGCAGCAACGGCCGCAGCGACTCGCCGCCAGCCTCGATTCTGCCGCGCTTCCGCCAGGCTTCCAGGAACGTGAGCGAGACCGCCTCCGTGGCAGACCAGTCCGCCGTCAGCCGGAAGCCCAGGTTGCAGACCGCTCGGGCGTACTCGTCGAAGAGCACGCCGGTGGGCCGGGGGAATTGCGCCCGGCGGTCCCGGTCTGCGAACGCGCTTATGACCTGGAGACGCCACCCTCGCCGGACATCCTGCCACCGACGCCCCGGGTGGGTTTTCCTTCTGCCAGCGCGGCTAGAGCGACGGAGGGTTCGAGAGATCGACACACGCTCATCGGCATGTGCAGGTGCGTGTGTGTCTTTGGCCTGCATGTGCCCGCTGGACAATCCTGGTGCTGTCTGCGGGCCTAAACTTGTCGGCGGAGCCGCAGCAAGGGGGCGTCGAGCATACGAGAATCGGGTCTGCGACTGAGGGTCGGCCCGGGGATCCGGCACGAAGTCGTGACGGTGCTTCCGGCGGGATGGACGTTATAGGTGGAAGATGCTGAGCGGCGCCGCAGGGAGTTCATCCGGGCGCATCATCCGGACCGGGGCGGCGATCCGGAGATCTTCGTTGAGGGGTTGCGCTCGTTCGACGCAGATCGAGAGGCGGATTGGCCGCTGCCCAGAGTGGTCGTTGTGGCGCACCGGGGGTGGCTTGTCAGGGTGGCAAACGCGGTGGTCAGGCGGCTCCGCCCGGACAGCAAGGTCCCGCGGGTGCGCTAGAGCACCGCACCGTCCTGGCGGGTGCGGTCACAACGCAGGTGACTGGCCGTCATGGGTGAGCACGTCGTCTACGGTGACGTTTACGGCGACGGCCTGCAGGCCGATGTGGTCGCGCAAGTTGGCGATGACGTGCTGCTGGATTTCGCGGGCCACCTCGTGGACGGGATTCCCGTAGGTGACCGCCACGGCGAGGTCGACGACCGCTGTGCGGCCGAGCACGCCGACGGCGGCGTGCGGATGACGATGCTGGAAGGTGGCGTGCTCGGCTAGCCCGGCGGGTGTGTTGTCAGTGCTGCGGCCGAGGGCGACACGGACACCGGGGACCAAGCGGGCGGTGTCGCGGGCCAGGGCTGCCACGATGCGCGCGGCGATCCGGATGGTTCCGAGGTTGGTGGTCTGCAGGGTGTACCAGACGTCACGGACCAGGACGCGGATCTGCCTCATGACCGATGCGGTCAGCCCTCGGGGGGCTGGCACCGGAGTCGCGGCAAGTTCGGTGACCGGACCCCACAGGGCCGCCAGTTCCGTGATAGCGGCCTGGCAGTGCACGCATTCTCGCTGGTGAGCACCCAGGTCTGCCGCGCGGCCGTCGGCGACCTGTTCGAGCAGGAGGTCGACCTCAGCTCCGCAGGGCAGCGTAGCGGTGCCGAGCAGATGGCGGGCTGCAGGCCCGCCCGACGGCGGTTCGCTCATGCGAGCCAGGTCACCTCCATTCTTCTAGCTTGGTTCCCAGTGTGCGCCGGGCCCGGAACAGATGGCTACGGACAGCCGGGACGCTGCTGTGGGTCACGGCGGCCACGTCAGCGTAGGAGAGCCCCTCGAAATGGTGCAAGACAACCACGACACGCTGGGCGAACGGCAGCGCCGCGAGAGCGTCGGTGACTGCGTCGACGGCGAGATTACGCTCGGCCTGCGCTGCGGGCTCCATGCCGCAGCCGGGTACATCACCGAGCAGATCGAGGGAGTCGGCGACCCGGCCGCGGGTTACCTTGTTGAGCGTGCGGCGGGTGACGATCTGGTAGAGCCAGGTGGAGAACGACGAGTCGTCCCTGAACCGGCGCAGATTCTGCCACGCTGCTAGCAGCGCCTCCTGGGCCAGGTCCTGAGCGTCGTGGTGGTTCCCGCACAGCCGCAGCGCCACCCGGTAGGCCATCGCGGAATGCCGCTGCACGAGCATCTCGTAGGCGTCGAGGTAGCCTTCCCGCGCACGGGCAACCAGGTAGGCGTCTCCCACCTCGGACCTGGCTTGCATCATGTCCCGCCATCGGCTCGTGCCCCGTGATGCCGTGCCGCGTGCCACTACCCCCGCGCGCATCCGGCATGCGAGCGACGCGCGAGCAGGGGCTGCACCGCGGCGCGCGAGCAGAAAGCTGCGCCATTTGCGCCGGAAAGTTTGCGACGATCCCGCGGGTGAAGTGTCTAACCATCTGACAGCCCGCGGCGGCGAGATCGATGCCGCCTCGCGGATGACGGTTTCCCCCGAACCCGACAATCCAAGGGAGCGCGTTATATGAGCCAGCCCGCACCGGCCAACACCGGCGAGCAAACCCCGGCCACCACGACTGGCACAGCCGCCAGCCCGGCGACAAAGGACCGGCTGGTTACCGGCGACGGTCAGATATCGGTCGCCGAAGGCGTGGTGCAGAAGATCGCCGGCACGGCATGCCGGGAGATCAGCGGGGTGCACGCGATGGGCACCGGCGGCACCCGTGCGTTCGGCGCGATCCGCGAGCGGATCCCCGGCAGCTCAGGCCCCAACTTCGCCCAAGGCGTCGGCGTCGAGGTCGGCGAGACCGAAGCCGCGATCGACCTGGACATCGTGGTCGAGTACGGCGTCGGCATCGCCGAACTGGGCCGCAGCATCCAGCGGAACGTCAAGCAGGCAGTCGAGCGGATGACCGGGCTTCGGGTGGTTGAGGTCAACATCTCCGTGGACGACGTCTACCTGCCCAGCACCGGCGATGACCAGGACACCAGCTCGCGCGTGTCATGACCTCCCCTCTAGGCACCGCTGTCCCCGGCGCTGCGGTCATCGACGGTGTCGACGTCGATGCCGTCGCCGCCGCGGTGCTCGGGTGCGCGGGCGTAGCCGGGCTGGACGGCGGCAGGTTCGGAGAGCTCACCTCCTATCTGCCCGGCCGGAAAGTCCCGGGCGTCGTGGTCAGCGGCGGCCGGGTGACAGTGCAGATCCGCTCCCAGTGGGCGGTGACAGCGCCGGAGCTGGCCGCCCGGATCACCGAGGTGGTGGCGCCGCTCGCCGGCCGCCGCCCGGTGGACGTGATGATCGCCGACATCGACGATCCTCCCGGCACCCCGGAACACAAAACGGCTACCGGCAGGCCGGACCTGGCCGCAGGCCCGCGGACCTGACCAGCGAGCCAGATTCCTGTCTTTCAGTCTGGAGGTGAGTCATGAACCGCACCGCACTTGCCACCGTGACCGGCCTGATCCTGGGCCTAGCGCTGGTGTTCGGGAGTTTTGGCGACATGCTGATCGTGGCGCTGCTCGGCGTGATCGGATACGGCATCGCGAAGATCCTCGATGGTGACTGGGACGTGGCCGGATGGCTGACCCGCGGCCGCAGCCGATGAGCACCGGGATGGACGTAGAACCGGCAGCCCGGGCCGGCCGTAATGAGCTGGGAACGGTCAGCATCGCCGACGGTGTCGTCACCAAGATCGCCGCCCGGGCTGCCGCCGAGAACCCCGCCGCCGGAGCTGCCGCAGCACGCATGCTGGGCCGCGTCGTCCCCGGCGCGGGTCACCTCGGCGTGCGCGGTACCGACCTGCAGGCATTGCCGAAGACATCCGTGGATGTCGATGGCTCCAAGGCTTTCGTGACCCTGGAGATCAGCGTCCGCTGGCCCGCATCCGTTCCCGACGTCACCGCGCAGGTCCGCAGCCACGTCCGTGACCGGATCAGGGAGCTGGCCGGGCTGGACGCCGATGAGGTCCACATCGTCGTCGCGGACCTGGCTACCGATATCGCCCCGCCGCCGCGAGTCCGGTAGGAGGGAGAGGAACGCAGATGCGCCTGCTCAACCGACCGCTTGCCCTCATCCTCGCCGTGGCCCTGGCCGGGGCCAGCGTCATCCTCATCATCGAGGTCATCGCGGCCGCCGTCCACGCCAGCCCAGTCGTCGTGCACTGGCCCGCGTGGTACCACTGGGCCGGGAAAACTCACTGGAACGCACTGGTGATCCGGGTCTGGTCGGCCATCCTGATCGTCGTCGGCGTGCTCATCCTCGCGATTGAGCTTAAACCCCGCCGCGTCACCCGGCTGCGGCTGCGCACCGCCGACGATGCCACCGACGCGGCACTGACCCGCGGCGGCCTGGCCAGAACACTGCGCACAGCGGCAACTGGAATCGACGGGATCACCGGCGTGGCCGTCACCGTCCGCCGACGGCGCGCCCGCGTCGCGGCAAGGTCCGCCGCGCGCGGCCGGACCGCCACAGACGCGCTCAAGCAGCCAGTCAGCCAGGCGGTCCGCGGCCGTCTCGATGCCCTGGACCTGTACCGCCCACCGCGCCTCAAAGTGCGCGTCACATCGCGGAGTCGCTGATGCACGCCGACCGCACCAACCGCGTCGCCCTGACCCTGTTCGGCCTGCTGATCCTGCTGGCAGGCGCCGCGGGCATGACCGCCTCGACCGGCGGATTCGGGACCGCCTTCTCCACCCGCGTCCTGCTCGCCAACCGGGCCAGCAGCTACATCGGCCAGCAGGGAACCTGGCTCTGGGCCGCTGCCGCGTTCGCGTGCTTGCTGATCACGCTCGCCGCGCTGCGCTGGATCGTGACCCTGCTGGTCTCAACAGACCGGGCCGGGGACATCACCGTCCCCGGCAGCAAAGAACAAGGCACCACGATTCTGCAGCCCGTCGCTCTCACCGACGCCCTCACCAGGGAAATCGAAACCTACCACGGCGTCGACACCGCCAAGGGCCGCATAATCGGCGACGCCAGCGCCCCGGAGATCGTACTCACCGTCACCGCCGCGCAAACAGCCGACCTGCCCGCACTGCACCGCCGCCTCGAAACCGAAGCCCTCGCCCACGCCCGGCAGGCGCTCGGCAAAACCGACCTGCCCATCCAACTCGACCTAGACGTCAGCCGACGCCCTGCGAGCTGACAACAATGACATCAGGCCGCGACCGCCGCCATACCGACCGTTCGCAGCTGAGTTGCCGGAGACGCGGCGCTCCGATGACTTCAGGGTGCAGCCGACGGTGGCACGCCGCCGCGGCATACACTACGTTCGCACATACGTGCGGACGCGCAGACTCTTTCGCTAGCTCACACAAGCTGAGACAGGCTCAGACAAGCACCCCCCTAGCGCCATTTTGCCCCTCAAACCGCCCCTCGTAATGATCTCCTCGTAGCCGCAGATTTCCTTTGAGAGCTTGGGCGGACCGGCGACGACACTGGTTCCAAGGGCATGGCCCCAGCTGCTCAGAAGCCGGGCCCCTCTCCCGTGCTGCTACTCGGGGTTAGGGATCCCGCGATGCCTGAGTTCTCGGCCATGGACCGATCGACTATGGACGCTGGCTATCGCTATCGCGGTGAGACGGCAAGCTCGAACTCGCAGAACATCCAGTTCGGCACGGTGCAGCCTCATGCATGAGCGCGTGTTGCGGCGCCATTGGCCGCGTGCCGCCTGCCGCATTACCACGGGGCAACTGTCCGCCTGTGGTTCGGTCACGGGTACGGCTAGTGGTTGACGATCTGCTCTCGGAGGATGTCGGCGTGGCCGCAGTGCTGGGCAAGCTCGCGCAGCATGTGGAGGTAGACCCAGCGCAGCGGGAGCGGGCCGCGCCGGTTGCCGTAAACCATGTCGTCCAAGTCCAGGGATGCGGTCGCGCGGCGTGAGGACTCGCAGGCCTGGCGGTGCGCTTGGCGGATGGAAGCGATCGTGTCGGTGTCGTCGAGAATGAACGACTCGTCTGGCGTTGCGGGGATGCCGATCTCGGCGCGCGGCCGTCGGGTGATGGCTTCGTCGAACCAGACCTTCTCGACGAAGGTCGCGTGTTTTACCAGGCCGAGGAGCGTGGTCCGGGACGGCACCAGCGATCGGCGTGCTTGCTCCTCGGTCAGCCCATCCAGGCAATGGTTGAGATCGCTGCGGTGCTCGTCGAGGAACGCCTCGAACTGGGCGCGTGCTGGCTGGCCGATGACGTCCTCGGCAGACGTGCTGGGCAGGAAGGACATGTATGCAGCATGGCAGGAGCGCCACCGATTTTGCGGACTGGCCCAGCGGTGTTAGCCGGAACGAGTCTTCAGCGTCGAGCTCGGCGCAGCCCAGCTGCGCCTGCTCTTGGGGAGCCCGACTGCGGCCGCGTACACGAACCTGGCTGCGCGACTGGGCCCGCGGGTGCTCGTCTGCCAGACGGTCCCGGCCGCGGCCGAGTTGGCGCTGGGCATCGTGTCCGAGCCGGAACCCGGGCCCGCTCGCCGTGGTCGGAGCCGGCGGGGTGCTGGTTGAGCTGCTGGCCAACCGCGCGGTCGCGCTGCCTCCGGTCTCAGCGAAGCTCACCGCCGACATGATGCCCGGCCTTCGCGTTAGCAAGCTGCTGGCCGGGGTCAGTGGGCGCGGCCAGCCGGCCTCGACGTGGTGACCCGGGCGATCGCGGGGGTGTCTGAGCTGCCGTCTAACTCGGCGAGCACATCGAGGCGCTCGACGCCAAACCCGCTTATCTGCGGACCGGACGGTGCCCTCGCCGTCGGCGTGCTGGCAGTTGTGCGCCGATCGACCTTCCTGTCAGCTGATCGCGCCCGCCGGAAGCACCGCATGAACGCCCCAGGACTGGTTCGCCACCTGCGTGATCCTCAAGTCGAGCACCGGGCTGGCCAGCGCCAGCGCCGTTGCCTTGCCAACTCCGTAGCTGGCCTGCAGCCAGGTCAGCATCGCGTCGAGCGCATCGCCCATGGCCGCGTTGAGATCCGGGCTGAAGCCAAAGGTGATCTGGCCCGCCGGCGTTTCCGCGTGCACCCCTGGAACCGGCCGGCCGATGACCAGCTCGAGCTGAAGCTCGGTCGTCATACCGCACTCGATGGCGGTACCCGCCACCTCTCCGTCGCCCTGGGCAGCATGGCCGTCGCCGATGCTCAGCAGCGCACCAGGCACGGCAACCGGCAGGTACAGGATCGATCCGGCGACCAGTTCCTTGCAGTCGATGTTGCCGCCGCCGACAGCCCTCGGCGGGATGGTCGAGTGCTCGCCTGGCTCGTCCCAGGCGACGCCAGCCACGCCATGAAACGGGGCTATCCGCACCGTGTGCCCGCGGTCGCTGGTCGCTAATCCCGCGTCCGCGTCAATCTGCCACAGCAGCCAGGCAGGCGGGCCCTCATGCAGGCCGAGTCGCCTGGTCAGCGGGGTGTCGCGGCCCGCGGCGACGGTGTAGCCCCAGGTGTCGGGCCGCAGAGAAATGAAGCGCACCGCAAGTACCTCGCCGGGCACCGCACCGCGAACAGCGATCTGCCCTGTCAGGCAATGGCCGCTGCGCCTCTTCCCGGCCATCGTCGGCACCTTCTCGCCAGGGAACGTCTGCGGCTGCAGGTGCCCGGAGGCGTTCAGTGAGCGCAGCACGATCGTGTCACCGGGGTCGACGGTCAATACCGGCGGCAGGTCACGGGAGAACACGTGCACTGTCGTCGACGGTGTCGGGTCGAGCTGGTGGCCAGTCATGCAGCGATCTTCCCCGCTCTGCCCGGGCGAGACAATGCGAGACCGGCAGCTCGATACGGCATCGAGCGCGTGGGAAGTGCTCTATGCCGGTTGACCTGCGGCTCGCTCAGTCGTTGCCGGTGATGGCGGACAGCGCCTGCTGGCCTTGGCCCGCGACCCGCTGGCCACGGGTCACGATGGGATAACCGACGTGCCCGAGCCCGGCCACCACGAACGACATCAGCGACATCGCCCCGCGGCGAGCGTGCCCGCTATGCCCTTGCGAGGTCCTCCTGAGCTCGCGCGGGCAGGTGCTGTTGGCTTGCCCGACCGACTGTGCCAGTGACCTCCGCTCACTAGGATGATCTTGTGAAGCCGTTCTTGCTGCTGGCTGTTCGTGCTGGATGATGCCGCCGCGGATAACGAGTACGAGTCATTCTTGGCCTGCACCGGGTTGCACGAGCGTGACCTTCGTCGCTACCGGCTGGAGCAGCGGCCGCTAGGCGGCGTTGACTTGCAGGACTGGTCGGGGGTCTTCCTGGGCGGCGGGCCGTTCACAGCCAGCGACCCAGAGGGATCG
>Ga0207664_10002580_pt1 | contig 11986 bp, 10 predicted proteins | sample LARL83metaG_FD_184349 | JGI IMG/M metagenome (GOLD analysis project Ga0207664, IMG submission 184349) | Corn, switchgrass and miscanthus rhizosphere microbial communities from Kellogg Biological Station, Michigan, USA - LAR L8-3 metaG... | ecosystem: Host-associated > Plants > Roots >...
CTGGCTACGGGTGCGCCGGCAGCCAGTAAGCCGGCGGCCAGTAATGCGTCGCGGAAAATGTCAGTGGGTACCGTTATTGTGGGGTTGCACACCAGGTAATGGGGAAACGGTGGTTACACAGGCCATAGAGCGGCGCCGCGCAGAGCTCGGCGGGTTTCTCAAGGCGCACCGGGCGCGGCTGAGCCCGGCCGACTTCGGCATGCCGCCGGGGTCGCGGCGGCGCACGCCCGGCCTGCGCCGCGAGGAGGTTGCCCTGCTCGCCGGGGTCGGCGTGACCTGGTACACCTGGCTCGAACAGGGGCGCGAGATCAACGCGAGCCAGCAGGTCCTGGACGCCGTGGCGCGCACGCTCCGGCTCAGCCAGGCCGAGCGGGAGCACATGTACCGGCTGGCCGAGGCGACGCCGCTGCGGGCCGAGGACGCGTGCGATGCCATCCCCGAGGCGATCCGCGAGATCGTGCTGTCTCTCGAGCCGCTGCCGGCCAGCCTGGTCAACGCCAGGTACGACCTGCTGATGTCCAACCCGGCGCACGAGGACCTGTTCTGGGAGTGGCACACCCTGCTGCCGTGCATCCACAAGAACACGCTCTGGTGCTGCCTCACCGAGCCGACCGCCCGCGCCAAGTTCCCCGAGTACGAACCGCACGTCCGGTACATGGTGGGACGGCTGCGCGCCGCCTACAGCAACCACATCGGCGACCGGGGGTGGGAGGAGGACATCCGGCGGCTGTCGAGCCTGAGCAGCGAGTTCGCCGACCTGTGGGCGCGGCATGAGGTGGCCAGCCCGCAGCCGCGCGTCATCACCTACCTGCACCCGACGGCGGGCACGCTGCGGCTCGCGTCGAGCGAGCTCGACGTCCCGGAAATTCCCGAGGCGCGGATCACCGTGTACACGCCGCTGGATCGCGACACCCGGGAACGACTCAAGCTCACCCGCAGGGACCGGGACTGTGCCCAGTGACTACGAGCCGATGGCGGGATCGACCAGTTCCTCGACCTGGGCAGCGGGCTCCCCGCCTCGCCGAGCGCGCACGAGGTGGCGCGGGACGGCCACCCGGACGCCCGCGTGGTCTATGTCGACATCGACCCGATCGTGGTCGCCCACAACGCCGCGCTGCTGACGCTGAACGGGCCGACGCTGTGCGGGGTGGCCCGGCTCAGCTGAGGAAGTAGCCGCTGCCGCCGGACTCGGGATCCGTGACCAGCGCGATGACGCTGATCGAGCCGGCGTGGGCGAAGGTCAGCGTCACCGTGATCGCCTTCCCGCTCGGCATCGCGCCGGCGCCGCTGATCAGCAGGTGGTAGCTGTTCGGGTCCAGCCGCAGCGTCGAGTCCGCCGGGACGGCGATCTCGCTGACGTTGCGCATCGCCATGACCCGCGTGCCGCGGGTGACCGGCGCGCGCAGCGCCACGGTCCCGCCGGCGCTGGTGTGCGCCGCCACGAGTTCGTCGGCCGCACCGTTGTTCCGTATCTGGAGGTACGCGACCGTCCTCCCAGGGGTGGTCGGGGCCGGAATGTACGCGTTGGCCGCCGCGATCGGCCCGCGCGCCGAGCACCCTGTCACGCCGAGCGACGCCGTGACCACCGCGGCGGCGGCGAGAGGGACAGCGGCTGGCAAACGCACCACCCCAGGCTACGCGTACTAGGTCGTCACCCGGACCCACCGGTAGCGATGCTCGGGCCGCCCGCCGCTGCCGTAGCGGAGCCTGATCTCGACACGCCCTACCTCGTGCAGGTGGCTGAGATAGCGCTGTGCCGTGGCCCGGCTCATCCCGGTCATCTTCGCCACCTCAGCGGCGGACATCTCCTGCCCGCCGGAGGCGAGCAGGCGCTCGACGGCCTCCAGCGTGTGCGGCGACCGGCCCTTCGTGCCGGCCAGCTGGTCCGGCGCCCGCAGCGCACCGAAGACACGGTCGACGTTGCGCTGGTCGGGTTCCCGTAGAGCCTCGAGGCGCGACCGCATCTGAGCATAGGACAGCAGCTTGTCGCGCAGCGCCGGGAAGCTGAACGGCTTCAGCAGGTAATGCAGGGCACCGCCCTGCATGGCGGCGCGCACACTGTCCGCGTCTTTGGCGGCGGTGATGACGATCACGTCCACCGGCGGGTGGCCCTCCCGGCGCAGCCGGGCCACCAGGTTCAGGCCGTGCTCGTCCGGCAGATACAGGTCGAGCAGCAGCAGGTCCGGGCGCAGCTTGTCCACCGCCGCGACCGCCTCGGCCGCGGTATGCGCCCGTGCGATGGCCTCGAAGCCGTCTATCTTGTCCACGTAAGCCGCGTGGATTCCGGCGATGCGGAAGTCGTCGTCGACGATCACGACCCGGATCATGGCAAGACTGGTGCCTTCGCAGCGGAACGTGCCTTCTGGTCCATGCCGACGCACTTCGGCAGGACCGCGGTGAAGACCGCCCCGCCGTCGTGGCCGACGCTGATCATCCCGCCGCGGCTCTGCACGACCTGACGGACAAGCGCCAGCCCGAGCCCGCGACGAGCGCCCGTCGCGGAGGACTTCGTCGTGACGCCGTCCATGAAGATGGCGTCCCGCATGTCGCGGGCAACCCCGGGCCCGGAGTCGCGCACGCGCACCAGGAGGTCATGCTCGGCGGCGACCAGGGTCAGCTCTACCCATCTCGGCCTGGGCGCCTGGGCGGCGGCATCGATCGCGTTGTCTATGAGGTTGCCCGCCACCGTCAGTACCTCGCTGACATCGCTGATGTCGCCGTCGACATGGCTGTCGTCCATGACCCGCAGCCGCACGTCGCGCTCGTCGGCCAGCGAGACCTTCGCCAGGATCAGCGCCACCAGTTTGGCGTCCCGGATGTCTGCCTGCAGCCGCTCGGACAGTTCCGCCCGGGCGGCGGAGACGTCCGTCACGAACTGGATCGCCTCGGCATAATGACCTAGCTCCACGAGCCCCACCAGCGTGTGCAGCCGGTTGGCGAACTCGTGTGACTGGGCACGCAGCGTCTCGGTCAGGCCGTTCGCGTCGTCCAGTTGCCGCTTCAGCGCCTCGGATTCGGTGCGGTCCTGGAACGTGACCACCCAGCCCAGGTGGCGCCGCCGCTCATGCCAGATGGGCATCCGGTTCGCCACCAGCACGCGGTCGTCGTGCAGGACGAGCAGGTCGCTTCCCTCGACCGCACCCGTCACCACGTCGGCGAGCCGTCCGGGCGGGAGGACCGGCCGCAACGGCAGGCCCGTGAAGTCCGGTGGCAGTGCCAGCAGCTGACGGGCGAAATCGTTGGCGATCTGGATCCGCTCGTTCTTGTCGTAGCCGAGCACCCCCTCGCGGATGCCGTGCAGCATGGCCTCCCGCTCCTGCAGCAGTGCCGCGATCTCGCGCAGTTCGAGGCCGAAGGTCTGCCGCTTGAGCCGGCGCGACAGCCCCAGCGCGGCGAGCACGCCAATGGCGAGGACGCCGAGGAAGTACACGGCCAGCTCCGGCAGTGACCTGGCCACCTGCCCGGCTACCGCTGTGGTGAAGAAACCGACCGATACCTGGCCGATCAGCTTGCCATGACGGTAGATCGGGGCCTTGCCGGTCGCCTCCATGCCGAGCGTGCCCTGCTGGATGCCCATCCACGGCTTACCGGTGCGGAACGACTCGGTGAAGGCCGGTTCCTGGTCGGGGTAGCCGACCGGCGTGCCGATCAGCCGCGGATTCGGGTGGGAGAGCCTGATGCCCCGCGCGTCGGTGACCACGACGAACTTGGCAGAGGTGTCGCGCAGGGCCGCCATCGCCATGCTCTGCACCACACCGTGCGGGCCGACCCCACCCGGGTCGCCGGAACTCACCGCCTGCTGCAGGCCCGGCTGCGAGGCGAGGCTCTGCGCGACGGCCAGGGCACGCTGCTCGTACTGCTGGTCGAGCTGCCGGTTCAGGTTCCACTGCACGACGGCAAAGCCACCTGCCATGGTGACCACGAGGATCGCGACCATCATGATGACGACCTGGGTGGACAGGCGTTGCCGTAGCAGGCGCCGCACGCAAGCTCGCATGCCGCAGTGTAACAACCAGCAGAGTTGCCACCAAGATCGCCGGTGGTGCGAAAAACGAGCAAAACCAGCAATACGAGCAGTGCACGACGCCTGAGCAGAATGCGCAGAACTGCCGCAAACGCGGTTTATTTACACAACTGACATAAATATTGTCCGCCGTATTCCGCCATTTTACGTTAGTGGCTCCCCGACCGAGGAGCGGATCAAAGTGGCAAGCGCATTCGCGCACATTGAATTGAACGGCGTGACGAAACGCTTCGTCACCCCGTCGGGATCGGCGTTCACCGCGCTGCGGGACGTCGACCTGGTCATCGAGCCGGGGAAGTTCTGCGCGGTGGTCGGTCCGACCGGGTGCGGTAAGTCCACCACGCTGACGATGGTCGCCGGGCTGGACCGGCCAAGCGCGGGAGTGGTACGCGTGGGCGAACGGCCCGTCGACGGCGTAACCGCCGGCACCAGCTTCATGTTCCAGGCCGACGCGTTGCTGCCGTGGAAGACCGTGCTCGGCAACGTGGCGCTGGGACCGGTATTCCGCGGCGTCCCGAAGCGTGCGGCGCTAACACAAGCCCGCGAGTGGGTGCGCCGGGTCGGCCTGGCCGGCTTCGAGGACCATCACCCGCACCAGCTCTCTGGCGGCATGCGCAAGCGCGTCAGCCTCGCGGCCGCCCTGATCAACGAACCCTCGATCCTGCTCATGGACGAGCCCTTCGGCGCGCTGGACGTGCAGACGAAGGCGATCATGTCGAACGAGCTGCTCGGCTTGTGGGAGCAGACCACGCCCTCGGTCATCTTCGTCACCCACGACCTGGAGGAGGCGATCGCCCTCGCCGACCAGGTAGTGGTGATGACGGCGGGACCGGGGACCGTCAAGGCGGTCTACGAGGTCGACCTGCCCAGGCCGCGGGGCGCGGTGCAGGAGATCCGTTTCGAGCCGCGTTTCGCCGAACTCCAGCATCAGATCTGGGCGGCGCTGCGCGAAGAGGTCGAACGCGCGTATGCCAGAACCGCTTCGGCCCCGGAAGGACAGCGATCATGAGCGCCCTCACGGTCCAGACACCGATGATTCCGGACGAAGCCGCGATCGCCGGCCAGGCTCGCCGCGCGGCCCGCCGCCGCCGGGTACTGCTGTGGGCGGCCCGCGCCGCGGCGGTGGTGATCGTGATCGGGGGCTGGCAGCTGCTGGCCAACGCGAAGATCGTGGACCCGTTCTTCTGGGGCAAGCCGAGCGGGATCCTCAGCCAGCTGAAGGACTGGGTACGGAACGGGACCGAGTACGGCTCCATCTGGCTGCAGATCTGGATCACGATGAAGGAAGCCCTGCTCGGCTTCGGCTTCGGCGTCGTGACTGGCGTGCTGACCGGTGTCCTGCTCGGGCAGTTCCGCTTCCTGGCCGACGTGGTCGGCCCGTTCATCAAGGTCATGAACGCGATCCCGCGGATCGTCCTCGGCTCGCTGTTCACCGTGGCGCTCGGCCTTGGGGTCACGCCCAAGGTGGCCCTGGCCGCCGTACTGGTGTTTTTCGTGGTGTTCTTCAACGCGTTCCAGGGCGTCCGTGAAGTGGACCGCAACCTGCTCGCCAACGCTCGCGTGCTGGGCGCCTCGCGGCTCGCGGTCACCCGCCACGTGGTGCTGCCCTCGGCGCTGACCTGGATCATCGCGAGCCTGCACACGGCATTCGGGTTCGCGATCATCGGCGCCATCGTCGGCGAGTTCCTCGGCGCCCAGAAGGGGCTCGGCCTGGTGATCGCGAGCTCGCAGAACAACTTCAACCCGGACGGCGTGTTCGGCGCCATGTTCATCATCGCGGTCATCACGCTGACCGCGGAGGGCCTGATCAGCCTGCTGGAACGGCGGCTGCTGTCCTGGCGGCCGAGGTCACAGAACGAACCCGGCACGGCCTAGCAGCCGGGTCAAGCAGTCAGTTCCATCCACCGACACCCGCAGGAGCAGCAATGTCCAGACGTATCCTCACCACGATCGCGAGCGCCGCGGCGCTCACCGCCGGCCTGGCGGCCTGCGGTTCGAGCGGCTCGACGTCCACCGGGTCGAACGCCGCGAGCAACGTGTCCGGCACGCCGACCGTCACGCTGATGGTCGGCGGCATCGACAAGCAGATCTACCTGCCCTATCAGCTCGCCCAGGATCTGGGCTTCTACAAGAAGTACGGCGTCAACGTGCAGCTGTCCACCGAACAGGAAGGCGGCGTCGGCGCGGAGACCGCGATGGTGTCCGGGCAGGTCGACATGGCCGGAGCCTGGTACGTGCACGCGATCGACTTCCAGGCCCAGGGCAAGAACGTCGTCGACGTGGTGCAGCTCAGCGGTGCGCCAGGGGAACGGGAGATGTGCGGCAAAGGCTCCGGCATCACATCGCCGGCGGACTGGAAGGGCAAGAGCGTGGGGGTGACCGACATCGGCTCGGGCACCGACGAGCTGACCCGCTACCTCGCCGCGCGGTATCACCTGACGAGCAAGGAGTTCAACCGCGTCGGCGTCGGCGCCGGGCCTACGTTCGTCGCCTCGCTGCAGCGCGACAGGATCGTCTGCGGCATGACCACGCAGCCGACCGTCAACGCGATCGAGAAGGAGGGCATCGGCACGTCGGTGATCGATCTTTCCTCCACCAGCGGCGCGCAGCAGTGGCTGGGCGGCGCGTACCCGGCGGCTGGCGTGCTGGCCCGCGCCGACTGGGTCGCGGCGCACCAGGCCACCGTGCAGAAGGTGGTCGACGCGCTGGTGGCGACCATGCACTGGATCAGCACGCACAGCGCCGCCGACATCGCGAACGCGATGCCCGCCGCCTTCGTCGCCAACGGGCTCACCACCAAGGCGGACTACATCACCGCTCTGACACAGGACAAGGGACAGTTCCTGCCTGACGGGATGATGCCGGCCAGCGGCCCGGCAACCGTGCTGGCGATCGAGAAGTTCACCGGCAACGTCACCGGGTCGGTGGACATCGCCAGCACCTATACAAACCAGTACGCGATCACCGCGAACAAGCTGGAAGGGTTCACCAAGTTATCCCCCGCGAGCCCAGCTCGTGATACCACCGCCCGTTCCGCTTAAAAGATCTTTTTGACCGAACGGACGGTGGTGTCACCTCTGGCTAACCACGGTCGACCGCGTTGCTGAGCAGGCCGAGCGCGGGGGAGCCGAGATCCAGCATCGCCGTGTGGAAGCGCTTGAGGCTGTAGCCGGTTCCCCACTCCTTGCGGGCCCGCTCGCGGAGCTTGAGGATCTCCAGTTTGCCCCAGGTGTAGCGGCCGTAGGTCGGGTCGAAGGTGGCCCGCCGGGCCTCGGAGAGCGCGGCGGAACCGGACAGGTGCGTGTCCGCCGCGAACCGGCGCGCCGCCTCCGCGACCGTCATGCCGGCCGTGTGCACGCCGATCGCGCAGGCCAGCCGGGTGACCCGGACCAGGGCCTCGAGCCAGACGCCGATGGCGATCCGCGGGTCGCCGTCGCCGAAGCCCTCCTCCAGGCACATCTCCTCGGCGTAGTGCGCCCAGCCCTCGACGAATGCGTCCGACTGCAGCGTGCGGCGCACGTCGGAGCCGGCCCGGCGCAGCGCGCGGCCGTGCGAGAAGTGACCGGGCGCGACCTCGTGCACCGCGATGCCGGGCAGCGTGGTGGCGCTGAACACCTCCAGCCACTCCTGTTTCTCGCTGTCCGGCCAGGAGTCCTCCGGCGGCGTGATGTGGAACCAGGACGGGCCCTCCGGCTCGCCGGGCGCGGACGGCGACATCATCGCCATCGCCCAGCGGCGGGACTCCGGCGCGAGCCCGACCAGGCACTCGCCGTCGTGGTAAGGAACCAGGTCGTGCGCGCGGGTGAACGCGATGGCACGCTCGGTCTGCACCCGCGCCTCGTCGATGACGCCGGCCCCGTCCGGGTGGTCGCGCACCAGCTCGCGGGCGACGTCAAGCGGCGCCGCGCCCGGCCGCACCCGGGCCGCGTCGTCGGCGAGCAGGGCGTGCAGGCGATCGCGTTCGGCGTCTGCCTGCTCGGCGAGCCTGCCCAGGTCGACGGGCATGGCCTCGGCACTGCTCAGCAGCGCGATGAGCGCCGGGCCGCCGAGGGCGGCGTCCGGGTCGCCGTGCGCCGCCACGTCCGTCAGGTGGGCGACCAGCCGGCCGTGCGCCGCCATCGCGGGATCACCGGGTCCGACGCCCGCCGCGGCGAGCCCGGCCGCCAGGCCGCGGAAGCCCCCGAGCAGCGCCTCCGCCACCGGGGCACTGACCTGGTCGAGCGCCGTGACCGCCGCGTCCGCGGCGGCCGGCCAGGCGGCGACGTGCGCGGCCCGTGCCCTGTCCCGCTCCGCCCGCGGCGCGTAGTCCCTGTCGTAGCAGGCGAGGTCGAGCTCGGCCAGGTGGTACCTCGGGTTGCGCCGGTGCAGCTGGAGGTCGCCGAGCGCCACCTGGCGGGCGTCCTCGGACGCGGTGAGCTGTGCCTCGTCGTGCGCGTCGGCGCACCGGTCGCCGCTGTCCCTGGCCGCCGCGAGGCGGGCCAGCCCGGCGCGGACGCCGTCGGCCGACAGGTCCTGTGTCCTGCCGTCGTACTCGTGGCGGCCACCGTACTCACGTATCTCAGCGACACTCAGATCGCAGACGGCGCGAAGGCGCGGCGAAAGTTCCATAAGCCCCGACGTTACCGGAACATTCAGGGAGTACTACCCTGCGCGCCCTTTCCCGGACGGAGCGGCAGGATCGTCAGCAACCCGGCCGAACCGAGGGCGCAGGCGGGGAAGTCCTGGGCCACGTAGCCGGCCCGCGTCTGGTTCGGCGGATAGACCCGCAGGCCGTGAGCCGTCACCGGATGACAGGACGTCTCCGGGTAGTTGCCGGCCGAGCCGACCTGGAGCCAGGCGTGCGCGTGGCCGTGCGGCGCCAGCCGGACCACCGTGGCGCCGTACTGCGGGTCCCGCTCCGCGGCCGCCCCTATCTGATGCCCGCTCACGTTCGCGGCGGTGACGAACGACACTCCCGGGTATCCGGTCATGGCGCACGCGGTAGCCGAGGTGTTCGTGAAGTCGACCGGAAAGTACGTGCTGCCGGCCGCGGCGTCCGCCTGGCTGTTGTCCACCGCGACGGTCAGCGTGGCGGTGGCGCACTGGGCGGTACCCGCCGGCGTGCCAGCGCCGGCCGAGGTCGGGCCGGCGCCAGCGCCGGCCGAGGTCGAGCCGGCGCTGCTCGCGGACTGGTCGCTGGTGCCGGCCCGGGGGCCGGTGCTGGCCGTGCCGCCGCCGGATGCGCTGGTGGTGCCGGAGTGGCAGCCGGTGGCGGCCGCGATGACACCCGCCCCCGTGACCGCGGCCGCCAGCGTGGCCGATACCCGCGAATGCATGCCGATCTCGTCCCCTCTTTCGCGAAAACTGCTGATGGTAATCATCGGTGATTCGCTCGCCGGTGCCCGTCGCTTGGGCCGCCGGGGCGGTTCTGGGAAAATCGCGGGCATGGGCGACATTCCTGAGTTCACGACCAGGCCCGAGCTGGCGGGCACGTTCGGCATGGTGGCCTCGACACACTGGCTCGCGTCGGCCGCCGGGATGGCGGTACTGGAGCGGGGCGGCAACGCGTTCGACGCGGCGGTGGCGACCGGGCTCGTACTGCAGGTCGTGGAGCCGCACCTGAACGGCCCGGGCGGGGAGGTGCCGGTGATCGCCTTCGACGCCGGCCGCGGGGAGACGTTCGTCGTCTGCGGCCAGGGCACGGCGCCGGCCGCCGCTACGCCGGCCGCGTTCGCGGGCCTCGACCTGGTGCCGGGCAGCGGCCTGCTGGCCGCGTGCGTGCCCGGCGCCTTCGGCGCGTGGACGCTGCTGCTGCGCGAGTACGGCACGCTCCGGCTGCGCGACGTGCTGGGCTACGCGATCGGTTACGCCGAGCACGGCTACCCGCTGGTTCCGGCGATCAGCTGGGGAATCGCCAGCGTTGCGGACATGTTCCGCGAGCACTGGCCGAGCTCGGCCGAGGTCTACCTGCCCGGCGGCAACGTGCCCCCACCCGGCGCGCTGTTCACCAACCCGGCGCTCGCCGCGACCTACCGCGGCGTGCTCGACGCGGCCGAGGCGGCCAGCGCGGACCGGGACGAGCAGATCGACGCGGCCCGGCACGTGTTCTACGAGGGCTTCGTCGCCGAGACGATCGCGTCCTACCTGTCGTCGGCCGAGGTGATGGACGTCACCGGCGAGCGGCACCGCGGGCTGCTGAGCTACGCCGACCTGGCGGGCTGGCGGGCCCGGCTGGAGGAGCCGCTGACGGCCGAGTACGCCGGGCTGACCGTGTGCAAGACCAAGCCGTGGGGGCAGGGCCCGGTGTTCCTCCAGCAGCTCGCGCTGCTGGCCGGCCTCGACCTGGGCGCGCCGGGCACGGCGGGGTTCATCCACACGGTGACCGAGTGCGCGAAGCTGGCGTTCGCCGACCGGGAGGCGTGGTACGGCGACCCTGACTTCGGCGACGTGCCGGCGGAGACGCTGATCTCCGCGAAGTACGCGGACGAGCGGCGCGGGCTGCTGGGGGCCGAGGCTTCCGCGGAACTGATGCCAGGCGCGCCGGACGGGCGAGAGCCGGTGCTGCCGGGGTACGCGGCGCGGGCGTATCCAGTTCGCGGCGCCGAGCACGCGGACGTGACGCCCAACTTCGACGCCGGGCCGCTCCCGAAGCTGGACGCCGGCACCGGGGAACCGACCGCGCGTACCGCCGGCCCGGGCGACACCTGCCACATCGACGTCGCGGACCGGTTCGGCAACATGGTGTCGGCGACGCCCAGTGGCGGCTGGCTCCAGTCCTCGCCGGTCATCCCCGGGCTGGGCTTCTGCCTGGGCACGAGGGCGCAGATGTTCACGCTCACGCCGGGGCTGATCGGCACGATCGCGCCGGGGAAGCGGCCGCGGACCACGCTCACGCCCGGCCTCGCGCTGCGCGACGGTGAGCCGTACCTGGCGTTCGGCACGCCGGGCGGCGATCAGCAGGACCAGTGGGCGCTGTCGTTCTTCCTCAACCACGTGCGGTTCGGCATGAATCTTCAGCAGGCCATCGACTTCCCGGCGTTCCACTCGGCACACATGCCCTCCTCCTTCTACCCCCGCGAGGCGCAGCCGAAGGTGCTGGACGTCGAGGCCCGGGTGGGGCCCGCCGTCCTGGAGGAGCTGCGCCGTCGCGGGCACGTGGTGAACGTCCGGCCGCCCTGGTCGCTCGGCCGGATGAGCGCGGTGTCCCGCCGCAACGGCATGCTCTACGCCGCCGCCAACCCCCGCGGCATGCAGGGTTACGCCATCGGCCGCTGAACCCCCTGGGGTTAGCCGGGGCTGGTATGGCTGCCGTGGCTGCCGTGGCTGCCGGCTGGTGTGGCTGGTGTGGCCGCTGAGGTCGCTGGGTTCGCGAGGGCTGAGGCGGCTGGGCTCGCGTAAGCGGGGACGACTGGGGCGGCTGAGGCCGGTGGCCGCCCTGGCGTCGTAGCGAGAGGTCAGATCAAACGCGTGCTCGCGGTGCGCTGCTCACGCCCAGCGAATCAGGACATCTAGCTCATTCCGGGCGCATGAGCAGGTGCGCAAGATTATTGCGGACACTTCCCCCCGATCTGGGCCCTGCTGGTTTATTCCGGGGGCTGGCCCGGATCGCTGGCCTCCCCGGCAGGTCAGCGGCCGAGGGTTCGGGCTCGGTCGGCTCGCTGGGCCCGCGGTAACGTGGCAGTTTCCCGCTTCGTGGTAGCCGGGCCCTTGTGTACGAGGGTCAGTCCACCACGAGGCGGTAATCTTCCACGTCGTTGACGGGCGTGCCGGTGCGCCCGTATCCCGGCAGCCCCTTACGGCACTCCAGGCACAGACGGCGCGCCGGCGGCCAGGCCGCGGCGGACGACGGACGGTCGGTCGGCACGGCCATGCGCGCGCAATTCGCCAGCAGGGTCCGATCCGGGAGGGTAAGTGTCCGCAATAATTTCGGACCACCTTCGGGACTTAGGGAGACCACCGAACGTACCGAGCAGAAGCGGACAT
>Ga0207664_10002581_pt1 | contig 11984 bp, 9 predicted proteins | sample LARL83metaG_FD_184349 | JGI IMG/M metagenome (GOLD analysis project Ga0207664, IMG submission 184349) | Corn, switchgrass and miscanthus rhizosphere microbial communities from Kellogg Biological Station, Michigan, USA - LAR L8-3 metaG... | ecosystem: Host-associated > Plants > Roots >...
CGCGGCTGTGGCTCGACCTGCCCCACGGCGGCGGCCGCCTGGTGGTGCCCTTCGCCACGCGCGGCAGCTACTCCCCCGCCTGCGACGGCAACCACCCGCCGCCGCAGCTCAGCCGCGGACCGCTGAGCCCCGCGGTGTTCCGCTGGCCGCCCGACCCGCACTACCTGCAGGTCACCGTCGGCATCACCGCCCCGCAGACGGCGCGCCGCGGCAGCCTGCTGCAGTTCGAGGTGACCCTGTCCAACCAGGACACGGTGGCCTACGACCTGTCGCCGTGCCCCGACTACAGCATGTGGATCAACGACAAGTTCGGCCTCGAGCAGTGGCGGCTCAACTGCGGTCCGGTGGGCAGCATCGCCGCGGGGGCGCAGGTCACCTTCCTGATGGAGTACGACGTGCCCGACGACGTGCCGCACGGCCCGGTCGCGCTGCACTGGGTCCTGCTCGACGGCCGCGTGGTGCAGCCCGCCGGCAGCACCACGGGGCTGAACGTCGGCGCCTGACCTCCCTCGCCCGCGCCCGCGCTGGCGCGGCGTACCATGCCCGCGGTTGGGGACAACGCCACGGGCCGTGGGAGGACTCGATGAGCTTCACCGCACCGACTGACCCGGGGTTCGACCTGCAGGACTGGGCGGCCCGGCCCTACGCCGAGCGGTTGCGCATGATGTGCGGCGCGTCGGCGATGCAGGGGTTCGGCGCGCCGGGCATGGCCTACGTCTTCTACGTGGTCAAGCTGTTCCTCTACGCCGGCGGCTGGCTGGCCTTCACCGCCACCACGCCGGGGCTGGGCGGCCTGGGCCACATCGGCTCGTGGATCACCTCGCCGATCGCCTTCGAGAAGGCGGTGCTGTGGACGCTGCTCTACGAGTCCGTCGGCCTCGGCTGCGCCAGCGGTCCGCTGACCGGACGCTACCTGCCCCCGGTCAGCGCCATCGCCTACTGGCTGCGCCCGGGGACCACGCGGCTGGCGCCGTTCCGCTGGGTGCCGCTCACCGCCGGGCATCGGCGCACGGTGGTCGACGTCGCCCTGTTCGTCGCCTATGCCGCGCTGGTGGTCCGCGCGCTGGTGGCCACGTCGATGACCACCGCGGTGGTCCTGCCCGTCGTCGTCGTGCTCTGCGCGCTGGGACTGCGCGACAAGACGGTGTTCCTCTGCGCGCGCGCCGAGCACTACCTGCTGGCCACCTTCGTGTTCCTCTTCCCGCAGGACCTGTGGGCCGGCTCCAAGGCGGTGCAGGTGGCGCTGTGGTGGGGCGCGGCGACGTCCAAGCTCAACCACCACTTCCCCAACGTGATCGCCGTGATGATGTCGAACAACCCGCTGCTGCGCTCGCAGTCGCTGCGCCGCCGGCTGTACCGCGACTTCCCCGAGGACCTGCGCGGCTCGGCTCCGGCGGCGATGCTGGCCCACGGCGCCACCGTGCTGGAGTACGGCTTTCCGCTGCTGCTGCTCTTCGGCCGCGGCGGCGTGGTGACCGACGTCGGCCTGGCGTTGATGGTGGCCTTCCACACCATCATCCTCACCAGCTTCCCGCTGGGCGTGCCCCTGGAGTGGAACCTCTTCTTCATCTACTCCGGGTTGACGCTGTTCGGGACGCACGCGTCGGTGGCGGTGTGGTCGATGCGCGCGCCGTTGCTGATCGTCGTGCTGCTGGTCTGCCTCGTGGGCATCCCCGCGCTGGGCAACCTGCGGCCGGACAAGGTGTCGTTCCTGCCCTCGATGCGCTACTACGCGGGCAACTGGGGTACCTCGCTGTGGCTGTGGCGCCCGGGCGCGTTCGACAAGCTGGAGCAGCGCGTGCTGATGAGCGTGCCCACCCCGCGCCGGCAGCTGGAGAAGATGTACGGCCCCGGCTTCTACGAGGTCGTGCTGGGCCGCACCCAGGCGTGGCGCTCCATGCACCTGCACGGTCGCGCGCTCAACCGCATGCTGCCCCGCGTCGTCGACGGCGTGGACGACGCCGAGGTGCGCGCCCGCGGCCTCGACGCGTACGAGATCGTCGACGGCGAGCTGGTCGCCGGCGTGGTGCTGGGCTGGAACTTCGGCGACGGGCACCTGCACGACGAGTCGCTGCTGCGCGCCATCCAGGCGCAGTGCGACTTCCAGCCCGGCGAGGTGCGCTGCCTCTTCCTCGAATCCCAGCCCGCGCTCGACCGGCGCATGCACTGGCGCATCGCCGACGCGGCGCTGGGCCGGGTGGCCGAGGGCCGCCTCGACGTGCGCGAGTTGCTCGACGTGCAGCCGTGGGTGCTGGAGCGCGCCGCGGCGGTCGCGGTGTGAGCAGCCCGGTGGGCGACGCCGTTGTGGTCGGCTCTGGCCCCAACGGCCTGGCCGCGGCGGTGACCCTGGCCCAGGCCGGCCTGTCGGTGACCGTGCTGGAGGCGCGCGACCAGATCGGCGGCGGCACGCGCACCCAGGAGCTGACCCTGCCCGGGCTGCTCCACGACGTGTGCTCGGCGGTGCATCCCTTCGCCGCGGCGTCGCGCTTCTTCGCCACCCTGCCGCTGCGCGAGCACGGTCTGGAGTGGCGGTATCCCGACATCGACCTGGCCCATCCCCTCGACGGCGGCCGCTGCGGGGCGATGTACCGCTCGGTGGAGCACACCGAGGCTTCGCTGGGCGAGGACGGCGCGCGGTGGCGGCGCATCTTCGGCCCGCTGTCGGAGCGGTTCGACGACATCAGCCTCGACTTCCTCGCCCCCGTGCTGCACGTGCCGCGGCATCCCGTGAGCATGGTGCGCTTCGGCCTGCGCGGCGGACTGCCCGCATCGATGTTGGCGCGCGCCTTCCGCACCGAGGAGGCGCGCGCGCTGTACGGCGGCGTCGCCGCGCACCTGATGCAGCCGCTCGACCGTCCCGCCACCGCCGCCGCGGGGACCATGCTGATCGCCGCGGCGCACCACGTCGGCTGGCCGGTCGCCGCGGGCGGCTCGCAGTCGATCACCGGCGCGCTGGCCGGCCTGCTGCGCTCGCTGGGCGGCACCATCGAGACCGGCGTGCACGTCACCTCGCTGGCGCAGCTTCCCCCCTCGCGCCTGGTGTTCTTCGACACCTCGCCGGCGGCCGTGCTGCGCATCGCCGGCGACCGCCTGCCGTCGTCCACGCGCCGCGCCTACGAGCGCTGGACGTACGGGCCCGCGGCGTACAAGGTCGACCTCGCCGTGCACGGCGGCATCCCCTGGACCGCCGAGCCGTGCCGTCGCGCCGGCACCGTGCACTGCGGCGGTACGTACGCGGAGATCGCCCACGGCGAGAAGGAGGTGCACCGCGGCCGCATGCCCGAGCGCCCCTTCGTCCTGGTGGGGCAGCAGTATCTCTGCGATCCGCAGCGGTCACAGGGCGACGTGCATCCCATCTGGGCCTACGCGCACGTGCCCAACGGCTGGACCGGCGACGCGACGCAGGCCATCCTGCTGCAGATCGAGCGCTTCGCCCCGGGCTTCCGCGAGCGCATCGTGGGCCGGCACGTCATGCCGCCGGCGGCGCTGGAGAGCTACAACGAGAACTATCCCGGCGGCGACATCTCCACCGGCGCCAACACCCTGCGCCAGGTGCTGCTGCGCCCGCGCGTCTCGCCCGACCCGTATCCCATCGGCATCCCCGGCATGTACCTCTGCTCGGCGGCGACCCCGCCGGGCGCCGGCGTGCACGGCATGTCGGGGCACTACGCGGCGCTGTCGGCGCTCGACCATCTGCGCGGACGGCGCGCCGCGGGCTGAGCGGCAAGCCCGGTCAGTCCGCGGGCAGAGAGCGGAGGAAGTCGCGCAGGGCGTGATGGGCCGCCCCGGGCTGGTCGCGCAGCACGGTGTGGGCGCGCCGGCGCCTGCAAGCGCGCAGCCTACAAGGCGCACCCGCCGCACACCGGTGGCGCCGCGCGGCGCCACCGCGGGCGCGAGCCGGTACAACAGCACCCATGGCCGATTCCAGCGCCCGCCGGGGCAGCACGGGTGCGGGCCTCGTCGGCCGCCTCGCCGATGCCGCCGTGCGCTGGCGGCTGGGCCTGATCGCCTACCACGACGTCGCCGCGCTGGAGCCGCAGGCCGCGGAGGACTTCTGGAGCGCCAGCCACGTCGCCGACCCGGCGCCGCTCTGCGCCACGCCCGTGCCGCCCGGCTGGGTCCGCGGCGCGCGGGCCCTCGACCTGCGCGGCCCCAGCGCCGGCCCCGGCGACCACGAGGGCGCCCGCGTCCTGCGCGCCCGCGCCTACCTCAACCCCGCCGCCGCGCCGGGGGCGCCGCTGGTCCTGCTCCTCCACGGCTACGCCGCCGCGGTGCCCACCTACGAGGAGCACCACGCCCGGCTGCTCCTCCGCCGCGGCCTGCACGCCGCGCGCCTCGACCTGCCCCACCACCTGCGCCGCCGCCCACCCGGCTGGGGGGCCGGCGCGGGCTTCTTCAGCAGCGACCCGCACCGCACCGCGGCGATCCTGCGCCAGGCCACCGAGGACGCCGCCGCGGTGGTGGCCTGGGCGCGCGACACGGTGGGCTGCCCCGTCGCCGTGCTCGGCTTCAGCCTGGGCGGGCTGGTCGCCTGCCTGCTCGCCGCCGCCGCACCCCTGGACTCGATGGTCGCGGTGACACCGCCGTGCGACCTCGCCGACGTGGTGCTGCGCCGCTCGCCGCTGCGCATCCGCAAACGCCTGGGCCTGGTCGACGGCGGCGGCGGTCCCTGGGGCGCCGACCTGGCCGCCGCGCACGACGCGCTGGCCCAGGCCATGGCGCCGGTGACGCCGCACCTGCTGGCACCGCACACGCCCGGCGACCGCATCACCCTGGTTGCTGCCGACAACGACGGAATCGTCGGCGCCGCCGCGGTGCGCGCGCTGGCCTCCGCGTGGGGCACGCGGCTGATCAGCTACCCACACGGCCACGTCACGGTGATGGCGGCGCGGGGCATCACCGCGCGGCTGCACGACCGGCTGGCCGACGACCTCTCCACGGCGCGCCGTCCGCCCCTACACTGAGCGCCCTGCGCCGCCAGCGCGGTGTGACCGGGAGCAGAGGGAAGGACACATGGCCACCACGCCGGAGCCGGCGGCGTACGCGCTGCAGATCAGCGAGCAGGAGATCGGCCGCTACCGCCTCATGGCGGCGCGCGCCGTGGAGAACGAGTCGGACATGTGGCAGCGCGCGGGAGTGGCGGCCGGTGCGCGCATCGTCGACGTCGGCTGCGGACCGGGCGCGATGCTGGTCGAGCTGGCGCGGCGCGCTGGACCGACCGGCGAGGTGGTGGGTGTCGAGCCCGACGCGCCTTCGCGAGCGGCGGCCGAACGGGCCATCGCCGCCGAGGGCATGGGCGCCTGGGCCCGCGTCGTGGAGGGTCGCGGCGACGACACCGGCCTGGCCCCGGGCCACTGGGACGTGGCCATGATCCGCCACGTGCTCTTCCATGTCGGTCCGCAGGCGCCGGCGGTGGTGGCCCACGCCGCCTCGTTGCTGCGCCCCGGCGGCCATCTCTACCTGGTCGACACCTACGGCGACGCGATGGCCATCGCCCCCGCAGAGACAGAGCTGATGCAGCAGTCGCGCCGCTACGCCGAGTTCCAGCGCAGCCGCGGCAACGACCCCAACATCGGCCTGCGCCTGCACGCCCTGCTGCTCGAGGCCAGGCTGGAGCTGACCGACCATCGCGGCATGTTCAACATCGTCCCCGCCGTGCACGCCGCGCACGGCGGCCCGCTGGGCGCAGCCCAGGCCACCATGCTCGCCGCCGGGGCGATCACCGACGAGGAGGCGCACCGCTGGGAGGAGGCGCGACGGCGGGTCGCCGCCGACCCGGTGGCCCGCATCTTCGCGCCGACGCTCATCGCCGTGGGCCGCCGTCCCGGCTGACCGATCGGTCAGCCCCGGCTCGGCGCTACGGCAGGCAGGTGGGCTGGAAGCCGGGGTCGGCGCGGCCGTTCCGGGCCAGCGCGTTCTCCACCCACTGCAGCGCGGTGCCGTCGTACTGGATGCCGACGTGCTCGCTGGGGTCCTCGGGGCACAGCGTCTGCAGCACCACGTTGGTCACGCTGCGGCCGCTGAGCAGTGCCGACGTGTACGGCGTGACCACCTCGTCGTGCACGGTGGTGATCACCGTGTAGTTGACCTGCGGGTAGGTCTCGAAGCCGGCGTTGAGCCGGGTGATGAACGGCGACTGCCACTCCTGCTCGACGCACGACGCGCAGCCGGCGTCGCCGGTGATCGGTGCGCCGGGGTTGGTGGTGCCGTGGTTGGAGGGCACCAGCCCGACCAGGCCCTCGACCCTGCCCACGCCACCCAGGAAGCGCATGTAGTACCGCGGCATCATGCCGCCCTGCGAGTGGCCGACGATCAGCACCCTGGCGCTGTGCGTGGCGGCGAGGACGCGGTCGACGAAGGCCGACAGCTCATGCGCCGCCTGCTCCACGGGATCGGTGGCGCGATGCCCGTAGTCGAGGGCGAAGACGCAGTAGCCCTGCTGCTCCAGCGCGGGAGCGATCAGGTTCCAGCTCATGGTCATGTCTTCGAAGGTGCCGTGCACCAGCACCACCGGGTAGGGATGCGCGGCGCTGGGGCGGCAGGCGAAGTCGTTGCTGCCCGGCGGGGCGATGCCCGGCGACTGGTAGGGATTGACGGGCAGGGCCGCGTGCGGGGTGGTCGCGGAGGCAGCCAGAGCGGACAGGGCCAGCGCCGCGGCGCCGGCGACGCGCGGCAGGCGCGCAGACAGGAGGGCTCGCATCATCTGCTTGAACGCGGGCGGCGGCGGAAAACCTGTGGCGCCCGCATCACTCCCGCGGTGCAGCGCGCTACAGCTAGAAGATCGAGGGAACCACCACCTCGATCAGGCTCGGCCCCGGCGTGCCCAGGCTGCGCTCGAGCTGCGCGGTGAACTCCTCGGCGGTCTGCGCCCGCGTCGCCGGCACGCCCAGCCCGGTCGAGAGGGCGACGAAGTCCATGTCGGGCCGGGTGAGGTCGAGCATGTCGCGCGCCTTGGGCCCGCCCTGCTCGGCGCCGACGCGCCCCAGCTCCATGTTGAGCACCGCGTAGCTGCGGTTGTTGAGCACCACCACGGTGACGTCGAGCTGCTCGCGCGCCATGGTCCACAGCGACTGCAGCGTGTACAGCGCGCTGCCGTCGGCCTCCAGGGCGACGACGCGCCGGTCGGGGCAGGCCACCGCCGCGCCGACCGCCAGCGGCAGCCCCTGGCCGATGGCCCCGCCGGTGAGCGTCAGCCAGTCGTGCCGCGCCGCGCCCGCGGTGGGTGTGGGCAGGTAGATGCCGGTGGTGTTGGCCTCGTCGGAGACGATGGCGCCCTCGGGCAGCAGCGCACCCAGCGCCTGGCCCACCGTCTCGCCGGTCACCGCGCCGGTGGGCCGCGCCGGCCGCGACGCCTGCTGCAGGCCGATCAGCGCCGACGCCGGCGCCGCGTCCACCGCGTCGGCCAGCGACTCCAGCGCGGCGGCCACGTCGTCACCGCCGCCGGCGAGCACGCTGACCTCGCAGCCCTCGGGCACCAGCCAGCTCTGCTTGTCGGGATAGGCGAAGAAGGAGACCGGCGCCTTGGCGTCGACCAGCACCAGGTGGCGCAGGCCGTCGAGCTGCATGGCGGCGAACTCGGCCAGGTAGGCCAGCCGCTCGAACGCGGGCAGGCCGGGACCGCGCTCCAGGCGGGTGGGAAAGGTCTCGCAGATGACGCGCACGCCGGTCTCCGCGGCGACGCGCGCGGCGGCGAGCTGTCCCTTCTCGCGCAGCGCCTCGCCGCCGAGGAAGAGCGCGGCGGGCTCGCCGCTGCGCAGCAGGCGGCCGACGCTCTCCACGACGTCGGTGGGCACCATTTTGCGCGGCACGGCGCGGCGCGGCGCGGCGACCACGCCGCCGTCCGACCACGACACGTCCGCGGGCAGGATCAGCGTCGCCACCTGACCGGGCGGTCCACATGCGGCGGCGACGGCGTCGGCGGCGTCACCGCCGAGGTCCTGGGCGCGCGCCGCGCGGCGCACCCACGTCGACACGTTGCGCGCCACCGTCTCGATGTCGGACTCGAGCTGCGCGTCGTAGCGCTTGTGGTAGGTGGCGTGGTCGCCGACCACGCAGACCACGGGCACGCGTCCCTTGCGCGCGTTGTGCAGGTTGGCCAGGCCGTTGCCCAGGCCGGGGCCGAGGTGCAGCAGCACCGCGGCGGGACGCTCGGCCATGCGCGCGTAGCCGTCGGCGGCGCCGGTGGCCGCACCCTCGAACAGGGTCAGCACGCCACGCATCTCCGGCGCCGAGTCCAGCGCGGCGACGAAGTGCATCTCCGACGTCCCGGGGTTGGCGAAGCAGACGTCGACGCCGCTGTCGACGAAGCTGCGCATCATGCTCTGCGCGCCGTTCACGTGCTCACTCCTCCCCGAGGACCGCGCCGGGATTGAGGATCCCCGCAGGGTCGAAGGCGGTCTTGATGCGGCGCATCAGCGCGATCTTGGCCGGGTCCTCGAGGGCCAGGAAGTACGGCCGCTTGTCGGTGCCGATGCCGTGCTCGCCGCTGATGGCGCCGCCGAACTCCATGCCCGCGGCGAAGATGCCGTGCATCACCTCGCGTCGCTTGTCACCGTCGGGCTGGAACACCGAGAGGTGCACGTTGCCGTCGCCGGCGTGGCCGCAGCCGACCACCAGCGAGCCGGTCTTCTGCGCCACCTCGCCGACGCGCGCCAGGTACGGCGGGATCTGCGCGCGCGGCACGACGACGTCGACGATGTCGTTGGCCCCGGCGGCCTTGGCGGCGAAGAAGGCGCGCTCGCGCGCCTCGATGAGCTGCGTCGCGGCGTGCGCCGGCAGCACGTACACGTCGAGCGCGTTCATGTCGGCCAGCAGCGTGCCCAGCTCCTCGGTGCTCTCGTCGAGCCGCGACCGGTTGCGCTCCTCGACCACGACCACCAGGTAGGCCAGCGCCGCGTCGCGCACCTGCTGCGGGATGCCCAGGTCGAGCCCCGCCGCGGCGGTGATGCCGGCCATCGACATCAGGTCGATGTACTCCAGGATCAGCGGCCCGACGCCGCTGGCGACGATGCGCGGCACCGCCGCGGTCACCTCGTCGAGGGTGCGGAACGGCGCCAGCACGGTGGCGCGGAACTGCGGGCGCGGGTACAGCCGCAGGATGGCCTCGGTGACGATGGCCAGAGTGCCCTCCGAGCCGATGACGAGCTGGGTCAGGTCGTAGCCAGTGGTGGCCTTGACGAAGCGGCCGCCGGTGCGGATCACCTCGCCGCTGCCCAGCACCGCCTGCAGTCCCAGCACCTGGTGGCGCGTGACGCCGTACTTCACCGCGCGCATGCCGCCGGCGTTGGTGGCCACGTTGCCGCCCAGCGACGCGCTGCTCTCACCGGGGAACACCGGGTACACCAGCCCGTGTCCCATCAGCTCCTCGTCGAGCTGCTGCAGGGTGACGCCGGGCTGCACCACGGCGACGTGGTTCTCGGTGTCGACCTCGACGATGCTCGCCATGCGCCGGAAGGAGACGAGGATGCCGCCGTGCCGCGGCACGCACGAGCCCGACATGCCCGTGCCCGAGCCGCGCGCGGTGACCGGCACGTGCAGCTCGGCGGCGATGCGCACCACCGCGCTGACCTCCTCGGCCGACACCGGCAGCACCACCACGTCGGGCCGGTGCCACTGGGCCACCAGCGACTCGTCGTGGGTGTCGTCCTCGCTGATGGCGCTGCCGGTGAGCACCCGGTCGCGCGGCAGCACGGCGAGCAGCCGCTGCTCCAGCTCCTGCATGGGGGGGAAGCCTAGCGGCTCACCCCATCAGCTCGCCGAGGCGGAGCAGCTCGTGGAGAAGGTGCAGACGTTGAAGCCGTCGCCGTCGGCGTCGGGCCACGAGGGCGTGGCCAGGACCACCTTGCCGCTGCTGTCGACGAGCTGCATCATCTCGGCGGGAATCAGGTGCGGGTTGGCCCGGTTGACCGTGCCCACGTCGAAGTTCATGCCCGAGAGCTTGGGCAGGGCGCTGAACCCGGTGCCGCGGGCGCCGATGAGCAGCGGCGTCTCCGTGATGAACTCGGCGGTGGCGTGCGACGACGGGTAGTCGACGTTCTTGGTGAAGCTGGCGCCGGTCGAGAGGTTCCGGATGGTGATCGTCCACATCTCGAACAGGCCCTGGACCACCTCGACGTGGATGCGGTTGCCCGGCGACACCGCCATGCTGATGGGAGTCGAGGGCTCGGGGATGATCTCCCACCACGCCGAGTACGACGCCTGCCCGCCGGAGCTGACGTCCTGCTCGGTGCCCGCCTGGATCAGGGTGTTGTCGGTGGCCAGGCAGGTGACGTTGAGGCAGCCGCCGCCGATGCCCACCCAGCTCGAGGAGAACTCGGCCTCACCCGTCTTGGCCTGCGTCGCCGTGGGCACCGTCCAGGTGGCGGATATCTCGGTGAACGAGGTCTTCTTCTCGACGATGCCCTGGTTGTAGCCCGACCAGTTGTTGGACTGGCTGAACCCCCACCGCGTCTGCGTGGCGCCGGTGACCAGGTTGCTCGCCGGGCTCAGCGAGGCCGAGGAGGCGAGGCCCTGGCTGACCATCGCTGCGGCCGCGACCAGCGCGGCGAAGGGCACCTTGCTGAGCTGCATGGCGAATCTCCGGGGGGGCGGACGGATCCGACTCTGAAGACGAGCGGCGGCGCTCGGGCCTTGCGGCGGCGCGGCGGGCCGAGCGGGTCAGTCGAGCGAGGAGTCGGTCTGCGCCGACACCTCGTTGGTCGGCGCCAGCGGGTGGTCGCGGGGCACGCGGCCGAGCTTGCCGGCCTGGAAGTCGTCGAAGGCCTCGGCCAGCTCGGCGCGGGTGTTCATGACGAAGGGGCCGTACCAGGCCACCGGCTCGCCGATGCGCCGGCCGCCGAGCAGCAGCACCTCGAGCACGCCGGTGCGGGTGTCCTGCTCCGCCTCGGCCTCCAGGGTGAAGCCGTCGCCGGGGCCGAAGACGACGAGCTGGCCGGTCTCCACCGGCCGCCGCTCCGCCCCGGCGCGGCCGCGGCCGCCGAGGACGTAGGCCAGGGCGTTGAACTCCGCCGGCCAGGGCAGGGCCACGCGCGAGCCGGGCGCAACGCTGAGGTGGGCCATGGCCATCGGCGTGTGCGTCGAGCCGGGACCGGCGTGGCCGCCCAGGTCGCCGGCGATGAGCCGCACCAGCGCGTCGCCGCCGGCGGTGGTGAGCAGCGTGACCGCCTCGGCCTCCAGGTCCTGGTAGCGCGGCTCGACCCACTTCTGCGCGCGGGGAAGGTTGACCCAGAGCTGCAGGCCGTGGAACCAGCCGCCCTGCGCCTTGACCTCGTGCGGCGGCGTCTCGATGTGCAGGATGCCCTTGCCGGCGGTCATCCACTGCGTGGCGCCGTCGCGGATCACCCCGCCGCCGCCGGTGGAGTCGGCGTGCTGGATGACCCCGTCCATCATGTAGGTCACGGTCTCGAAGCCGCGGTGGGGGTGCCAGGGCGTCCCCTTGGGCTCGCCCGGCGCGTAGTTCACCTCGCCCATCTGGTCGAGGTGGACGAAGGGGTCGAGGTCGGCCAGGTCGACGCCGGCGAAGGCGCGGCGGACGGGGAAGCCCTCGCCCTCCAGCCCCCTGGGTGCGGTGGTGACCGAGCGGATCGGACGCTCGCGCGCGTCCGGGGCCAGCGCGGGGATGCGCGGCAGTCTGCTGGCGTCGGCGACGGTGACGGCGGGCATGTCGCCCAGCCTACCCCCGACCCCCGGGTGCGCCGGCTCGGCGGTATCGTCGCGGGCCATGGAGGACACCGCGCTGCATCGCACCCTGCGGCTGCGGCGTCCCCTCGACCTGCGCCTGACCCTGGGCCCGCTGTGGCGCGGCCGCGCCGACCCGACCATGCGCTTCGACGCCGGCGCGGTGTGGCGCGCGACGTACGCCGGCGGGGCCGCGGCAACGCTGCGCATCGAGCTGCGCGCGCCGGCCGAGGTGGGCGCGACCGCGTGGGGGCCGGGGGCCTCCGCCGCGCTGGACTCGCTGCTCGCGCTGCTCGGCGAGGACGACG
>Ga0207664_10002582_pt1 | contig 11982 bp, 10 predicted proteins | sample LARL83metaG_FD_184349 | JGI IMG/M metagenome (GOLD analysis project Ga0207664, IMG submission 184349) | Corn, switchgrass and miscanthus rhizosphere microbial communities from Kellogg Biological Station, Michigan, USA - LAR L8-3 metaG... | ecosystem: Host-associated > Plants > Roots >...
CGGGTGCGCTACCAGACTGCGCCACTCCCCGTGGTGCTATGTGCCAGAGCGGGCGACGGGAATCGAACCCGCCCTAGAAGCTTGGAAGGCTTCTGTGCAGCCACAACACTTCGCCCGCAGGCTGGTGGGGATGATACCCGCGCGGGCGTGGCCGTGGGCGGCGGTCGGGCGTAAGCGTCGCGTCCGTCAGCCCTCGGCCGGGAGCTCCCGCAAGATCCACTCCGGCCCCACGACCGGCCGCAGGAACGAGCGGCCGGCGACGCGCACGAACTCGCCGGTGCGCGGGTTGACGGGCAGGTTTCGCTCGATCGGATACCACTCGTTGTGGGCGCGGATCAGCTCGTTCAGCTCGCGGTACGGGCGCGAGCGTCCGCGCCGTGCGGCGAACGCGCGCCACGCGTCCGCGAACCCGCTCTCATCGCCGCGGAAGCGCGCCCGCAGCGTCCGCCGCTGCGCCTCGAGCAGCCGCCGCTCGCGCGCGAGCGCGTGGTCGATCTCGCGCACTCGCTGCATCCAGCGCGGCGGATTGTTGGCCCCCATGAGGTAGGACTCGACCGAGCGCCGCGCGAGTCGCGCCCGCTCCGTGAGCGGTCTTCCGATGCCGGGCACGTCCTCGGTGCGCGCGCGCACGTAGCGCTCGGCGGGGGAATCGCGACGGGGGTCGCTCATGCCCTGTCACTCTAGGCGGCCTCGCAGCCCAGACCACCGAGGAGCACTGACACCGACATGACCGACGTCGTGATCGCCGGCGCGGCCCGCACCGCGATCGGCTCGTACGGCAAGAGCCTGAAGGACATCGCCCCCTCCGACCTTGGCGCCACCGCCTCCAAGGCCGCGATCGAGCGCGCCGGCATCGCGCCCGAGGACGTCGGCCACGTCGTCTTCGGGAACGTGATCCACACCGAGCCCGGCGACATGTACATGGCGCGCGTCGTCGGCATGAAGTCGGGCGTCCCGAAGGAGACGCCGGCCTACACCGTCAACCGCCTCTGCGGCACCGGCGTGCAGGCGATCGTCTCCGCCGCCCAGACGATCCAGACCGGCGAGGCCGACGTCGCGCTCGCCGGCGGCGCCGAGTCGATGAGCCGCGGCCAGTACTGGATGCCCGGCGCCCGCTGGGGCGCCCGCATGGGTGACGCGCCGCTCGTCGACGCCGTCGTCGGCGCGCTCACCGACCCGTTCGACAAGGACCACATGGGCATCACCGCCGAGCGGCTGGCCGAGCGCGGCGGCATCTCCCGCGAGCGCCAGGACGCGTTCGCCGCCGAGTCGCACCGTCGCGCCGCACAGGCCCGCGCCGAGGGACGCTTCGCGGACCAGATCGTCCCGGTCGAGGTCAAGGTCAAGAAGGAGACCGTCCCCTTCGACCAGGACGAGCACATCCGCGCCGACGTCGACGCCGCCGCGATGGCGAAGCTCAAGCCCGCCTTCCAGGGCGACGGGACCGTCACCGCCGGCAACGCGTCGGGCCTCAACGACGCCGGCGCCGCGGTCGTGCTGATGTCCGCGCGGGAGGCGGAGCGGCGCCAAGCTCCCGTCCTCGGCCGTATCCTCGCCTACGCCTCCTGCGGCGTCGACCCGCGCATCATGGGCATCGGCCCCGTGCCCGCCACACGCACGGTGCTCGAGCGCGCCGGCCGCTCGCTCGACGAGGTCGGCGTGATCGAGCTGAACGAGGCGTTCGCCGCGCAGGCGCTCGCCGTGATCGACGAGCTCGGCCTCGACGAGGCGAAGGTCAACCCCAACGGCGGCGCGATCGCGCTCGGCCACCCGGTCGCGGCGACCGGCGCCGCGATCACCGTGAAGCTGCTCGCGGAGATGGAGCGCGGCGGCCACGACCTCGGCCTCGCGACCCTGTGCATCGGCGGCGGCCAGGGGATCGCGCTGCTCGTCGGGCGGGCGTGACCGCGTCGTCTGAGCTCACTCGCGCAGCTCGCCCGTTCCCTCGCGCAGGTGCTCGGCGATCCACGCCGTCACCTGCTCGAGCGGGAGCTGCCACAACGAGGGGCTCATGGTCGTTTCGAAGTCCGCCGCGAAGCGCTCCGCCGCAGCCTCGGTGACAGGGCGGTTGCCGAGCGCGTGTCGCAGGATGGAGCGGGCGATCTGCTCGCGCCCCTGCGGACTGTCCGATCGCAGGGCGGCGTCGGTCGCGACGACGTCGAAGGTGTCCTCACCCTCCCCGTACCAGTAGCTGACGCGGCCGATCAGATCCTCGGGCGCGTCGTTCGAGGACTCGAAGCGGTCGCCTTGGTAGTGCTCGCGGCCGGTCACCGCGAGCGGTGGGCGCGTCAGCGGCGTCACGACGCGCTTGATCTCCTCGCCGACCGCGCGCTCGGTCTGCAGGCGGACAGACGTCAGCGGCCACGCGCTGCGCCAGCGCCACCTTCGCGCACTCAGATTCCGCAGCACCGTGTCGGTCGCGGCTTCCTGCTCCTCGGCGGGCAGGCGCGAGTCGGCCTGGAACTGAGCGGCTACGCGCCGGGTCACCGTCAGCCGCACGGGGTCGACCTGGAAGCCCGTACCGCTGGGGCCGGTCCCGCCGCGCAGGCGCGGCAGCAGGAGCCCGACGAGCATCAGCAGGGCGCCCGCGCCGGCGAGCACGGCGACGACCAGCGCCGACCGGCGGCTGGTCGGCGTCGGGGAGGTGCGATCCGCGGCATGGCGCGCGCTGCCGGTCGTGACGTCCCGCGTGCGATCCACTTCGCTGCGCGTCACCCGGGGCCTGCCCGCACGGCCGGGGGTCGTCGTCACGTGGACCGTCGTCTCCACGGTGCGCGAGATCGTCGGCGGCTCGCCCGGCAGCCACACGATCAGCGCCACGACGACGAGCCCGGCACCGACCAGCGCCGTGATCCACTGCGTCACCCGCAGCTCGAGCAGCGTCATCGGGAAGCCTTCGGGCGTCGGCTCCCCGCCGTCTCTCCTCGTCATCCGTTCGTCTACTTGAGGCATCTCAGAATGAAGGTCTTACAGAAACACGTATATTCCAGCGCAGGAAGGCTGGGGGCGCCGCACGCGAGCCGCGGCGCCGCCGATGGTGCTGGATGGGTTACGTGGACTACAGCCGGGAGGCACCGCGCATCGCCGAGCGCCTCCACGACATCGAGAGCAGCCAGCGCGTGCTCTTCCTCGACTGCCGGCACGAGCAGACCGGGATCAGCCCGGGTCGCGTCCTGGTCGCCGAGGGCTACCTGAACGCCGGCTACGACACGATCGTGCTGCGCGGCGGGCTCGGCTACGGCCAGATCGTCGACCAGGACCAGATCCGCGACCTGAGATGCTCCAGCGCGCTGCTGGTCGTCGAGAGCAGCGCGGACCCGGAAGATCGCGGCCCGCGGATCTCCACGCCGGCGTGGGCCGCGAGACCTGCCAGCCCGATCTCGGCCGAGCAACTGCGCCGCATCGAGCTGTGGGGCCTGATCACCGGACACGGCGCGCTCCTCGGCGAGCCCAGCCAGCACTTCCAGCTCCCGTCGGGCTTCCACATCGAGAGCTACCTGCGGCTGCGCGACGCCTTCTCGAACGTCTACGACTACGAGCGGATCGTCGACTGGCTGCTGCCCTATGTCGACGCGTCGACGCGCCTGCTCGGCGACCGTCCCGCGATCGCCGCCCTGCTGCAGACGCTCGCGCTCACGTGCATGCGGCGCTTCGGCTGGGACCTGACGCTGCGGACGCTGGGGCCCTACCCGCGGACGTCGGGAAGCGTCGCCAACACGGTCGACCAGCTCAACCACGACGAGCATCCGATCCTGATCGTCGTCGGCGTCGACCATGCTGCGCGCCAGGAGCAGGAGCTCATGATGCTCAGCCCGGACGGCACGACGTCGGTGTGCCTCGTGGACATCACCGACTCGGAGCCCGCGTCGAGCACCGCCTTCTGCTACCACCCGATCCGCCGCTGGGAGCAGGACAGAGGCGGGAGCTGCACCGAGTGCGGCACGCGGTCGACGCTCAACCGCATCGATCCGCGAACCGAAGACGTGCTGCCGAACGTCCTTCGCCGGCCGGTGAAGGTGACCTCGCGCCTCGTCGCGTCGCGCTCCGCGCTGTGGAAGGCCGTGGAGCGGACCGGTGCGCTGCGCATCCACGACGAGGCGCGCTACAACGACGGCGAGGTGCGGCGCACCCGCCATCGTCCGATCGACATCGACATGGGCGCGCTGCTCCAGGACGTCTGGTTCCGCACCGCGTGCATCAGAGAGCTGCAGAAGCTCGAGCGGCCGGACCAGATCCTGCTCGTCGAGAACAGCGTCACGCACCGCCTCGTGAGCATCGCGAGAGACGCGTGGGACGACGAGATCGAGGCGATCGTCAGCTCAGGCTCGCGTGCCGAGCTCTCGCGCGCGGTGAGAAGCGTGCTGCCGAGCCGGGAGCGGATCCTCTTCATGGACGGGTCGCTCGTCACCGGGCAGACCGTGAACCGCGCGATCGACAACGTGTTCACGGCGCTGCGCGGGCGCGAAGCCGAGCACGAGGTCCATGTGTTCGTCGGGCTCTGCTGCCCCGACACCGCGGCGATCCCCGAACGCCTGCGCCGGAACCTCGCGCGCTTCGGCGACGACCCGGAGGCTGATCGCCTGCGACACGTCGCCGTCGCGTATCTGCCGGACAACGCGTCGTGCACGTTCTGCGAAGAGGCGGACCTGCTGCGCCGCATGGCGATGTCGGCGACGACGACGAACCCGCTCATCAGACAGCGGATCGAGCAGCTCGAAGGCCCGCTCGACAGCGCCTCGCTGCTGTTTGCGGCCGCCCCGCAGCGGGACGACGCGCTCGTCACCATCGCCCAGAACTGCGAGGTGTCGAAGGCGACCGCGTACGCCGCCTTCGCCAGCGCCGCGCAGGAGGTGCGGTCGACGATCAACCGCGACGGGAGCGGCACCGGCTACCTCGACCATGCGCACGCGATCGCCCGCTACCCGCAGGCCCCGATGCTCGCGGGGATCCTGCGCACGTTCGGCGAAGAGGAGATCAACTACCTGCGCGACAGCTCCGGAGTCGTCGCCGGGATGCTGGAGGCGGCCGATGACCTCGACGCCCGCGCGCTCGTCGAGATCGGATGGGCCGCGGTGACCGACAAGCTGCCGCTGCCGCTGACGCGCTTCGTCGCCGCCGCGCTTCGGCGCCGCGGCGCCGCGCACGATCCCGTCGTGGCCCTGATGTGCATGCTGCTGGAGCGACGCACGACGCTCGTGTGAAACGGGCGTCCGGCGCCGCTCATCGCGCCGGGCGCCGCTCCTCCGTCGGCACGACGCCCCGCTCGTCGGCGAGCGTCGGCGGCGGCCACGGGCCGAACCAGTTGTCGCGCGCGCCGTCGAGCGTCACGACGCTGCCGCTGAACGCGCGCCCGAGCGGAGAGGACAGCAGCGCGACGAGCCAGGCATGCTCGATCGGCTGTCCCAGGCGCTGGAGCGGGACCGTGCGCGCGGCGCCGGCGCGCACGACGTCGGGGTACTTGTCCAAGGCCTCGGTCTCGAAGTGGCCGGCGGCCACGGCGACGACCGCGATCCCGTCCGCCGCCCACTGCGACGCCCACGCGCGCGTGAGCCCCTCGACCGCGGCTCGCGCGGCGCTCGAGTGCGTCATGCCGGCGAGGCCGTGGTGCGGCGAGAGCGTGACGTTGAGGATCGTCCCCCGTCTCGCCGGCCGCATCACCCGCTCGGAGACCAGCTCGGTCATGCGGGTCGTCCCGTCGACGTTGAGCCGGAAGACCGCCTGCCAGCCCTTCGCGGCGATCGCCTCGGCCGGCACGAAGTACTGGCCGCCGGCGTTGTTGACGAGCACGTCCAATCGCCCGTGCCGCTCCAGCACCGCGTCCACGATCGCGTGCGCCGAGTCGTCGTCGCGAACGTCGCCGACGACGGTCGAGGCGGCCGGCCCGATCTCCGCCGCCGCCGCGTCGAGCACCTCGGCGCGCCGGCCGGCGAGCACCACCTGCGCGCCGCAGCGCGCCAGCTCGTGCGCGGCGGCCTTGCCGAGGCCGGTCCCGCCGCCGGTGATCAGCGCGACCTGCCCGTCGAGCAGGCCGGGCGCGAAGATCTCCGACGTCATCGCGCCGGGATGCTACGGAGGCGCCCGACCGCGAGCGTCGCCAGGCCCGCGAGCAGGTAGACGATCGCCACCGTCAGGCAAGCGAACTTGACCGACGCGAACGTCCCGGCGAGCGTCGGGCCGATCGACTGCGCCCGCCCGCCCAGCTGCAGCAGCAGGAAGAGGTTCTCGAGCGCATCGCAGCCGGCGCCGACCAGTGCCAGCACGGCGATCGTCCCGCCCGGCCGGGCGAGGCCGGCGCGGCCGCGGCGCGCCAGCGCGTCGCGCAGCGCCCGCACGGCGAGGAGCAGGAACAGCCCGTACGCGGTCATGAAGAGGTAGTCGAACCACAGCGACGCGACCGCAGCGTCGTGCCCCTTCGCACCCCACGCGGCCAGGATCGACTGCGCCTTCCCCTGCGTGAACGCGACCTCGAACGCGACGATCCCGTGGTGGCCCGCGTCCTGCATCCGGTTGTCGTAGGCCAGCTCGACCGCGAACAGCGCGATCGCGGCGAAGGCGAGCAGCCACAGCGCACGCCGGCGGGTCATGGACGGCAGCATCCCATGAAGATCTGGCGGTGCACGCCGATTGGTGCGCACCAAATGCATGCTGTGTAGACCGGCTGCGGGCCCGCACCTAGAGTCCGCCGGGTCCCTGTGTCATCGAACTACCAGTTGTCAGCCGGTTATGGGCTCACTACCCACGCGCGACCCGCCCCAGCGGCGGGTCGTGTCGTTAACCGGAGCGACCGCCGGCCGCGCGGCGCTCAGCAGCTCCCGCGCGCCCGCAGCAGCGCGCGGTAGCGGTTCATCGCCCACCGCCGCCAGTCGTCGTGCGTCTGCGTGCGCAGCGCGGAGACGCGCTCTCTGTGGAACGGCGAGGTGAGGCTCTCGGCATGTCCGATCACGTCGCGCACGGGGATCCGGTAGCGGCAGCGCAGCCAGCGGGTGAGCCGCAGCGAGGCGTCGAGCTGCGCGCGGCGCGCGAAGACGTCCTGCTCGCGGTAGGCGACGTGCTCGATCCCGATCGCCGTCCAGTTCAGCCCGACCGTGTGACGGCACATGAACGTGACCGGCGTGAGCTGCCAGATCGTCCCGTCCTGTCCGATCACGAACTGCGAGCAGAGCCCCGGCAGCTCGTGCAGCTCGACGTCCGGCACGTCGGGCGCGAAGGTGTTGAAGGTCGCGGAGACCGAGTCGTTCTCCGTCAGGTGCTCGACGATCACGCGCGGATGGGCGATCGTCCAGCCGCTGAGGCCGTAGTGGCGCCGCGCGTACGCCGAGGTCTCGCGCAGCCGGCGCGGCGTGAGCGGGATCCAGCGGTGGCGGATCGCGGGCTCCGGCACGACCGCAGCGGCACGCACCGGCCGCGAGAAACGGGGCGGGTAGGCGAACTCGCGGACCCCCGGCGGCGAGCCGCTCGCGCCGCCCGATCCCGCGACGGCCGTGACGAACGCGGCGAGCAGGGCGACGAGGCTGCCGATCGTCATGCGGCAGATGATGCCGCAGCGGCCTACGCCGCGGCCGCCGGCAGCGTGAAGCGCACGCGCGTCCCGTGCGGCGCGGCCGGCTCGAGCCAGATGCGCCCGCCGTGCGCCTCGACGATCGCGCGCGAGATCGCGAGGCCGAGGCCGGCGCCGTCGCTCGAGCGCGAGGCGCCGTCGGCGCCGGCGCGGTAGAACGGCTCGAAGACGCGCTCGCGCTCGTCGGCCGCGACGCCCTCGCCGTCGTCCACCACCTCGACCTCCACGTGCCCGTCGAGCGCCGAGCGGGCGCGCACGACGACGCTGCCGTCCGCGGGCGTGTGGCGGATCGCGTTGACGATCAGGTTGAACAGCACGCGCTGCACCTTCTCGGCGTTCGCGCGCGCGGCCAGCGGCATGTCGCCCGGCAGCTCGGCCGCCACCTCCACCCCGCGCTCCTCCGCCTGCGCGCGCAGCGCCGCGACCGTCTCGCTCACCAGCTCCCCCAGCTCGACCTGGTGCATCGACCACGAGATCTCCCCCGCCTCCAGGCGCGAGAGCTCGAACAGGTCGTCGATCAGCACGCTGAGCGCCTGCACGTGCGTGCGCATCTCGCGCAGGTAGCGCTCGCGCGTCTCGCCGGTCGCGACGCCGTCCTCGACCGCGTCGACCAGCAGCCGCAGCGACGCCAACGGCGTGCGCAGGTCGTGCGAGACGGCCGCCACGAGCCGCCGGCGCGCCTCGTCGACCTCGCGATGCATCGCCTCGACGTCGGCGACGACGCCCTGCGCGAGCAGCTGCGCCGCCCGCACCGCCAGCACCGCCGCGACGGCCGCCATCGCGGTGATCACGAGCGCGTCGTGGTCGGAGACGAACATCGCCTGCGCGCCGATCCAGACGGCCGCGAGCACGGTCCCGACGGCCAGCAGCGCCCCGAGCGCGAGCTGGCGCGAGAGCCGCATGCGCGCGCGCCGCGCGGTCGCGACGTGCGCGGCGCCGAGCATGCCGAGCGCGACCGCGGCCAGCAGGGCGAACGTCGTCCACGCGCCGTGCCAGCCGTAGACGGCGCCGACGACGGCCGCCCCCGCGAGGCAGGCGGCGAGCGCGACGAGCGCCGAGCTGACCATCGGCAGCGGCCTCATGGTCTGAAGCGGTAGCCGACGCCCCACACCGTCTCGATCCAGCGTGGGTCGGCGGGATCGGGCTCGAGCTTCGCGCGCAGCCGGCGCACGTGGACGGTGACGGTCGAGGTGTCGGTGTAGAAGTCGTAGCCCCACACCTGCTCCATCAGCTGGTCGCGTGAGAAGACGCGGCCGGGCCGCGCGGCGAGGAAGCGCAGCAGCTCGTACTCGCGCTGCGTCAGCGTCAGCTCCTCGCCGTCGAGCGTGACGGTCCGCGCGGCCTGGTCGATCCGCAGCGGGCCGTGGACGATCGGCTCGAGATCGGCGTCCTCGCCCGCCGCGGCGCCGGCGCGGCCGGCGCGCCGCATGACCGCCTCCACGCGCGCGACCAGCTCGGCCGGCGAGAACGGCTTGACGACGTAGTCGTCGGCGCCGCGGCGCAGGCCCACGAGGCGATCCGACTCCTCCGCGCGCGCGGTCAACAGGATCACCGGCACCGGCTCGCCCGGCTGCTCGTGCAGGCGGCGCATCACCTCGATCCCGTCGAGGCCGGGCAGCATCACGTCGAGCACGACGAGGTCCGGCCGCTCCAGCCGCGCCGCCTCGAGCGCGCCGGGCCCGTCGAACGCCTCGCGCGCCTGGAAGCCGGCGCGCGCCAGGTAGCGCGCCACCACCTCGACGATCGTCGGCTCGTCGTCGACGACGAGCACCGTCCCGCGGGAGCCCTGGGGCATCGCGGAGATCATCGCCGACGGCTCAGCCGAACGTGAAGGCATAGCCCTGGATCCCTTCCTCGGGCTCCAGCCGCAGCACGTGCTGCTCGTCCCGCGGGAGCGAGACGAGGTCGTAGAGCCGCTGCGAGGAGATCGTCGCGACGCCGCCGTGCACGTCGGCGCCGGCGAGCGCGTCGGGCAGCGGGCGGCCGTCGAGCAGCACGCGCATCCTCCGCGCGCGCCCGGGCGAGCCGAGCACGAGGTAGACGTGCTGCGCGCCGAAGCGCAGCGCAAGCACGGCGCCGGGCCCGGCGGTCGCGATCTGGCTCGCGATCGTCCACACCCCGCCGTAGGCGAGCTGGTCCTGCGCGGGCGCGGGCGCGCTGCCGAAGTCCTGGCGGCCGGGGAAGATCGTGCCGTTCGCGAAGCGCTCCGCGCGCTCGGAGCCGAGGTAGCTCTCCGGCGTCGAGACGCCGGCCGACGGCTGGATGCCGCGCGCGCCCGACATCGTGGCGCCGACTCTGTCCCCCGCCTCGGCGAGCAGCTCGCGGATGACCGCCTCGCTGTGGCCGTAGTCGCCCTCGCCGAAGTGCGCGTAGCGGACGTGGCCGCGCGCGTCGACGAAGTAGTGCGCCGGCCAGTATTCGTTGCCCCACGCGTTCCAGGTCCCCAAGTCGTTGTCCTGCACGACCGGATAGCGGATCCCCTCGCGCGCGATCGCGGCGGCGACGTTGCCGGCGTCCTTCTCGAACGGGAACTCGGGCGAGTGGACGCCGACGATCGTCAGCCCGGCCGCGCGGTAGCGCTTGTCCCACGCCTCCAGATAGGGCAGCGTGCGCAGGCAGTTGATGCACGAGTAGGTCCAGAAGTCGATCAGCACGACTCTGCCGCGCAGGCTCGCCATCGTCAGCGGCCTGCCGCCGGGCGTGTTGAACCAGCGCTGCGTGTCGGTGAACTCAGGCGCCGCGCCGAAGTCGCGCAGGCCGAGCCTGCGGGCGGCGCCGCTCGACGCCGCCGCGTGGATCGGCTGCGCCGCCAGCTTCGATCTCGGCGCGCCGCGCACGTCGGCGAGCGCGGTTCTCGCCGCGCCGCTGCTCTCCAGGTGCTGCGTGGGGTCGACGAGGAACGCCGGCAGGTCCTTCGCGATCGCGCTCTGGAAGCGCAGGTCCCAGTCGTTCAGCATCGCGAGCGCGACCACGATCATCACCGCGCCCATCGCCATCTGCAGCGCACCGCTGCGGCGCGAGAGCGGCGCGGTCAACCGCCGGCCGCCGAGCATCAGCAGGTAGAGCACGACCGCCGAGCCGACGCCGTAGGCGAGCGCGACGGCGAGGCGCCCGGCGGTGAACGGCTGCGAGGCGCTCACCGTGATCACGCCGGCGAGCACCGGGCCGGCGCACGGCGCGTAGACGAGCCCGAGCGAGGCGCCGACGAGCAGGCCCGAGCGGAAGCCGTCCCCCCGGCCGCCGCCCACCCCGCCGACGCGCCCGGCGATCCGGCTGAGGCGTCCCTCCAAGCGGGCCGCGAGCGACGGCACGAGCAGCGTCGCGCCGAAGACCAGCAGCACGACGATCGCCAGCGTGCGCAGCAGGTCGTTCGGAAGGCCGAGCGCGTCGAGCACGTAGACGAGCGCGACCGTCGCGAACGTGAAGGAGGCCGTCAGCCCGACCACGATCCCGAGCGGCCGGCGCCGCCCGCCGGTCGCGCCCGCCGAGAGCGCGATCGGCAGCACCGGCAGCACGCACGGCGAGAGCGCCGTGCCCGCGCCCGCGAGGAAGCCGAAGACCAACAGCAGCGCCATGCCATCACCTTCCCACGCCGGGATTACGCGGACGTGAACATCCGAGTCCCGTCGACCTGTGCCCGCCCGGCGACCAACGGTTGCGGGGGCTCACGCGCGGATCCGCACCGGCGTGCCGAGCGGCAGGATCCGCGCGAGCCGCTCGATCGCCGCGTTCGGGAGGCGGATGCAGCCGTGGCTGACGTCGCGGCCGATCCCGGCCGGCGCGTCGGTGCCGTGGATCCCCACCTGTCCCGGGCCGCCGCCGAACGAGCTGAGCACCGGCGAGTAGAGCGAGAGGCCGAACGCCCACGGGCCGTAGAGGCCGCGCGGGTCGGGCTGGCGCAGCAGGACGGTCACGAACGCGAGCCCGCGCGGCGTCGGCGTCACCGCCCGCCCGACGCCGATCGGCGTGCGCAGCACGACGCGGCGTCCGCGCCGCACGATCAGCCGATGCGCGCGCAGCGCGACGTCGATCCGGTAGGGGTCGCTGCGCAGGAGGACCCGGCGCGCGCGGATCCAGCCGGCCGAGCCGTTCGGCCGCACCGGCAGCAGCACGCGCAGCCAGCGCCCGCGCCGCGCCCGCACGAGCAGCACGCGCGCGCGGACCGTCCGCGCCGGACGCGCGTCGCCGGGCCGACGGTAGACCGCGAGCGGCGCCTGCCCGCGCACGTTCGCCACGAGGTTCGTGCCGGGCGGGAGCGCGCGGGCGACCGCGACCCTCGCCGGCGCGGGCGAGAAGGCCGCCCGCGGCGACGCCGAGCCCGGCGCCAGCAGCGAGCCGGCGAGCAGCCCGGCGAGCACGAGGCCCGCCGCCGCGAGCGCGAGGCCGAGGCGGCGGGCCGCGACGCTCATCCCGTCATGTGCGCG
>Ga0207664_10002583_pt1 | contig 11982 bp, 9 predicted proteins | sample LARL83metaG_FD_184349 | JGI IMG/M metagenome (GOLD analysis project Ga0207664, IMG submission 184349) | Corn, switchgrass and miscanthus rhizosphere microbial communities from Kellogg Biological Station, Michigan, USA - LAR L8-3 metaG... | ecosystem: Host-associated > Plants > Roots >...
ACCGAACAGCGCCCGGCTGGCGTGCGAGGGATGGGACGATACCAACCCGAGCCGGCCGGCCGGCGTCTTCACCGTGCGTTCGGCCGACGGCGGCGGCCTGGTCCGCGTCACGGCCAATCCGAACAACCATGACGTTCCCGGCGACTACTCGCCCGGGGGCGGCCGGATCGTGTTCCTCCGGATCACCGACTCCGACAGCGAGACCGGCACCCTGTTCGTCGTCAACACGGACGGCAGCGGCCTGAGCCGGATCACGGCACCCGGCTTCGCCGAAGACTCGGGAAGCTGGTCCCCCGACGGGAAATGGATCCTGTTCAGCAACAACAAGCAGAAGCTGTTCGTCGTCCACCCGGACGGCACCGGGCTTCACCAGATAAGCCTTGACATCAGCGGCGGTTACTTCGCCAGCGAGCCCGCATGGTCGCCCGACGGCACCAAGATCGTGCTCCGCCTGTTCCTGGCCAGCACCGGCGAGCAGCACCTCTACACCGTGCGGCCAACCGGCTCAGACCTGCGCCAGCTGGCCGGCACCCAAGGCAGCGAAGAATTCCCCGACTGGGGAACCCACCCGCTGGCCAGCACAAAGGCCTAGCCTCCGCTTTTGGTCTCAGAGATTTCGGCCAATAGCGCCGCCGTCAATCCGACAAATCTCCAAGCAAGGAGCCGTGCGTAATGCCAGATGTCAGCAACATAACCGCGAGTGTAAACGCATCCGATCTGCAGTGGTATGACTGCCGTATCGAAAGTGCGGGCCCTGGAGAAGACGAGACGATCTGGGTCAACATGACCGATACGGGAGGCGCGTTCAAGCAAGTATGGTTCACCGCGCTGCCTGCGATAGGGCGGCAGGTTCTAGAGACCGCCCTGGCGGCACTGCAGAGTAGCCTAATCTGCCACGTCGGCGTAACTGGCACGGATGACCAGAGCCAGATCTACCGTATCCACGCCACCGCTCAATAGTCCCCCCGGGGCCTCTCCGTTTTCCCGGAGAGGCCCCGGAAGAGTGAGTGCCTCCGGGCCCGGCCACCTACGGCGGTCGCTCCGTGCGGCGGGTGAGGTGAAGGCGGGCGGCGTGCTGCGCGTCAGGTGGTGGCCCGGACGGCCTGCAGGATGACGCTGGTCACGACGCCGGGATCGGAGATCATGGACAGGTGCGGGGCGTGCACTTCGGTGATGTGGGCGCGCGCGTTCTCGGCCATCGCCAGCTGCAACGCCAGCGGGATGGCGTGGTCGGCGGTGCCGACCACGGCCCAGGACGGAATGGTCTTCCAGGCCGGGACGCCAATGGGCTGGGTCAGCGCGATGGTGGCGATCGGCGCCTGAGTGGCGGCTTGGACCTGGGCCTCGGCGGCGGGCAGGCCGTTGGCCATGCAGGACGGGAAGACGCTCTGCGTAATGTAGGCGTCCCCGACGCCGGCCGGGGCACCCGGGAACGGCACGACCGTCAGGTTGGCCGGCACGACGCACGACCCGGGGTGGGCGGCTAGGAGCTGGGCGAGGGTCTGGCCCTGGGCGGGAGCGAAGGCATCGACGTAGACCAGGGCCTTGACCTGGGAGTCGCCGGTGGCGGCGTTGGTGATCACTGCTCCGCCGTATGAGTGGCCGACCAGGATGATGGGCCCCGAGATGCTGTGCAGGAAGTCGACGAGGTAGGAGGAGTCATAGGGAAGGCCTTGCAGCGGGTTGGGCGGGGCGTCGACGGTGTAGCCGTCGGCTTGCAGCCGCTGGATGACGGCGTCCCAGCTGGCAGTGTTGGCCCAGGCTCCGTGCTCGAGCACGATGGTGGGCTTGGGCCCGCCGCTGGGGACGGCGCGGGCCGTCGCCTGAGCGGAGGCGATCTGGCTGAGGGGGATGATCAGGGCGGCGGTGGCCACGGCCAGGATGATGAGGCGCAGCCTGGCGTGGCGTGCGGCTCGGACGATGTTCACTGTAATCTCCTAATCCGGGGATGCCGAGCGTCCGTTCGGTCGCATAAGAGGCGTTAGCAGGCAGGTCCCCGTTTCGACTGTGCGGCAGGAAACTGGCAGCGGGTATCCGCAGCATCACTGCATTCTGTTAATGGCGCTCGCCGCCTAGGCTGGAATCCCGCAGGCGGTACTGCTATGAGGCCTTTTCGTGCAGGCGAGCTCTAGAGGCGCAGGTTAATGAGGCTGCCGCAGACCGAGATGCTGTGCCACACCCGGGCCTGGTTCTTAGAAACGTGCCGGTGACCTGGCGCCAGCCGGCGCCTTCGGCCGGGAGAGCGAGCTGGCCCTCCTTGAGGGCCCCCTTCCGGCGAAGCTTCTAGATAGTCAGCACGATCTTGCCGGTGGTGCGTCCGGACTCGAGGAGCTGGTGGGCCTTGGCCGCCTCGGCTAGGGGCAGCGTCGTCTGGAGATGGACGCGGAGCTGCCCGGAATCGACCAGGCCGGCTAGGGCTTCGAGGCCGGGATAGTCAGGCTCGACAGAAAGGCCGGCGAAGCGGCGCCCCGCAGCCCGGGTACGGGCGGCCAGGTCCGTGTCGCGTCGGCCGACGATGGTGATCAGGATCCCGCCCGGGCGCAGCACGCTGATGGAGCGGCGCGCGATCTCGCCGCCGAGAGAGTCGAGCACCACGTCCAGGTCGCCGACCACGGCCGTGAAGTCGCACGTCTGGTGGTCGATCAGCTCGTCAGCGCCCAGGCTGCGGACGAACTCGTGCTTGGCGGCACTCGCCGTGCCGACCACGTAGGCGCCGCGAGCCTTGGCGATCTGCACGGCCAGGTGACCGACGCCGCCTCCCGCCCCGTGGATCAGCACCCGCTGCCCGGCCGCGAGCCGGGCAGTGTCGACCAGGCTCTGCCAGGCGGTGAGGCCCGCCAGCGGCAGCGCGGCGGCCTCGGCATGAGACAGCCCGGGCGGCTTGCGGGCGAGCTGACGGGACGGCGCCGCCACGTATTGCGCGTAGGCGCTGGCCGCACGGGGGAAAAACGGCATCCCGTACACCTCGTCGCCGACCTCGAACCGAGTGACGCCTTCCAGGCCCTCAATCACCCCGGAGATATCCCAGCCGAGGATGAACGGCGGCGGGCCGATCAGCGGGAACTGGCCGGACCGGATGAGTGGCTCCACGGGGTTCACGCTCACGGCCTCGACGCGGACTAGCACCTCTGTGGCCAGCGGCACTGGCCGGTCTACCTCGGCAACCTCGAGCACCTCGGGACCGCCGAAAGCCTTCTGAACAACGGCATGCATGCGCTCGGACATCGGGACTCCTTGGTAACGAACGCCGACAACAGCTGCGGTCGCCAGGCCCGCCTGTGACGGGCGGCGCGTCGTGTGTCACCATCCTGCGGCGCCAGGCTGCGGGCCGGGTATCCGCAGCCCTACTGCACATGCCGGATGGCTTACAAACGGGCCTCGCCCGCGGTGCTTTCGCGTGCTGTGGCCGGCGTGCCGTCCCGGGCGATCACATCGCGTAGCTGGTGGCGGCTAGCTACCCCCAGCTTGGGGTAGGACCGGTACAGGTGCGAGCTGACCGTGCGCGGGGACAGGAACAGCCGGTCGCCGATCTCGCGGTCGGTCAGGCCGTCGCTGGCCAGGCGGACGATCTGACGTTGCTGGGGGGTCAGCTCCCCCAGGGCATCGGGTTCGGCGGGCGCGCCGACGACGGCGACCCCGGACGCTCTGAGCTCTGCCTGGGCGCGCTGCGCCCAGGACTGGGCTCCTAGTCGCCGGAAGGTGCTCAGGGCTTGCGTCAGGACGGGTTTGGCGTCGTTGATCCGGCGGCGGCGGCGCAGCCATTCGGCGTAGTCGAGGCGCAGCTGGGCCCGCTCGAAGGGCCACTGGTCCCCGGCGGGGTCCGCGAGCGCGTTGTCGAAGTGGGCTTCGGCCCCGTCCGGTCCGGCGAGGATGCCGCGGGCGCGGGCGATGAGCTGCTCGATCCGGGCCGAGGCCGTGCCGTCGAGTCGGCCCAGTGCGTGCTCGATGACGTCGGATCCTTCCATCCGCCGGTCGGCGCGGACCGCGGCGGCGGCGAGATCTGCCATCCCCAGGTAGGAGGCGTAGTTGTGCAGGGGCGTGCCGTCCTCGCTGAACAGCCCGCGGAGCTGGGTGAACGCCTGGAGGTAGCTGCCGTCGGCGAGGGCGGCGACGCCGAGGGCACGCCGGGCGCGGGCGGCTATCAGCCCGCATTCGGCCGGATCGACGGTGGCGAGCGCCCTGACCGCATGCTTGCGTGCCGCGTCGGAGTCGGCGCGCAGCGCGAGGACGGTGGCGGTGATCACGTCCGCGGACGCGGCAATGAGTTCCATCTGGTTCGCCTCGGCCAGGCTGGCGGCCTCGCCGGCTACGTCGAGCGCCTCGTCCCAGCGCCCGGTGTCGATGTAGGCCCACCCGAGCACGGTCAGGCTCCCGCCGCTGGTGCCCCGCACGCCGGGAGCCCGGAGCCGCTGCATGGCGTCTTGCAGCAAGGTAATCGCCAGGCCGGATTCATCCAGGAGCCATGCGGCGGAAGCTATTCTCCACAAAGAGGGCTCTTCGATGGGCGAGCCGACGATCTTGTGCAGCTGCGGGAGGAGCTGGTTCCTGCTGCCGATCGGGTCGGCGCTGACGCGTATCCAGAGTCTCAGCACGTCGATATCAAGGGCCGGGGCCCGGCCGGGGGGCGGCGGGCCTTGGCGTTCCAGCAGGCCGAGGGTTCGGCTGACGGCCTGGCGGCTAGCGGGCATTCCGGACTGGTAGGCGACGGTGGCTGCGCTCCCGAGCGCGTCCCAGGCGAGGGCCGGCAGGTCACGCGATGCCTCTTCGGCGACGGAGAGGAGCGCCGGGAGCGCAGCGGTGCGCCGGCCCGACCAGGCCAGCGCCCACGCGGCATTGTGGCGGGCGGTCAGCCGCAGTTCCGGGTCCGTCGTGACCGCGAGCGCCCGGGTGGCGAGATCCTGCACCCAGTCCCCCTGGCCGGTGGGAACGGCGGCCGACGCGGCCGCTACCAGCCTGCGAGCCTGGTCCTCAGGGTCTGGGCTGAGTTCGGCCGCGCGTTCCAAGGCCAGCGCCGCCGCGGCCGCACCGCCGCGGCGCTGCGCCTGGGTTGCGGTGGCCTCTAGCAGCGAAGCCACGTGCTCGTCAGGGTGCAGGGCCGCAGCGGCCAGGTGCCAGGCTCGCCGGTCTGGCTGGTCGCGCAAGGCGCTGGCTAGCTCGCGGTGCGCCGCGGCACGCTGCGCGAAGGGTGCGGAGTGGTAAACAGCGGAACGGACCAGAGGGTGAGAGAAGTGCAGGCCGGCCCGGTCTACCTTGACCAAGCCCAGCTGCTCGGCCGGAGCGAGGGCTCGCGCATCTGGTCCGGCGCCGTGGCTCGCGGCTGCGTTCAGGTCCGGGCTGTCGGCTACGGCGGCGAGCAGCAGGGCGGCTTGCGTCTGCCCGGGCAGGGCGGCGAACCGGGAGGCCAGCACGGCGGCCAGCCGGTCAGTCAGGGGCAGCGGCTCGGCGGCCCAGCGGCGGCTGGCCGCGGGATCGTCGGCGATCACCTTGGCCAGCTCGATCAGCGCCATCGGATTACCGGCCGCCTGGGCCAGCACCTGTGCCCGCGCCCGACCGCGGGGCGGGCGCGGCTGTCTATCCAGCAGGAGGCCGGCGTCCGCCGCGGACAGCGGCTCCAGATGCAGCTCGGGAAAACCGCGGTCAAAGCCGGGAGGCGGGGCCTGCCCTCGGGCACCCACCAGCAACACCACCCGCTCAGCATCCAGCCGGCTGCCGGCGAACGCCAGCGCGTCCAGCGAGCTGCGGTCCAGCCACTGCGCATCATCGGCCACGACCACGACCGGAGACCGCTCAGACAGATCTGACAGCAGCGTCAACACCGCCACCCCGGTCAGCAGCCGGTCCGCGGGGCCAGGGTCAGAAAGACCCAGCGCCCCCAGCAGGGCCCGGGCCTGAGGGCCAGGCAACCCCGCCGCGGTCGGCAGCACCGGGCGCAGGAGCTGGTGCAGCCCGGCGAACGCGAGTTTGGACTCCGATTCCCGGCCAGTCACCGACAGCACCCGCATGCCCGCCGCTCGCGCCCGCTCCGCCGTATCGGCCAGCAGCACCGTCTTACCCATCCCCGCCTCACCGGTGACGAGCAGTACGCGGCTCGTCGGCGGGGCCGGATCCACTAGCCCGCGCAGCCGGGTCAGCGCGGCATCCCGGCCGACGATCAACGCGGACTGCTCTGCTAGGAGCTCACCGGAGCTTGGCATGGCCTGTCCTCTCGGCCAGTGCGTCTGGTCAACGCCATCCCCAAGGCCAACAGCGACCGCGGACCCGGCATGCCCGCCACCGCAAAGTGCAGTAACCCGGCGGATACCGCGCAGCGCCGACCCGCAGCCACAGTAGTGACCGGGCCAGGGCGTTATCGCTGCGAGCACCAGACGATGAGGATCGCGATGCCTTTTGTCACTGTCGGGCGGGAGAATTCAGCCGCCATCCGGATCTACTACGAGGATCACGGATCCGGTTCTCCCGTCGTGCTGGTGCACGGCTATGCGCTGAACGGGCACTCGTGGGAAAAGCAGGAGGCAGCCCTGCTGGCCGCCGGGCACCGGGTGATCACCTACGACCGGCGCGGCTGCGGCGCCTCGAGCCGGCCCAGCGTCGGATACGACTTCGACACGCTCGCCGGCGATCTTCATGTCCTGCTCAGCAGGCTCGATCTGCGCGGGGTGGTGCTGGCCGGGTTTGCCATGGGCACCGGTGAGGTGACCCGCTACCTCGCGACTCACGGCCCAGGGCGGGTCACGGCGGCCGTGCTGATGGCGCCGCTGCTGCCGTTCCTGCTCAAGACGGACGACAATCCCGACGGTATCGACCGGAGCGTCTTCGACGGCCTGACGGCGCGGATTGCCGCTGACCGGCCGGCCGCGATGAAAGACTTCATGGACCGCTCCTACAACGTCGATCTGCTGGGCGGCAGCCGGGTTAGCGACCAGGCCTGGCAGAACAGCTTCTACGTGGCCATCTCCGCCTCAGCCCACGCCGCCCTCCGCTGCGTGACCGCCTGCCTGGAAGACTTCCGGGGGAACCTGGCCGCGATCAGCGTTCCCGTCCTGGTCATCCAGGGCGACCAGGATCGCGTCCTGCCTTACGAGGCCACCGGCAGCAGGCTTCCCGTATTGCTGAGCAACGCGCACTCCGTCGTCATCGCGGGCGGGCCGCACGCGATCATCTGGACCCACGCCGACGAGGTCAACCGGGCACTGCTCGACTTCATCGGCCATCCGGGCCAGGCTGGCGGACAGCACAGCATCCCGGAAAACCCGCCGCTGAGCGGATCGCACAACGGACGCGCCGGCTGAACAACGTCGCGGCCGGGGTATCCGGAACCTCACGGCACATTGCGCCGGGCTCGCCAGTTTCCTGGAATGTGCCACCACTGGCCGTTCGGATAAAAGAATTAAATTTTCCGAACGGCCAGTGGTTCTTCTTCTCGCTAGTGGACGCCCGCCCCGCGTGGCCGTGATCGTCGTAGTGCCTTATCCGAAGTGCAGTAATGCTGCGGATACCGTCCCACCGGACCGGAAGGCATAGTCGGATCTGCTCAGTCATCTGGAAACGACGAAGGGATCCACGAGATGAATGCCCGACCGAATATCGTTCTCATTCATGGCGCATGGGCCGAAGGCTCTTGCTGGAGCGGCGTCATCGAGCGCCTGCAGGCCGACGGCTACCACGTCACCGCACCGCAGTTCCCGTTGACCGCGCTGGCCGATGACGTGGCCCGGCTGCGCCAGGTACTGCACCTGCAGGACGGCCCCGCCATCGTCGCCGGGCACTCCTACGGCGGCCAGGTCATGACCGCTCTCGGCACGGATGCCCCGAACGTCGCCGGCCTGGTGTACATCGCCGCGTTCGGGCTTGACCAGGGTGAATCGCTGGGCGGCCTGCTGGCGCAGGGACCGGTGACGCCGGCGCTGGCGCATCTGTTTACCGACCAGCAGGGCTTCGGCTGGCTGTCCGAAGACGACTTCGTCCATCACTTCGCCGCCGATGTCGATCCGGTCCAGGCCAAGGTGATGTACGCCGTGCAGCAACCGCTGGCGATGTCCGCCTTCGGGGACGTGATGGGTGTCCCGGCCTGGAAGGCGCTGCCGTCCTGGTACCTGGTTGCCGCCAACGACGAGGCGCTCCCGCCTGATGCCGAACGGCAGTTCGCCGCGCGGATGGGCGCCGCCACCGTCGAGATCCCGTCCAGCCACGTCGCGATGGTCTCCCACCCCGATGAGGTGGCCCGGCTCATCGAGACGGCCGCGGTGGCCACGGTGGCCACGAGCTAGACCGGCCCGCCCGCTGACTGGTCACGGCGACAGCTCACTACGCCCTCAACCTGAGAGATTGTCATGCCATCCACACCACCAGGCATCGGGCAGCTGCTGACCGCCGTATAGCCGCACAACCTGGCGTCCGCACGAGCGGCGGGGCGCACCAGGAAAGGAGACCTCAGTGAACATCACCCGAATCGCTCAGCCAGGCAGGCTCGGGCAGCCCTGGATCCGGGAGATCGTCCCGGGAGTCTTCCGGGTCGGTACGACGTTCTTGGGTTGCTACGCGGTCGAGGACGCGGGCGCCTATACATTCATCGATGTGGGGCTGCCCGGCTACTGGCCGCAGATGACCCGGTTCCTCGCCGCACGGAACGCTCCGCTGTCATCGGTCAAGGCCGTCGTGCTCACCCATTACCACCCCGACCACATGGGTAATGCCGAACGGCTCCGGACGCAGGCCGGCGCGGCGGTGCTCGTGCACCACGATGACCGGGCGGCGGCCATGCGCAAGGGGGCACCGGCCTTGTACCCGTTGTGGAAGCCGCCGGTACTGCATCTGGTGGGGCACTTCCTGCGCAATGGCGTGGCCCGGACGGCGCCCGTGGCCGAGGCGTCGGGTTTCGCCGACGAAGACGTCCTGGACGTGCCGGGCCGTCCCCGCGTCATCCACACGCCCGGCCACACCGCCGGAAACGCGGCTGTGAGCCTGGCCGACCGTGAGGTCCTGATCGTGGGCGACACGCTGGCGACGCTCAGCCTCTCCCGCGGCGAGGCCGGGCCGCAACTGCTCCCCCGGTTCCTGAACGAGGATCACGACCGGGCCCTGGCCTCGCTGGACAAGATCGAGCCGGTCCAGGCTCGCTGGGTGCTGCCCGGTCACGGTCTTCCCTGGGAGGGAAGTCCGCAGCAGGCCGTCAAGCTGGCCCGGCAGATCGCGGCCCGGACACGTTGAAAGGCCTGCCCGGCTCACTGGCGAAGAGAACTTGATCAACCCGGACGCTCTTTCTCCCCGGCTGCCAGGAGCACAGATCCGAGAGCCGCCGGTTTCAACGCCACGTCAGCGCGGTTGCAGCCATGTTTTCTACGGTCTGGTGCTGGTCCAAGCCGTTCACGTAACACGAAGGAACCAGCATGCGACATCGACTCATCCCCGCGGCGCTGGCAGCGGGAGCCTCACTGGCCCTGCTCGCCGGCACCGCCATGGCGGCGACGCCGGCCTGGACAGTGGTCCCCAGCGTCAACCCGTCCGCCACGACCCTTAACGACGTCTCCGCGCGTACCGCCACCGACGCCTGGGCCGTCGGCCAGTTCCCGGGGGCCGGCGAGGACGCGGGCTCGCAGATCTTCGCCGAGCGCTGGAACGGCACGCAATGGCACCAGGCCCCGACGACGAACATCGTCCGCCAGGACGAGCGCCTGCTCGGCGTCTCCGCGAGCGGCCCGAACGACGCCTGGGCCGTCGGCAACACGAACAGCATCAGCGCCGCAAGCCACGACACCCTCGCCGCGCACTGGAACGGTGCGGCGTGGACCATCGTGCCAACGCCGGCCGCGGCCAGCGGCGGCAGGCTGGCATCGCTGCATGACGTCGCCGACCTCAGCCCGGCCAACGCCTGGGCCGTCGGCCAGGGCAAGGACGCCCGGCCGCTGGCCGAGCACTGGGACGGCACGGCCTGGTCAGTGGTTCCGGTGCCGGTACCGGCCGTGCCGTCCGGGACCAGCTTCGCGAACGCGGTGCTGTCCAAGATCTCGGCGGTCTCCGCGACCGACATCTGGGCGGTGGGCACCACGACCGCGATCCAGGGCACCAGTGTCGTCCGCTTCACCCTGGCCATGCACTACAACGGCACCGCATGGTCGATCGTGAAGACGGCGAACACCGCCGAGCCGACCGGGCTCAGCGACGTGACGGCGATCTCGGCCAGCAACGCCTGGGCCGTCGGCAACGGCTTCAACAACGTGCACGACACCAGCGCGAGCGTCGCCAACAAGGCCGTCATCGAGCACTGGAACGGCACGGCCTGGTCGATCGTCGCCAGCCCGGCGGAGCTGATATCGGTAGACAGGATCAGCGCGGCCAGCGCCACCGACATCTGGGCCAGCGGACAGGCCCCCCAGCAGACCATCGCAGGCGTCCCGGTACCCGTGGCCCGGACCCTGCACTGGAACGGCACCGCCTGGTCCGTGCTGCCGGGCCCCACCGGATCGGACCCCAACACGGCAGTGACCGGACTATCGGCGCTGCCCTCAGGTGAGGCCTGGGCGGCCGGCGCCACCTTCTCCGCCACCGCCGCCACCGCGTTCATCGCACACCACACGCCCTGATTCCCCGCCGTGCACCCTTGGCGTCGGCGAGCACCTCATAGGGCGCCCGCCGACGCCAAGGGGCCGGAGACGATCGCGGAGAGCTGCCCGCCGTGGAGGGTTCGGCCTGGGATATCGGCGCCCCGCTGGACGAGCGCGGCGCCGGCCTGGCTGAGGCCTGGCTTTTATCAGGTTAGCGCTCACCGGGCCAGGCGGCCCTGTCACCGCGGGCCGGTGCGGGCATAACGGGCACTGTGGCTGTTGCCGGTGCGTGTTAGTCGTGGCCTGATGCGCCCCGGCAGGCTGCGGCCAGGGCTGCGCCGGTCAGCAGGCCCGTCTGTTTACCGAATTCCTGCAGCAGCGCGTGGTACCGCTGGTCCGCGCCGGGAACTCCGGCGAAGTGCGGTTCATGGTGGTCTGCGGCCCACTCGTAGAAGGGATGGGAGCGGTCCCCGGCGGCGTAGACTGCGGCGAGGCTGCCGCGCCCGCGGTGGATGACGTGGCCTGCGGCGGTGAACGGGAAGGGCGCCATCGCGATGCCGAGTCGCGCGGCCGAGATGAGCAGGCCGGACGATGGGTCGCCGCCGCCGGTGAATGGCCCGGTCTGCTGCTGCCAGACGACGGCCGGGTCCATCAGCAGTGAGTACTGCCCGAAGCGCCCGTCGGGATGCCACTGGTCGTGCTGCGGTTCACCGACCAGGGCCGCCGAGTGCTCCCGCGCCACGGTGACGGCTGCGGACAGCGCGTCGGGCCGCGCGGCGACGACGTCAGAGTCCAGGATCCAGATCCATCCGGGCCGTGGCCCGGGCCGGGACGCCAGGTAAGAGATTCCCTGGTTGAGTCCGGGGCCGTGATGGCGATTGTCGTGATTGGCGAGCAGCGTGCAGACCCCGCCCCGCCCGGCCTCGGCCAGTAGCTGCGCCGACCCGTCCCGTGAACCGTTGTCCACGACCACGATCTCCAGCTCCGGCCAGCTCACGATCGTGCGCAGCGACCACAGCAGGAACGCCGTCAGTTCCCGGGTGTTATACGAGACGATCAGAGCAGCCGCACTTTCGCCGCTGGCTTCAGGGCTGGCCGGCCACCACACCACGTCACTGGCCACCAGCGAAGCCTGTCACCTGACCTCCGCCAAGGACCAGCGAATTACGACCCGACGCGGAGCGTCCGAGCGCAGGCGGAACTAAGGCTGGTTACAGAGCTTGAAAGGTGAGGGTCTGACCCGAGTTGGGCCAGGTTATTGCGCACCCTAACTCCCCGGAAACGTCCTGGTTACGGCGCCACCAGCGACCAGAACACCTGCACGTTAAAATCTCCGCTCGACGGGTCGGGATCGCCGTAGATCTCCCAGCGAGGGCCGGCCAGCCGGTGCCCGTTCGCCTTGCTCCACTCGCGCACCGCCTGATGAGTGTCGCCGATCTTG
>Ga0207664_10002585_pt1 | contig 11979 bp, 14 predicted proteins | sample LARL83metaG_FD_184349 | JGI IMG/M metagenome (GOLD analysis project Ga0207664, IMG submission 184349) | Corn, switchgrass and miscanthus rhizosphere microbial communities from Kellogg Biological Station, Michigan, USA - LAR L8-3 metaG... | ecosystem: Host-associated > Plants > Roots >...
TTAGCCGCACGCCGATCCGGGAGGCACTGCGCAGGCTCGCCGCGACCGGCCTCGTCTCGTTCGAGCCGAACCGCGGCGTGCGGGTCCGGACCATCTCGCGCGAGGAGCTGCGGGAGGCGTTCCTCGTCCGGGCCGAGCTGGAGGCGCTCGTGACCGAACTGGCCGTGCCGCGCTTCGACAGGGCCCGCCTGCTCGCGCTGCGTGCGGCCGAGGCCGACTTCGCACGACTCACCGACGAGCTACTCGAACGCGGCCGCGACCCGGACGAGCGGAACGCGCTGACGGGCGAGTGGGTGCGCGCGAACTACCGCTTTCACGACGTGATCTACGAGGCGGCGCAGGTCCCGTTCGTGGAGGCGGTCGCGAAGAGCGCGCGCCGGACCTTCCTGAGCCGCTGGCGCGCGGGCGGCCCAGAGATGGACGACCTCTACCGGCAGAACACGCGCGAGCACCACGCGATCGTGTCGGCGATCGAAGCTCGGAGCGCCGAGGGGGCGCGAGCGCTCGCGCACGAGCACGTACTGCACTCATGCCGGCTGCTCGACGTGATCCTCGACCACGTCGCGCCGGCGGCGTAACTCCGGGAGCCGTCGGCCCGCGACCAAGCCCGCCAACACCGGTGGCGTCGCGGCGATCGGTGACGTGACGAACAGGAGCAGGCCCCAGAGCGCGGCCGCGACCCCGGTCGTGACCGCGGCCGTGAGCCGTCGCCGGACGAGCAGGCCTAGGAGGGCCGGCGCCGCGAAGTCGAGCCAGCCCATCGTCGCGGAGCCGAAGTCGATTTGCTGCAGCTCGGGCAGCGGCCTGCCGGCCGGCGCGGGCGGGACCGCAGCCTGGAGCGCGGTCATCGTCGGCTCCACCTGCCGGTCGCCCCAAACAAGGATCGCGTCGAGCACGACGAGCAGCACGAGGCCGGCCGTGAGCCACGAGGGCGGAGCCAGGCCGGCCACGAGGCCCGTGATCGCGAGGCATGCGCCCGCGATCAGCGCAGCGCCCGCGGCGTCGGCTCCGAGGGTGTCCGGCCGCAGCCAGGCGAGCGCGTAGAGCGGCGGCACGCAGAGCGCGGGCAACCACGGCAGCGGCCAGCGACGCGCCCACCCGGCTCCAGCGGCGAGCAGCGGCGTCGCGACCGTCGCCAGCGCGGTGAGGAAGTCGGCGCCGCCGGCGAGCTGCGCGATCACGACGCCTGCGACGAGCGCGGCCGCCGGGATTGCGAGCCCGAGGAGCCGGGAGCCGCCGAGCCGCCGCGGCCGTCCGGGTGCGGCCACGAGCGCCGCCTGCACGGCGACGAGGACCCCGTATGAGGCGACGAAGCCGATGGCGGAACGGTACTTCCGCGTAGAGTCGCCGGCGGTGCTTCGGTTCGGCCTGATCGGGACGAGCTACTGGGCGGACGTCGCCCACGCCGCCGGGATCGTTGCGCACCCGGAGGCGGAGCTCGTCGGCGTCTGGGGCCGCGACCCGGCCAAGGCCGCCGAGCTCGCGGAGCGCCACGGCGCTCGCGCGTACGCCGACCTCGAGGAGCTGTTCGACGCGGTCGACGCGGTCGCGTTCTCGGTGCCGCCCGACGTCCAGGCGGAGCTCGCCCCTCGCGCGGCGGCGGCGGGCAAGGCGCTGCTCCTCGAGAAACCGCTCGCGCTCACGGTGGAGGCCGCCGAGCGGATCGTCGAGGCCGTCCGCGCGCCGACGGTCGTGTTCTTCACCTTCCGGCTCGACCCGGCGCTGGCCGCGTGGTACCGCGACGAGGTCGACGGGCGCCCGTGGGACGGCGCGAGCGTTCTCTACCTCGCGTCGATCTTCGAGCCCGGCAACCCGTTCGGCGAGTCGCCGTGGCGGCACGAGCGCGGCGGCCTTTGGGACGTCGGCCCGCACGCGGTTGCGGCGCTGCTGCCCGCATTAGGCGCGGCCGAGGAGGTCGAAGCGGTGCGCGGACCGCGCGATGAGGTGCACGTCTCTCTGCGGCATGCCTCGGGCGCGGCGAGCAGCGTCTCCCTCAGCCTGACCGCGCCCGCAGGCGTCCACGAGGTCGTCTTCTGGGGCGCCGACGGCCTCGTCCGTCGGCCCGGCGACGGCACGGCGAACGTGGCCGCCGCCTATGCGGCGGCGATCGACGCGCTGCTGACCGAGGATTCGCGCCTCGACGCGCGGTTCGGGCTCGAGGTCGTGCGTGTGCTCGCCGCGACCGAGGCTCGCCTGGCCGGCTAGTCCAGCTCGTCGTACTGCGGCAGGTCGTCCGTGATCTCGAACCAGGGCGCCTTCGAGCCGACGAAGATATGGCCCTGCGGTCGGATGCTCGGCTCGTCTGCGAGTGAGCCGAGCGCGACGTGCAGCCAGCGGCCGTCGCGTACGACCGAATAGAGGAGCGAGCCGCAGACGCCGCAACGCGTGTGGTTTCCCTCGTCGTCGCCCCAGACCAGCAGCCGGTCCGAGCCCCCGACCACCTCGAGCTTCTCGCTCGGGATCCCGGCGAAGGCCTTGAACGCCGAGCCCGTCCCCGCGCGGCAGCGCGAGCAGTGGCAGTTCATCGCGTACTCGAACGCGTCTGCTACGCAGTAGCGCACGGCGCCGCACTCACAACGGCCCTGGAGCATGTGCGCTTCCATCGAGTTGTAAGACGGCGCCGTGCGACGAAAGTCATCGCCGGTCTAGTCGGCGCAGCGCGCGAGCAACTTCTCCCAGTCTGCGTCGACCTGCCGCTGGATCACCGCGACCTGCGGTTGCCGCAGGTGCGCGAACCGCTTCTGGCCCGTCAGCCAGTCCTCGATCGGTACGCGCTTACGCGGCTGATATGTCAGGCGATACTCACCGTCGACGATCTCGTACAACGGCCAGAACCGTGTCTCGACCGCCGATGCAAGGACGCGCGGCCCCACCCGCGGGTCGTGACCCCAGCCGACGGGGCAGTCGCTGAGGACGTTGAGGAACGCCGGCCCGTCCGCGGCGGCGCCGCGCTCCGCCTTCCGGGCGAGGTCGAACCAGAACGCCGAGCACGCCTGCGCCGCGTACGGCACGCCGTGGGCGACCGCGATTGCGGTCATGTCCTTACGCTGCTGCGCCTTGCCGAAGCTATCGAGGCCCGCCGGGCTCGTCGTCGTCGAGGCGCCGTAGGGGGTCGCGCCGGAGCGCTGGACGCCGGTGTTCATGTACGCCTCGTTGTCGTAGCAGACGTACAGCAGGCGGTGGCCGCGCTCCAGCGCGCCGGAGAGCGCCTGAAGCCCGATGTCGTAGGTGCCACCATCGCCGGCGAAGACCACCACCGCGACGTCCGCCTCCTGCGGCAGCCCGTTCCGACGCCGGAGCACGCGCTGCGCGCTCTCGACACCGCTCGCCACGGCGGCCGCGTTCTCGAATGCGACGTGCAGCCAAGGCACGTTCCATGCCGTCGTCGGGAAGCGGGTCGTCGCGACCTCGAGGCAGCCGGTCGCGTTCACCACGACCGCCGGCTTGTGCAGCGAACCGAGCACGGTGCGGACGACGACCGGGATCCCGCATCCCTGGCAGAGCGAATGGCCACCGGCGAGAGGCTGCACGCCATGCTGGTCACGGACGATGGTCTTCAGGCGGGACACGGATCACTCCTCAAGCCGACGTAGGTAGGTGCCTCGCGGGAGACGATCTCGCGCAGGTCCTCCGGGTGGAGCTCGCGGCCGCCGAGCCCGAAGACGTGCCCGCGCAGCTCGGTGCCGCTGCCGTAGAGAGCCGAGGCGACTTCCGCGAAGAGGGGTGGCGCGCCACCCGGCGAGTCGGCGCGGTCGAGGACGACGACGGTGCGGGCAATGCTGAGCGCCCTGGCCACCGCGACGCGCGGGAAGGGGCGGAAGGAGACCACCCGCAGCAGCCCGACCTGCTCGCCGTCCTCGCGCAAAGCGTCGACGCCCTCCTTGAGGGTGCCGGCCGTCGACCCCATCGCCACCACGACCGTTTCGGCGTCGGCGAGCCGGTAGCGCTCGACCGACGTGAGCGGCCGCCCGGTGAGGCGGGTGAGCTCGACGGAGACGTCCTTGAAGGCCCGCAGCGCGGCCTCGAGCGCGGCGACCTGCGCCCGGCGGAGCTCGAAGTAGTAGTCCGGCATCGCGAACGGACCCTGCGTCGCCGGCCGCTCGAGGTCGAGCAGCGCATGCGGCACCTCGTACTCGCCGACGAAGCGGCGAACGGCCGCGTCGGCGAGCAGCTCGACCGGCTCGGCCGAATGCGTGATTGTGAAGCCGTCCTGGCAGACGAGCACCGGGAGCAGCACGTCCGGGTGCTCCGCGAGACGCGGCGCCAGCACCGTCATGTCGTACGCCTCCTGCGCGTTCTCGACGAACAGCTGCACGACGCCGGAGTCGCGGATCAGCATCGAGTCGGAGTGGTCGCAGTGGATGTTGATCGGGCCGGAGAGGGCGCGGTTGCCGAGCGCCATCACGATCGGGGCCCGCATCGCGGCCGCGATGTAGACCACCTCGGCCATGAGCGCCAGGCCTTGCGACGAGGTGGCGGTCATCGTGCGCGCGCCAGCGAGGGCGGATCCGATCGCCGCGCTCATCGCGGAATGCTCCGACTCGACGTCGATCAGCTCGCCGTGCGCCTTCCCGTCCGCCACGAACTTCGCGAAGCCCTGAATGATCGGCGTCTGCGGCGTGATCGGGTATACGGGCACGACGTCCGGATCGACCTGGCGCATCGCGTGCGCCACCGCTTCGCCGCCGGTGAGAAGCTCCAGGTCAGGCATCGGGCACCATCTCGATTGCGCCGGTCGGGCACATCTCGGCGCAGATCTCGCAGCCCTTGCAGACGTCGAGGTCGAAGCCGGCGAACGTCGTGCCGTCGAGCACAACTGCCGAGTCCGGGCAGTACAGCCAGCAGAGCAGGCAGTCGACGCAGCGGGGGAGATCGGCCTCCGGCTTCAGGCCGGTCCGCCACCCGCCCGTTCGGACACGCCCGGTGTCGGCGCGGACGATCGCGCCCCCGGGCTCGAGCTGCTGCCAGGCGCTCAACGCAGCCATGCGTGGCCCTCCTCGATCCCTGCCGTGATCGCGGCCGGGTCGGACTTCCCACCGAGCAGTCCGCGGGCCTGCTCCTCCAGCGTCTCGAGCGGCGGCTCGCCGAGCGCGGCCGCGACGGCGCCGATCATGACGACGTTCGCAAACCGCGCTCCGCTCGCCTCGGCCAGCCGGGCAGCGGGGACGCACAGCACGCGTGCGTGCGGGAGCCCGGGGGGAGGCTCCTCCGCATTCACGAGGACGAGCGTCTCGGGGCCGACGCCCTCCGCCACGCCCGCCTCGTGGGCGAGCGATGGATCGAGCACGACCACGACGTCGGGGGAGACGACGGAGTCGTGCCGCCGGATGGGCCGGTCCGAGACGCGCGTGTAGGCGCGCACCGGCGCACCGCGCCGCTCGGGGCCGTACTCGGGAAAGGCCTGGACGCTCTTGCCTGCGCGCAGGAAGGCAAGCGCCAGCAGGTGGGCTGCGGTCTTCGCGCCCTGACCCGCCCGAGCGTGCCAGCGGATCTCGGTCGCCGCGGTCATCGCAGCGCCTCGTCGATCGCACGCGCGGCGAGCTTCGCCTCGCGCACAGCCTCGACGGCGCTCGACCCGCCGTTGACAGCGTCGCCGCCCGCGAAGAACTTCTGGTTGCCGGTGCGCCCGGTCTCGGGGTCGACATCGACACGGCCTTGCGACAGACGCAATCCCTGCACCAGCGTCGCGAGCTCGTCGCGTCCGCGCTGGCCGATCGCCTTCACCGCCGTCTCGGCGGGAAGCACGAACTCCGAGCCCAACACCGGCTCCGGACGGCGGCGCCCGCTTGCGTCCGGCTCGCCCAGCTTCATCGTCCGGCACTCAACGGCGATGAGGCGGCCGCGCCCGAGGAAGCGGACCGGCGCCGCAAGCCACTGGAAGCGGACGCCTTCCTTCTCGGCCTCTTCGACCTCGTGCGGGTAGGCAGGCATCTCGTCGAGTGTGCGGCGGTAGACGAGCGTCACGTCATGCGCGCCGAGTCGCAGCGCCTCGCGCGCGACGTCGATCGCCGTGTTGCCGCCGCCGATCACAGCGACCGAGCGGCCAACCGCCGGCGGCTCGTCGGACTTGACGGCCTCGATGAACGGAAGCGAGTCCCAGACGCCGGCAAGCGTGTCACCGGGATAGCGGACGTCGGCGTCGGCGCCCATCCCGACAGCAAGGAAGATGGCATCCGCGTCGGCGGCGACAGCGTCGAGCGTCGTGCGATCGCGAACGGGATGCCCGAGCCGGAAGGCGACCCCGAGCTCCTCGAGCGCGACCGCCTCGGCGGGCAGCGGGTCGCGCAGGATCCGGTAGGGGGCGATCGCATAGCGGACGAGGCCGCCGACCTCCTCGCGTTCGTCGTAAATCGTCACCTCGTGGCCGCGCGCGGCGAGCTCGCCTGCGCAGGCCAGGCCGGCGGGGCCTGCGCCGATCACTGCGACATGCTTGCCGGTGAGCGGGGCGCGCCGGCGGAGCGGCCGTCCGCGGGTCAGCGACCAGTCGGCCGCATGACGCTGCAGTGCTGCGATCCGGATCGGCTCGCGGCCCTCGTGCCGGAGTACGCATGCCCCTTCACAGAGCACCTCGACCGGGCAGACCCGGGCGCAGCTGGCGCCGAGCAGGTTCTCGGTGAAGATGGTGTCGGCTGCGCCCGCGGTGTCCCCGACCGCGATCGCGGAGACGAACCCGGCGACGTCGACGTCGGCGGGGCAGGCGACGGTGCACGGCGCCGGCGCGTGCGCGCCACCGCACTCGAGACAGCGGTCGGCCTCGACGAGCGCCTCCGCTGCCGTCAGCGGCGGTCGAAGCTCCTCGAAAACGATCTTCTGCTCCGTCTCCTCCATCGTCGCGGCCATGTCCGAAGTGTCGGCTCGGCCGTGGGTGGCGGCATCAGGGCGGGCGCTGAGCGGACGCGTGGAAAACCCGTACCGGAAGCAGCGCCGGCGGACGACGCGACCCGCCGGCGCCAGGTGGGTTCGCCTACCCCGCGAGCGCGCGGGCGAGGTCGAGCGTTGAGAGCACGCCGACCGGCGTGTTCGCGTCGGGGTCGACGACGATCAGGTGCGTCACGTCGTGCTCGCTCATCCGCTGCGCCGCGTGCTGCAGCGTGTCTTCGGGTCCGATCGTCACTGCCGGCGTCACGGCGGTACCGCGGGCGCTCAGGTCCTCGAGACGGCCGGGCACGGCTGCCCGCACGAGGTCGAGGTCGGAGACAACGCCCCAAAGGCCGGCTCCCTCGACCTCGTCGGTGTCCTCGCCATAGGCGACGACCGCGTGTATCCGGTAGAGCGCCATCATCCGGGCGACGTCATGGAGCGACGTCTCGAGCGGGCACGTGACCACGCCGGGGTGCATCGCCTCGGCGACCCTCAACTCGGCGAGGTCGCGCGGCGTACCGCGTTCCAGCCTCAGCTCGGTCATCGTGTGTACCTCCTTCTGCAGGCCACTGTCGCGGCGAGGCTGCGGGCAGTCATCCGGGGAACGACGTACCGGGGATCCGGCATCTCCCCGATTGCCTCGGGTTTCGGCGCGTTAGGCTTCCGGCCGGAATGAAGCGTCCGAGCCTGCTACCTGCCGTCATGGCGGTAGTGCTCCTCCTGATCGCCGTCGCCGCGCTGATCGGGTTCGGAGCCGGCCACTACACCAGTCCGAAGGCCCCCGCGACGACCACGTCCGCGGTGAGCTCCGCGCCCGTCGACCCCAAGGTCGCGGCCGGCGCCCACCACTTCGTCCAGTTTGCCTGCGCCCAGTGCCACGGGATGAACGGCCAGGGCGGAGTGTCGCCCGACGTCCCTGCCCTCAGCTCGGTCGGAAGCACCCTGACGGTCGCACAGCTGACGCAGATCATCGACCACGGCCTCGGCGAGTCGGCGAACCCGAAGAAGCCGTACATGCCGGTCTGGGGGGCGGTCATCTCGAAGCGGCAGGTCGCCGAGCTCGTCGCCTACATCCGCGCCGGCCTCCCGAGCGTGCCGGACGCGACCCCGGTGCCGGTGCCGGCCGATCAGGGCGAGGCGGTCGCCGGCGCGGCGCTGTACGTGCGCGACGGCTGCATCAACTGCCACGGGCCGAACGGCCTTGGCGGCGTGCCGAACCCGCAGTCGCCGGACAAGACGATCCCGCCGCTCTCGGGCGCGGTCTTCCGGCACGAGTTCAACACGGACGCGAAGATCGAGAACGTGATTCGCAGCGGCAGCGTCATCGGCCGTGCGCCGATCGTGAGCATGCCGCACTGGGGCGGCGTTCTCTCGCGTGCCGACCTGGCGGCCCTCGTCGCCTACCTCAAGACGCTCAAATAACGCCCGACGCCGTCTCGCTCGTGGTCGTGGGCGCGATGGACCCAGGGACCGGCGAGGGAGTACGTCGCGCCTGCCAGAAGCGCTCCGGCCGCCACCGAGCTGCCTACCAGCGCCGCTCGACGGCCCAGAGTCCGGCCGGAGAGGACGAGCCGTGGGAGCCGCGGCGCGTAGACGAGCACGTGGACGCTCATCAGGACGAACCACGCCACGAACGACGTCTTGTGCAGCCCGACCAGGACGTCTCGATGGTTCCGCGGCCCGAGGGCGAGCATCGCGACGCCGGTGCCGAGCACGTTCAGCGTCGTCACGACCAGGAACGGCGCGAGTACGCGCATGAGGATGTGCGGCGGCCCTTTTGCCACGTACTCGGCGGCGCCCGTGTAATACCGGAGGAGCCGGTAGCCGGTGCTCGCGAGTTTGAGGACGACCGGCGGGATCAGGAGCAGGCCGATCACGATGTGCTCGGAGAGCAGCGGCCGGATCGAGAGGATCGTCACCCCCTCCGCGGCGAGCAGGGCGAGCAGCAGCACGGCCGTGGTCGCGGTCAGGCGCTCGTTTCCTGCCGTCGGATCCGGTGGCTCCACGAGCTCAACCTCCCACGCCGAGATGAGGCGGCAATGAGAGCGTTCTCATCCGTTGCTCATCCGCGGGCGCACAATGACCACGTGCGCGTGCTCGTGGTCGAAGACGAGGAGAAGCTCGCCGCGCTGCTTGCGCGCGGGTTAAGGGAGGAAGGCCATACCGCCGACGTCGCGGGTCGTGGGGAGGACGCGCTGTGGATGGCGCGGGCCGTGGACTACGACGCGATCGTGCTCGACGTGATGCTCCCCGGGGTGGACGGTCTGGCCACATGCCGCGCGCTCCGGGACGGCGGCGTCTGGTCGCCTGTGCTGATCCTGACCGCGCGCGACGCGGTCGAGAACCGGGTCGAGGGCCTCGACGCCGGCGCGGACGACTACCTGACGAAGCCGTTCTCGTTCGCCGAGCTGCTGGCCCGGCTCCGCGCGCTGGCTCGGCGCGTCCCGTCCGAGCGGCCGGTCGTGCTCGAGGCCGGGGATCTCCGCCTCGATCCGGCCGCGCACCGCGCGTGGCGCGGCGAGACGGAGCTCGAGCTCTCGTCCAAGGAGTTCGCGCTGCTGGAGGTGTTCATGCGCCGTCCCGGCCAGGCGCTCTCGCGCCTCCAGCTGCTCGAAGGCGCCTGGGACCTCGCGTACGAGAACCGCTCGAACCTCGTCGACGTCTATGTCCGCTACCTGCGCCAGAAGATCGACCGCCCGTTCGGGCGGCAGTCGCTCGAGACGGTGCGGCACGTCGGCTACCGGCTACGCGAGGACGGCAGTTGAGCCGTCTGCCGATCCGAGTGAGGCTGACGCTCGCCTTCACGCTCGTGATGGCGGTCGTGCTCGCCGCGATGAGCTTCTTCGTCTATGCGCGCGTCGGGAGCACGCTGCTCGCGTCGATCGACCAGAGCCTGCGCGGGCAGACTGCGGACGTCTCGCGTCTCGACCGCGGCCGGCTCGACCTGGATTCGGCGGCGGGAGGCGGGATCGCGGAGGTGCTGCGGCCCGGCGGGCGCATCCTCACGTCCGACCCTCCAGGGCTACCGCGCCTGCTGCCGGACGCGACCGTGAGGGGCGTCGCCGCAGGGCAGCACCTGCTGCGCTCGCAGCACCTGCCCGGCCTAAAGGAGCGGTGGCGCGTGCTGGCCGAGCCGACGACCGTCCGGGGTCGGCCCGCAGCGCTGATCGTCGCTAGGTCGTTCGCTTCGCGAAACGAGACGCTCGACCACCTGCTGGACGAGCTGCTCGTAGCCGGGCCGCTGGCGCTGCTGCTCGCAGCGGTCGCCGGCTATGGGCTAGCCGCCGCCGCGCTGCGTCCCGTCGAGGCGATGCGCGGCCGGGCGGAGGCGATCTCGGCTTCGACGCCTGGAGCGCGACTTCCCGTCCCCGAAGCGCGGGACGAGATCTCGCGCCTGGCCGAGACGTTGAACGAGATGCTCGCCCGGCTCGAGGCCGCCTTCGCGCACGAGCGGCGCTTCGTCGCGGACGCCAGCCACGAGCTGAGGACGCCGCTCGCGTTGCTGAAGACCGAGCTCGAGGTCGCGCTGCGCCGACGCCGGTCGCGGGAGGAGCTGGAGCAGGCGTTGCGCTCGGCGTCGGAGGAGACCGACCGCCTCACGCGTCTCGCGGAGGATCTCTTGCTGATCGCGCGCTCCGACGCCGGCGGCTTGCCGACGAGGCGCGAGCGGGTGCCGGCCGCCGAGGTGCTCGACACCGTTGCGGAACGCTTCTTGGGGGCAGCGCGCGAGCACGGACGGACGGTGGAGGTCGTGCCGCCGGACGGGCTCCTGCTTGACGCCGACCCGCTTCGGCTCGAGCAGGCGCTCGGGAATCTCGTCGACAACGCGCTTGCCCACGGCGAGGGGCGGGTCGTGCTCTCGGCGCGGGAGGGAGCGGACCGCTTGGAGCTGCACGTCGAGGACGAGGGCTCCGGCTTCCCGCCCGAGTTCATCTCGTCGGCGTTCGACCGCTTCAGCCGCTCCCCGGAGGCCCGAACGGGACGCGGCAGCGGCCTCGGCCTCTCGATCGTCGAGCTGATCGCCCGGGCGCATGGGGGCGAGGTCGGCGCGCGGAACCGGGCGGCCGGCGGCGCCGATGTCTGGATCGCCGTCCGCCGCGATTCTTAGGCGCTCCTCAGCGCCGGCTCATCGACCTCTCATCTCGCGCCGCGACCCTGGCCGTATGGACGATTCGCGCTCCGACCAGCGCGCCCGGGCGAGAGACGTAGGCCTGGCGCGGCTCCGACGCTCCACGCGGCTCTCGGTCGTCGGTGCGACGGCGCTCGCCGGTGCCTTCGCGGGCGCGGCGGCTCACTCCAACCCGGGCCACAAGGCGCCCGCGGCCGCCGCGCGGCAGCGCGCGCAGAAGGCGACAGCGCAGGCCTCGCCGCCGGTTACGCAGGCCCCGACGCCGGAGACCCAGACGCCGCCGCCCGCCACGGCCCCGGCGCCTCCGCCTCCTGTCGTCACGACCGCTCCGCCGGTCGCCACCACCGGCGCCACGTGATCGCCGAGCTCGCGTCGGTCTCGTTTCCGGCGCTCGGGACGACCGCGCTGCTGTGCGTCTCGGAGCCCGCCTGCCTCTCGGAGGCGCGGGAAGTGCTCGAGCGCGAGCTGGTCGAGATCGATCTCGCCTGCAGTCGCTTTCGCGACGACTCCGAGCTGGTGCGCCTAAACGCCTCGGCCGGGACCGGGCCGGTGCCGGTCGGGCCGCGTCTCCTCGAGGCCGTCGAGGTCGCGCTCGACGCCGCGGTGGAGACCCGAGGCCTCGTCGACCCGACCGTCGGCCGGACGCTTCGGCTCGCCGGGTACGACCGCCGTTTCGCGACCGTCACGTTGCGCGACTGCGCTACGTTCCGGGCCCGCTTCGCAGTCGTGCCCGGGTTCGGCGGCATCCACGTCGACCGCCGCCGCCGTACGATCGGGCTCGATCCCGAGGTCGAGCTGGATCTGGGCGCGACGGCCAAGGCGCTCGCGGCCGACCGGAGCGCACGCGCTGCGGCCCACCTTGCGGATTGCGGCGTGCTCGTCAGCCTCGGCGGAGACATCTCCGTCGCCGGCCTGCCGCCTGACGGCGGTTGGCCGGTCCGCGTGGCCGACGACCATGCCGCGCCGCTTGACGGGCCGGGCCCAACGGT
>Ga0207664_10002586_pt1 | contig 11979 bp, 12 predicted proteins | sample LARL83metaG_FD_184349 | JGI IMG/M metagenome (GOLD analysis project Ga0207664, IMG submission 184349) | Corn, switchgrass and miscanthus rhizosphere microbial communities from Kellogg Biological Station, Michigan, USA - LAR L8-3 metaG... | ecosystem: Host-associated > Plants > Roots >...
AGCCACAGCGCATAAGCGGCGGCCACGAGCACAATGGCGATCCACAGCGCGTCGGCAACGCCGCCGCGGGCACGCGACGCGGGCCAGTGCCGGCGCGCAGGGCGTGCGCGCCCCAGCGCGAGATAGGCGGTGGCGGAGGAAACGGTCCCGAACACCACGCGCACCAGGCGCGTCCGCCGCGCCACGTCGTAGACCCAGGATTTCGGCCGGTCGCGCGCCGCCGTCTGCTCGAAACGGAACTTGTCGGCCCACGCCACGATCGGCCGGAACACGAGCTGGTCATAGGCGAGGATGACGACGCCCATGGTGCCGACCGCAAGCGCGACCGCCCCCACATCCTTTTGCTCGATGGCCAGCGCCAGCCAAGAACCGATCCCGGGAAGCTTGACCGTGGTGTCGCCGACGGTGATGGCCTCCGAGGCGACCACGAAGAACCACCCGCCCGACATCGACATCATCGTGTTCCAGATCAGGCCGGGCGCCGCGAATGGCACTTCCAGCCGCCAGAAGCGCAGCCAGCCCGACTGGCGGAAATGCCGGCTCACTTCGTCGAGATCGGCCGGAATGGTGCGCAGCGACTGGTAGAAGCTGAAGCACATATTCCAAGCCTGGCTGGTGAAGATCGCGAAGATCGCCGCGCACTCGGCCCCCAACTCGCTGCCGGGAAACACCCGCATGAAGAAGGCGACCGTGAACGTCAGGAATCCCAGCACCGGCACGGACTGGAGAATGTCGAGAGCCGGGATGATGATGAGCTCCGCCTTGCGGCTCTTGGCGGCCAAGGTCGCGACCACGAAGGTGAATAGGAGCGACGCCAGGATGGCCGCGAACATGCGCAAGGTGGTGCGCAGGGCGTATTCCGGCAGGTGCGCCGGATCCAAGGTGACGGGTGCAAGGTCGAGCTTCGCGAGCGGGGCTTCCATCTCGCGAATGCCGTAGGCCAGCGCCACAAACGCGGCGGCGATGAAAATGAAGATGATCAGGTCGTAGAGGTTGGGCAGCAGGCCGCGCCGCCCAAGGCCGAGCGGCTGGGAGCGCGAGTTGCCCGCCGCGGCTCGGATGGTCATGAATTACCCCGCAGCAGGAGATATCCGCGCTGTTTGACACCCGGATGACCCACCGCACGCGGCGGTGTCAATTGATATTCGGGAAGGCAGGCGCAAATCCTCAGCCTTCCCCAGGCGCAGCGCAGCGACGCCCCGAGGGCGTACCCCGTTCGATCACCTAATCGCGATTTCTCCCGCGGGCCGGGTGCGCTAGGATGACCCCACAGGGCTTGCCATCGCTCAAGCGAGGATCGGCGCGGGCTGCGTAAATGACGTGGCCAGCGGCGGGTATGGGCGGGGCATCATTCAGGGAGGACAGGAATGGCCCGTCTCACCATCAACGGAACTGCGCATGACGTCGACGTGGATCCCAATACCCCGCTGCTGTGGGCGATCCGGGAGAACGTCGGACTGACCGGCACCAAATACGGCTGTGGCATCGCTCAATGCGGCGCCTGCACGGTGCATATCGACGGCGTCGCGACGCGCTCCTGCGGCGTGCTCGTGAGCGACGCGGTCGGCAAACAGATCACCACGATCGAAGGCCTCGCGACGAACGGCGCCCTGCACAAAGTGCAGAAAGCCTGGATCGACCACGACGTGCCGCAGTGCGGCTATTGCCAGACCGGCATGATCATGGCGGTGGCGGCGCTGCTTAAGGAGAAGCCCAAGCCGACCGACGCCGATATCGACGAGGCGATCACCAACATTTGCCGGTGCGGCACCTTCCAGCAGGTGCGCGAGGCAATCCACATGGCAGCCAACGCGTGAGGGAGGGAATCATGAATTACGTTCCGAACGTGAATCGCCGCTCCTTCATCGTGGGCGCCGCCGCGGTTGGCGGTGGCTTGGCGCTCGGACTGGAGCTGCCTCTTGGACCGAAAGTCGTGCGCGCCGCGGATGGCACGCCCGAAATCAACGCTTGGGTCGTGATACGGCCCGATGAGACCGTCGTCGTCCGCGTGGTGCGCACCGAGATGGGTCAAGGCACCCTGACCGGGCTCGCCCAGCTCGTGGCGGAAGAACTCGAGTGTGACTGGTCGAAGGTCACGACCGAGTATCCGACGCCCGGCGAGAGTGTCGCGCGCAAGCGCGTATGGGGCGATTTCTCCACCGGGGGCAGCCGGGGCATCCGCATGTCGCACGACTATGTGCGCAAGGGCGGCGCGGCGGCCCGCATGATGCTGCTCCAGGCAGCGGCTAACGAGTGGAAGGTGCCGGTCGCGGAAGTGACGGTCGATAAAGGCGTGATCACCCACAAGGCCTCGGGACGCAGCACGACCTACGGCAAGGTGGCGGACGCCGCCGCCAAGCTTGAGGCGCCCAAGGACCCGCCGCTCAAGGATCGCAAGGATTGGAAGATCGCCGGCAAACCGCTGCTGCGGCTCGACACGCCCGACAAGGTCACCGGCAAGCTCGTCTATGGCATCGACATCAAGCTGCCCGGCCTGCTCAACGCGGCGATCCGCGACTGTCCGGTCCAGGGCGGCAAGATCAAGAGTTTCGATGCCGCCAAAGTGACCGGCATGCCGGGCGTCAAGAAGGTCGTGCAGGTCGGCGATTCCGGCGTCGCGGTGGTGGCGGACACGTGGTGGCACGCCAAGACCGCGGTCGACGCGCTGCCGGTCGTGTGGGACGAAGGCGAAAACACCAAGGTCTCGAGCGCGACCATCGCCGAATGGCTCAAGGCCGGTCTCGACGCCGACCAGGGGTTCGTCGGCAATGAGAACGGCGACGCCAAGGGAGCGATCGCCGCGGCGGCCAAAAAGGTCGAGGCGGTCTACGCCTATCCGTATCAGAACCACGCGCCGATGGAGCCGATGAACGCAACGGCGCGCTGGACCGAGAACAAATGCGAGGTCTGGTGCCCGACCCAGAACGCAGAGTCGGCCTTCGCGGCAACCTTGGCGGCGTCCGGCCTGCCGGCCGACAAATGCGACGTCTACAAGACCTACGTGGCGGGCGGCGGCTTCGGCCGGCGCGGCGCGTTCCACGACTACGTGCGCCAGGCGGTTCTCATCGCCAAGGAAATGCCGGGCACGCCGGTCAAGCTGTTGTGGACGCGCGAAGAAGACATGACGCACGGCCGCTATCACCCGGTCATGCAGTGCAAACTCGTCGGCGCGTTCGACAAGGACAACAACCTGACCGGATTGCACCTGCGGCTTTCCGGCCAGTCGATCCTGGCGAACGTGTTCCCGCAGAACCTCGTGAACGGGAAGGATCCGCTCACGTTCCAGGGGCTGATGCCGCAAGGCCAGGAGCACGCGTTCGGCTACACCATCCCGAACCTGATGATCGACCACTCGATGCGCAACCCGCACGTCCTGCCGGGCTTCTGGCGGGGCGTGAACATCAACCAGAACGCCATCTTCCTGGAATGCTTCATGGACGAGCTGGCGCACTCGGTCGGGCAGGATCCGCTCGAGTTCCGCCGCAAGCTCATGAGCAAACATCCGCGCAATCTCGCGGTGCTCAACGCAGTCGCGGAGAAAGCCGGATGGGGCAAGCCCGCGCCGCAAGGCATCTATCGCGGGCTCGCCCAGATGATGGCGTTCAACAGCTACGTGGCGGCCTGTGCCGAGATCTCGGTCACCAACGAAAAGATCAAGGTACACCGCATCGTCGCGGCGACCGACCCGGGTTACGGCGTCAACCCGGCGCAGATCGATCGGCAGGTGGCGGGTTCGTTCGTCTACGGGCTTTCCGCGCTGTTCTATCAGGAATGCACGGTGAAGAACGGCCGCATCGAGCAGGAGAACTTCGACACCTACAACTCGATGCGGATCAACGAAATGCCGAAGGTCGAAACGATCCTCATCGAAGGCGGCGGCACCGTCTGGGGCGGCGTGGGCGAGCCGACCATCTGCGTCGCTGCGCCCGCGGTGATGAACGCCTACTTCGCGGCGACCGGCAAACGCATCCGCTCGTTCCCGCTGAAGAACCACAACATCCAGATGGCGTAGGCAATCCGGAGCGGCGGCCACCGCCGGCGCTCTCGACTTCCTTGAAAATGCACCGGCCTCTCGGTTCCCCTCCCCCCATTCGCGCAGCGAATGGCGGGGAGGGGTCAGGGGTGGGGGGCGCTTGCGCGCGCACAGCGGTTGCCATCACGTATTTGTTTGCTACCCTAATAACGGCTGCTGCGGCCACGGTAGCGCCACCATCCGGCGCGACGTCGTGCACCGGTTGCCACGCGACGGACGCCAAGGTTGCGACTTCCGTGCCGCGGATTGCCGGCCGCCTGGCCGCCGAGATCGTCGCCGCCATGGAGGCATTTCGCACTGGCCAAAAGCCCGCGACCGTGATGGACCGCATCGCCAAGGGCTTCAGCGATGCGGAAATCCGCGCGATCGCCGAGTGGCTCGGCGGGCAGAAATAGCGCTCATGAAATCCCGCCGCAGCTTCCTCAAAGCCTCGATCGCAGCCGCGCTGATGCCGATGCCGGCGCTTGCGCAAGGCCAGCCGCGCATCATCATCGTGGGGGGCGGCTTTGCCGGCGCGACCTGCGCGCGCGAGCTCAAGCGTCTCGTCCCACACGCGCGGGTGATGCTGGTCGAGGCCAATCCCACCTTCACGGCCTGTCCGTTCAGCAACGGCGTGATCACCGGCCTGCGTGAACTCCGCGCCCAGCAATTCAACTACGAGGCGCTCGGCAGTCTCGGCATCAGCCTCGTTTATCTGCCGGCGACCAAAATCGATCCGCAGGCGCGCACGGTCACGCTGCGCGACGGCACCGCCCTGCCCTACGACCGGCTCGTGCTCGCGCCGGGCGTCGACTTCCGCTGGGGTTCGCCCGCGGGCTATGACGAGGCGGCATCGGCGCGCATGCCGCACGCTTGGAAGGCTGGCGAGCAAACCTTGCTGCTGCGCCGTCAGCTCGAAGCGATGGACGACGGTGGGCTCGTCGCCATCTCGGCGCCACCCAATCCGATGCGCTGCCCGACCGGCGTCTACGAGCGCGCGAGCCTGATCGCGTTTTATTTGAAGGCCCGCAAGCCTCGCTCGAAGCTCATCATTCTCGACGCGAAGGACAGTTTCCCGAAGCAGCGTCTGTTCCAGGCCGCGTGGCAGCAGCTTTATCCCGGGCTGCTCGAATGGGTACCGCTGTCGAACGACGGCAAGGTGGTCAGCGTCGAGCCGGCGACCAACACGCTGGTGACCGACTTCGCCCAACACAAGGCAGCGGTCGCCAACGTGGTGCCGCCCCAGAAGGCCGGCGCGGTCGCGGCTGTCGCCGGCGTCGCGGACCGCACCGGCTGGTGCCCGATCGACCCGGCGACTTTCGAGTCCTCGTTGCAAAAGAACATCCACGTGATCGGCGATGCGGCGATCAGCGGCGCCATGGCCAAATCCGCCTTCGCGGCGAACGCGCAGGGGAAAGCCTGCGCGGCCGCGATCGCGACGCTGCTCAGCGGCGAAACGCCGCCGGCCGGCAAGCTGATCAACACCTGCTACAGCCTGGTCGCGCCCGACTACGGCATCTCGATCGTGGGCGTGTATCAGGCGGTCAACGGCCAGTACGTCGACGTCGAGGGCGCCGGTGGCACGAGCCCGATGGACGCGCCGCGCGAGACCCGCGCGGCCGAGGCAAATTATGCGACAGCGTGGTTCCGGACGATCACGGCCGAGGTGTTCGGCTGAAGAGAATGTCATTGCGAGGAGCGAAGCGACGAAGCAATCCAGGGGCGGTTCGCGCCGCTCTGGATTGCTTCGTCGCCGCTCCGCGGCTCCTCGCAATGACGCGCGGGGGCTACGCGGCAGCCGTGCTCGCCCTCGCCGCTTGCGCGCCGGCCGGCGCCGAGCCGCTGCAGCCTTACGAAATCGTCGGCGATGCTATTCCCGCGCCGCTGACCGAGACGCCTGGCGACGCGGCGCGCGGTCGCGCGATTGTGATCAACCGGCGCGTCGGGCTCTGTCTGCTCTGCCACAGCGGGCCGTTTCCCGAAGAGAAGCTGCAAGGCAATCTGGCGCCGGACCTCACGGGCACCGGTGCGCGTTGGTCCGTGGGACAACTGCGCCTGCGCATTGTCGACGCGCGCCGGCTCAACCCGGAGACCATTATGCCGCCGTATTACCGGATCGACGGACTCGATCGCGTGGCGCCCGCGTTCCGGAACAAGCCGATCTTCTCGGCCCAGCAGATCGAAGATGTGGTAGCATTCCTGGCCACGTTGCGAGATTGAAAGCACGGCATCGATGCTCGGCAATGATTCCGAAAAAGCGACCCGCCGCCACTTCCTCGCCGTTGCGGGCGGCGTCGCGCTCGCGCCGTTGCTGCTCCGCTCGGCCCGCGCGACACCCGACACCATGGGAGCGGCGATCCGCGAGGTCGTCGGCGAAGCGCCGGTGCGCGAAGGCAAGATCGCCCTCGAGCTGCCGCCGCTGGTGGAGAACGGCAACGCAGTGCCGATGACGGTGACGGTCGAGAGCCCGATGACCGCGGCCGAATACGTCAAGCGTATCCACGTGTTCAACGAAAAGAATCCGCAGCCCGTTATCGCGACCTTCCATCTCGGCCCGCGCGCCGGCAAGGCCAAGGTTTCGACCCGCGTGCGGCTCGCCGACTCTCAGAAAGTGGTCGCGATCGCCGAGCTGAGCGACGGCTCGTTCTGGTCCGCCAGCGCCGACATGATCGTCACGCTGGCCGCCTGCCTGGAGGAATCGCCGTGACCCAGGCTCTCGTCAACGTGCCGGCGAAGGCCAAGCGCGGCGAGGTGATCGAGATCAAGACGCTGATCTCGCACCCGATGGAGACCGGCTACCGCCACGACACCAACGGCGCGCCCATTCCGCGCGACATCATCCACACTTTCGTCGCCCGCTATAACGGCGAGGAGGTGTTCCGCGCCGATCTCCACCCCGCCATTGCCGCCAACCCGTTCATCACCTTCTTCACGCTCGCCAGCGAGAGCGGCGTCATCGAGCTGACCTGGACGCCCGACCACGGCGAGCCGGTGACGCAAAAAGCAAACATCACGGTGGAATGAGAGGCGCGGGCTCACACACTTTCCCGTCATGCCCGGCCTTGTGCCGGGCATCCACGTCTTGGAAGAAAACAAATACGTGGATGGCCGGGACAAGCCCGGCCATGACCGCGTTTAAGCAGGCGCGCCTCGTCGTCGCCGAAGCGAGCGTCCTGATCGTTCTTCTCTTCAGCTCCGCAATCACGATCCTCTTCGCCGCCGAGATCCCGCAAAACGAGCGCCGCTCCGGCACCGTTTTCATGAGCCGCGACACCCAGGCGATGCAGGAGGACGACCGCGCCAATCCGGGCATGCTCGCGGTGCTCGACGGCGAGGCGTTGTGGAACGAAGCGCCGGCGGGCGCCAAATCGTGCGCCGGATGCCACGGCGACGCGACGACCGCCATGAAAGGTGTCGCCGCGCGTTATCCCGCGTTCGATGACACGCGCGGACGGCCGATCGACCTCGAGCAGCGCATCAACTTGTGCCGCACCGAGCAGCAGCATGCGCCGCCGCTCGCCTGGGAAACCCGCGAGCTCAACGCGCTCGCCGCCTATGTGGCCAAGCAATCGCGCGGCGTTGTGATCACCGCCGGCACCGACGCGCGCAGCCGGCCATTCGTGGAAGCTGGGCGGGCGCTGTTCAACCAGCGGCAGGGTCAGCTCGATCTCTCCTGCGCACAGTGCCACGACGACAACTGGGGCAAGCGGCTCGCCGGCAGCGTCATTCCGCAGGCGCACCCGACCGGCTATCCCGAATACCGCCTCGAATGGCAGAGCATCGGCTCGCTGCAGCGGCGCCTGCGCAGCTGCACCTTCGGGGTGCGCGCGGAGCCGCTGGCGTATGGCGCGCCCGAGCAAATAGATCTCGAGCTTTATCTGATGTGGCGCGCCCGCGGCATGCCGCTCGAAACGCCCGCGGTGCGGCCGTGACCAAGATCGTCAAAACGGAGACGGTGTTCGAGGGCTTCAGCCGGCTGCTGATTGCCACGATCGAGCTGCCGGACGGCCAAATTATCCGCCGCGAAATCGAGGACCACGGCCGCGCCGTGTGCGTCCTGCCTTACGATCCTGAGCGCCGCACCGCGATCCTGGTGCGCCAGTTCCGCGCGCCGGTAGCGCAGGTCGATGGACGACCGCACATCTTGGAGGTGGTGGCGGGTTCCGTCGAGGACGAAACGCTCGACACCTGCGTGTATCGCGAGGCGATGGAGGAGGCGGGGCTCAAACTCCACGCACTCGAGCACCTCGGCAGTGCGTGGTCGATGCCGGGCATCTCGACCGAGCAGATGGACCTCTATCTCGCGGCCTATTCCGAGGCGGACCGCGTCGGGCTCGGCGGCGGCGTGGCCGACGAGCACGAAGGCATCACGGTGATCGAGCTGCCGCTCGCAGACCTTGCGGCCATGGCGGACGCCGGCCAGATCAACGACATGAAGACGCTCGCCGTCGTGCAGACGTTGCGCCTGCGCAAGCCGGAGTTGTTTGGTTGATTCACTGATCGTCTCGCCCGGCTTGACCGGGCGATCCAGTAATCACCGACCTTTCAAATAGAACTGTGGCCGGTGTTTACTGGATGCCCGCTTTCGCGGGCATGACGAGTCAGGAGATGCCCACCGCCTTCCTGAACCGGCAGCTTCAGCGCCACCCCGTCGCGCGTCGGCAGCACCCGGGGCGGCTCGGTTGGAGTAATAGCCACGCGAGCAAACAATGTTTGCGTGAAGCTCGCGAGCAATTCGGCTAGATGCGCGAGCCCTACCTCGTCGCTCACCTCCATGGTGAAGGCGATGCCGCAGGCGGCAGCCGCCTTGGTGAGGTCCACGGTGCCGCGCGTGTGGCTCGCCTGGCTGCCGGTCTCGCCGTAAAGCCCGTTGTCAAACACCACGATGGCGAGGTTGGCGGGTTTCTGCACGGCGACGGTCGCCAGTGCGCCGAGCCCCATCAGTGTCTCGCCGTCGCCGGTGATCACGGCGACCCGCCGCTTCGGCTGGGCGAGCGCGACGCCGAGACCGACCATGGCGGCGCCTCCCATCGCGCCCCACAGATAAAAATTTCGGTCGTCGTCGCCGACCGAGGCCACGTCGTAAGTGGTCGAGCCCAGACCCGAAACGATGACGAGATCGTCGGGCCGCTTGGCGAGCAGGCTCGCGATGGCTTTGCGGCGATCGAGCATCACTTCACCCACACCTTGCGGCCGATCAACCGTTGCGAGAGCAGCAACGCAATCGCGAGGTCGCCATTGAAGGCGAGGTCGATCGCCGCCGCGGCGACGTCGGCGACGTCCTCCGCGTGCTCGAGGCGATAGCAATGCACGTCGGCAAGCCGCAGCGTCGGCTCGACCATCGAGCCCATCGTCACTTGCCACGGGTTGAACTCGGCCCACTCGCCCCGCATGGTGACGATCACCACCAGCGGAAACCGGCAGCTCTTGATCAGCGAGAGCATGTTGATGCAGTTCCCGACGCCGCTGCTCTGCATCAGCAGCGCCGCGCGCTGGCCGCCGAGCCAGGCGCCGGCCGCGAGCGCGATCCCCTCCTCCTCGGTCGTGAGCACCACGTCGCGGATCGCCGGATCGGCGGCGCATTGCTCGATCAGCCGCGCATGGCCGGCGTCCGGCACATAGCCGACCTGCCTGATGTCCGCGGCCTTGAGCACCGCGAACAGCTGGTCGGGCCAAGCGGGCTCGCTTGCGGTCAAGACAAAGCTCCCATGAAGATCAGTCCGCGAGGGGACCGCCATCGTAGCCCGCATGGAGCGCAGCGCAATGCGGGGCAGCCCGCCCGGATTTCGCTTCGCTCCATCCGGGCTACGGGCTACAAATCCCGCCCTTTGGCGGGGGGCAGCATGGACCATCGTCTCGGCGTCGACATTGGGGGCACCTTCACGGACGTGGCGCTCGACAGCGCAGGGCATCGCTACACCGCCAAGGTGCTGACCACGCCGGCGGCGCCCGAACGCGGCGTGATCGCGGCGATCAATGCGGTGCTCGGGGAGGCGCGCATCCCCGCCTCCGCGCTCTCCATCATCATCCACGGCACGACGCTCGCGACCAACGCGCTGATCGAGCGCAAGGGCGCCAGGACCGCGCTCATCACCACGCGCGGCTTCCGCGACACAATCGAAATCCGCCACGAGAACCGGTTCGAGCAGTACGACGTCGGCATCGATTTGCCGCCGCCGCTGGTGCCGCGCCGGCTGCGGCTCACCGTCAGCGAACGCATCGATGCGCGCGGCCGCGTGGTGACGCCGCTCGACGAAGAGGACGTGCTCCACGCGATCGAGGAGATCGAGCGCCAGAGCGTCGCGGCAGTGGCCGTGGGGCTGCTGCACAGCTTTACCGAGCCGCGCCATGAGCGGCGCATCGGCGCGATGCTTAAGGAACGCCTGCCGCGCGTCGCCGTCACGCTGTCGAGCGAAGTGTCGCCGGAGATGCGTGAGTACGAGCGCTTCTCGACCGCCTGCGCCAACGCCTACCTCCAGCCGCTGATTGCGACCTATCTCGCGAACCTCCGACGCGATCTCGATGCGGCCGCTGTCCGCTGTCCGCTGTTCCTGATGCTGTCGGGCGGCGGGCTGACCACGGTCGAGACCGCGATTCGCTTTCCCGTTCGCCTCGTCGAATCCGGTCCCGCCGGCGGCGCTATCTTCGCGAGCCACATCGCGCGACAGCGCGACCTTGATCAGGTGATCTCCTTCGACATGGGCGGCACCACCGCGAAGATTTGTCTGATCGACCATTTCAAGCCGCAAACCAACCGCGTGTTCGAAGTCGCACGCATCTACCGTTTCAAGAAAGGCAGCGGCCTGCCGCTACGCATCCCGGTGATCGAGATGGTGGAGATAGGCGCGGGCGGCGGTTCGATCGCGCGCGTCGATCGCATGAAGCGCATCGCGGTCGGGCCCGACAGCGCCGGCGCCGCGCCCGGACCGGCGTGCTACGGGCAAGGCGGCAGCGAACCCACCGTCACCGATGCCGACGTTGTTCTCGGCCGTATCGACCCGGCGGCTTTCTCGGGCGGGCGCATGCGGCTCGACACCGACGCCGCGCAGGCCGCGGTCGAGCGCGGGGTCGGGGAGCCGCTCGATCTTTCGCCGACGCTGGCGGCGCTGGGCTTGAGCGAGATGGTCGATGAGAACATGTCGAACGCCGCGCGCGTGCACGCCATCGAATGCGGCAAGGACGCGCGCGGGCGCGTGCTGATCGCGTTCGGCGGCGCGGCGCCGCTGCATGCCGCGCGCGTCGCCGAGAAGCTCGGCATGGACCGCATCCTCGTTCCGACCGGCGCCGGCGTCGGCTCGGCCATCGGATTTCTGCGCGCGCCGATCGCCTACGAAATCGTGCGCAGCCGATTGCAAACACTCTCGCGCTTCAACGCGGCGGACGCCAATGCGCTCTATGGCGAGATGCGCGCCGAGGCCGAAGCGATCGTGCGGCGCGGCGCGCCCGACGCGGCGCTCGAGGAAGAGCGCCACGCCTTCATGCGCTACCGCGGCCAGGGCCACGAGGTAATGGTGCCGCTGCCGGTTGGGCGCTACGGCGAGGAGGATGCCGCCCGTCTCACTGAGGCATTCGAAGCCGCGTATCGGACGCTCTACAGCCGCACCATTCCGGGCGTCGACATCGAGGTGGTGAGCTGGGCGCTCTCGCTGCGCGCGCCGATCGAGCTGCCAGTCGAAGCGCCGCAGCCGGCGCAGCCATACGTGCCGCAACCATCGGGCCGGCGGCCGCTGTTCGATCCTGGCCGCGGCGAGACAATCGACGTCCCGGTCTATCGCCGCGCAGACCTGCGCCCCGGCGCCCAGATCAAAGGGCCGGCGCTCATCATCGAGGACGAAACGTCGACCGTCGTGAGCCCCGCCTTCGACGCGAGCATCGACGGCTATGGATATATCGAGTTGCGAAGGCGGGAATAGCGTCCCCCGGACGCGGTGCAGCGCGCAGCGGTGCACCGCAGGTCCGGGGTCCAG
>Ga0207664_10002587_pt1 | contig 11978 bp, 9 predicted proteins | sample LARL83metaG_FD_184349 | JGI IMG/M metagenome (GOLD analysis project Ga0207664, IMG submission 184349) | Corn, switchgrass and miscanthus rhizosphere microbial communities from Kellogg Biological Station, Michigan, USA - LAR L8-3 metaG... | ecosystem: Host-associated > Plants > Roots >...
GGCTGACTCCAGGCGCCCGGCGAGCTGGTACGCAAAGCTCGAGTCGCTGGGCGAGGTGAGCGCGAGGTCATACCAGCCGCCGGAGCGGTGGGTGTCGACGGCCAGCTCCTCGCTGCGGCCGTTGATCCTGATGGTGCGGTCCGGGCCGTAGGCGTCGGCGATGTTCAGCACCACCGGAGCGGAGTGGCGGCCCAGGCCGGGATGATCATTGATGATCGTGACCCGCAGGCGGCCGGAGCCGTGGTCGCCGTGCACCTCGACGCGCAACGCGGTGGCCACCGAGCCCGCGAAATGGCGGAAGAACCCATTGGCTCCGTGCAGGCTGAGGTCATAGACGCCCGGGTTGGGCAGGGTCGCCGTGATCTCATCGCCCGCGCCGATCGTGTAGCTGAACGGCGCTCCGGGCACCGTGAGCGAGCGTGCCTGGAGATGCGCGCCGAGCTCGCCGTGGTTCTCCATCGCCAGGCTCAGCGTGCCGTTGCGGGCCGTAAAGCCGGCGCGGAGCTTGTAGCCGAGGCGGCGCGACGGGCGCACGCCGGCCTCTTGGGTCGGCACCGACCCGTGGGCCGGGGGCGTCGGGTGAAACGACAGCGGAGCCGGTTGGCTGGGCTTGTATCCGGCGACGCTGGGGAGCGGCGGGACGCGGTCGTCGGTGCTGGTGAAGTCAAACGCGGAGGTTAGGTCGCCGCAGATGGCACGGCGCCACGCGGTGATGTTCGGCTCGTGCACGCCGAAACGCTGCTCCAGCAACTGAATGAGCGACGTGTGATCGAAGATCTCCGAGCACACGTACCCGCCGCGGCTCCACGGGGAGACGATGAGCAGCGGCACGCGGATCCCGAGGCCGTAGGGACCCGGGACGCCGTTCGAGCCGCCGGGCGTCCCGGCGACGCCGGCGAAGAACTCATTGTCGAGTGGCACCGTCGACTGCCCGGGGAGCGCGCCGACGTTGGGATACGGGCACGGCACGTGATCGAAGAAGCCGTCGTTCTCGTCGAAGGTGATGATCAGCGCGGTCTTGGACCACACCTCGGGGTCGCTCGTCAGCGCGTTGAGGACACCGGCCGTGTACCAGGCGCCATAGCCGGCAGGCCACGCCGGATGCTCGGTGTAGGCCTCGGGCGCGACTACCCATGACACGCTCGGCAGGTTGCCGCTCTTGACGTCGGCCTCGAGCATGTCGAAGAAGACGGGCTTGGCGGGGAAGTCGGTGACCAGGCTCGCCGCGTCGGTCCCGATGCGCGCCGCCTGGTAGAGCGGGGTGCCGGGCGCCGCGTTCTGGTACTGGTGGAAGTACAGCAGCGAGTTGTCGCCGTAGTTGCCGATGTACGGATCCGATGTCCAGCCCCAGGCGCCGGCAGCATCGAGGCCCTTGCCCTGGTCCTGGTAGATCTTCCATGCGATTCCGGCCTGGGTGAGGCGCTCCGGGTAGGTCGTCCAGTCGTAGCCGATCTCATCGTTGGCGATGACCGGGCCGCCGCCCTTGCCGTCGTTGCCGTCCCAGCCCGTCCACATGTAGTAGCGGTTGGTGTCGGTCGGGCCGAGCATCGAGCAGTAGTTGCCGTCGCACACCGTGAAGGCGTCGGCCAGCGCGTAGTGGAAGGGCAGGTCCTCGCGCTCCATGTGCGCCATGCACGTCGTCGTCTTCGCCGGCAGCCACTGGTCCCAGTTGCCGTCGTTGAACATCGCATGTGACCCGTCCCAGCCGTGGTCGAGGTCCTCGATGAAGACCAGCGAGAGGTCCTTGCCGATGTCGGGCCGGAAGGGCGGGACGATGGTGGCGCCCTCGGACTGGAACCAGACCGGCTTGCCGCTGGGCAGGGTCACCGGGTGCGGGTCGCCAAAGCCGCGCACGCCTCGCATCACGCCGAAGTAGTGATCGAAGGAGCGGTTCTCCTGCATCAGGAAGACCACGTGCTCGACGTCCTTGATCGAGCGGGTGGCATGGTGTCCGGGGATCGCGACCGCGCGGGCGATGCTGTCGGAGAGCATCGTGGTCGCGATGCTTCCACCGGCCAGCTGGAGGAACCTGCGCCGACTGACGTTGGACATCCGCAGCCCCAGTCTCTATTCACGGGCGGCGCCCCTGCGCCGTCCTGCTCTGAGCAACCGCGGGCCAGGGCGACCCGGCGTCACACGCGGCGCCACTCTACGTCGGCGCCGAGGCGGTGTCCACCCGGCTACAACGCGCTCACACCAGACTCACAACAAAGTCACGCACCCGGCGGCATCGCCCCCACGAGGCCCACGCACCGCGCCGCGGCCTCCATCGCGCGCGCGGGCCCGCCCACCAGGTATCCGGCGGCCAGCGCGTCGCCGGCGCCGGTGGTGTCGATGACCTCGACGGCGGGGGCGGGGTACTCGCCCTCGGGAAACCGCGCCCCGCGCGCGCCCTGCTTGATCACCCAGGCGGTGTCAAAGCCGGGCACCGCGGCCCGCTCGGCCTCGGTGGCGAAGGCGAGATCGGGCCCCAGTGCGGCGAGACGGGCGGCAAATGCTCCGGCGCCGATCAGCGCGATGTCGTGGGCAGAGGCCAGGTCGACGGTCACCCGCGGCGCCCGGCGCGCGGCCGCGATGGCCGCCCGGGCCATCGCCTCGCGCAGCAGGCAGTAGCCCGAGACGTGGAGCACGTCGCAGGACTCGAGCCAGGCGGGATCGAGGTCGGACGGGTCGAGGGTCGAGGCGACGCCGCGATCGGAGGCCATCGTGCGTTCGCCGTGCGCGTTGCGCACCGACACGACCACCCCGCCGCGGCCTTGCACCACCGGCCCGCACACCTGTACGCCCAAGCGCCCCAGCTCTGCGGCGGCCAGCGCGCTCGCGCTGTCACTGCCGCGCTTGCAGATCAAACGGGCGTCCGCGCCCAGGACGCCGGCCCAGGCGGCGACGTTGGCGGCCTGACCGCCCGCGGTGAGACGGATCGTGGCCGGGGTGTCGCCGTCCGGGGCCAGGGCGCGCTCGGGGAGCACGACCACATCCAGGATGAGGTCTCCAATGGTGCAGATCCGCACGGGGACATCATCACTCAGCCGGGGTCGCGGACGCGTTCGCTACGGTGCGGCGGTGCCCGCGCCCCCCGGAGTGGTTCTCTCAGAGCCGGTCGCTCGCGCCCTGCGCGACGGTGAGCCGCTCGTCGCCCTTGAGTCGACGATCATCACCCACGGCCTGCCGCGCCCCGAGAACATCCGCGCCGCCCGCGAGTTCGAGGAGACGGTGGCGGGGCGCGGCGCCGTCCCGGCGACGATCGCGGTGCTCGACGGGGTGCCGCACGTCGGTCTGGAGCCCGAGGAGCTGGAGCGTCTCGCCGGCAGCGAGACGGCGGTCAAGCTCAGCGTCCGCGACCTGCCGGTGGCCATGGCCCAGGGCACCACCGGCGGCACCACCGTCGCCGCGACCGCGCTCCTGGCCTCGCGGGCGGGGATCCGGGTGTTCGCCACCGGCGGGATCGGTGGGGTGCACCGCGACGCCGGCACCACCTTTGACGAGTCGGCCGATCTCGGCATCCTCGGGCGCTGCCGGATCACGGTGGTCTCGGCCGGGGTCAAGTCGATCCTCGACATCGCGGCCACGCTGGAGCGGCTGGAGACGCTGAGCGTGCCGGTGCTCGTCTTCGGCACCGAACGCTTCCCCGCGTTCTGGCTGAGCGACAGCGGCTACACCGTCGACCATCCGGTCACCTCGGCCCGGGAGATCGCTGACGCGATGCGCGCCGCCGACGCGCTGGACCTGCCGGGCGGGATGCTGGTGGCCAACCCGCTGCCCGAGTCCGCGCAGCTGGACCCCGCGCTGCACGACCGTCTCCTCGCCGAGGCACTGGACGCCGCCGAGGCGGCATCCGTGCGCGGCAAGGACGTCACGCCGTTCCTGCTCGAGTACATCCACGAGCACACCGGCCGGGCCAGCGTGGCCGTGAACCTCGACATCGTCCGCGGCAACTGCCGGCTGGGCGCCGACATCGCGCGGGCCTGGGCGGCGCCGGAGCCCTAGGCCACCGCCGCGGTGTGCGCGGGGCGATCGGGCGGGACGCAGACCATGCCATCGGAGAACCCGGCGGAGCCGATCCCGAAGGCGGCGTTGAAGCGGTCGAGGTTGACCACGGTCAGCAGCGCCGTGATCTCCACCAGCTGCTCGTCGGTGAAATGCTCCTTCAGGCGGGCGAAGAGATCGTCGCTGACGTCCACCGGCGTGCGCATGACGCCGACCGCGAAGTCCAGGGCCAGCTTCTCGCGGTCGGTGAACAGGTCGCTCTGGCGATAGCGGGGGAGGGCGAGCAGCTCCGCGTCGGAGAAGCCGGAGTTCCGGCAGATCTGCGAGCCGAGGTCGACGCAGTACTCGCAGCCGATCATCTGCGCGCCCTTGAGCTCGACCAGGTTCTTGGTGCGCTCGTCGACGAGGCTCCCTTTGCGCACCGCGCCCTGGAACTTGCCCATGGCGGTCATCATCTTGGGCTGGTAGGCCCAGACCTCGAGCGGCTCGATCCCGCTGCCACGCGCCGCATCGCGCCCGGTCAGCTTCTTCGTCCCCCGCGTCATGAAGCGGTAGACCAGCTTGACCATCGGGCCGGCCTGGTCCTTGGATACGCCTTCGATCCGTGCCATCTGAGACACCCTCCTGTCACATCGGACGTTGGTTTCACCGAGGTGACCCGCGGGCGCCCGAGGATGTGACCGTGCGCCGTGTCTCAGCCCATGCTCATGCTCATGCCCATGCCGGCGGCGTGGCCGGCGGACGGGATCGCCAGCCCGGGCACGGACGCCGGCGCCACCATCACCCCGAGGCCCAGCACCACCAGGACCGCGGCCACGGCCGCGACGGCGAAGGACCGGCGCGCCACCAGTCGCTCCCCCGCGATGAGGACGGTGACCAGCACCATCCACGTGATGCTCATCCACCCCAGTGCGTAGAGGGCGACCATGAGCGTCCAGCAGCAGGCGACGCAGCAGACGCCATGGCCGGCGCCGGCTCGCAGGGCGCCGAGGACACCGGGGTGGGGGACACGGTGGCCGGGATCGGTGCACCGCGCGAGCCACCGCCGCTTGACCGGGGTGAGCTGGAAGAGCCCGGCCGCGAGGATCGCGCCGCCGGCCGCGTAGCGACCGGCCGACGTCCAGCCGAGCGCGCTCACGTCCAGGCCGCGCACCGCCTGCACGACCGCGTAGCCCGCCAGCCCGGCGAGCAGCCACACCGCGACGTAGGCGGCGGTGAACCCGACCGCGGTGGCGGTGGTGACGGCCGGCCGGCCGCGCCGGCCGTGGACCGCCCGCGCCACCGCGGGCGCCGAGCCGGGCAGCATCATGGCCGCCGTCATCACGACCCAGGTGACGGCGAACCAGCCCAGAGACCCGAACCCGCCTCCGGGGCTGGTGTCCATGCCGGCCATGCGCCCGGCCAGCGCGACCCAGCCCGCGGCGGCGGCGCACAGCACGCCCGCGGCCACCGCGGCGGGGGCCACGCGGGACTCCGCGGGTGGGCTGACGGCATGCGCGGTCATGGCGTCACCCCTCAGGCGGCGGCGAACTCGTCGTGGCGGCGCAGCCAGGTTGCGTAGGCGGGCTCGCCTTCGTTGCGGCCCAGCGGCGTGCGGTCCAGGATGCCGTAGTAGGTCATGACCACCTCCAGGCCCCGGGCGGTGCTGGCGTAGGTGAGATAGACCTCGCCGTCGTGGCGGGCGAACACGCTGAGGCCGGGACGCTGCGCCATGTAGCCCGCCGGGTCGGTCCCACAGTCGGCGGCGTTCTGCGCCACGATCGGCGGGGCGCCGGGCACCCACTCACTGGACTGCTCGCGGCTGAGCGAGTGCTCGAAATCGGTGTTGAACTCGCTCTCGTAGCTCGAGGCCCACGTGAAGTTCCAGCCCAGCCGCTCCTTCTCGGCCTCCAGCTTGTCCGACGGTGCCTGCGAGACGCAGATCATCGTGGTGTCGCGCGCCTTGAGCTGCTCCAGCACTCCGTTGAAGCTGTCGGCGATAGACGAGCACACCGGGCATCCGTGGTCGTAGTCCGGTCCGAACATGAAATGGTAGATGACCAACTGCGCGCGGCCATCGAACAGCTCGGCGAGCGTCTTGGGGCCGTCCGCGGTCTGCAGGGTGTAGTCCTTGTCCACCGGCAGCCAGGGCAGCTCGCGCCGCGCGCGGGCCAGCTCGTCGGCGAGGTGGGTGTGCTCCTTCTCACGCGCGAGGAGCTCGTTGCGGGCGGCGAGCCACTGCTCGCGGTTGACGATCTGCGGGGTGCTCATGGTGTGTCTCCTGACTCGTCGCTTTGAGATGTGTTGCTCAGCTGCCGATCCGGAAGGTCTCGCCGGTCTCCAACAGGGTCTTGAGCCGCGAGAGAACGCGCGGCCAGCCGTTGCTCACCAGCCCGGCGGCGGTGCTGTCGACGGGGAAGCCGTCGTGCACCACGGTCAGCTTCACCGCGCTGCCCGCCGGCTCCAGCTCGAAGGTGACCTTGGACCGCGGCTCGCCCGCCGCCGCCGCGAACGCGTCCTCGTCTGACTCCGTCGCCTGGGCCAGCTCCGGAGTGAAGGTGTGCCAGGTGTAGGACAGCCGCCGGGGCGGGTCGGCCTCGAGCACGACCTGCTCGGGGTGGGCGACGCGCACGCCGAACAGGTTCCAGACCATCTCTGAGCCGGGCGCCCAGTCGGTCTCGAACGCGGCATTCCAGTAGCGCTGGGTGAAGGCTGAGCTGGTCAGCGCCTGCCACAGACGCTCGGGGGTGGTGTGGATGTACGTCGTGTAGACGAACGAGGGTTTCTCCATCGCGGGGTTCTCCAGTGCGTGTTTGAGGTCCGTCAGGGCGTCGACGCGGGGCTGCTCGTAGCGGTTGATCCACCGCTCGGAGATCCCCGTGATGGGGGCGGCGTTGAGGTAGTGCAACTTCTCGCGGCCCCGCCACACGGTGGTGACGAGGTTGGCCTCCTCCAGGAGCGCCAGGTGCTTGCTCACCGACTGGCGGGCCATGTCCATGTCCGCGCACAGCTCGCGCAGGGTCTGCCCGTTGCGGGCGTTGAGGCTGTCCAGCAGCCGCCGGCGTCCCGGGTCGGCGAGCGCCCGGAACACGCCATCGATCTCATCCTGGGGGTGATAGGCAGCCATATGGCTGCATGAGTATAGGCAGCCATATGTCTGCATGTCAAGTGCCCCGGTCTGCGGTGCCGTCGCCCGGCCGGCGCTCTGGTAGCGTCGCCCGGCCGATGAGCCACGACGCCGGGGCGACGAGCCAGACCGCCGGGAGTGCGGCGACGCCGCTGCACTGGTGGACGGCCCGGGACCTGGCCGCGGCCATCCGCCGCCGGGAGCTGTCGGCGCGGGAGGTCGTCGCCTGGCACCTGGATCGGATCGCCGAGCTCAATCCGCGACTCAACGCCGTGGTGAGCCTGCGTCCCGAGGCGGCGCTTCAGGAGGCCGATGCGGCGGACCGGCGTGTCGCGGCGGGGGAGGCGCTGGGCCCGCTGCACGGGCTGCCGATCGCGATCAAGGATCTGGAGGACACCGCCGGGATCCGCACCACGTATGGGTCGCTGGCTTTCGCGGAGAACGTGCCTGAGGTCGACAGCCTGGTGGTGGCCCGACTGCGGGCGGCCGGCGCGATCATCGTCGGCAAGACCAACACGCCCGAGTTCGGGGTCGGTTCGCACACGTTCAACGAGGTGTTCGGCGCCACGCGCAACCCGTGGGCGCCCGACCGCTCGCCCGGTGGCAGCAGCGGCGGGGCGGGCGCGGCGCTGGCCGCCGGGCTGCTCCCCATCGCCGACGGGTCTGACCACGGCGGCAGCATCCGCAACCCCGCCTCGTTCAACAACGTGGTCGGCCTGCGGCCGACCCCCGGACTGGTGCCCGACTCCGGCGACGGCGACATCTGGGACACCGCCTCCGTGGTCGGGCCGATGGCGCGCACGGTCGGCGATCTGGCGCTGATGCTCACCGCGATCAGCGGCCCGGACCCGCACAGCCCGCTCAGCCACGGTGACCCCGCGGCCTTCGCGCCCGAGTTGAGCGGAGACCTGGCCGGACTGCGCGTCGCCTGGTGCCCTGACGTGGGCGGGCTGCCGATCGAGCCCGAGGTGCTGGCCGTACTGGCGCAGGCGCGCGACCGCCTTGCCGCGCTCGGGTGCGACGTGCAGGACGTCGAGCTGGACCTGAGCGGCGCCGACGAGGCCTTCGAGACGCTGCGGGCGCTGGCCTTCGCGCGCGGCTTTGGCCCGGGCCTGGCCGCCCTGCGCGGGATCGCCAAGGACACGCTGATCTGGAACGTCGAGCAGGGCCTTGCCCTGAAGGCCCCGGCGATCGCCCGGGCGATGATCGCCAAGTCGGAGGTCTTCACGCGCGTCGCCGACCTGCTGGAGCGTCACGATGTGCTCGCCGCGCCCGCGGCCCAGGTCGTCCCATTCGCAATCGAGCAGGAGTACCCGGCGGAAGTCGCCGGGGTGGCCATGCCGCACTACCTGGGATGGATGCGAGCCTGCTCGCGGATCACCGTGTGCTCGCACCCGGTGGCAGCGGTTCCCGCGGGCTTCACCGGCGATGGTCTGCCGGTCGGGCTGCAGCTGGTGGGCCGCTACCGCGGCGACCGGCGCCTGCTCGAGCACGCCGCCGCGTGGGAGGCTGCCAGCGGGCTCACGCAGCGCCATCCGCCGCTGGGCTGACCACCCGCGCGAATCCGCCGCTGGGCTGACCGCCCGCGCGAACACCGGTGTGGCTGATGTCCGCCAGCAGACATTTTTGCGCGGCCACCCGTTGAATTCCGGGCATTGGGGTCAAGCCGCGGGCCCGATCGACCGAGATGCGGAGGGTGAGCCAGATCCGCCCCCGACTACCCGTCGGCGTCGTCGTGCTGCTCGGCGCGCTGATCCCGACGGTGCTCATCGCCGCGACCGGCGCGCGGATGTTCATGGTCGCCCCATGGCTGCACATCGCCGTGGTCGGCGTGGCGGGCTCCCTTGCGGTGGCGGCGTCCGTGACGATGTCCGTCGTCGCCATGCGCCGCAGCGACGTGCAGGCGCTGTGGCTGGGCATGGGCTTCTCGACGATGGCGATGCTGCTCGTCATCCATGCGCTGGCCACGCCCGGGGTCATCCTGCCGATGAATGGGCTGGTCCAGATCGCCGGTGCGCTGAACCTCCCGGTCGGCGGGGTGCTCCTGGCCGCCTCCGGGGTATCGGCGCTGCGTCGGCCCCGCCGGATCAAGCTGCTGCTGGGACTCCAGCTGGCGGTCGTCGGCGAGCTGGCGCTGGTCGCGGGGCTGATCATCGTGACCGCGCCCACGATCCCCGTCGTGCCCAGTCCGTCGGGGCTGGCAGCCAACCTGATCTTCGCGCTCGGCGCCGCCCCGCTGGCGCTGCTCGCCTGGCGGGCGGCGCGGACCTACCTGCTCACGCGCCGCCGTGCGGATCTGATCGTGGCCAATGGCGTGGTCTGGCTGATCGGGGCACAGTTCGGCCTGTTGCACTTCAGCATGATGCAGGCGGGCTTCTGGGCGGCGCACATCCTGGAGGTCGGCGGCATCGGGATGGTCGCGGTTCCCGCCGCGCTGGACCTCCGCCACGCTGTCGGGTCGCGCCCGCTCGCCGGCGGCCTGCGCGCCAGTGACCTGGTCGAGCACGAGGAGGCGTTTCTGGGCGGCCGGGTCCGCGCCATCCTGGTGCGCCTGGGGGAGAAGGACCCGTCGACGGAGGGCCACACGCGTCGCGTCGCGCTGCTGGCGGTAACGATCGGCGAACGGCTCGGCCTCCCCGAGGGCCGTCTGCGGCAGCTCGCCCTCGGCGGGCTGCTCCACGACGTGGGCAAGCTGTCGGTCCCCAACGCGATCCTCAACAAGCCCGGCCGGCTCACCGACGAGGAGTTCGCGGAGATCCGCCGCCACCCCGGTGCCGGTCGCCAGCTGCTGAGCGAGCTCGGCGGGTACACGAGTCTGGTGCTGGACCTGGTCGAGTCACACCACGAGCGGCTGGACGGCGGCGGCTACCCCAACCACGTCGCCGCCGGCGACCTCGACCTCGCCGTGCGCATCCTCACCGTCGCCGACGTGTTCGACGCGCTCACGGCAGATCGCGTCTATCGCGAGGCGTGGCCGGCCGAGCGCGCCCTCGCCCTGCTCGACGACGAAACCGGGCTCGCCTTTGACCCCGAGTGCGTCGCGGCGCTGCGCGAGATCGTGACGGTCGAGCAGCCGGCCCTGGCCCGCACGGTGGCACGCGCCGCGGCCGGTCACGTCGTCGCCGTGTGAGGCACGGGAACACCCGTCTCCCAGGGCAGGACCTTGCCGAACTGGACCAGCTCGCCGTAGAAGGCGGGATCGAAATCGGCTGACAGCGCCAGCTGGACGGGCCAGGACGCGGCCTGGGCCGGGGTCTGGGCGGCGCTCATGTCGTCAAACCACGGCCGCGACGCGTCGGTGTCGATGAGGCCCGGGCAGAGCGCCATCAGCAGCCTGCCCTCGGCGAGGTCGGCCTCGCGGCGCTCGCGGGCCAGCGCTCGCACCGCCGCGACCTGCGCCACCTTGGACGGGATGTTCAGCCAGCGGCCGTAGCCCTCCTGCTCCTCGCGGCCGTCGTGGACGGCCTGGCGCCAGTCGGCGACAAGGGCGTCGATGGCATCGAGGTCCGCGGTGGCGGCGTCGGCGAAGCGCCCGGCCACCCGCTCGTCGAGCTTGTCGAGCGTCCCGAGGGCGCTGGCAACGATGATCAGCCGCCCGCCGGGGCGCAGCCGCCGGGCAAAGGCCCGCAGGATTCGGGTCGCGGCCAGATTGTTGGTCTCGGCGACGGCGTCGACCTCATCGGCCGGGTCGGCGGCGGGGCTCATGCGTGAGGTCGCGTTGGAGAACACGATGTCGACCTCGCCGAGCTCCTCGGCAAGCGCCGCGATGGCGTCGCCGTCGCGGACATCGAGGACGCGCCCCTCGACCTGGGCGACAGCCGGGCCGGCGGCGACTGCGGCGGCTGCCGCGCGCACGCGCTCGGGGTCGCGGCCGGTGAGCAGGACGCGGTCCTGCGGCCGCATGCGGGCGGCCAGACCCTCGACGAGGGCGCGGCCGAGCCCCTGGTTGGCACCTGTGATGAGAGCGATTCGAGAATTGGTCATGGGGTCGACTGTAGGCCCGAACAGCCATGCTGTAAACGAAATGACGGAACAGTTACGATGCGTCAACAGCATGGCTGAGATCTCGCCCACCGGGCTGCGGGTTCTGCGCGAGGTGGCCCAGGCGGGCTCCTTCTCGGCCGCCGCCGATGCGCTCGGCTACACCCAATCGGCGGTGTCGCGCCAGGTGGCGGGGCTCGAGGCCGCTGCCGGGCGCCGGCTGTTCGAGCGCAGCCGTCACGGCGTCAGCCTCACCACGGCCGGGGCTCGGCTGCTGACCAGCGCGATCCGCGTCCTGGACGAGCTGGACACCGCGCGACGCGAGCTCAGCGGCGAGGAGGCAGCCGTGGGGCCGGTGCGTATGGGCGCGTTCGCTACGGCCGCCGCCTCGTTCGTGCCCCGGGCCGTCGCGTCGCTGCCAAGGGAGCTGCGGGTGACGGTGCGGGAGGGCACCACGCCGGTGCTCACCCGCGCCCTGCGCGCCGGGACGCTCGATGTGGCCGTGCTCGCCCAGTCACCGCCGTTTCGTCCCGCGGACGCCGAGTCGCCGCCCCTGGAGCTCACCACGCTCTCCGAGCGCGAACTCGTCCTCGGGGTGCCCATCCATCACCCGTTCGCGAGCACCGGCGTGGTGGACGTCGGGCAGCTCGAGGGCCAGGTGTGGGTGGCCAGCCGGTCCGATGCCGGGGAGTCCCTGCTCGGGGTGTGGCCCGGCTTGGCCGAGCGCCCCGACGTCCGCTACGTCGTGCGCGACTGGCTGGCCAAGCTCCAGATCGTGAGGGCCGGTCTGGCCATCACCACGCTGGCTCCGATCACACGCGACGTGGTGGGAGAGGGGGTGGCGACCGTCGCCGTCCGCGGTGAGCCCCGGGAGACGCGGCGGGTGGTCCTGGCGCGCCGCCGC
>Ga0207664_10002589_pt1 | contig 11975 bp, 9 predicted proteins | sample LARL83metaG_FD_184349 | JGI IMG/M metagenome (GOLD analysis project Ga0207664, IMG submission 184349) | Corn, switchgrass and miscanthus rhizosphere microbial communities from Kellogg Biological Station, Michigan, USA - LAR L8-3 metaG... | ecosystem: Host-associated > Plants > Roots >...
CAGCTCGCGCAGCTGCTCAACCAGGTGCTTGAACTGGTCGAACGGCTGCCCTTCCGGCGTCGGGAAGGAGTGGAAGGCGCCGCCGTAGGACCCCGGCCCCAGGCCGCCGGGCTCGATGCCCTTCTTCAGCGTCTTCTCCGGGGTCGCCCACGGTCCCCACCAGTCCACGCCGAAACGCTCGAACTCCGCGAGCGTGGTGGCACCGTTGATGAACGCGCACAGCTCGCCGATGGGCTTGCGCCAGAACGACCTGACGCTGCGCTCGGTGATGACCGGGAAGCCCTCGGCGAGCGGGAACCGCATGGTCTCCTGCATCACCGTCAGCGCGTTGACGCCCTGCCTGGTCTGCGCCTCGACCCCGGCGCCGAGGATGTGCCCGAGGACCCGCCGGTACTCCGTAGAGGCGGGGCGCTGGTCATACGGCAGGTAGTCCATGGCCTGAAAGCTTAAGCCGTGTTTCCCCCGGCCGCCGGTGACCGGGAAGTCAGGACACGCCGGAGCCGGGTTGCTGCCAGGCGAGCACCCAGCGCTCGGCCGCGGCCAGCAGCAGGTTCAAGATGACGCCGAGCAGGCCGAGGATGACGATGACCGCCCACATCACCGAGATGCGCCCCGAACCCTGGGCGGCGACCAGTTCACCGCCGACGCCGTTGATGCTGCCGACGAACTCGGAGACGATCATCATGACCAGCGCGAGCGCGACCCCAAGGCGCAGGCCGGCGAAGATCTTCGGCGCCGCGCCTGGCAGGATGATCATGGCCAGCCGCTGCGCCGCCGGGACCTTGAATGCCCGCGCGGTCTCCAGGTGGCCGGGGTGCACGTCTCTGGCACCGTCGATCGCGTTGACGAGCACCGGCCAGAGCACGCCGAAGACGATCGCCCAGATCTCCATCGGCGTGCCGATCCCGAGCACGAACAGGAAGACGGGGACCAGTATCGGCGGCGGGACAGCCCGGGCGAAGTGCACGACCGGCTCGACAAGGTCCGACACTAGGGCCGACCGGCCGATCGCGACGCCCAAGACGATGGCGACGACGCTGGCGATGGCCAGGCCGGCCAGCATCCGGCCGAGGCTGGGCAGGAGGTTGGCGGTCGCATCCGCGGTCAGCCACAGGTGACCGGCCGGGCCGTCGAACCACTGCCGGTACATTGCGGGGAACACGGCCGATGGCGGGAGGAAGTAAGGGTTGCCGCCCCCGTCCGCGGCGAGCTGCCAGCCTCCGAGGGCGACCGCGATCACCGCGAGCCGGGCGACGGCGAGAACCAGCGGCCGGCCCGGTGACCTGATAAGTCGGGTCCTGTTCACGGGCGCATCCCTGTTCACTGGCCCTTCCCTTGGGCGATCAGGGCGTGGTGCCAGCGGAACGCCCGGCGGTCCGCCGCGGCGAAGACGCCGTTGATGACGAGGCCGAAGATGCCGGACCACACAGCCAGGGCGAGCAGCGGGGTGAGGTCGGTCGTGCCGCTCTCGGTGACCGTCGCGTAGCTGCCGAGGCCGGTCACTCCGGTGCTGACCAGCTCGACGGCGACCGCGACGACGAACGCGACCGACGCGGCGATCCTGATTCCGGTCGCGACGAACGGCGCCGCGCTCGGCAGTGCCACCCGGCCCGCGACCGACAGCGGGCCGAAGCCGAAGCTGCGCAGGGTGGCGACGGCCACCGGATCGACGTTGCGCACGCCGTAGATCGTGTTGATCAGCACTGGCCAGATGGCGGCGAAGACGATCGCCACGACCTGCGTGCGCATGGGGTCCTGCACGATGAGCAGGATCGCCGGAACCAGTACGACGGACGGAACCGGCCGGAGGAACTCGATCACCGGCGTGACGGCGGCCTGGGCCGCGGGAAACGAGCCGAGCAGCAACCCCGCGGGCACGCCGATGACGATCGTGATCGCCATCGCCTCGGCCCACGCGGTGATCGTGCCGCCGAAGCTTGACCAGAACGCGCTGGTCCTGGCGAGGCTGGCGACGCCGCCGAGCACCGTCGACGGAAGCGGGAACGTGAGCCGGTTCGCCCCGCCGAGCCAGACGGCGAACTGGGCAACGCCGAACAGCACGGCGAGGCCCGCCGCGCCGAGCGCGGCCCGGCGGAAGACGGCCGGCCGCGCGGCGGCCGCCCCGTGCCGGGGCGGCCGCCGCGCGGCCCGCGACGTGCGCGTCGCTGTCATCGCCGCGATCAGGTCTGCGGGTCGTACATCAGCGGAACCTGAGTCTTGACGAAACTGGCCGAAAGCTGGCCTTGCGACTCCATCGCGTTGGCCACCCGCTGCATCCGCGCCAGGCTGAGCGAGGTGTTGAAGGTGGGCAGGACGATGACGCCAGCGAGCGACGGCTTCAGGGTCGGAATGAATTCGGGCAGCGCCTTGCGAACCGCCTGCGGGTTGGACGCGGCCACGCGCAGCGCCTCGTCCATTCCGCGGGCGAACGCGGCCACGGTCTTCGGATCGTGCTGCGTGTAGTACTCGGTGGTCCCCCAGACGGACACCGGGAAGCCGGTCAGCGGCCCGCTCAGCATGTCCACCAGCACCTTCGCCCCGATCGACTGCTCCATGATCGTGATGAACGGCTCGGTGGTGAACGCGACGTCCACCTTCCCGCTCGCGAGCGCCGCTGGCGCGCTGGAGAAGGGAAGCGCCACTTCGTTGACGGAGTCGGCGTTGATGCCGTACGGCTTGCCGAGGATGTTGAGGGACAGCTGCGGGAAGCTGAAGACGCCCTTCGACGGAACCGAGAGCGTCTTGCCCTTCAGGTCGGCAAGCGAGGTGATCTTCGAGTTCTTCGACACCATGAAGTCGAACAGGCCGGGCGAGGTCTGGTCGTTGTCGGCGACGATCCGCAGGTTCAGATTGGGGAACGCGTTCTCCTGCTGGAACATGCCGACGTAGTTCATGATCCCGAACTGGATCGTGTGCGACTGGAGCAGGGCCGTCGCGGAGTTCGTCGACGGCATGATCGTGTAGCTGACATTCAGCCCCTGCTGCTTAAAGAAGCCGTCCTTGATCGCCATGATCAGGGGCGCGTCATCCGCAGCGGCCAGAATCCCGACCTTGATGTTGGTCATCTCCGGCGCGCCTGAAGCCGAGGTCGACGTGGAGGCGCCACTGGTGCTCGGGCTTGAGCTGCACGCGGCGACGCCGGCCGCAAGCGCGATGGCCAAAAGCCCGGCTCCCAGACGGCGAATATGAGGGACGCGCATCGTCCTCCTTAGATATACGCAACTTATTGTTGACATTGCCAGAAACCGCTGCGGCATGGTTCCTAGGCGGTGAAACCGGATTATCGTCACCGGTAATGGACGCTGCCGTGAAAATCGTACGGATACGCCACTCATGGCCGCTCCGGTCGACTACAACATTACAGTACCTTAGTGGGCATCTTCTCGAATTATGTTGATAAATTTACGCAAACGCAAACTGAATGCCAGGTCAGTGGAATTATGACGATAGGTAGCCCTAAGAAGGCAGACCACCTTCATTGTCTGCTCTGCCGTTTAAGCGTTCAGTGATTTGGTATTAACCCGCGGCCTACCCCCAGACCCGCTGCGCGGTGCTCACCACAAGGTCGAGCTTGCGGCGCTGGTCATCGAGGCTGATCAGGTTGCCGAGGGATCCTGAGGCGAAGCCGCACTGCGGACTGATCGCCAGGTTGCCCAGCGGCACGTACGCGGCCGCCTCGTCGACGCGGCGCACCAGCGCGTCCGGGTCCTCAAGGTCGGGAACCTTGGTGGTCACCAGGCCGAGCACGACCACGGGACCGTCCGGGCCGGAAGGGACGAAGCGGAGCGGCTCGAAACCGCCGGCCCGCTCGGTGTCGTACTCAAGCAAGAACCGGTCGACGGGAACCTCGCCGAACAGCCGCTCGGCCACCGCCTCGTAGCTGCCGCTCGCCGCCCACGAACTGCGGTAGTTACCGCGGCAGATGTGCATGGCGACGGTGATGTCCGGATGCTCGCGCTTGATGGCGCGGACCACCCGCGAGTCGACGTCAATCGTCGCCTCCAGCAGTTCCTCCGGGCTCCGCACGCCGCGGATCCGGTCGTCGCGACGGGTGTCGATCACCCGGTTGTAGGCGAGGGAATCGAGCTGGATCCAGCGGACGCCGTGCGTGGCCACCAGGTCGTCGATCTCCGCCAGCTGCAGCGGGATCAGGTCCTCGATGAGGTCGGCCGCGGTGGGGTACGCCGGCGCGCTGATCTCCGGGTGCCAGATCATCCCGCCCATCGACACGCTGATCATGGTGACCTTGAACAGGCCCGGCGCGCGGGTGGCCATGAACGCGGCCTCGGTGCCGGTGAGGTTGCCCTTCCGCGAGACCTTCGCGGCGACCGCTACCCCGTCGCTCAGTGTCTCCTCGGGCGGGAGCTCCTTGCCGTCCCGGTACCAGGTCATCAGGCGCGGAGCCGGTACCACGCCGTCGACGGACTCGAACAGGCCGGCCCGCCAGGACTCGCGGCGCGCCTCGCCGTCGGTGAAGACCTCGATGCCGGCGTCGGCCTGGATGCGGAGGTTTTCCTCGATGGCCTGGTCCTCGGCGGCGCGCAGCTCCGCGGCGGCCAGCTCGCCTTTCTCGAACGCCTCGCGCGCCTCGAGCAGGTAAGGCGGGCGGAGCAGGCTGCCGACGTGCTCGGCGTGGTACGTGCGGCTGGAGGTCATGGCGCTCTCTTTCGACAATGTGGGCAACTGCCGGGACCTGACGACTGCGACCGCCTCAGTGCGGCTCGGGCGCCCGCACCCCGCGGACGAGCCGGCTCACTTCGCCGCGCAGGTGCGCGAACTCCGGCCGTTCCCTCGTGGTGATCTGATCCCTGGGCTGCGGCAGGTCCACCGGCACGTCGGCGCGCACCCGGCCGGGGCCCGCGGTCAGCACGATGACCCGGTCACCGGTATAGACGCTCTCGTCGATGTCGTGCGTGACGAGCAGGATCATCATGTTCCTGTCCGCCCGGACCCGCAGCACGAGATCCTCCAGATCCTCCCTGATCTGGGCGTCCACCGAGCCGAACGGCTCATCCATCAGCAGCAGCACCGGGTCGAACGCGAGCGCGCGGGCGATCGCGACGCGCTGCTGCATGCCGCCGGACAACTGCCACGGGTACCGGTCAGCGAAACCGCCGAGCCCGACGGCCTTGAGCGCGGCGAGCGCGGCCTCGCGGCGCTCGCCGCGGCGTCGCATGGTGCGGCGCAGCGGCAGGGCCACGTTGGCGGCGACGCTCAGCCAGGGATAGAGCGAGCGACTGTAATCCTGAAAGACGACGCCGAGCCGGTCGGGCACCCCGAGCACCGGCATGCCGTTCAGCACGACCTGCCCAGCGGTAGGCCGCTGCAGGCCGGCCACGCACCGCAGCAGCGTCGACTTACCACAGCCGGACGGCCCCACGACCGTCACCAGCTCTCTGTCCGCGACGCGGAAGCTGATGTCTTCGATCGCGAGGTGCGATCCGTAGGTCCTGGTCAGACCGCTTACCTCAAGCACCGCGCTCCTGTTCGCTTGCTGGCCGCACACGGCCGGCCGCCAGCGGCCGCCACCAGTGGTCAAGGATGGTGCATCGGCACCGGAAGCGCGGTTGGTATAAGCCAGCCCGAACCATCGGATATTCGTATACCCCAGCATAACGAAACAGAATTGTTGGCATCCTTCGATTCAGGCCAGCCCCCTGGACCCGTTTAGCTACGTTTTTTAGGTGTTTTCCTGAAATGCGGCATCAGGTCATACCCGGGCTATGCGTGGCTGGGAGAGCGGGCATATCGCCCGGCAGGGACTCCCGGCCTCCTCGGCATGGTCGGTTATTCGTACCCCGCCTTTGTAGCTCCCGCCGTTCTCCCGTGTGAGTCCTGCGGGTTCCGTGACTGAAGCAGAGGGGTCAGATGGTTGATCAAGACAGTGGCCGAATCGCGGTGGCGGCCCTGGAGACCGGCGACGCAGGCCAGGCGCCGCCCGAAGTGCGCCCGTCGCAGGACAGACGGCAGGCGTTGCGACCCTGGCATCTGCGCAACTGGCGGGTGCGCTGGCGGGTCCTCGCCCTGGTGCTCATTCCGACCGTGGCGTCGGTCGCGCTCGGCGGGGCTCGCATCCAGGCCGCGCGCGATACCTCGGCCGCGGCCGGGCGCACCGGGCAGTTGGCCACGCTCGGTACGAACCTCACCGCGCTCGTGGAGTCGCTCGAAGACGAGCGCGACCTCACGGCCGGCTACGTGACCGCGAAGCTGAGCGGCAATACGGGGCAGGCGGGGCCCTTGCTTGCCGAGGTACAGGCCCAAGAGGGAGTCACCGACCGCCGTACCTCGGTGGTCCAGGCGGGCATCGGACAGATCGGCGGCGCCTTTCCCGCCGTCGCCACGAAAGACCTGGTAACCGTCCAGGGCGGTCTGGGCGCGACCAGGGAACTGCGGGCGCTCGCGGGAACCCTGCCAGGGACGACGGTGCCGAGCCAGATGTCTGCGTTGCCGCTGATTACCCGCTACTCGAACCTGATCGCGACGCTGCTCGAATTCGATAACGATATCGCCGCAGGCAGCCCGAACGCGCAGCTGGCACAGACCGTGACCTCGCTCACGGCGCTCGCTCAGGCCCAGGAGGACGCGTCACAGCAGCGTGCCCTGGTTTTCTCGGCGCTGCAGGCGGGTGCCTTCGAGACCGGCGCGCTGAGCGCGACCACCGCGGCGCAGTCAAGCCAGCAAAGCGTCACCGCCACCTATCAGAAGGTGTCCGCCAACCTGCCCTCTTACATGCCGGGCACCGGCCTCACCGAGAACCTCACCCAGGCCCAGCAATTCAGCAACATTGTCACCGGCCCGCAGATCGACCTGGCGTCCCAGGCCGAGAATGACGCCATCCAGGCCAGCGCCCTCGGTAAGCCGCTCGGCAAGGTTGTCAACGGCTCCGCGAGTCAGTTGTTCGCCAACATGACCTTCACGCTTAACCAGATGCGGCAGGTGCAGCAGGACGAACTGGCCTCCATCGCGGTGCAGGCCTCCGCGACGCAGGCCGGCGCCCGGAACTCCGCCGAGCTGACCTCGATCATTGTCGCCGTGGTGATCCTGCTCGTGCTGATCGCCACGATCGTCATGGCCAGGTCCATGATCATTCCGTTGCGCAGGCTGCGCGCCGATGCCCTCGACGTGGCAGGCCACCGCCTGCCCACGATGGTGCAGCGGCTGAGCCAGGAGGTGGGCGAGAGCATCGAGATCGAGCCGATCGGCATCGACTCCACCGACGAGATCGGCGAGGTGGCCCGCGCATTCGACCAGGTGCACAGCGAGGCCGTGCGGCTGGCCGCCGTCGAGGCGATGCTGCGAGCCAACCTGAACGCAATGTTCGTGAACCTTTCCCGCCGCAGCCAGACGCTCATCGAGCGGCAGCTCGGCATCATCGAGTCACTGGAGCAGACCGAGCAGGACTCCAGCCGGCTGAGCAGCCTGTTCCGGCTCGACCACCTGGCGACCCGGATGCGCCGCAACTCGGAGAACCTGCTGGTGCTCGCCGGGCACGAGGCCCCGCGAAAGTGGACGCAGCCCGTCGCTCTCGTTGACGTGCTCCGCGCCGCCATCTCCGAGATCGAGCAGTACGACCGGATCACCCTCAACGTCCAGCCAGGGCTCGTCATCGCGGGTAAGGCCGCGAGCGACGTCGTGCACCTGGTGGCCGAGCTGGTGGAAAACGCCACCACGTTCTCTCGCAAGGACACCCAGGTGCACGTCACCGGCCAGCTCCTGGCCAGCGGCGGGGTGCTGGTCGACATCACCGACGAGGGCCTGGGCATCCCCGAGCAGGAGCTGGCCCACGCGAACTGGCGCCTGGACAACCCGCCGGTGATCGACGTCGCGGTGTCGCGGCGGATGGGCCTGTTCGTGGTGGGCCGCCTCGCGGCCAGGCACGGGATCAAGGTCCGGCTACGGCGCGCGCAGAGCGGGGGCCTGTCCGCGCTGATCTGGGTGCCGGAGACGGTGGCGGAGGCCGAGGCGGCGGCGGCCGCGGGCGTCCGCCGCCGCTTCAGCACCGGTGGCCAGCCCGTGGTCTCCAGCCCCGGGCAGGCGGAAAGCGGGGCCAGGATGGCCGTGATGGGGCTGAGCGCAGCGGGCCGCCCGAAGTCCATCTGGTTCGACACCGGGGAAGAGGGCCCGGTGCCGAGCCAGGAACCGGCCCTGTCGGCCCCTGTCGTGACCGTGGCTCCGCCCATCGCTGAGCCGGAGACGGCCATGCCCGCGGCCGCCGAGGCGAGCGACGTGCCTGGCGTGCGGCTGCCGATCTACGACTCGATCGAGTCGGAGTGGTTCCGGCGCGGCAGCACAGCCTTCGGCAGGGGTGGATCGGCGGGCAACGCCGTCTGGACCTCCCCCGCTGACGAGGGCTTCCGGCGCGCCGCGGAGACGGTCACCTCCCCGGTCGCTGCACAGGTCACGAGCGCCGGACTGCCACAGCGGGTGCCGAGCGCGAACCTCGTACCCGGCTCGGTCGGCGCCCGGCCTGCGCCCCAGCGAGCCGGGCAGGCCCCGCCGCCGTCCGACGGGCCCAGCCGGTCGCCGGAGGCGGTTCGGACCCGGCTGTCGGGCTTTCAGTCCCGCGGCCGGGAAGGGCGCGCCGACGCGCCCCCGCTGCCGGGGACGTAGTGGCGGGGTATCGATGAGAAATAGGCAAAGCTTCAATGGCCGGCGTGAACCCGTGCCTGCGGCAGCGATCGATAAGGAGCGCGGGTGAGCGCGAAAGAGCATACCGTGCAAGGTCTTGACTGGCTGGTTACTGACTTCGTGGAGCGGGTCCGGGACGTGGCGCACGCGGTAGTGGTGTCCGCCGACGGGCTCGCGCTGGCGTTCAACACCAGGTTCCCCCGCGATCACGCGGACCAGCTGGCCGCGGTCACCGCCGGGCTGGCGAGCCTCACCATGGGCGCGGCGCGCGTGTTCCAAGGGGGCCGGGTGATCCAGACGGCCGTGGAGATGGAGGCCGGGCTGTTCGTGGTCATGACGATCAGCAACGGCTCGAGCCTGGCCGTGCTCGCCACGGCCGAGTGCGACCTAGGCCTCGTCGCATACGAGATGGGCCTCCTCGTCGAGCGGGTCGGACGCGAGCTGACCCCGGCCAAGCGCCAGTGACCCGAGTGAGCCGAGGATGATGGCGCGGAGCCAGGACAGGGCGGGGTCGGTGGCATGCATGGGATGCCACCAGGCGACCTCGACGAGCTCGACGGTTCCGAACGGAGGCTCGGTGACCGTGACTCCGGCCGCGGCTGCCGTCAGGCGGGCGAGGCGCTCGGGGACGGCGGCCACCAGGTCAGTCCCGGCGATCAGGAACGGCAGTGCCAGCCAGCTGCCCGCGGTGAGGACCACGTTCGCGGTGACGCCGATCCGGTCAAGCGCCGCGGTGAGCAGCGCCGCCTGCCGCAGCCGGGTTGCCGCGTGCGGCAGCTCGGCCAGGTCTCCGGCGGTGAGGCGCCACGTACCGTCAGCACTGGAGCGCAGCCGGGGGTTGGCCCGGTCGGCCACGTACACGAGCCTGTCCCGCACCAGTTCCTCCGGGTCTCCGTCGGGGCAGAACCCTTCCGGTCCGATGACAACGTCGTACGCCAGCATGTTCTGTCCGGTCTCCAGGAGCGTGGTGGTGATCGGCCACGTTTCGAGTTGCACCCACGGGGCCAGCTCATGCACGCGGCGGAACCCTCCGCTCAGCGCGAGGATGGACTGCGCCGAGATCGCGATGGAGAACCGGCGCCGGCTGGTGGTCGGATCGAACTCGGCGGCCGGGCTGAGCGTCCGCTCGACCTGCCGGAGAGCCTCCTGTGCAGCGGGCAGCAGGCCGCAGGCCATCGGGGTGAGCCGGTACTCGCGTCCGGACCTGACCAGCAGCTCATCCCCGAAGTGCTGGCGGAGCCGGGCGAGGGCGCCGCTCATCGTCGGCTGGCTGAGCCGCAGGCACTCCCCCGCCCTCGTCACGTTGCGGTGTTCGAGCAGCGCCTGCAGCACGGCCAGGAGGTTGACGTCGATGCCAGCCGCGCTCGCCACGAGAAAAATCCTTTCACCCGTAAATCACGACAAATAGTCACTTATTTCTTCCAAAACATATCATTTGAACAGCGGATTACGATTCGATATCGACAGGGGTCACTAGATGGCGCTCGGTGGCATCGACCTGAACCTGCTTGTCGTCTTGCAGGCACTCCTTGAGGAGGGCAACGTCACGCGCGCGGGCGTGCGCCTGGGCATGCCGCAGCCCGCGGTCAGCAACGCCCTCGCCCGCCTGCGCAGGCACTACCGGGACGAGTTGCTGCTCCGGGTGGGCAACGGCTACGACCTCACCCCGCTGGCCCGCTCGCTGCTGCCCGCGGTACAGGACTCGACGCGGCTCATCGGGCGCACGTTCGCCCCCGGGCAGCCCGGGCAGCCCGGGCAGCCGCCGGTCGGCGACCGGGTGTTTACCATCTGCCTTTCCGACTACTCCATGACCGTGCTCGGCGAGCCGCTGCTGCGCCGGGTACACGGCCTCGCGCCCGGCGCGCGAATTGCGCTGCGCCTGGCCACCAGGGAGCTGGTGGACGCCGACCGCGGCCTGCTTGGTCACGACCTGCTGATCGGGCCGCCGCGGCTGCAGCAGGGGGGCCAGCCCGAGGTGATCGTGCGGGACCGCCTCGTGTACGTGGCCGACCCGGGCAACCCCCGGCTGCGCGCCAGTGCTGACGGGGCGTGGCGCCTGACCGCCGGGGACCTGGCCGCGCTGCCGCACGCCGCCGCCCGGTTTCCCGACCCGGGGTCTGATCCCGCCCTGATGGCGCTGCTGCGCCGGGGCATCACTCCGAACGTGGTCCTCACCACCGGCGGCTGGCTGCCGCTGCCGTTCCTGGTTGCCGGGACCGACCTGGTCGCCGCCATCCCTGAGCGCCTCGCCCGCCGGATGGTACCCGCGGCCGGGGTGACGCTTATCGAGCCGCCGTTCGGCATGATCGAGCTGGTCGAGGTCGCCTGGTGGCATCCGCTGCACGCCACCGACCCGGCCCTCACCTGGCTGCGCGGGATCGTGACGGAGGTCGCGGCGGGACTGCCGCCCGTCCTCAGCCTTCCCGGCCAGCGTCACTCGCAGGACGCCACCTGACCGGCCGTCCTCATCCGCCGGGCTGGCCGGGCGGGCGGCCTAACGGCGGTGGGCTTCGGCGTCGGAGGCGCGGGCGATCGTGGCCCGGGCCCGGCGGACCGAGATGCGGCCGGTCGCGGGCAGCACGTCAGAGACGAAGCCGTATGCCGCGGCGAGCTCGGCGGCGTGGGCCGAGCCGTCGCCCGCCTTGGCCTGGGTGCGGGCCAGCCAGTCGATGATGTCGCCCCAGCCGGGCGCGGCCAGGGAGCCGCCGACGTACTGCACCGACAGCGCCGCGCACAGGTTGGCGAACGCGAGCCGCTGGCGCAGCGGCCAGCCGCGCAGCGTGCCGAGCACGAAACCGGCGCCGAACACGTCGCCCGCGCCGGTCGGGTCGTGCGCGTTGACCGGCAGCGACGGCACCCATTCCTGCTCGCCCGTGACGGAGTCGATGGCGAGGGCGCCCTGCCCGCCGCAGGTGACCACCGCGACCGGGACCCGGTCGGCGAGGGCGTGCAGCGCGTCGTTCGGGTCGTCGGTGCGGGTGTACGCCATCGCCTCGTCGCTGTTCGGCAGGAAGCAGTAGAAGTCGGTCAGCTGCTCGAGCAGCGCCGGCGACCACGTCTCCTCCTCGTCCCAGCCGGTGTCGGCGAATAGCAGCATCCCCGCCTCGCGGGCCTTGGCGTACCACTCGCGCGGCTCGGTATCCAGGTGCGCGAAGCCGATCGCCGCGTCCGGCACCGTGGGGGGCAGCTCGCTGCCCGGCACCGGCGCGGGGTGCATGTGGGTCAGCATGGCGCGGTCCCGCTCGACGACCATGGAGACGGTGACCGGCGAGTGCCAGTCAGCGAACCGCTGCGCGTAGGTGAGGTCCACCCCCTCCTGCTCCGTCAGGGTCGACCAGCAGAAGTCG
>Ga0207664_10002591_pt1 | contig 11974 bp, 10 predicted proteins | sample LARL83metaG_FD_184349 | JGI IMG/M metagenome (GOLD analysis project Ga0207664, IMG submission 184349) | Corn, switchgrass and miscanthus rhizosphere microbial communities from Kellogg Biological Station, Michigan, USA - LAR L8-3 metaG... | ecosystem: Host-associated > Plants > Roots >...
CCAGCATTTTTTGCGCCGTCGCCCTCCGCCACTGCCGGCGCCCTGAAATCAACTTTCGTCTTAACCCTCACATCATCCCTGGGAGAACCAACATGGAAGTCATTCTGCTGGAGCGGGTCGCAAAGCTCGGTCAAATGGGCGAGGTCGTCAAAGTCCGTGACGGCTTTGCGCGCAATTTTCTGCTCAAGCGCGGCAAGGCGCTGCGCGCGACCAACGAAAACCGCGCCAAATTCGACGGCATGAAGGCCGACCTCGAGGCGCGCAACCTCAAGGCCAAGGGCGAAGCCGGCAAAGTCGCGGAGAAGATCGACGGCCAGAACGTCATCGTGCTGCGCCAGGCCTCCGAGACCGGCCAGCTGTTCGGCTCGGTCAGCGTGCGCGACATCGTCACCGCATTCGAGGCCCAGAGTGTTGCGATCGGCCGCAACCAGGTGATGCTGGATGCGCCGATCAAGACCATCGGCAGGCACACCATCCTGGTTGCGGTCCATCCGGAGGTCGAGGTCAAGGTCACCGTGACGGTCGCGCGCAGCGCCGAGGAGGCCGAGCGCATCAATCGCGGCGAGGACATCTCGACCCGCCAGGAAGACCAGGACGCAGCCGCCGAGGCGCTCGCCGCCGCCGGCGAGTTCTTCGATCCGGAAGCCCAGCACGACGAGCCGCAGCCCGAGACCGAGAAGTAAGCCGAGCCGCGCTTCCGGCAGCCTCGTTTCCCGATCAAGTCCGGCCCTTTGGGCCGGGCTTGCGGCGAACCCGCGGGCTGCTGCGCGGGTTGTCTCGTATCGATCTGAATGACGATCAGCTTCGGGGTGGCAGAGCATGGCGCTCGACTGGATTGCCGGACACAGGCCCAAAGCGGGACATGAGGTGGAATTCCAGGAGATCGTCGCAACGCTGTTTTGGGACAGGCTGGGCACAGCCGATAGTACCGCCGCGTCCCGCGCCGGGCGAAATCGCCTGCCCCGCGCCCTGTTCGGCCGGACAAGCGCCGTCCGAAAGCCGAGCGAGGCGCTCCGGAAGCGCTATGACGCGATCGGGATTTTGGCGTCCGACACGCTCGGCATGTTGCGCGGCGGCGATGATGCTGGCGGCGCCGCTGCGCTTTCATTCGATGCACAGGGCCTCACCGCCACGACCGCGATCATCGGCGATCACCTGCTGCGCGCCTGCTATGAGGTGAAGTACGCACCCGACCTGTCGGCGTTCGGCAATGCGCTGTCGGTTCGCGTCGGTGCCTTCGTCAAGGCGAAAGGCCTGGACGTGCCGGCCTTGCCGCCTCCGGATTCCGCCTCCCCCGAAGGCCAGTTGCACATCGTCGATGCCGCCAGCCGTTGGTGCCGGTTCTGGGGCGAGCGCGGCCACCTCCTGGTGCCATCCTTCTGACCTCCCCGCATCGGCGGAAACGGCCTGGCTCCAAATTCTGCGACCGAAGCCGCCCGATCCTACTGAGAGATCGGCGGAGCGGGCGGCCCTGCCGGGGCCATCAGCGGAGGCGGCGGCGGTGTCGAGGCCGTGACCGCCGGTGGGGGAGGTGGGACGGCCGAGGTCGTTGTCGGGGTTTCCAATCCACCGGGCGAGGTGGTGGCTGGCGGCTCAGACAGGATCGCGCTCGGCGCGGGCGTGACCGGTGGCACCGGATCGACCCGCAAGGCGGGCGCGTCAGGCTCCTTCGGCTCGATCGTGGCGGAATCTGACTTGTCGCCGAACGCCGGCCTGCCGCCGTCCGGCCTCACGCTCTCCACCTTGTCGACGTCGCCCTTCGCCGCATCTGTCTTGGCCGCATCTGTCTTGGCCGGCTCACCCTTGGCCGGCTCCATGCCGGCAGGCTCGTCGCGGGGAGAGTCCGGCTTGATATCAGTCTTCATGTCAGTCTTGGGCAGTTCCTCGCCAGACCTGCCACGCTTGCTTAGCCGCTGCTTTGCCGAGAGCCTGCGACCGTCCGGCCCGCGCTCGACGGCGGCCTGGGGCGGCGTTTGGCCATCCATTTCGGGGCGTGTGGCATCGGGCGGCTCGGTGGGTCGCGCCAACCGCTGCCTGGCGTTTCGCCCGAGATGGCCGGCGGGTTCGGCCTGCGGCGCGGTTCCCTCGGCATCGGGCCGCGCCGCCTGGCGCGGGTCCGGCGCCTCCTGGGATGCGGCTCCGCCGGGGTGCTGACGGCGGCCCGGGTGGTCCGGCTGGTCGGACAGTGGTGCGGAACGCGCGTCCGTCCTCGCCTCGCGGGTCGCGTCCTTTACTCCGTCCTTTGCCCCCTTCTGCTGCGGGTTCGGCTGGCCCACCGCATAGCGCGTGTCCGTCGCCCCGTTGGAGATCAGGTAGGATGCGAGCACGCCGGCCATGTTGCTGCTGGTCGTATAGTGCTGGCGCAGAAAGCCGGGCAGCGAACCCGGGCTGACGGTCTTCATCAGGCCGCGCGGGCTCTTGTGGCAGGCGGTGCAGGTTCCGGCAAAAATCTGTGACGGGCTCTTGCCGGCGTCGAGATTTTCCTGGGCCTTGGCGCGCTCGGCCAGAGCGGAGCTCATCGCAAACAGCAATGCCGCCATCCACAGCGTCCGGCTGCCCATTCCATATCTCCACGTGCGGCGAACGCGCTCGGCGTGACGAAGGCCGCGGATTCGGCATTCGTGAGCTGAATTTTCACTGCCATCCATAGCGACGATCAAATCCAAAAACCGCACCGGATTCATGTTCTTGCGAGCGTCCTTTCAGCTCCAGCATTCGCAAGCGAGCACGACTTGCACCGACGACCATGCATGGCGCGGGTCACCTTTTAGCCGATTATCGCGCGAATGGAAGCCGCCAGATCGCGCAACTCCGTGAGTGTGATATTTTGGAATATCGGCTTTGTCCGCAACGCGGTAGCACATAGGAACCAGAACATTTATCGTGAGGTTGAACACGTATGGGAGAACCGTTGGTGCTTCCTGTGCGTGATATCTGACGGTCGGGCAAGTCAACATCTTGCGGGGATCACTCGGTTGGTGATGTCCATGGACCGTTTGTTGCGTCTATTCCTGAACAAGTTCATTCGCCGTGGCTCGATGACCTTCGCGACCGCAAGCGGCGCGCGATTCACCTGCGGTGACGGAACCGGCGAGCCTGTCCAAGCCCATTTTCTCGCGCGTGCCGCCGAGCGTCAGGTGCTCGCGAATCCCGAACTCGCGCTTGGCGAAGCCTACATGGACGGGACTTTCGTCATCGAGCGCGGCACGATTGCGGATGTCCTCGCGATCCTGATGGACCAGCGCGACGTGCTGCCGTCCTGGGCAAAGCCCCAGTGGTGGCTGCGCTATCTGGCGCGGCATTTCAAGCAGTTCAATTTGCGCGCACGCGCGCGCAACAACGTTGCCCATCACTACGATCTCGACGGACGGCTGTATTCGTTGTTCCTCGATGCGGACAAGCAATATAGCTGCGCCTATTTCGAGACCCCCGGCACCTCGCTCGACGACGCCCAGCTCGCCAAGAAGCGTCATCTCGCCGCCAAGCTTCTGCTGAAGCGTGGCGATCGCGTCCTCGACATCGGCTCGGGCTGGGGCGGACTCGGTCTCTACCTCGCCGAAATCGCAGGCGCCGACGTCACCGGAATCACCTTGTCCACGGAGCAGCTTGCGGTCTCCAATGCCCGCGCTGCGGCGCGGGGCCTCGCCCAACGCGCAAGATTTCTGCTGCAGGACTATCGCGACGCGGCCGGCACGTTCGACCGCATCGTCTCGGTCGGCATGTTCGAACATGTCGGCCCCCGCTTCTACGACACCTTCTTCAGGCGCTGCGCGGAACTTCTCGCCGAAGGCGGCGTGATGGTGCTGCATTCGATCGGCCGCTCGGAGGGGCCGAACGTAACCAGCCCCTGGATCACGAAATACATCTTCCCCGGCGGCTACATCCCCGCGGTATCGGAGGTGATGCCGGCGATCGAACGCGCCGGCCTTCTGGTCTGCGACATCGAAGTTCTCCGCCTGCACTATGCCGAGACCCTGAAGGCCTGGCGTAATCGCTTCATGGCCCGGCGCGAGGAAGCCGTGCAACTGTACGACGAGCGCTTCGCGCGAATGTGGGAGTTCTATCTGGCGGCCTCCGAAATGTCCTTTCGCAAGGGCAACCTGATGAATTTCCAGATCCAGCTGACCAGGCGCCAGGGCGTGGTGCCGATGACCCGCAGTTATGTCACCCGGGAAGAGGCCAGACTGCGGGCCGCGAAGCAGGCCCTCCGGCCGCGGTTGAAGACGGCCGGGGAATGACGGAGCGTGTTGCGGGTCGTGCCTGGTATTCGTCAAACAGGATCGCCGCAAATCATCCGAACCTCGGACCGGAACACGAGGGGTGCGTCCGGCGGGGAGCGCAACCTGCTGCCGGCGCGCGCCGCTGGGATGTCCGTAAAGGTCCGGGCGTGCGCAGGCCGAAAAATCCCGGTCAAATGTGAGCTGCCTCACAGGGACTTTGTGCCGCTCGCCCTATGGTGTTGTGATGCCCCTCAAGATCAACCAGCCGATGTCCGACCTGAAGGACGACCTCCGCGTCGACTATGCCTTGATCGCGCTCGGCGTCGGCATTGCCGTGACCGCGCTGGTCTACCTGCTCCTGATCTGAGGAGCCGTTCCAAATAGCTCTTTGGCGGCGCTGCATCGAAGGCCGCTCGCGCCTTGTTCCGTCTCGACAATTCTGTTTTCGGTCAATCGATTCAGTGGCCGAGCCAAATGCTCGAGATTGAATCAATTTGGCGACTTCGCGATTCGCGCGTGACGCTCGTTTGAAAACTGTCACGCCAGCGTCGGATTTTGGCCCAAAGGCGTCAAGCGCAAACGCTGCCCGCTCACGAAGATTCACACATGCCATTGTGTGAATCGGGCAAAAGACTTACCCGTCCTTCCCCAACGCACAAGACTGGCGCCTTATCGCGTCCCCCGTGCCCGGGGCGTAACCCCGACAGGACATTCAAGAACAAGAATTGCCATGGCCTCGACCGATTCCAACGTCCTCAAGCTCGCGCCGGATGCACCGAACGCTCCCTATCGCAGTGCGCCACACAACATCGAAGCCGAGCAGAGCCTGCTGGGCGCCATTCTGGTGAACAACGACGCGTTCTATCGGGTCTCCGACTTTCTCGAGCCAAAGCATTTCTTCGAGCCGGTCCATCGCACGATTTTCGAGACGGCCGGCAGCCTGATCCGGATGGGCAAGGTCGCGACCCCGGTGACGCTGAAAACCTTCCTGCCGGCGGACACCGACCTCGGTGGTCTGACCGTCGGACAATATCTGGCGCGGCTCGCCGCCGAAGCCACCACGATCATCAACGCGCAGGATTACGGCCGCACGATCTACGACCTGGCGCTGCGGCGCGACCTGATCGGCATCGGCGAAGACATGGTCAATGTCGCCTATGAGGCGCCGGTCGATTTCGCGCCGCGGGCGCAGATCGAGGACGCTGAACGGCGCCTCTACGAGCTCGCCGAGACCGGCCGCTATGACGGCGGCTTCCAGAAATTCTCCCAGGCGCTGACGATCGCGATCGACATGGCCGCGAAAGCGTTCCAGCGCGACGGCAAGCTGTCGGGCATCTCCACCGGCCTGCGCGATCTCGACACCAAGATGGGCGGACTGCAGCACTCCGACCTGATCATCCTTGCCGGCCGCCCCGGCATGGGCAAGACCTCGCTCGCCACCAACATCGCCTACAACGTCGCAAAGGCCTACCGAGGCGAAGTTGCGGCCGACGGCACCATGAAGACCGTCAATGGCGGCGTGGTCGGGTTCTACTCCTGCGAAATGTCGGGCGAGCAGCTCGCCACCCGTATCATCGCCGAGCGCACCGGGATCCCGTCGTCCAACATCCGCCGCGGCGGCATCAGCGAGAGCGATTTCGAAAAAATCCGCGACTATTCGATCGAGCTGCAGTCGCTGCCGTTCTACATCGACGAAACCGGCGGCCTGTCGATTTCGCAGCTCACGGCGCGCGCGCGGCGCCTGAAACGGCAAAAGGGCCTCGACCTCATCGTCGTCGACTACATCCAGCTGCTGCAAGGCTCGGGCAAGCGCGGCAATGACAACCGCGTCCAGGAAGTCACCGAGATCACCACCAGCCTGAAGGCGCTGGCCAAGGAGCTCAACGTCCCCGTGATTGCGCTGTCGCAGCTCTCGCGTCAGGTCGAGAACCGCGACGACAAGCGCCCGCAACTGTCGGACCTGCGTGAATCCGGCTCGATCGAGCAGGACGCCGACGTCGTGCTGTTCGTCTATCGCGAGGAATATTATCTCGCCAACAAGGAGCCGCGTCCGGGCACGCCGGAGCACGAACAATGGCAAGGCGAGTTGGAGCGGGCGCACGGCAAGGCCGAAGTCATCATCGGCAAGCAGCGTCACGGTCCGACCGGAACGGTAGAGCTGCAATTCGAAGCTTCGGTCACCCGCTTCGGTGATCTCAACCCTGACGGCCACCTGCCGGATCGCGGCTACTGACGGGATCTCGCGCCGACGCGTCAGAATTTGAATTTCGGTAGCGCCGCGACGGCGGTGCGCCCCCTCTCCCGGTCCTTCGCGGAGAGTCCCCCCTCACCCGGATCGCGCAAGCGCGATCCGACCTCTCCCAGCAAGCGGGGCGAGGTGAACAGCGTCTGCGTGGTGACTGATTCAGGCTTCAATTTTCAGGGAGGCTAATTCGCACTCACCCAGGCCGGCAGGCGCGAAAACCACGGCTGCGCCTGTTCGAGTTGCTGCGCCAGTTGCAGCAGGCGGTCTTCCTCGCCGAAGCGCGCGACGAACTGCACGCCGAGCGGCAGGCCATCCGCGGTCCAGTGCAACGGCACACTCACCGCGGGCGTGCCGGTCAGATTGGCGAGCTGCGTGAACGGGACATATTGCAGGCTGTCACGCGCGATCTTGTCGACGGTGCCGTCGAGCAGGCCCGCGCGCGCCAACAGACCAAGCAGGCCGGTGCGGTCGAGCAGGTCGAGCACGATCTGCTCGGCCGGCTTCGGGTCGCCCTGCCCGTGGCGGATCGGCGGATGCGCCAGTGTCGGCGTCAGCAGCAGGTCGTACCGTGCATGGAAGCGCGCAAGGGTGCGCGCAAATTCGTTCCACTTCAGGAGCTGCGTCGTCAGCGCGCCCGCGGAGATCGCGCCGCCAAGTGTTGCCACGACGCGCGTCAACAGCTCGAAATCCGACCTTGAGGCGCCTTCTGCCCGCGCCTTCGCGACCATGGCCGGAACCTGGCCGAAATAGATGTGCAGAAAACTCCTTGCGAGGGCGGCGCCATCGATCTCAGGCACGGCTTCCTCGACATCGTGACCGAGACTTTGCAGCAGCTTCGCCGCGCCGTTCACGGCGGCGACGGCCTCCGGATGAACATCGGTACCGATCGGCGACGTTGCGCCAAAACCGATGCGCAGGCGGCCCGGATCGCGCAGCATGGATCGAGCATACGGCTCCGCCGGTCCCGCGATCGCGAAGGGGTCGCCGGCCTCGGCACCTGACAGCAGGTCGAGCGCTGTTGCGGTATCGCGCACGCTACGCGAGATCACGCCCTCGCTGGACGCGCCGAACCAGTATTCGCCGTAAGCAGGCCCCGACGAGATGCGCCCCCGCGACGGCTTCAACCCGAACAGGCCGCAGCAGGCCGCGGGAATCCGGATCGAGCCGCCGCCATCATTGCCGGCTGCCATCGGCACGACGCCCGAGGCGACCGCGGCCGCCGCGCCGCCGCTCGAACCGCCGGGCGTGTGATCGCCATTCCAGGGATTTTTCGCAGAGCCGAACATTTGCGCGTCACTAACGCCCTTCAGCGCCAATTCCGGCAGATTGGTCTTGCCGAAAATCACGAGCCCAGCCGCAAGATAGCGCCGCACCACGTGAGCGTGTTCGCCCGCGGGAATTTTCGCAAGCGCCTGGCTCGCATAGGTGGTCGGAAGTCCTGCAAAATCCTGCGCGCAATCCTTGAGCAGAAACGGCACGCCGGCAAACGGCCCCTGAAGCGGCGCCTCGAGCTGCGCACGCGCCTCTCGCTCCATCAGACGGCAGACGGCATTGGTCTTGGGTTGTGCACGCGCGCTCTGCGCCAGCGCAAGATCCAGTAGTTCGCCCGCCGATGCTTCGCCGCGCCCGACGATGTCCGCCAGCGCGACCGCGTCGTGTCTCAGATAGTCGGAGAATTTCATGACGTGCCCCTTCGGGCCGCCGCGGCCCACGCGCATGCGCGACATTTGATCAGGACCGCGCCACGCTCACAAGGACGAAGGGGGTGTTGAACCGGCGCGCGCTCGCGCGTAAAAACGCCGCCCATGACCATCGCCACCGATCCCAGTCCATCCGACGCGAGCCAGATCCCGTCACCCGAGGCCGATATGGCTGCGGCGCTCGCCACCATGACCGGCGTGCTGACCGTCGATCTCGACGCCATCGTCGCGAACTGGCGCAAGCTCGAGAAGACGGCCGTCCCCGCGGAATGCGCCGGCGTGATCAAGGCGAATGCCTATGGCTGCGGGGTCGAACCAGTTGCCCGCGCGCTTTCGGCCGCCGGCTGCAAGAGCTTCTTTGTCGCGACGCTGGATGAGGCACGCGCGGCGCGCGCCGCGCTGCCATCGTCGGCCGCGATCTACGTGCTCTCCGGCCTGTTCCAGAACTCGGGCGACAGTTTTGCCAAGATCGACTGCCGGCCCGTGATCGGCGATCTCAATGAGCTCGCCGAATGGGACGTGTTCTGCCGCCACTCGGGCTGGTCCGGCGGCGCGGCCATCCATGTCGATACCGGCATGAACCGGCTCGGGCTTTCGGTCACCGAGGCGCAAAGCCTCCGTCCCAGGATCGAGACCGGCAGTCATGGCATCACACTCGTGATGAGCCATCTCGTCTCCTCCGAGCTCATCAACAGCCCCGCCAATGCGCGGCAGCTCTCGACCTTCAGGCAGGTCGCAAGCCTGTTCACCGGCGTGCCGGCGTCGTTGTCCAATTCCTCCGGCGTCTATCTCGGCGCCCCCTTCCAGTTCGACATGGTGCGGCCGGGCGCGGCCCTCTACGGCGTCAACCCGACGCCCGAGGCGGACAATCCGATGCAGCCGGTGGTCGATCTGAAGGCCCGCATCGTGCAGATCCGCAATGTCGAGCGCGGCGACACGGTCGGTTACGGCGGCACCTGGACCGCGCGCCGGCCGACCCGGCTCGCAATCGTCGCGGCCGGCTATGCCGATGGCTATTTTCGCGCGGCGGGGTCCAATGACGGCACCCGCGGCGCCGAGGTCGTGGTGGCCGGCCAGCGCTGCCCGATCGCCGGGCGCGTCTCGATGGACCTGATGGCCATCGACATCACCGACCTGCCACCCAAAGCGGCGCGGCGCGGACACATGGTCACGCTGATCGGCGACGGCATCACCGTCGACGAGCTGGCCCATCATTTCGGCACGATCGGCTACGAGGTGCTGACCAGCCTCGGTTCGCGCTATGCCCGCATCTACAAAGGCAGCAATGGTGCAGCCGCGACCGAAGAGGCTCCGCCCGCCGAGGCTATCCCGGCTGCACCACAAGACGACTCTATCCCCTCGTCCTGAGGAGCCGCGCTCGCGCGGCGTCTCGAAGGACGAGGCCCGGACGTGAGCATCGAGGCCTCATGGTTCGAGACGGCGCGAAGACGCGCCTCCTCACCATGAGGGTCTACAGATGTTATTGCTTCTGCGCGGCGAGCACCTTCCTGCAGGCCTCGCTGACCTTGTCGCCGTGCTTGTTCAGGCAGGCGATGATCCTGCCACCACCGGGCGCGACCCCTTTGCAGAATTTGCCGTAATCGCCCTGGCATGCGGTGCGCTGCTCCGCCGTCAGATTCTGGGCCTGTGCGGTCACAGCAAATGCGACGATGAATGCAGCGACAGTCAAACTGAGCTTGTTCATGGGACACCTTTTCCGGCATGGGTAGCGCGCTGACCGGCTCAAGTCTGCACGTTGAAGTCGCAACCTTCAACGAGAACACCATACCAGCGCGGTCTTGCAACTGGCAGAGATCATCGGCTAACCAACCCGCGAACTGGCTCCGTCGTCATTGCGAGCCAACGGGTCGGCGCAAAGCGCCGTCCGATGGTAAACTCCGCGAAGCAGTCCAGCCCTCGCCGCGTTGAAAGATCTGGATTGCTTCCGCCTTCGCCCGCTGGGCTACGGCGGACAAGTCGTCGCTTGCGCGCCTCGCAATGACGGCGTCAACTATTGGCTTCCTCATTCGCAGAGACCTGAGTCCCTTGGGAGCCCTGTTCGTCCTCATCGTCGGCCTCTTGGCCGGCACCATTTCCGGCATCGTCGGCACTGGCTCGTCGATCATGCTGATGCCGGTGCTGGTCTACGAGTATGGGCCCAAGCAGGCGGTGCCGATCATGGCCGTCGCGGCCGTGCTCGCCAACCTCTCACGCATCCTCGCCTGGTGGCGCGAGGTCGATTGGCGCGCCTGCGCCGCCTATTCGGTCACCGGCGTTCCGGCCGCGGCGCTGGGCGCGCGCACGCTACTCGCGTTGCCTTCCCATGCCGTCGACATCACGATCGGCCTGTTCCTGATCGCGATGGTGCTGGTGCGCCATTGGCTCGCAAAACACCAGCTCAAGGCCAATCTCTGGCATTTGGCGCTCGGCGGCGCCATCATCGGCTTCCTCACCGGCATCGTGGTGTCGACCGGCCCCTTGAGCGTGCCGCTGTTCCTGTTCTACGGCCTCACCAAGGGGGCCTTCCTGGCGACCGAAGCCGCAAGCTCGCTCGGCCTCTATTTCAGCAAGTCCGTCACTTTTGAGCGGCTCGGCGCGCTGACCGGCGACATCGCGCTCAAGGGCCTGGTCGCGGGCGCCTCGCTGATGTTCGGCGCCTTCATCGCCAAACGCTTCGTGATGCATCTGAAGGCGGATGCATTCCGCCTGGTGATGGACGCGATCATGATCGCGGCCGGCCTTTCCATGCTATGGAACGCGACCCAGTCTCCGTGAGAGCCGATTCTTGAAAGATGGCTAAATCCGCCCTCTCCTTCGTGTGCCAGAACTGCGGCGCGGCCTACAATCGCTGGCAGGGCAAGTGCGAGTCCTGCGGCGAGTGGAACACGCTCGCCGAGGAGGACACGACGGGTGCGACCTCGATGCCGGTGTCGGTCCGTTCCAGGCGAAAGGGCCGCACCTTCAAGCTGGAGAGCCTCTCCGGCAAGAGCCAGGACGCCCCGCGGCTGCCCTCGGGCATGGCCGAGCTCGACCGCGTCACCGGCGGCGGTTTTGTCCGCGGCTCGGTGCTGCTGGTCGGCGGCGATCCCGGAATCGGCAAATCGACACTCCTGACCCAGACCACGAGCCTCTTGGCCCGCGCCGGCCACCGCGCGGTCTATATTTCCGGTGAGGAAGCGATCGCGCAGGTCCGCCTGCGCGCCGAGCGGCTCGGGCTTGCCGACGCGCCGGTGCAACTGGCCTCGGAGACCTCGGTGGAGGACATCGTCTCCACGCTGTCGGAAGGATCTGTCCCGCGCCTGATCGTGATCGATTCGATCCAGACCATGTGGACCGACACCGTGGAGTCCGCTCCCGGCACGGTGACCCAGGTGCGCGCCTCGGCCCAGGCGCTGATCCGCTTCGCCAAGAAGTCCGGTGCCGCGATCATCCTGGTCGGTCATGTCACCAAGGACGGCCAGATCGCCGGCCCCCGGGTGGTCGAGCACATGGTCGACGCGGTGCTGTCGTTCGAGGGCGAAGGCTCGCAGCAGTTCCGCATCCTGCGCGCGGTGAAGAACCGGTTCGGGCCGACCGACGAGATCGGCGTATTCGAGATGACCGGCCTCGGCCTCCGCGAGGTCACGAACCCGTCAGAGCTGTTCTTGTCGGAACGCGATCTCGGCACGCCGGGCACGGCCGTGTTCGCCGGCATCGAGGGAACACGGCCCGTGCTGGTCGAGCTGCAAGCGCTGGTGGCAGCGACCTCGCTCGGCACGCCGCGGCGCGCTGTCGTCGGCTGGGACCCGAGCCGGCTGTCGATGGTGCTT
>Ga0207664_10002592_pt1 | contig 11974 bp, 6 predicted proteins | sample LARL83metaG_FD_184349 | JGI IMG/M metagenome (GOLD analysis project Ga0207664, IMG submission 184349) | Corn, switchgrass and miscanthus rhizosphere microbial communities from Kellogg Biological Station, Michigan, USA - LAR L8-3 metaG... | ecosystem: Host-associated > Plants > Roots >...
ACGACGGCCACTGGGACAAGTCCGCCACCGGCAGCCACGAGGTGCGCGGCCGCAAGCTGGGCATCATCGGCTACGGCAACATCGGCACCCAGCTGTCGGTGCTGGCCGAGAACCTCGGCATGTCGGTCTACTTCTACGACATCGCCGACAAGCTGGCGCTGGGCAACGCGCGCCGCTGCTCCACCCTGGCCGAGCTGCTCGAGTCGGCCGAGACCGTCACCCTGCACGTGGACGGCCGGGACAGCAACCGCGGCTTCTTCGGCGAGGCCGAGTTCGCCATGATGCGGCCGCGGTCGCTGTTCCTGAACCTGTGCCGCGGCTTCGTGGTCGATCACGCCGCGCTGCGCCGCCACATCTCCTCCGGCCACATCGCCGGGGCCGCCATCGACGTGTTCCCCGAGGAGCCGAAGGGCAAGGGCGACGAGTTCATCTCCGAGCTGCGCGGCCTGCCGAACGTCATCCTCACCCCGCACATCGGCGGCTCCACCGAGGAGGCCCAGCAGGACATCGGCGAGTTCGTCGCGGGCAAGCTGGCCGACTACATGGCCTCGGGAGCCACCTCGCTGAGCGTGAACCTGCCGGAGATCGCGCTCCCGGCCAGCAGCGGCACGCACCGCCTCGTGCACCTGCACCAGAACGTCCCCGGCGTCCTGGCCTCGGTCAACCGGGTGCTGGCCGACCACGGCGTCAACGTGGAGGGCCAGCTGCTGCGGACCAGAGACGAGTTCGGCTACGTGCTGACCGACATCGGCTCCGCCTACGGCGAGGACGTCCTCGCCGAGCTGCGCGCCATGCCGGTCACCATCCGCCTGCGCACGCTGCGTTCACCCTGAACCCTCGGATCGCTCTCTCACCCCATTTTTAAAACCATTACAACGAACGAGTGGGCGCGCCTTTCCGTAAATTTTCAAGCCATCGTGGCGTGAGCCGGATTCCCGCGAGAATACGGCAATGAAAACGAATTCCGTCATCTCGTGGCGTAATCGACGGCAATTAACCGGGATGTCTCGGCGTCACCACATATGTGACGGAGATCCTTTTCAGGCTTCCGGGGACCAGTCGTCGGCGAAGGTCTCCATCTGGTCGAGGACGCGCTTGATCGCGTCAGCCTCGGCGTCCGGGGGGTAACCGTACTTGGCCAGCAGGCGCTTGATGGTGGAACGGATCCTGGCCCTGACGTCATCGCGGGCTACCCAGTCAGTGGTGACGTCACGACGCAGGGTGCGGACGAGGTCCCTGGCGATGGCAGCCAGGATCGTCGTGCCCATCTCGGTGACGGCCGATTCGTTCTGGGCCACCGCGTCGTAGAAAGCGAGTTCGTCGGTGTTGAGCGGCGGGGCGAAGCTGGATCCGCGGCCGGCGTCGGCGGACACCTCCTTGGCCAGGGCGACAAGCTCGGCGATGATCTGGGCGGCGGTGAGGTTCTGGTTGGTGTACGTGCGCATCAGCTCTTCGAGGCGCTCGGCGAAGGATTTCTGCTTGACGATGTTGTGCTTGGTGACGCTACGCATCTCCTGCTCGATCAGGCGGCGGAGCGCCTCGATGGCCAGATGAGGATGGCGCTGCTCGCGCATCCGGGCGATGAACGCGTCATCCAGATGCGACAGATCGGGACGGCCGATGCCGGCGGCCGCGTAGATGTCGGTGACACCGCCGGCCTCGATCGCGCTCGCGGTCAGGGACTTCAGGTACAGCTCGACATCCGGCGGTACGGTCTCGCCGCGGGCCTTGCGCTCCTCGGCGTCGAACCGGGCGTTCAGCATCCGGACTTCCTCGAAGAACGCGATGTCGTCACGGAACTCGGCGAGATCGCGATGCGTCCGGGCGATGGCGTACACCCGGGCTAGGTGGGCCGCCGCGCGGCGGAACCGCTCGGCGAGATTCGGCTCACCCTCCTCGACCTGATTGCCTGCCGTAGCCGGGTTGCGGAGGTAATCCACCGCCCCGGTCACGGCGTTCCAGTATGCCCTCGGCCCCGTGGCGGCGCGGCGGGTCCGCCAGTCGCAGCCGGCCAGGATCCCGTCGCCGATGACGGCCAGCGTGTCCTTGACCTTGGCCACCGCGTCCTCGATGTCCTTGCCCATGGGCTTGGTGTTCTGGTCACGCGCGGTGTACTCGGCCAAGGCCTCGTAGAGCTTGTCGGTCAGCGGGGCGTAACCGACGAGCAGGCCGTCCTGCTTGTTGCGGAAGGTCCGGTTCACCCGGGCCAGGGCCTGCATGAGCGCCGCGCCGCGCATCGGCTTGTCGGCGTACATGGTGTGCAGCGGCGGGGAGTCGAAGCCCGTGAGCAGCATCGACTGGACGATGATCAGCTCAAGCTCGTCGTCGGGATCCTTGGCGCGCTGCTGGATGACCTTGTTCTGCGCGGGGCGGCGGACGTGCGTACGGATCTTCTGCTCGTCGGTCGCGTCGCCGGTGTAGACGACCTTGATCTTGCCCTTACCGACGTCGTCGCTGTGCCAGTCCGGCTTGAGCTCGGTCATCCGCTCGTACAGGTCAGCGCAGATCTCCCGGGTAGCGCAGACGATCATGCCCTTGCCCGGGACTCCGATGAACTTGCGCATCTCGTCGCTGCGAGCTGCCCAGTGCTGGACCACGTCCTCGCTGAGCCTGCGGACCCGATCGGGAGCACCGTAGACGGCGTTCATCGCGGCGACCCGCTGCTGGAGGCGCTCGCGCTCGGAGTCGTCCAGGCCGGCGGTGACCTCGTCCGCGGCCTCGTCGAGCTGTTCCGGATTCAAGCCTCTCGGCAGGTGCAGCTCGATCAGCCGGGACTCGTAATAGACCGGCACGGTCGCGCCATCCTCGACGGCCTGAGTCAAGTCGTAGATCAGCTCGATGTACTCGCCGAAGACGTCGCGGGTGTTCCGGTCGGCGAAGGAGACCGGGGTGCCCGTGAACGCGATGAAGGTGGCATGCGGCAGCGCGTCGCGCAGGTGGCGGGCGTACCCGTTGAGGTCGTCGTAATGGGAGCGGTGGGCTTCATCGACGATGACGATGACGTTGCGGCGGTCGGAAAGCCGGGGGTGGGGCCAGCCGTTCTCGCGCTCTTCCTTAGTGCGGCCGAACTTCTGCAGGGTGGTGAAGATGATGCCGCCCATCCGGCGGTTAGCCAGCTCGGTGCGCAGCTCGTCACGCGTGCCGGCCTGGAGAGGCTGTTCCGGAAGCAGGTCGCTGGCCAGGAAGGTGTCGAAGAGCTGATCGTCCAGGTCGGTCCGGTCGGTGAGGACGACGATCGTCGGGTTGCCGAGGGAAGGGTGGGTGAGGACCTGGTTGGCGTAGAGCTCCATCTCCATCGACTTGCCTGAGCCCTGAGTGTGCCAGACCACGCCGGCCCGGCCGTCACCGCGGACGGCCTCGATGGTCTTGCGGACCGCCTCGGCCACCGCGAAGTACTGGTGCGGCTTGGCCAGTCGCTTGAGCAGGCCGCCATCGGTGCGAGCGAAAGCGACATAGCCGGTGATCAGGTCCAGGAACCTAGCGTGACCGAACATGCCGTGCAGCAGGAGCATGACCGGCTGATTCACGTCCTCGACCGCGGGCTGCTTGACCGGCCTGCCGTCGTCGTCCACGTTCCACGGGGCGAAGTGCTCGAACGGGGTGAACGCGGTGCCGCACAGCGCGCCGGGGCCGTCGGAGACGACGCAGACCTCGTTACAGCGGAACGCCAGGGGCAGTTCGTCTACGTAGGTCATGAGCTGGGCGCGCGCCGCCTTGAGCGCGCCGCCGCCGGCGGTGCTCTTCTTCAGCTCGATGACCCCCAGGGGCAACCCGTTGACGTACAGCACCACGTCGAAGCGTCGGCGGCGCTCCCCGTCCACTACCGTCACCTGATGCGCGGCCATGAAGTCGTTGTTCTCCGGGGTGCGCTGGTCGAGGAGCCTGATCGTCGGATTCCGCGCCGCGCCGTACTGATCGGTGAAGGTAACGGAGCGGATGCCGCGGGTCAGGAACTCGTGCATCCGCAGGTTCTCGGCCCGCGCGTCGCGCGAGGTCGCGGCGAGCACGATCGCGACAGCATCCTCGACCGCCGACGCGGGCAGGGCCGGGTTGATCGCCGCGATCGCCTCCCGCAGCCGCTTCGGAATGATCAGCTCACTCCACGACTCCCGCTCTCCAGAACCCGGCGCGATCTGCGTCCCGTCCCTGGGCTCCCAGGCCAGCTCGTCCAGCTCGTCCATGACGAGCTGTTCCCACGCCGCCTCCGGCATCCCCGCCATCACGTCACCTCCTCGGCCGCCTTCTCCGCCTCCCGGACACGGATCTCACCCGACATGAGCCTCGGCAGCAGCGTGTCGCGCAGCTCAGCCAGCGTCCCGGACTCATATGTCAGCAATCGCATATGGGCAAACGCCTTACTCGCTAGTGCGCCGAACGCCGCTAGCTTCACGCTGTCAGGCCGCCTGAGCGGGAAGTCCGTGAGCTGCCCGGCATTGACTCGCTGCCGGCCGGAAGAACCGACCATGTTCTGTACCGCATAGCCGCGGAAACGAGGGCTCCGGGCCAGGAAGTAAGGCAAGTGCTCTGGGATATCCTGCCGTGCGCGCATGACGATGAACTCAGTCGAGCCAATGCCGACCTCGCCGTCCTCCATGAAATCGATGAAAGCGGTCTTGCCGTTCTCCAGGCATGGCGTGATCCTGGCCATGACCGTATCCCCGTTCGTGAATCGGGTCCCGGACTTCGGTTCGCGCCTAGACCATTCCCTGACCATCGCCCGGTCAGTCGGGACGGCTGCCATGTCAAGGTATACGGCCTCGCTTCCCCGCGGAGTTCGCAGTGCTGGGTTGAATTCAATGAAATCCGACACCTGGCCGGCCGGTAGGTGCTCTGGGTTCTCATCGATGCGCAGCTCTTCGAAGCGAACGCGAAGAAGCTGCTCGTAGGTTCCGATGATCCGGTCGTTGACGCCGATCTTGTCGTCAAGAGCACTAAGTACCTTGACGATCGCATGCTGTGTCGGCTTCGCCGGCATGGAGATTTCGAGGGACCTGATATCGGCCAGGTTGATGTAGTCTGCCATATCGGTCTGACCCTTGAGCGAACGGGCTTGCGACCAGAAGCCGTCACTCTTGAACCAGTAGTACAAGTAGTGGCCTGCCAGGGGACCGTCGCTGTGCGCGCGAAAGTAGCAGACTTGCGGACTGTAAACGAACGAGCGGCTATCGGCAGGCATGATAGCCGCTCGTCCTACCGTGCCTTTAGTCGTCAATATGACATCGCCTGGCCTCGAGACCTTAGGTCCCATGGCACTCCGGTAGCGTTCGCTGACGAAGTCCGCGAATTCCGGCTCTATCCGCCCGTCCTGAACCTCCGCGACCCGCAGGATAGGCAGGCCCGGCGTCCCGTGCTCCGATCGTTTCGTGCGATAGCCATCGCCGATCTCGAGATAACCGCTCTTAGCAAGGTCACCTAGGGTGGCCGTCCTCGGATCAGGCATCGAGGCGCTCCAGTTCCTCGCGGACGATTCGCTCCGAGCGGGCCGACTCGTCGAAGCGCGTGAAAAGCTCCTCGGTCAGGCGGTCGATCTTTGCCGCGATCGGCTCGTCATCTCCGTCCTCGGTCTCCGCCGCACCTACGTAACGGCCAGGGGTGAGGATATGGTCGTGTTTGCGGACCTCTTCGAGGGTCGCTGAATAACAGAAGCCGGGGATGTCCTCGTACTTCAGGTCTGCGTTGCGAGCGGAGGCAGTACCGCGCCAGGCGTGGTAGGCGCTGGCGATCAGGGAGATGTCGTCCGCGGTAAGGATCCGTTCCGTGCGGTCCAGCATCATGCCCATGGATCGCGCGTCGATGAAGAGGATTTCTCGCTGCCGGTCGGTCAGGAGCTTCTTGGCCTGGGGGCCCTTGTTGCTCGAGAAGAACCAAAGGCAGGCGGGGATCTGGGTCGTGCGGAAGAGTTGCGGGGGCAGTGCGATCATGCATGCGACCAGATCCGCCTCGATGAGGGCCTTGCGGATCTCGCCCTCGCCTGACTGCCTGGAGGACATGGAGCCGTTGGCGAGGACCACGCCGGCCGAGCCGTTGGAGCTGAGCTTGTAAACGATGTGCTGGAGCCAGGCGAAGTTCGCGTTGCCCGCTGGGGGAACGCCATAGCGCCATCTCGGGTCATCCGTTTTCCGTGCCCAGTCGGACATATTGAACGGCGGGTTGGCGAGGATGAAGTCGGCCTTCTTCTCCGGATGCTTGTCAGCGTAGAAGGTGTCCTCCCAGCGGGAGGACAGCTCGCCGGTTATGCCGTGGATGGCCAGGTTCATCTTGGCCAGCCGCCACGTGCGCTCGTTGGATTCCTGACCGTAGACGGCGATGTCGTCACGGCGCCCCTGATGGGCCAGGACGAACTTCTCTGCCTGGACGAACATGCCACCAGAGCCGCAGCAGGGGTCATAGACCCGGCCCGAGTATGGCTCGAGGACTTCGACGAGCACCTTGACCACGCTCGCGGGGGTGTAAAACTCGCCGCCGCGCTTACCTTCAGCACGGGCGAACATCTCGAGGAAGTATTCGTAGACCTCGCCGAGGACGTCGCGGGCCTTCTTCTCGCCGTGCCCGGTGAAGCGGGCGTCGCTGATCAAGTCGACCAGCTCGCCGAGGCGGCGCTGGTCGACGTTATCCCGGTTGAAGATCTTCGGCAGGACGCCGGTGAGCGCGGAGTTGGTCTTCATGATCGCATCCATCGCGTTGTCGGTCAGCTCGCCGATGCCCGCGCTTTTGGCCTGCGTCGCGAGGCTGTCCCAGCGGGCACCTTCGGGAACCCAGAAAACGCCTTCGCGGGTGTACTCATCCTTGTCGTCGAGGAACCCGTCAAGCCGGGACTCGGGTACTCCCTCGGTGCGGAGCTCGGCGCGGATCTGGTCGCGGCGTTCGGCGAACGCGTCGGAGACGTACTTGAGAAAGACCAGGCCGAGGACGAAATCCTTGTACTGGGCGGCGTCCATCGAGCCGCGGAGCTTGTCGGCTGCCCTCCAGAGCACGGCGTGCAGCTCGGCCGTGGTCTGGGTACCCGGCAGCGCCGGCTGATCCTTCTGCTTACGCGCTGGCATTACTGTTCCTGTCCGCTGAGATCGTCGCTGGCGAGAGTCAGTGTTCCATCGATGAGGCCGCCGATGGTGGCCGTCTGCAGTTCGTCAAGCACGCCGAGTTCCTTCCTGGCCAGGTCGCGGCGAGCTTCGATGTGAGCGAGGAGCTGGTCAAGGTGGTGGACGTGGTCGGGCGGGAGCAGAAGCACGCGCTGGTCTTCCAGCGCGCGGCCCGCGCGGACGGCACCAGCCGCGCGGGTGCCCGAGCCGTCCGCGAACAGCAGCGCGGCCAGGACGCGCGGGGTGAACTGCTCGGCCTCGGTAGCGGGGATGCGCAGGACGCGGACGGGGAACTCCGCGATCGAGAAACCATCGTGGTCGACCAGGGCGGCCGGCCGGGGAGTCATGGTGACTAGGACGTCGCCTGGCTCGGTGAGCCGGGCCTTCGGGTAAGCCTGGGCAAACGTCTCACGGTCTATCGTGCGCAGACCAGGACGGCGGGTGCCGGCCACCTCCTCGGTACCGAGGACAGCATGGTGGCCGGGGGAGTCGAGGTGTGCCTTCTTGATCCTGGTGCCCTGGCGGAGAATGAGCCGGCGAGCGCGGAGCAGGGCACCAAGAGACGGCGCGGCCGGGCTCAGGCTGGCGGAGGTGAGCACTTCAGTGGGCACGTGATGGCGGTCGGCGGTGGCGTACGCGCCGATCCGGTCCAGTTCCGTGCCGTACCCGGTGATGTCCGTGATTCGCCGGTTCCCTTCTGCCGCGCGCTCGCGAGGGCTGGCGGGCCGGCCGCTGACTACGAGCGGCCGCGGCCGGTCAGTCAGGTCACGCACCGCCACCTGCTGGCCGTACCGCCGGCGGTGCGCGCCTGGCTGGTAGCCGTCACGCCGCCAGGTGGTCACGTCTTCCACGAGGTCGCTGATCACCGTGTGGGTGAGCGGCTGGCTAGAGACGTCAGCGAGCAGGACGCGCCCTTGCCACCGGCTACCGCGCGCCTGGGTGAGCACCCACAGCGCGGTCTCATATCCCGGACGGAAGGGAATCATGCCACCGGGCAGCCGGATCACCGCCTCGACCATGTCCTCGGCGAGGAGCCTGACCCGGGCATCGTGAGCGGCCGAGTAAGGAAGTTCCTCGGTGAGAGCGGCCGCCGGGCCGAGGACGACGGCGAACCGGCTGGGAGACAACCGAAGCGCCACGTTGTCCACGGCATGGATCGCGGCGGCCAGGTCGCGGACCTCGCCGGGCTGGTACGGGAGCTGGGTGACGATGAGGTCCGGATCGCCGAGCGCACCGGGCAGCTCCCCGCCGATCCGGATATCCAGGTCACGCTGGTGGACGCCGTGGACGATCATCCGGCGGCGCGCCAGCCGGGCCAGCGCCGGGTCGGGCTCGGCGGCGGCGATCCTCGGCGGGTTGTCTACGCCGAGGAGACGCACCACCTCAGCGATCAGGTCGCCCGCTCCCGCTACCGGGTCGGCCACGACGAGCTGGCCGCGCCGCCCGCGCTCCTGGGCGCCGCTCAGCTCGGCGACCAGCCGGGCCAGCGGCGGGGCCACGGCGCCGGTGATCACGGAACCCGGCACCTGGGCGGCTGGGCCGAACCTCTGCCGGACCGCCATTACCCGCTCGAACGCCTCCCGGCAGCTCCACGATGCCTCGACGAGATCGTCGACGAGGCCGGTCAGCCAGCCCGCATGAACAGGAATGGAACGGACCTCAGACAGAACCACGTCGTCGCCCGGGTCGAGGTCGAGAGCCAGCGTGCGAGCCGCGGCAACCGGATCGCCGTCGCCGTCGGCGAGCGGATCGTTCTCGCCCGCCAGGTATCGCAGGCAGATCAGCGAGGTGACCGCGGCGACAACATCGTGTCCCGGATAGCTGGCGGCGAGACCGGTGAGCATGAACAGGGCCAGCTCCTGTTCGGCGCGGTCACGCTCGATACGGCCGGTCGCCAGCAGCCAGTCGGCTACCTCGTGCGGGTCGAACTGCGGATGCGCCTCATCACCGCCCGCTTCGGCGGGAAAGGAGTCCGGATACCGGCGGCGCCACGTGGAAATCAGGGGACGCGGCTTGCCGGCGAGCTCGGCGATGTCCGTCATCGTCATGAACAGCCCGGGCCGAGTCGAGACTCTCGCTGGCATCGCCCCTCCCCGTCGTCTGGCCCGATCTGACGAGCCAACGCTAACGCGCTAGAGCGTATCCCGGCAGTCGGGATGCTGATAACCCTGGTTATCAGCACCCCCATTGACGAGGACTTACCTCGATTCCTCTGGTAGACACGGCTACAGGGGTGTCACGTAGGCGCCCGAGATGCCGCCGTCGACCAGGAACGTGGACGCGGTGATGAACGAGGCGTCGTCGCTGGCCAGGAAGGCCACCGCGGCGGCGATCTCCTCGGCCTCGGCAAAACGGCCCATCGGCACGTGCACCAGGCGGCGCTGGGCCCGCTCCGGGTCGGCGGCGAACAGCTCGCGCAGCAGCGGCGTGTTCACCGGCCCCGGGCACAGCGCGTTGACCCGGATCCCCTCGCGCGCGAACTGCACCCCGAGCTCGCGGGACATGGCGAGCACGCCGCCCTTGGACGCGGTGTAGGAGATCTGCGACGTGGCCGAGCCCATCACCGCGACGAACGACGCGGTGTTCACGATCGCCCCCTTCCCCTGCGCCCGCATATAGCCGATCGCTTCCTTGCAGCACAGGTAGACCGAGGTCAGGTTGACTTCCTGGACCCGCCGCCAGGCGTCGAGCCCCGTATCCAGGATCGAGTCGTCGTCAGGCGGGGAGATGCCGGCGTTGTTGAACGCCACGTCGACCGAGCCGTAGGTGTCGTGCGCCGCGCGGAACGCCGCGGCCACATCGTCCGCCGACGTCACATCGGCGTGCACGTAAAGCCCTCCGGTCTCGGCTGCGGCCTTCTCGCCCGCCGCGTCGTCGACGTCGACCGCCACCACGTGCGCGCCCTCAGAACCGAAACGCCGCGCCGCCGCCAGCCCGATCCCGCTCCCGGCCCCCGTGATGACCACGGTCCTGTTCTCAAACCGCATGCGAGATCACTCCTCCGTTGCGATGAAGACGTTCTTGACCTCGGTGAAGGCGTCCGGCGCATCCGGGCCGAGCTCACGGCCGAGACCTGACTGCTTGAAGCCGCCGAACGGCGTCCAGTACCGCACCGAAGAATGGGAGTTCACCGACAGGTTGCCGCTGTCCACCGCGCGGGCCACCCGGATCGCGCGGCCCACGTCCCTGGTCCAGATCGACCCGGAGAGCCCGTACGGGCTGTCATTGGCGATGGTGATCGCCTCGGCCTCGTCGGCGAACGGGGTCACGGTCACCACCGGGCCGAACACCTCCTCGGTGTACACCCGGTCGTCAGGGCCGACCGGGGCCAGCACGGTCGGCGGGTACCACCACCCGGGCCCGGACGGCGCCTGGCCGCGGAACGCCACCGGCGCCCCGTCCGGCACATACGAGGCCACATGCGAACGGTGCGCCGCCGAGATCAGCGGTCCCATCTCGGTCGCCGCCGACGCGGGGTCGCCGACCACAACGCCCCGCACCGCGGTCTCGAAAAGCTCCATGAAGCGATCGAGCACCGAGCGCTGGACCAGGATCCGCGACCGGGCGCAGCAGTCCTGCCCGGCGTTGTCGAACACCGCGTACGGCGCCGTCGCGGCCGCCTTCTCCAGGTCGGCGTCGGCGAAGATGACGTTGGCGCTCTTGCCCCCGAGCTCCAGGGTCAGCCGCTTGACCTGGCGCGCGCAGTCGGCCATGAGCCGCTGGCCCACCTCGGTCGAGCCCGTGAAGACGATCTTGCGCACCAACGGATGGTCGACAAGCCGCTGGCCGACCACGCTGCCCTTGCCGGGGAGCACGGTGAAAACCCCCGGCGGCAGGCCCGCCTCCAGCGCCAGCTCGCCGATCCGCATCGCGGTCAGCGGGGTCGCCTCGGCCGGCTTGGCCACCACGGTGCAGCCCGCGGCCAGCGCGGGGGCCATGCCCCAGGACAGGATCGGCATCGGGAAGTTCCACGGCACGATCAGGCCGACCACGCCGACCGGCTCGTGGAAGGTCACGTTGAGCCCGCCGGCGACCGGGATCTGCTTGCCGCTCAGCCGTTCTGGTGCCGCCGCGTAGTACGTCAGCACGTCCCGGACCTGCCCGGCCTCCCACCGGGCGGCCCCGATGGGATGGCCCGAGCCGGCCACCTCGAGCCCGGCCAGTTCCTCCGACGCGGCGTCCACCGCCGCGGCGAACGCGCGCAGGAGACGGCCCCTGTCCCCGGGCGCGACCGCGCGCCACGACGGCAGCGCGGCCGAGGCCCGGGCGATCGCGAGATCCGCCTCCTCGGCCGTGGCCTGGGTCACCGTGGTGACCGGCTCCTCGGTCGCAGGGTTGAGCACAGTGAAAACAGACAAAGCGCGAATCCCCTTATTTACAGGCGCTCGAATCCGCGCCGCAGCTCCCAGTCGGTCACCGCGGCGTCGTAGGCGGTCAGCTCGACCCGGGCGTAGTTGGCGTAGTGCTCCGTCGCCTCGGCGCCGAACGTCTCCCGGGCCAGCTCGCTCTTCTCCCACAGGTCGAGCGCGTCGCGCAGGGTGTGCGGCACCCGCAGGGTGTCGTCGGCGTAGGCGTTGCCGGTCACCGGCGGCTCGAGCGGCAGCTCGTGGTCGATGCCGTGCAGCCCGGCCGCGATCATCGCGGCCACCGCCAGGTACGGGTTCACGTCGCCGCCTGGGACGCGGTTCTCCACCCGCAGCGACGGCCCGTGCCCGACCAGCCGCAGCGCGCAGGTCCTGTTGTCCGGGCCCCAGCGGACCGAGGTCGGGGCGAAGCTGCCCGGAACGTAGCGCTTATAAGAGTTGATGTTGGGCGCGTAGCACAATGCCAGCTCGCGCAGCGCCGCCAGCTGGCCCGCCAGGAAGTGCTCGCCCAGCTTGGACAGGCCATACGAC
>Ga0207664_10002593_pt1 | contig 11969 bp, 11 predicted proteins | sample LARL83metaG_FD_184349 | JGI IMG/M metagenome (GOLD analysis project Ga0207664, IMG submission 184349) | Corn, switchgrass and miscanthus rhizosphere microbial communities from Kellogg Biological Station, Michigan, USA - LAR L8-3 metaG... | ecosystem: Host-associated > Plants > Roots >...
GACGTGACCGAGTTGGCCGCGCGCGGCATCACCGGGCAGCACGACCTGATCGTGGACGCCGGCTGCTTCCATGGGCTGCCGACCCGCATGCGGGACGCGTACGTACCGGAGGTGACCCGGCTGGCCGCGCCCGGCGCGATGCTGTTGATTCTCGGGCTGGCCAAGCATCCGGTGCTCAAGGGCGTCAAGGCGGACGAGTTGCGGACCCGGTTCCAGGGCTGGAATCTCGTGTCCGCGCAGAGCCTGGCCGGCGCGGAGATGCTGCGCTACGGCGACGGTTCCGCGATGCTGCGCAAGGCTTTCGAGAAGGGCTGGTTCGACCCGTGGCGTTACCTGTTGCGCCGGGCGGTATGACGGCCGGGCGCCCCGCCGGAGACCCGGCGGGGCGCCCGTGCTTTTTCAGGGCTTGGCCCACTTGCCGTCGTAGGTGCCGGCCCGGGTCATCCCGAACTGGCGGCGCATCACGTCGTCCCAGAACCGGTCGCTGACGATCCGCCTCGTGTTGACCAGGAACCGGCCGCTGCCGGACACCACGTAGTGGCCGCGCGGCTTCCGCGCGCGGAGGACCGTGGCGATCGTGGCGGCCACCGCGTGCGGCGGTGACGACATCTTCGCCGACATGAAGCAGCGACCCATCTGGTCGTCGATCGCCTTCTTCAGTTCGCCGTAGGGACCATCGGGAGTGTTGCGGTCCAGCGACCCGGCCACGTGCTCGTCGAAGTTGGTGTCCCGGATCAGGTTCGGTTCCACCACGCTGACGTACACACCGAACGGCGCCGCCTCGAACCGGAGCGCGTCGGACATGCCCTCCACCGCGAACTTCGACGCGTTGTAGACCCCACCGCCCGGGAAGCCCATCCGGCCGCCGACGGAGGAGATGTTGATGATGCGACCGCGGCCGGCCCGGCGCATCCCGGGCAGGACGAGTTGGCACATCCGCATGAGGCCGAAGAAGTTCGTCTCGAACTGCTGGCGCGCCCGGTCGATGGGCACCGTTTCCACCGGCCCGTACTCGGCGAATCCGGCGTTGTTGACCAACGCGCCGACCTGACCGTGCGTCGCCTCGATCTCGGCGACGGCCTTGGCCATGGACTCCTCGTCGGTCACGTCGATCGTCACCACGTCCGCGCCGGCCGCCGCGAGGTCCGCGATCGACTCCGGCCGGCGGGCCGACGCGCACACGTGGAATCCCGCCTCGAGCAGGTGGGTGGCGATCGTCCGGCCGATGCCGGACGAGCAACCGGTGATCAGGACCGGGCCGGCTGTGGTGGGCACGTCGCACCTCCTGTGTAGAGCGTCGATCGGATCTCCCACAAATCGGGGAACGGCGCGGCCAACCGGCCGGTCAGATATCCGGCGCCGTCGGTGCCGCCGGTGCCGCGCGTGCGGCCCAGCAGTCGGGTCACCACTTCGATGTGGTCCACCTGCCAGTGCCACACGGCCTGGGACAGGTCCGCCATCGCTTCGGCCAACCGGTACAGCGGGCCGCCGTGCGGCGCCGCGCGGTAGAGGGTCGCCAGGTCGGTGTCCTGTTCGGCCAGCGCCGCACGGAGTTCCACGAACAGCGGACTCTCATTCTCGGCCAGGCCGAGCACGGCACGGAGCCGGTGGAACTGCGCCGACTGGGCACCGCTCGCGGTGCCGAACTCGGGGCGGAACGCGGCGAAGTCGGCCGGTTGCAGGCGCGCGAGCACCGCCACGTGGCCACACAGGAGCCGGACGACGTCCGCCGCGCGCCGGACGTGCTCGGTCGCCTGTTCGACGTCCCGGCCGGCGAGCACGTCCCGCGCCCGGGCCAGGTCCAGCAGCACGTGCTTGAGCCACAGTTCGGAAGTCTGGTGTGCCACCAGGAAGAAGTGCTCGGCCGCATGTATGCGGCCGGCGGCCGGCGACGTGCTCGGCGTGACAGCGCCGAGCACGTCGGGCAGGTGCAGGAAGTCGGCGTAGGTACGGGTCACCGCTGGGCCTCCGCCGCGAAGGCCGCGATGCGGCGCACCGCGTCGCGCACGCCGTCCGGCTCGCCGCAGAACGCGATACGCAGATGGTGTTCGGTCACCGGATCGGCACCCATGCCGGTGATCCGGCCGTCGCCGTCCCACGCCGGCCGCAGCGCGAACCCGCGCGCCGGCGCCACGGCGACGGCCTCCCGTTCCAGCAGCATCGCCGCGAACGCGTCGGCGTCCATGCCGAGCCGGTCGATGTTGAGCAGCGCGAACCAGCCGCCCTCGGGATACCACGCGAGCAGTCCCGCGTCGGCCAGCGGAGCGAGACCGTCCCACGCCGACCGGACCAGGTCGTGGTGTTTGCGCACCTCGGGCATGCCGTGCTCGAGCGCGGCCAGGCCGGCGTACTGCACGGGCGTCGGTGAACTCAGGATCGACGCCTCCTGCACGACCTGGAGCGTGTCCGCCCGCGCCCGGTTCGGCGTGCCCACGTAACCGAGGCGGTAGCCGGTCATCGCGAAGTTCTTGGAGTAGCTGTACACCGTGAACACCCGGCGCTCGTCCGGCGGCACGTCCCGTTCGAGCGCGGCCATCGAGAAGTGCGCGCCCTCGTACACGAAGTCCTCGTACGCCTCGTCGCTGATCACCAGCCAGTCGTTGCGCCGGGCCAGTTCCAGCAGTGCTGTCTGGACCTCCGGCTCGTAGACGGCGCCGGTCGGGTTGTTCGGCGTGTTGACCAGCAGGACCCGCGTGCGTTCGCCCGCGATGTCCGCGATCGCGTCCAAATCGGGGCGGAAACGGTCGTCCAGCGGGTAGCAGACCGGGCGCAGGCCGGCCAGGACGCTCTGTTGCAGGTGGATCGGCCAGTGGAAGCCGGGCAGCAGGATCTCGTCACCGGGATCGGTGATCGACTGCATCACCGCCGACAACCCCTGGCTCGCACCGGGCGTGACGAACACCAGGTCCGGGCTCGTGTCGTGCCCGTTGACCTCGACCAACTTGGCGGCCAGTCGTTCCCGGAACACCGGCAGTCCTTCCGCCGGCGTGTACGTTGTGCGGCCGTCCCGGGCCGCGGCGGCGAGCGCCTCGACCACCACCCCGGGCGGCTTGACGTGCGGTTCACCGATGTCCAGCCGGACCACGTCCCGTCCGGTGCGGCGCTGCCACTCGTTGACCGACCGGTACACGCCGTGCACGCACGACGGCGGGATGGCCGTGGCGTGCGGCGCCCGGAGCAGATGCGCGGTCATGCGCACCGCCCGCCGTCGATCGGCAGCAGCACCCCGGTCACCCAGCGCGCCGAGTCGTCCAGCAGGTGGCACACCCACACGGCGACCTCGTCGGACTCGCCGAATCGGCCCATCGGCGTCATCGCCTCGAGGTTCGCGCGGAAGGCCCGCATCTGCTCCGGGTTCATCCCGACCTGGTCGTAGATCGGGGTGTCCACCGGGCCCGGCAGGATCGCGTTCACGCGTACCGCCGGCGCGAGCTCGATCGCCAGCGACCGGGTGAGGTGATTCATCGCGGCCTTCGTCGCGCCGTAGAACGAACGGTTCGGCGTGGCGAGGTCACCGGCGCAGGACGTGACGTTGACGATCGACCCACCGCGCGCCCGCAATCCGGCCAGGCAGCGTTGGATGAGCTGCACCGGGCCGCGGACGTGCAGGTCGAACATGTACGCCAGGTCCTTGGTCTCGGCGTCCGCGATCGGCGCGAACCGGCCGATGCCGGCGTTGTTCACCAGCCCGTCCAACTCGCCGAACCGATCGAGCACCAGCGCGGCCGCTGCGTCCACATCGGACGGTTCGGTCAGGTCGGCCGGTGCCACGAGCGCCGGTTTGCCGCCCGCACTGGCGATCGCCGCCGCGGTCTGTTCCAGTGCCGACCGCCGCCGGCCGATCAGTGCCACCTCGGCGCCGTCCGTCGCGGCGCGGATCGCGGTCGCCGCGCCGATGCCGCTGCCGGCCCCGGTGATCAGCACCTTCTTGCCCACCAACGTCATGTGTCCCACCGTCCAACGGGCCGGACGCGCCCGCCAGCCTCCCGTGGGGTACCCGAACGGCCACCACCAACGGCCACACGGTTGTGACAGCGTGCCGACCCGGCCGGAACGTCATGCTGACTGTCATGACCGACACGGCACGCCTGGGTTCCTCCTGCGTGGACTCGTTCCGTGAGCTGATGAGTTGTTTTCCCAGTGGTGTCACGGTGATCACGACGTGCGACCGGGACGGGTCGCCGCGCGGGCTGACCTGCACGTCGCTGTGCAGCGTCAGCATGCGGCCGCCGATGCTGCTGGCGTGCGTCGCCAACCACAGCGACACGCTCGCCGTGCTGCTGCGCAACGGCGCCTTCGCGGTGAACCTGTTGCACGCGGGCGGGCGGGACGCGGCCCAGGTGTTCGCCAGCCCGATCCCGGACCGGTTCCGGCTCGTGAACTGGGCGCGGACACCGGCGTGCGGGCTGCCCTGGCTGCGGTCGGACGCGCACGCGGTCGCCGAGTGCCTGGTCACGGACGCGGTTCCGGCCGGTGATCACACCGTGGTGTTCGGCGTGGTCGACAGTGTCGTTGCGGCGCCGGACCGGCCGCTCCTGTACGGGCTGCGGCAGTACGCGGCCTGGGCGCCGTCCGAGTAGACGAACGGAGTAGCGAGATGGACCACCGAATCAAGGACGTCGTCATCCTCGGCGGTGGCACGGCGGGCTGGATGACCGCGGCGTACCTGGCCAAGGCGCTCGGACCGGAAACCAACATCACCGTGCTGGAGGCGCCGACCATCCCGCGGATCGGCGTCGGCGAGGCCACCGTGCCCAACCTGCACCGCACGTTCTTCCACTTCATCGGCGTGTCCGAGGAGGAGTGGATGCGCGAGTGCAACGCGGGTTTCAAGATGGGTGTCCGTTTCATCAACTGGCGCACGCCGGGCGACGGCGTACCGGACGCCCGGTCGCTCGGTGATCGCACCGACCACTTCGACCACCTGTTCGGCCTGCTGCGCAACCACGAGGGCGTGCCGCTGTCGCACTACTGGGCCTACCGGCGCCAACAGGGGCTGACCGACGAACAGTTCGACTACGCGTGCTACCGCGAGCCGCCCACGATGGACGCCAAACTCGCACCCCGCGACCGTTCCGGCGCGAAGTGGACCAACTACGCCTGGCACTTCGACGCGCAGCTCGTCGCCGACTTCCTGCGCAATGTCGCGGTCAAGCGGTTCGGCGTGCGGCACATCGAGGGCCAGATGACCGAGGTGCTGTTCGACCAGCGTGGCTACATCACCGGGTTGCGCACCAAGGACGGCCCGACCGTCGAGGGCGACTTCTTCGTCGACTGCTCCGGATTTCGCGGGTTACTGATCAACCAGGCCATGCGGGAGCCGTTCCTGGACATGTCGGACCACCTGATCAACGACCGCGCCGTGGCCACGGCCGTGCCGCACGACGACGCCGCCGAGGGCGTCGAGCCGTACACGTCCGCGATCGCGATGAAGTCCGGCTGGACGTGGAAGATCCCGATGCCCGGCCGGTTCGGCACCGGCCACGTGTACTCCAGCCGCTTCACCACCGACGACGAGGCCACCGAGGACCTGTGCCGCATGTGGGGCCTCGATCCGAGCGAGCAGCCGCTCAACCACGTGCGATTCCGGGTCGGCCGCAACCGGCGCGCGTGGGTGCGCAACTGCGCCAGCATCGGCCTGGCGTCGTGCTTCCTGGAACCGCTGGAGTCCAGCGGCATCTACTTCATCACCGCCGCGATCTACCAGTTGGCCAAGCACTTCCCGGACAAGCGGTTCGACCCGATCCTGATCGATCGGTTCAACCGTGAGATCGAGATCATGTTCGACGACACGCGGGACTTCATCCAGGCCCACTTCGCCCTGGCCCCGCGCACGGACACGCCGTTCTGGCTGGCCAACAAGGAACTGACGCTGGCCGACGACATCCGCGAGAAGATCGCGATGTACCGGGCGGGCATGGCGGTCAACATGCCGGTCACCGACGAGAACACCTACTACGACAACTTCGACGCCGAGTTCCACAACTTCTGGACCAACGGCAGCTACTACTGCATCTTCGCCGGCCTGGACTTCCTGCCCGAACACCCGCTGCCGGCGCTGACCTACCGGCCGGACGCGCCGCGCTCGGCGGAGCCGATGTTCGACACGATCAAGCACCAACAGCGCGACCTGCTCACCACGCTCCCGAGCAACCACGAGTACCTCTGCCGCCTGCACGGCCGCGAACTGGCCACCGCCAGCTGAACCACCAACGACAGCGGCCCGGACGTGATCGTCCGGGCCGCTCGTCGTCGTCGAGTTGTCAGCGCATCGACGTCAGGTATTCGTACTGGCTCGGGAGCTGGTCCACCAGCGCGTCCGCCTGCCGGCGCACCAGGTCGAACTGCTGCCGTGCGTCGGCGTCGTCCAACAGGTCCAGCGCGGCGCGGTGGTGCCGGGGGAGATGGCCGCCCAGGCCGAGCAGCATGATGTTGTACGAGTACGGCTCGAAGCCGTGGTAGTACGGGTACACCGAACCGTCGTCGGGCAGCCGCGCCGCCCACGTGTCCAGCCGTTCGGCCACCCCCGGCGGCACCGGACGCTCCTTGGCCGCCTTCCAGTACGGCGTGTCGGTCCGGCCGGCGCACCGGTAGTGCAGCACCAGGAAGTCCCGCACCCCGTCCAGGCACCGGTTGATCGACCGGTTGTAGCTGCGGGTGAGCGCCTCGTCCCACCGGCTGTCCGGGAAGTGCTTCACCAGTTGCTCGACCGCGTACTGGATGAAGAAGATGCCGGTCGACTCCAGCGGTTCCACGAACCCGCTGGACAGTCCGATCGCGACACAGTTGCCCACCCACGAGTTCCGGTTGCGTCCCACCCGCATCCGGATGTGGTTGGCCGTCACGTCCCGTGCGGCCGGTCCGGCGAACTCACGGAGCGTGCGCTCGGCCTCGGGCGCGTCGCAGAACTCCGACGAGTACACGTATCCCGTGCCGTTGCGGTGGTAGAGCGGGATCGTCCAGATCCAGCCGGCGTCCATCGCGGTCGCCGTCGTGTACGGCCGGATACCCTCCCGCTCGACGTCGACCGGGATCTGGAGCGCGACCGCGCGGTCGTTGGGCAGGTACTCGTGATAGGACTCGAACGGCTCACCCAGCTGCTTGTTGATCAACAGGCCGCGGAAGCCGGTGCAGTCGACGAACAGGTCGCCGCGGATCTCGCCGTGCTCCTTCGTGACCAGGTGAGCGATCCGGCCGTGTTCGTCCTTACCGACGTCCACCACATCGTCGAGCACCCGATGGATGCCCTGGCGCGTGCCGTGCTCGGCCAGGAAACCGGCGAGCATCGCGGCGTCGAACTGGTAGGCGTAGGGGAACTGGGTGTCCTGTTCGGACATGGTGGTCCTGCGGTGTCGCTCGCCGCCGTCGTGCAGCGCACGCTCGAACAGCTCGCCGTCCAGGCGTTTCGGCGCGCGCTTCGCCTCGCACATCATGGGTAGGACGAAGCAGTCCTGGTCGAACTGCTTCTCGCCCAGCTTGAGCCACCAGTCGGCCAGCGTGAAGCCGTCGGCCACGCGTAGCCGTTCGAACGGGTGGTAGAAGGAACTGCCCGGCGCGCTCCAGTTCTCGAACTTGATCGCCAGCTTGTACGTGGCGTTGCAGTGCGGCATCCAGTCGCGCTCGGCCAGGCCGAGGTAGTCGAAGAAGTGCCGGATGGTGCTGAAGGTCGCCTCGCCGACGCCGACGGTGGCCACATTGCCGGACTCCACCAACGTCACGGACACCCGCTCGCCGAAGGCGGATTTCAGATAGGTGGCGGTCATCCAGCCTGCGGTGCCACCTCCGACGATGACGACGTCGCGAACCATGTCTGATCCTTCCCGGAAGTTGTGCGATCCCATCCCAGCTCACCACCGTCGCGACCGGCGGTGACTGCCCGATCGGGCCAGGCGATGGGGCCCGCCAGGCGAGCCTGGCACCGTGTCCGCGGGCTTCCATACGGTCACGCCGCTCCCATTGCTGCGGAAGGCGGAACGCTGGCGCCCCACGACACCGAGGGCTCGGTACGGACGACTCGGTCGGTCGTCGTCTATTGCCTGCTGGTGGTGATTCCGGTCGCGCTGGCGATCGGCCTGCTGAACCTGGACACCGGAACCCGCACCGGCCGACTGCACGCGGTGGCCGAGGCCGCGCATCCGCTGGCGCAGCTCCTGCTGGCCACCGCCGTGGTGGTCGGCGTGTGCAAGCTCGCCGGCCTGGTCTGCCGCCGGTGGCTGGGCCAGCCACCGGTGGTGGGGGAGATCGCCGCCGGCATCGTGCTCGGGCCGTCCGTACTCGGCGCGTTGCTGCCGACCGTGCGCCAGTGGGTGCTACCGGCGCACGTGGTGCCGCAGTTGGACGTCCTGGCGCAGGTCGGCGTCGTGCTGTTCGTGTTCCTGATCGGGCTGGAGTTCAAGCGGCAGGCGATCGCCGGGGCCGGCCGGCTGGCCGTCGCGGTGAGCCACGTGAGCATCGCCGTGCCGTTCCTGTTCGGCGTGGCGCTCGCCGTGGTGGCCTACCAGCGGTTCGCACCGGCCGGCATCGGAAAGCTGCCGTTCGCGCTGTTCCTCGGGCTGTCGATGAGCGTGACGGCGATGCCGGTGCTGGCGCGAATACTGCTCGACCTCGGGATGAGCCGCGGCCGCATCGGCACGCTCGCCATGACGTGCGCCCTCGTGGACGACGTGACCGCATGGCTGCTGCTGGCGCTGGTGGTCGCGTTGGCCGGTGCGTCGTCCACGACGGGCGTGATGGTCACGCTGGGGCTGACCGCCGCGTTCGTGGTCCTGGTCGTCCTGCTGCGGCCGCTCCTGTCCCGGCTCGTCACCTCGGCCACCACGCAGGGACGGATTCGCGCGACGGCGCAGTTGATCCTCGTCGGGGCGATCCTGGCGGCCGCGACGACCGAGTGGATCGGCGTGCAGTCGATCTTCGGCGCGTTCCTGTTCGGGATGGCGGTGCCCGGCGACAACCCGGTGGCCCGGCAACTGAACGACATGCTCGGCCGGCTGACCGGGCTGCTGCTGTTGCCGTTGTTCTTCGCCGACAGCGGCCTGCGGACGAACATCACGCTGCTGGGCGACAGCGGGACGTGGGTGTGGTGCGTGGTGATCCTGCTGATCTCGGTGACCGGCAAGTTCGGCGGTTCCGCGGTCGCGGCGCTGGCATCCGGCACCCGCTGGCGGACGGCCGTCCAGATCGGCGCGCTGATGAACACGCGTGGCCTGACCGAGTTGGTGGTGCTCAACGTCGGCCGGCAGCTGGGCGTGCTGAGTCCGGAATTGTTCACGATCCTCGTGCTGATGGCGCTGGTGTCCACGGCGATGGCCGCGCCGCTGGTCAGGTGGGCGAGCGGGTACGCCGTAGCCTTGCTACCAGCGGACGACGGCGCTGCCACACATGAACCGCCAGCGCCAGCAACACCAGATAGCTCGACGTCGAGTGCACCGGTTTCATCCCCTGATCACCAGCCCACTGGACGATCCCGCTGACCGTCATCACCACGGCGCCCACGATCGCGACCCAGTTGACGATCCAGTGCGCCCGATCACGCGACGGGCGTCGCAACCGGGCCACCAGTCGCGGCCGGGTCACCAGGTGCAGCACCACGATCCCGGCGAACAGCAACCCGATCACGAGGTGGGGAGCCACCCACAACACCGTGATCCACCCGGCGACGAACAGCACCGCCACCGGCAGGTCGGTGACCAGCGCGGACCGCCGCCACGTCGGTCGGTGCACGATCGTGCGCATGCCCCTCCTCGCAGGTTGGATGCGGCCAACCTAGGCGGGTCGGGCGGCGTCGGGCAGTCCGACCGGCCACCCCGATCGGGTCGCCCCGGGTGCGTCCGGCGAGCCGACACTGTCCTGTGAGATATCGCCGATATGAACGGCAATGACAATGCGACCGAAACTTCTGTCCGACCTGAACGTGATGCGGGGCAAGGATGTCCCGCAGTGGTACGGCGATGTGATGGGTGCGTGGGGCAGCCTGGATCACGACCAGCCGATGCTGTGGCGCAACCTGGGATATTGGAACTCTCGTTGCGAGACGCTCGATCAGGCCGCCACGAACATGGCGACCAGACTGGCGGACGCGGCGCAGGTACGGGCCGGGTGCGACGTCCTCGACGTCGGATGCGGCCTGGGTGAATCCACGTTCCTCCTGCGAGATCGACTGGACCGGACAACCAGCAAACTGGTCGGCCTGGACATCACGGAGCGACACATCGATCTCGCCATCGCTCGTCGTGTCGGTGACCGGCCGGAGTTCATGGTGGGCAACGCGACGGACATGCCGTTCGACGACGCATCGTTCGACCGGATACTCGCGCTGGAGTGCGCCTTCCACTTTCCCGATCGACGCCGGTTCTTCGCCGAGGCGCTGCGGGTGCTGCGACCCGGCGGTGTGCTCGGCATGGCGGACGTCGTCGTGGCTACCGGTCCGGTTCGGATGCGGCGGTGGCTGAACACCGTCCTGCCGCGGCGGGCGCGTGATCGGGTCGAGTGGTTCGAGTCCGTCATTCTGAAGACGCCCAGTGCGAACCTCGTGACGCTCGCCGAATACGTCGACCAGTTGCGTGGCGCCGGGTTCGTGACGTCCGGTTCGGAGGACATCAGCGACCACGTATTTCCCTATTTCCGGGAGTACTGGCGGACGTCGAACGATCGCGCGGCCCAGGAGAACGCGCTGCGCTCCGCCGGGTTGGACGTCGCACAGGCACACGCGTATGCCAGCGCGTGGCGGCGGCAGATGCGGATCTTCATGCTGAGTTGGCCGATCTCGCGATACGTCATCGTGACCGCGCGAAAACCGGCCTGACCTGGCATTAGTGGGTCACCGAACTGCGACATCGGTCGCGGTGCGGTAAGTTCGACCGGCAAGCTCCTGTGCCGGAAGGAAGGAATAGTCGCATGGCTGGTGATCGAGTAGGGACATTGGTGATCGGCGGAGGTCAGGCCGGTGTTTCCATCGGCTACTTCCTCCGGCGCGCGGGCGCGGACTTCCGGATTGTCGACGCGGCCACCGAGACCGGAGCGACGTGGCGCTCCCGGTGGGACTCGCTGAAGTTGTTCACCGAGGCCAAGTACAACAACCTTCCCGGCAGTCGATTTCCCGGTGATCCGGAGCACATTCCCGGCAAGGACGAGATGGCCGACTACCTGCGGGACTATGTCCGGCAGTTCGACCTGCCGGTCGAATTGGGCGTCGAGGTGAGCGAACTGTCGCGGACCGAACGTGACTATGTCGCGGTCGTGGGGGATCGGCAGATCCTGGCCGACCGGGTGGTGGTCGCCACCGGCCCGACCGGGCATCCCCGGGCGCCCGGCTTCGCCCAGGAACTGGGGTCCACGATCACGCAGGTGCATTCGGCCGACTACCGCAATCCCGCGCAACTGCCGGACGGCCCGGCGTTGGTCGTCGGCGCGGGCAACTCCGGGGCCGAGATCGCGATCGAACTGGCCGCCGACCGCCAGGTGTGGCTGGCCGGACCGGACGTCGGCAAGTTCCCGTTCCGCCTGGGCGGTCTGACCTACCGCCTCATGAACCGTCTGTTGACCACCCACACCCCGATGGGCCGCAAGATCGCCGGCCGAACATCTGGCGGCGGCACGCCACTGGTGCGGCTGCGGCCGGAGGACGTCACCGCGGCCGGTGTCCGCCGTGTCGACCGGTTGGCCGGCGTCACCGATGGACAGCCGAAACTGGGCGACGGCACGGTACTCGAACCGGCGTCCGTCGTATGGGCGACCGGTTACGCCAGGAACTTCAACTGGATCAAACTCCCGATCTTCGGCGAGACGGGCGACCCGATACACGACCGTGGTGTCGTCAAGGGTGAACCGGGCCTGTATTTCCTCGGCCTGCCCTACCTCTACTCGATGGCATCCTCGCTGATCATGGGCGTCACGCGGGACGCGGCGTACACCGGAAAGCTGATCACCGCATAAGTCCGGTTAACACCACGGCATTCTCGCGGTAATGCGGC
>Ga0207664_10002594_pt1 | contig 11967 bp, 11 predicted proteins | sample LARL83metaG_FD_184349 | JGI IMG/M metagenome (GOLD analysis project Ga0207664, IMG submission 184349) | Corn, switchgrass and miscanthus rhizosphere microbial communities from Kellogg Biological Station, Michigan, USA - LAR L8-3 metaG... | ecosystem: Host-associated > Plants > Roots >...
ACAGGTGGATGGTGCCGCGCGGGCCGAACGTCTTGACCAGGAGGCGCTCCTCCCAGAGCGCGCGCCGCACGTCGGAGCGGGTCGCCCCGGCGATACGCCGCCCGATCGAGAGCTCGGCGGCGCTGAGCACCTGGGCGTGTGCGCCGCACAGCACGCCGGCGACGCCGGCCGGGCCCAGGTCCGTGGCCGGTTCGGCCAGTCCGTGGCGGGCCATCCGCCGGGCCGTGATGCCGCTCCAGGTCAGAGCGGCCGGGGCCGTGGGCTTGGCGGTCACGAACGCGCATTCTCCCTAGAGGGCCAGCCAGCCGGGATTCCGGTCAGCCGCAGCGGGACCTACCCCGCTGGTGGCGGGGCGGATGGGTCGTTCTGCCAGAGCCCGAAGTCGTTGCCGTGCGGGTCGCGGCAGGTCGCGAACCAGCCCATGCCCGGAACCGGGGCCGGGTCGTTCGCCTCGCCCCCCAGTTCCCTGACGCGCGCGGCACCGGCGTTGATGTCGTCCACCTCGAAGTAGGCGCGCGTGCCGCGCTTGCCGGGCTCCATGTCGGTGATCGCCAGGCCGCCCTGGTCGCTGATGCGCGTCATGTGGTACTCGAAGGGGCCGGGTGAGGATTCGAACTGCCACCCGAACAGGCCGCCCCAGAATTCGCGGCTCTTCCCGGTGTCGTCGGCGGGGATCTCGAAGTGCACGATCTGACCAGGCATGGGCCCTCCCCCTTGTATCGATAGGGTCCCGTGGACGCTTCACCCTGACGCGGGCCGACGCTGCCGGGCGCCGCACGCGGCCACAGCCGTCCACACCTCGGCGCAGTCTACGCCGCCGGATCTTGAGCACGACGCGGTGGGCTGGCGCCGGGAACGGCCCTGCGGGCCGAACACCCGGGATGACCCCACGGGCCGACCGTCGCCATCGGGGCCAGCGTGACCCGATGGGCGGGCCGGCCCTGAACCACGGCGGGCCGTAAGTCCGCTTGCCGGGGTCCTTGGTCTCTGACGTCATCCGGGCCGGTGGCGGGACTCTTTTTAAGAGGAGATGGTCTGCCATGGTTACCGACACACGTGACCAGACCGCTCGCGACAGGGCGGTCACGCGACTGAAGAAGAGGCGCGATTTTCGCGGTCACCTTCTGGTCTATGTGCTGGTCAACACGTTCCTGGTGGTGATCTGGGCGGTCACAGACGCCCACGGGTTCTTCTGGCCGGTGTTCCCCATCGTCGGATGGGGCATCGGCGTGGTGATGAACGCCTGGGACGTCTACTGGCGGCCGCGGATCACCGAGCACGACATCCAGCGCGAGATGGAGCGCGACGACAAACAGGCCTGAGCGACGGGACAGACGCGGCGACGCTGTACCTGACCGCAGCGCCCGGCTCGACCCGGTCATAGCAAGGAATTCTGTCACCGGTGGTCGATAGTATTCGAATATGAATTCGACCAAACCAGTAGATAGCCGCCGGGAACAAGCGATCGCGTTACGGCGGGCGGGCAAGTCCCGCAGAGAGATCAAGGAAATCCTCGGTATCGCCGGTAATTCGACCCTGGACGACCTGCTCGCGGGTGAGCCACCGCCGGAGTGGACGCGCCGCCCCAACGCCAAGGACGATCTCCGCGCCAGGGCCCGGCAGTTACGTGAGCAGGGTCTCGCCTATAACCAGATCGCGGCCGAACTGGGTGTATCCAAGAGCTCGGTCTCGCTCTGGGTCCGCGACCTGCCCCGTCCCGAGCGGCTCGGCTACGAGGAATGCTGCAGGCGGGTTGCTGAGGGAGTGCGCCGCTACTGGGCAACGGAGCGTCACGTCCGCGAAGCGCAACGGGAAGCCACCCGTGCCGCCGCAGCCGCCGAGATCGGCACGCTGACCCAGCGGGAACTCCTTATCGCCGGCGCCATCGCCTACTGGTGCGAGGGCGCCAAGAACAAGCCTTACCTCCGGCAGGACCGGGTCACCTTCATGAACAGTGACCCAGGGTTGATCACGTTCTTCCTTCGCTTCCTCGACGCAGCCCACGTCGGCCGGGACAGGCTGATCTACCGAGTGCTGATCCACGAAAGCGCGGATGTGGCGGCGGCCGAGCAGTTCTGGCTGGCCCTGACCGGCGCGGCGCCGGATCAGTTCCGCCAGACAACTCTCAAGCGACACAACCCGAAGACGGTTCGCAAGAACGTGGGATCGAACTACCGGGGCTGTCTACGCGTGGATGTCCGGCAAGGTTCGGGGCTGTATCGCCAGATCGAAGGATGGGTCCGTGCGGCTACAAGCGGAAAGGGCGACACGGCCTGAGAAGTGGACGAGGCTGACGCCGGGTAGGTGCCGAACTGACATCCAGCTCCCGGGGAAGGAGTCGAACCTTCGTTAAGGCATCCAAAGTGCCTCGTCCTGCCAGCTAGACGACCCGGGATTGTTCGTTTCCGCCCCAAACTCTACCGGCAAACCCGCAGCCGTCCCGGCCCATCCGGCCACCGCCGCCGCCGGCCCACATCGGCAGCAAGACGAGCTCCAGCCAGCGCCAGAAAGTGTCAGGGCTCGGGCGTAGCATGAGGTCCATGGACGGACCCGAAATTCAGTGCGAATGCCAGATGTGTGAGCTGGAGGCGGCGGGCTACGGCCCGGAGGCCTACGCGGAGATCATCATGGGCCACATCGGCCGGGTCGGCTGGGCGGTCCAGGGCATCCCCGGTGACGAGCAGTGTCCGTCGTGGGCCTACAGCATCGGGCTCCGGCATACGTATGGCGTGCCCGAGCTCGCGCTGTTCGGCCTGTCGCTGCCGAACATGGCGGCGATCATCAATGAGATCGGGCGCCTGATCGCCGACGGCGCCACGGTCGCGGCTGGCGACCGGATCGACGGCGTCTCCCCCTGCACGTTCACGATCCGCCCCGTGCACGACAGCTGGCGGGCGACCAGCCTGTTCACCACGTCCGACACCATCTACGGCTACCTCAGGCCGTCCTACCTGCAGATCTTCTGGCCGGACCGGCAGGGCATCCTCCCGTGGGAGCCCGGGTTCGAGCCCGGTTTCGACGGCCTCCAGCCGCTGCTGTGGCTGCCGCGCGACGATCACCCGCCGGGCGCCTGGACCCGGATCGACGACCCTTCCGGCGGCTGAACGACGGCACACCCATCTCGGATGGTGAGACGCTGAGCGTCCTCCCGGTGTTCTCGACGCCACTTCTGGGTGAAGTCTGAGTCAAGTCCTTGCGTAACCTACGGTATCGTAGGTTACGGTGACGTAAGCGTACCCATTCCACCCGTGGCGCCTGATACAGAGCGAGGACCCGCTATGACCACCACCACGGCCACCGTCCCGGCCGCCCCGCCCACCGCGAACCCGGATGGGGCGGCGCGGACCCGCGCACCACGCCCCGACATCGAGCCCGAGCCGAGCGGCCGTCTCGACCGGTTCCTGGTCGGGCTTTTCGTCGCGGTGCCCCTGCTGGCCGTGCTGGCCGCGGTCCCGCTGGCGTGGGGGTGGGGCCTGGGCTGGCATGACATCGTGATCGCCTTCGTCTTCTACGTGATCACCGGCATGGGGATCACGATGGGCTTCCACCGCCACTTCACGCATAGTTCCTTCAAGGCGGCCAGGCCGCTGCGCGTCTCCCTGGCTATCGCCGGCAGCCTCGCCATCGAGGGGCCGGTGCTGGTCTGGGTGGCCGACCACCGGCGTCACCACAAGTACAGCGACAAGGAGGGCGATCCCCATTCGCCCTGGCGGTTCGGCAACGACTGGAAGGCGCTCAGCAAGGGCTTCCTCTATGCCCACATGGGCTGGATGTTCAACCCGAACCGGACCTCGCAGCAGAAGTTCTGCCCGGACCTGCTGGCCGACGCCCCCATCCGCCGGGTCTCCAGCACCTTCCCGCTCTGGGTCGCGGTCTCGCTCCTCGCTCCCGCCCTGATCGGCGGCCTGTGGTCGATGTCGCTGGCCGGCGCCCTCACCGCGTTCTTCTGGGCCAGCCTGGTCCGGATCTGCCTGCTGCACCACGTGACCTGGTCCATCAACTCGGTCTGCCACACCTTCGGCAACGAGGACTTCGACGTGCGCGACAAGTCGCGGAACGTGGCGTGGCTGGCCATCCCCTCCTTCGGCGAGTCCTGGCACAACCTGCACCACTCCGACCCGACCTGCGCCCGCCACGGGGCGCTGGAGGGGCAGATCGACATCAGCGCCCGCGCGATCTGGATCGCGGAAAAGCTCGGCTGGGCCTGGGACGTGCGCTGGCCGGACGAGCAGCGGCTGTCGGGCAAGCTCACCGGCAAGCGGGGCAAGCGGCTCGGCGCGATGACACGGCGCCGCCCGGCGGAGCCGGATGACCTCATGGCCGCGTGAGCGCGCCATGATGGGGCGGTGACCATTCCAGACTCCAGCTCCAACCACCGCAAGCGGATGACCGGCACGGAGCGCCGGGAGCAGCTGCTCGGCATCGGGCGCAAGCTTTTCGCGGCACGCGGCTTCGAGGGCACGTCCATCGAGGAGATCGCCGCCCAGGCGGGCGTCTCCAAGCCGGTGGTCTACGAGCACTTCGGCGGCAAGGAAGGGCTGTACGCGGTCGTGGTTGACCGGGAGGTCGAGCGGCTGCTCACCACCGCGACCGAGATCCTGAGCGGCGCCCAGACCCGGGAGAAGTTCGAGGCGGCCGCGGTTGCGCTGCTGCGCTACATCGAGGACAACGCCGACGGGTTCCGCATCCTGGTGCGCGACTCCCATCCCGCCTCGGGCGGGGGCAACTTCGGCAGCCTGATCTCCGACATCGCGAGCCAGGTCGAGTACATCCTGGGCGACTTCTTCCGCGACCGCGGCTACGACCCGAAGCTGGCCCCGATGTACGCGCAGATGCTGGTGGGGATGGTCGCCGTGACCGGGCAATGGTGGCTCGATGCCCGCAAGCCCAAGGTGGAAGTGGTCGCGGCCCACCTGATCAACCTGGCCTGGAACGGGCTGTCCCAGCTGGAGAAGGCGCCGAGCATCTCGGCCAAGGCGGCCAGGAAGCCGCGCACCGCGGTCGGGCAGGACAGCCGGTAATGCGGCCCAGCAGGACAGCCGGTAACGCGGCCGGCCGCGTCAGCCTGGGCGCAGGACCCGGCGCACCCGCTGCCGGCCGCGCCTGACCAGCACGCCAGCCAGCCTCCTGGCGTCAACCTCGCGCACCAGGCGGTCGGCCACGGGCCACCTGTCCGCTTCCGCCGCCAGATCGGCCATCCCGCCCGCGAGGATGGCACCGAGCACGGCCTGCGCGGCGGCCTCCACCGGGATGACGGAATCCGCCAACCCGTCCCTCGCCTCCGGCTCGCGGGCGGCCGGAGGCGGACACCTGAGCGCCGAGAGATCCCCCACCACCCGTACGCCGAGCGCCGCGATGTTCCTGGTCATCTCGGCGCTGATCTCGGCCACCTGCTCGAGCGCCCAGGCCGGGGTGGTGATCTGCGGCTCGCCCGGCAGCGGCCGGCGAGCCTTCATCTGCTTGACCGCGCCGTAGCGCACGAACCTGGCGTAGCTGGCCCCCGGCCACTCCCGGCGCTTGAACTCCTCGTTGAGCTGCCTGACGACCTCCGTCTCGGCGAGGGTGAGGGACCGGTTCACCACGTCGTCCTCGGGGACCAGCAAACCGGCCGGCAGCCCCAGCAGCGACTCGAAGGTGCGCAACAGCGCCTGCCGGTCCGACCCGTCCACCACGATGACAGTGACGTTCTGCGCCCCCGCGGCGGCCGCCCAGCGCGCGACCAGCTTGTCGTGCCGGTGACGCAGCCAGAACCGGGGAGTCGGCTGGTCAGGCTGCCTGAGGATCCGGTCGAGGTATTCCAGGTACGGGGTGCAGAAGCCGTTCTGCACGAACTGCTGCCACTGGGAGGGCATGACCCGGTCCAGCGGGCGCAGCGTCACCACCACGTGCACCCGCGGGCCACCCAGGTCGGCCACGACGCGACGGGCCGCCTCGTCGTCCCCGTCTGCGAAGAACTCGCTGCTGATGACGACGCGCTGGTCACCCGCAGCCCGGATGCTGTGGACCAGCCTGTCCCAGTAGGCCATGTCGGGCTGCGCCTCGCCCAGCATGGCCGGCCGCCCCGTGACCGCGAGCGTCGCCCGCATCGGCTGCCGGGCCGCGCCAGCGTAGACCACGCCGTACTCGGCCAGCCGCCCACGGGCCAGGTCGAAGGCACCCTGGATGGCGGTCGTGCCCGTCTTGTGCGGGCCGATATGCAGCAGGCGGGCGCCGGCCTCCAGCGTCAGGTCATCCGGAGCCATCCGGTCTCCCTCCCGGTTCCTGGTACACGCCCGTCCCCCAAAGGTGGCTCGCCCCCAGCAGGACGGCGGCTCGCTCTCAGCAGGAACGAGCCTGATCCCAGCTCGCCCGCACCCCGGGCGCGGCCGCACGTAAGAAGAAACACCTTGGGAACTTAGAAATAGTAGGTAAACAAAGTCCTAACGGGGAGTAAATTCACCATGTGCTTGGGGGAGCGGGCCGGGCGGTGCCTGGCGGCAGGCAAGGCGCTGGCGTCATGACGCCGGGTGCACGGCTGCGCACGGCGGCTGTGATCACCGCGAGTGGCCCCGCCGATCCCCGTCGCCGCCCGCCGACGAGGAGGCAGCAGCCAGGCCTGGCCGGGCTGCCGGAGCTGGCCATGTCCGCACCGGATGCGGCACGAGCCCTCGCGGAGTTATCAGGTGCGACGAATCCTGCGGCGTTTCCATGTCCAGCGCAGCTCCGAAGCCGTGGTGACCCTGGCCCTGCTGGTCTCCTATCCGCTGCTCCTGGTCGTCGCCACCCTGCCCACCGACTCCGACGACCGGCTGCCGTGGTGCTGGGCGTTCCTGGTTGTGGTGGTCGTGAGCTACCTGGCCGAGGCCTGGGCGCCGCGGGTCACGCCCTACCTGGTGGGCACGCTGAACTGGCTGCAGATGGGCATCCTGCTGCGCTGGGTCTTCCGCGAGGTCGCACTGATCATCTTGCTGGACCGGGCCCTGGACCTCACGACGCTGCAGATGGCCGCCTTCGTGCTGGGGCTGGTGGGCCTGCATGCCATCCGGGTCACTTACTCCGCGCTGGTGATCTACGTGGGCCAGCGGAGGCGCCTGCCCGTGATCACCCGCAACGTCGACCTGGGCTCGCTGCGGATCCCCGATCCCCCACCGCAACTGCTCGTCGCGGACCACGTCAAGACGATCTTGTACCTTGACACGCTGCCCGTGGCGGGCGGCCTCGTGGCCGGGCTGACGGCCGGCTTCGGGTGGGCGCTCGCGGGCGCCGCCCTGGCGCTCGCCGCGGGCCTGGCCTGCTGCGTGATCATGATTGGCCACGCCCGCCGCAACCGGCACCTCGGCGACGGCAGCCGGGTCCTCGCCACCGTGCACGAGCGGATCCGCGAGTACCGCCCGGAGGTGGTGCTCTACTTCAGCGGCTCGGTCAACTCCGCCTACCAGGTCAACATGTGGCTCTCCACCCTCGCCCAGCTGACCAGGCCGGCCGTGATCATGATGCGCGAGCGGAACGTGGTGCCCCTGCTCGGCCGGACCAGCCTGCCCGTCGTCTGCATCGAGGACCTGGTCGAGCTGATGAACTTCTCGCTGCCGAGCGTACGGGTGGCGCTGTTCCCGGCCAATACCGCCAAGAACCTGCACCTGCTCCGGGTGCCGGGCATCGGGCACGTGTTCATCTGCCACGGCGACAGCGATAAGGCGGCGAGCTTCAACCCGTACAGCAAGGTCTACGACGAGGTCTGGGTCGCCGGGAAGGCCGGGCGCGACCGGTATGAGCGCGCGCAGGTTGGCGTCCGCGACGAGGACATCGTCGAGGTCGGCAGGCCGCAGCTCACCGGGATCCGCCCGGCCGGCGACCGCCCGGCGGACCACGTGTTCACCGTGCTGTACGCGCCGACGTGGGAGGGCTGGTTCACGGACGAGTGCCAGACCTCGCTCACCACGATGGGCCCGAGGATCGTCAAGACGCTGATCGCCCACGAGCCCCGGCTCAGGATCGTCTACAAGCCGCATCCCCTCACCGGGACCTGCGATCCCCGGGCGGCGCGGGCCCACCAGCAGATCGTGTCCCTGATCGAGCAGGCCAACCGGCAGCGCGAGGCGGGCGGGCCTGGGACCCAGCGGGAGAGCGAGTTGGCTGCGGCGGCCGATCTGGCCCGCATCGAGGCGCGGCTGAGCAAGCTGGCGGGCGGCGCCCCGGCCCGGGGCTGGAGGTCATGGCTGCGCCCCCAGGCGGATGAGGCAACCCAGTCGCGTGACAGCGTGCCGGGCACGGATGGGGACGCCGAATGGCGGGAGCTGACCGACGCGTGGCACGCCGCCTACTGGCGGTCGCAGGAGCCGTGGCGGCACCGCGTGGTCACCGGCCCGCGGCCCGTGCTCTATGACTGTTTCGACCACGCCGACCTGCTGATCAGCGATATCTCCAGCGTGGTCGCTGACTTCATCGCCAGCGGCAAGCCCTACGCCGTCGCCAACCCCGACGGCCTCGGCGAGGACGAGTTCCGCACGGAGTACCCGACCGCCGCCGCCGCCTACCTGATCGACCCGGGCTGCACGGCGCTGCCGGATGTGCTGGCGGAGGCGGCCGGCCCGGGCCCGGACCGGCTGGCGGGAGCACGCCAGGAGCTGAAGGGCTACCTCCTCGGACCGGACCACCCGGATGCGCTGACCCGTTTCAACAACGCCGTCGAGATGCTGGCCACCCGCGCCGCCCGGCTGGCCGGACCGGACGTGGCGCCCGGCGCGGCAGCAGCCGAGGAGGGCCCGGCGGTCCGCGCGGTGTCCGGCGCCTGACGGCACCGCCCCGGGCCCGGCCCGGATCTGGGAGCATAAGCGGGACCGGCGGCCGATGAGCCGCTGGCCGGGACGGCCCAGCTCCGGAAGGCAACGATGATCTTTGTGACGAAGCCGACGGTCGTCGGGCATCGCGGCTTCGGCTCCGGTACGCGCGGCGGCTACCGGGAGAACACGCTCGAGTCCTATCTCGCGGCGGTGGCGCACGGGCTTTCCTGGATCGAGCTGGACGTCCGGCGCAGCCTCGACGGCCAGCTGGTGATCTGGCACGACCCGGTCACCCCGGACGGCGAGTTCATCGCGGGCCGGACGGCGGGCGAGCTCACTGGGTCCGGAATCCTGCGGCTGGAGGACGCCATGGCCGCGCTGCCGCCCGGCGTGGCCGTCAACATCGACGTCAAGACGATCATCGAGGACGCGCTCGACCCGCCGCACCGCCGCACCGGTGCCCTGGTCGCCGAGGCGCTGGGCCGGTACGCCGGCCAGCGGCGGCTGTTCGTCTCCTCGTTCGACCCCAGCCTGCTGATCTACCTGAAGGAGCGGAAGGACACCCTGCCCGGCGTCCCGCTCGGCCTCATCACGTGGCTGAACTTCCCGGTCTGGCACGCCATCCCGGCCGCGGCGAACCTCGGCCTGGACGCGGTCTGCCTGCACACCGGCACGTTCGGGCAGCGTCCGGTGGAGGTCCCGGTCGAGACGGTGATCGGCCAGGCGCACCAGGCAGGCCTGGAGGTCCTGGTCTGGTCGCCCACCCCGGAGATGGCGGTGCGGCTGGCCTCCGCCGGCGCCGACGCGCTCACGGTCGACGACATCCCCGGGGTGCTGGCCGCCCTGCCGGCCTGAGCAAGAGGCCGGCGGGCGGTCAGCCCACGGTGCGCCGGGCCACGACGAACACCCGGCGGAACGGCAGCACGGTCCCGTACGGCGTGGCCGGGTAGGCCTCGCGCACCCGCTGGCCGTAGTCGGCCACGAACTCCGCGGCCTGGCCCGGACCGAGTGCGGCCAGGACGGGCCGCAGCCCGGTGCCCCGGTACCACTCGGTCACCGGGTCGGGCCCCGGCAGCACGTGCAGGTAGGTGGTCTCCCAGGCATCCACGTCGCAGCCGGCCGGGGCGAGCAGATCGAGGTATTCGGCCGGGTCGTGCGCCTGCCGGTTCAGCTGAACACCGGCCAGCAGCGGCCGCCACCGCTCCGACCGGACCAGGTCGAGCAGGATCGCGTGGCTCGGCTGGTCGTAGTTGCCGGGCACCTGGATCGCGAGCCACCCGCCCGGCGCCAGCCGGGCCGGCCAGGACCGCACCAGGTCGAGGTGGCCGGGCACCCACTGCAGGACGGCGTTGGAGACCAGGACGTCGACCGGCCGCGCCGGACGCCATTCCCGCAGGTCCGCGAGCGCGAAGCTGAGCCGCGGCCCCGCCTCCGCCTGCGCGGCGTCGATCATCTCGGGCGAGTTGTCCAGCCCGACGACATCGGCCCCGGGCCATCGTTCGGCCAGCGCCGCGGTCAGGTTGCCCGGGCCACAGCCCAGGTCGACGACGTAACCGGGGTCACTCGCCCTCACCCTGGTGAGCAGGTCGAAGAACGGGCGCCCCCGCTCGCCGGCGAACCGCTGGTACTGACCGGGGTCCCACATCGCCGCCTCCCAATCTCTCGATATCAAGATATCAGCACAACGGATGCGCGTGGCCGGCGCCCGTCCCCCGGCTGGCCTGGTGCCCAGTGACATCCCGGCGGTCACGGACGTGGCTCCGGACCGCGCGAAGATGGCTGGCTCAGCGCACATTGCGCCCGCCCCCCGCCGACCTGGCCCGGTGATCATCCGGCGGCCACGGGATCAGCACCGGAGCCCGCGGGCGGCCGGCCCAGGGCTTACCGGCGGGAGCCGCCAGCGTCGGCGTCGCCGGGAGAGAACTCCGCCAGAAACGGCTCCGTGTCGTCGTAGGAGTACGTGGCCGCCTCGGGGGCCTGGCCGGCCCGTACCAGCCGCAGCATGTCCGCGGCGGCCAGGATGGCTTCCGGGTACCGTTCCGCCACCACGTCGAGTCCCTCCAGCACCGCGATCAGCAGCGCGGCGCCGGGCGGCTGGACCGCGAACACGATGCAGATGTCGTCGCGGTCCCGGGCGCCGGGCCGCAGCGCCATCAGTCCTTCTGGCCAGGTCTCCTGGTCCAGTTCCCGTTCCATCTGGGCGGTGAGACCGGCGAGCCTGGCCTGCGCTGCGCTGATCTCCTCGCCAGCGTCTTCCGGCCGCCGGCCGCCGTCATCACCGGGCAGGCTGGAGGCGGCGATGGTCTCGTGGATCCGGAGGCTGGACTCCGCCGCTATGAAGTTCGCCTGCAGGACTTCTTTCCGGACCCGGAAGGCCTCGGCGCGCACCTGGAGGCGCTGGCCCTGCTCGGCCAGCCGGCGCCTGGCGTCCATCACCCTCGGCAGCATCCGCCGCATCTCGGCCGCTTGCTGCTGAACCGCGGCCAGGTCGGCCGCTGCCTGCGCGGCCTCCTGCGGCTTGCCCGCATTCAGCGCACGGCGGTGCCCATCGTCCAGCTGCGCCGACGCGGACTCCAGTTCCGTTATCTCATCCTGGATGTCCCTGGACAGGGCCGTGGCGTCGGCCTCGCCCCGGCGCACGACGAGGAGCCGGTCGAGGCGCTCCTGGTAGGACCGGTCCAGGGCCTCGGCCAGCGTCCAGGGCCAGGATTCCGCCGTGGAGGCGACCAGCGGATCCCCGAGGCCGGCGCCCTCCTTCATCAGCGCGGCCAGTGCCCGCCGCACGCGCGCGGCCGACCGTGGGTCGCCGCGGTGAAGGTCAGCCAGCCAGTTGTGGATCTCGCCGGACATCCGGAGCGCGTAGCCCGCGCCCGGGGACGGGACCAGGCCCTCGGCGCCCTGGTGCGCGCCGATCACCGCGCGCCGGGCGGCGGCATACGGCTCGCCCGTCTCCGTCATGCGCTTGCGCGCGGCCGCCCTGATCTTGTCGTGCGACATCGTGCCCTCAATCCCGGCGGCCCCGTCCCGGCGCCTGGCCACCGCGGAGAGCGATCACGATGGGAAGAAACTGACAAATCCACGCAAAGGCTGCGCCGCTCTTGTCCTCAGGCACTGCCCCAGCGCCGGGCTGGGACGGCTCGGATCAGGCAGGCGTGGCTGCCACGGCCAGCATACGCGCCGAGTCCCCAGCGGTGCCTGGCCCGTCGCC
>Ga0207664_10002596_pt1 | contig 11965 bp, 11 predicted proteins | sample LARL83metaG_FD_184349 | JGI IMG/M metagenome (GOLD analysis project Ga0207664, IMG submission 184349) | Corn, switchgrass and miscanthus rhizosphere microbial communities from Kellogg Biological Station, Michigan, USA - LAR L8-3 metaG... | ecosystem: Host-associated > Plants > Roots >...
GGGCCGCGAGGGCCTGCTGTCCACGCCCGCGGCCTCGCTGCTCATCCCCGCGGCGAGTGCAGCCGGCGGATTCATCCTCACCGCCAGTCACAATCCCGGCGGACCTCACGGCGACTTCGGCGTGAAGTTCAACGTGGACAACGGCGGTCAGGCGTCCGAGACGCTGACCGAGGCGATCTATGCCCGCAGCCGCAGCGTCGACCGCTATTTCCTGGCGCCAGCGGAGCGCGACGTCGACCTCTCGCGCGCCTCGGTGCAGGTCCTCGCCGGCATGCAGGTGGAGGTGGTGGATCCCGTGGCCCACTACGCCCAGGTGATGCAGCGCTGCTTCGACTTCGAGCGCATGCGTGCCTTGCTCAAGGATGGCAGGTTCCGCATGTGCTTCGACGCACTGAACGCCGTGACCGGACCCTACGCGGTGGAGATCTTCGAGAAGCAACTCGGCGCGCCGGCCGGCGCGGTACGGAATGCGAAGCCGCTGCCGGACTTCGGCGGCGGGCACCCGGACCCCAACCCGCACGATGCCGCGGGGCTGGTACGGCTGTTCAGCGGCGCGGCGGCCCCCGACTTCGGCGCTGCCTCCGACGGCGACGGCGACCGCAACATGATCGTGGGCCCGAACCTGGTAGTCTCGCCGGGAGACAGCCTGGCGGTGCTGGCGGCGAACGCGAAGCTCATACCGGGATACCGGGATGGACTGGCGGGCCTGGCCCGCTCCATGCCAACCAGCCGGGCCGTCGATCGGGTGGCGCAGCGCCTAGGGTTGCCCTGCTACGAGACACCGACGGGCTGGCGCTTCTTCTCCAACCTGTTGGACGCGGGCAAGGTGACGCTCTGCGGCGAAGAGAGCTTCGGCACCAGCAGCTCACACTGCCGCGAGAAGGATGGCCTGTGGGCGGTGCTGTTCTGGCTGGATCTCCTGGCGGCGCGCCGTCAGCCGCTGCGCGTCATCCTGCAGGAACACTGGGCCGACTACGGCCGTGACTTCTTCCAGCGGGAGGACTACGAGATCCCGGACGCGGAACGCGCCGCGAATCTCATGAAGGAACTACAGGCGAGCTTGCCGACCTTGGCGGACCGTAGCGCCGGTGGCATCAGCATTGCCTCTGCCGACAGCTTCACCTACGAAGATCCCATAGATCAAAGCGTGAGCAGGAACCAGGGGGTGCGGGTCTTCACCAAGGACGGCGCGCGTATGGTGTTCCGCCTCTCCGGCACCGGCACCCGCGGTGCGACGCTGCGGGTGTACCTGGAACGGCATGAGACGGACGCCGCGAAGCAGGCTCAGACGGCGAAGGCCGCCCTCGCCTCCCTCTCCAAGGCCGCCCATGCGGTGGCGCGGCTGGAAGAGTTGACTGGCCTCAAGGAACCCAGCCAGGTGATTTAAGTAGTTCCGCTCCCCTGCGGGAAGCGGAATTCTTTCTAATATCGACGCTTCAGTCCCGACTGATGCAAGATCGTTGTCGCAATCTCCTCAATTGAGGGATGCGTGGTGTTGATGAAAGGTATCCCCGCCCCCCGGAACAGGTTCTCCGCCTTCTGCACCTCGTAACTCACTTGGTCCTGGGAGGCGTAGCGGCTGTCCGGCCGGCGCTCCTGGCGGATCTGCTGCAGGCGCTGGGGATCGATGGTGAGGCCGTAGAGCTTGGACCTGTGCGGAAGCAACGCGTCCGGCAGCCGGCCCCGGTCCATGTCGTCCTCCGTGAGCGGATAGTTGGCCGCGGAGATGCCATATTGCAGCGCCAGGTACAGGCAGGTGGGGGTCTTGCCGGAGCGTGACACCCCCACCAGCACCACGTCCGCCTCCGGGTAGTGGCGGGTGGTGACGCCATCATCGTTGGCCAGGGCGAAGTTCACCGCTTCGATGCGAGTGAGATAGGCCGCATCGTCGGCGTTGGCATGGGCCTTGCCGCTGGTATGGGAGGACTTCACCCCCAGTTCCCGCTCCAGCGGGCCGATGAAGGCATCGAAGAAATCCAGGCACAGGGCCTCGCTGGCATGGAACGCGGCCCTCAGGTCATCCTGCACCAGGGTGCTGAACACCAGGGGCCGGGCCCGGTCCTCCCGGGCGGCGGCATTGATGCGCTGCACCGCCGCCGCGGCCTTGTCGGGCGTGTCGATGAACGGCAGGGTGACCTGGGTCACGCCGGCGCCGTCGAACTGGCTCATCAGGCTGCGGCCCAGCGCTTCGGCGGTGATGCCGGTGCGGTCCGAGACGAAGAACACGGTGCGGCGGTTCTGCATGGTCCGAGGCTCTCCCGTGATGACTTGGCCGACCCGGCCAACTTGGGCGCCGGCCCGCTGCCGGTATAATAATGGAATCTCACCGGGGGAAGTCCGTGGATCCTCGTTACGTCATCAGTTTCGAAAAGCTCGGCATGCAGGATGTGGACAAGGTGGGTGGCAAGAACGCCTCCCTGGGGGAGATGATCAGCCATCTCGCCAAGCTCGGCGTATCCGTGCCCGGCGGCTTCGCCACCACCGCCGATGCCTATCGCGAGTTCCTGGCCCATGCGGGCCTGGCCGAGCGGGTGAACCGCGAGCTGGCCAAGCTCGACATCGACGACGTGACCGCCCTGGCGGAGACCGGCGCGCGCATCCGCCAGTGGCTGATGGAGACGCCCTTCCCCGCCGCCCTCGAGAAGTCCATCCGCGAGGGCTATGCCGCCCTCTCCGGCGGCAAGGATGCTTCCGTGGCGGTGCGTTCCTCGGCCACCGCCGAGGACCTGCCGGACGCCTCCTTCGCCGGCCAGCAGGAGACCTTCCTCAACGTGCGCGGCGCCGACGACGTCATCAAGGCCGTCAAGCTGGTGTTCGCGTCGCTGTTCAACGACCGCGCCATCTCCTACCGCGTGCACCACGGCTTCGAGCACGCCGAAGTGGCGCTCTCCGCCGGCATCCAGCGCATGGCGCGCAGCGACCTCGGCGCCAGCGGCGTGATGTTCACCATGGACACCGAGTCCGGCTTCAAGGACGTGGTGTTCATCACCGCTTCCTACGGCCTGGGCGAGACCGTGGTGCAGGGCGCGGTGAACCCGGACGAGTTCTACGTGTACAAGCAGGCGCTTACCCAGGGCAAATCGCCCATCGTGCGCCGCAACCTGGGCAGCAAGGCCATCATGATGGTGTACGGCGAGGGCGGCGGCAAAGCCGTGCAGACCATCGACGTGCACGCCGAGGCCCGCGCCCGCTTCTGCATCACCGACGCCGACGTGCTGGAGCTCGCCAAACAGGCGCTGATCATCGAGAAGCACTACAAGCGGCCCATGGACATCGAGTGGGCCAAGGACGGGCACGACCAGAAGATCTACATCCTGCAGGCCCGTCCCGAGACGGTGAAAAGCCGCCGCAGCCAGAACATCGAGCGCTACGACCTCAAGGCCAGAGGGCCCGTGCTTGCGGAAGGCCGCAGCATCGGCCAGAAGATCGGCGCCGGTACCGCCAAGGTGGTGTCGGACCTGCACGAGATGAACCGCATCCAGCCCGGCGACGTGCTGGTGACGGACATGACCGACCCCGACTGGGAACCGGTGATGAAGCGCGCCTCCGCCATCGTCACCAACCGCGGCGGCCGCACCTGCCACGCGGCGATCATCGCCCGCGAGCTCGGCATCCCGGCGGTGGTGGGCTGCGGTGACGCCACCAGGAAGATCAAGGACGGCCAGCCCGTCACCGTGTCCTGCGCAGAGGGCGACACCGGCTTCATCTACGAAGGGAAGCTGGCGTTCGAGCGCCGCGAGATCAGCCTGGCCAAGATGCCTGAGGCGCCGCTGAAGATCATGATGAACGTGGGCACGCCGGAGCGAGCCTTCGACTTCGCCGGCCTGCCGCACAAGGGCGTGGGCCTGGCGCGGCTGGAGTTCATCATAAACCGCATGATCGGCGTGCATCCCAAGGCGCTCATCAACTACGGGGCCCAGCCGTCCGACGTGAAACGCGAGATCGCCGTGCGCATGGCCGGCTATAAGGACCCGGTTAGCTTCTACGTGGAGCGGCTGGCGGAGGGCATCGCCACCATCGCCGCGGCCTTCGCGCCTGAACCGGTGATCGTGCGCACCTCGGACTTCAAGTCCAACGAGTACGCCAACCTGGTGGGCGGCCGCCAGTACGAGCCCCACGAGGAGAACCCCATGTTGGGGTTCCGCGGCGCCTCCCGCTACATCGATCCGAGCTTCCGGGACTGCTTCGAGCTGGAGTGCAAGGCGCTGAAGAAGGTGCGCGAGGAGATGGGCCTCGCCAACGTGCAGGTGATGATCCCCTTCGTACGCACCGTCGATGAAGCGAAGAAGGTGACCGACATACTTGCGGCTAACGGCCTGAAACGCGGCGAGCATGGCCTCAAGGTCATCATGATGTGCGAGCTACCCTCGAACGCCCTCTTGGCGGACGAGTTCCTGGAGCACTTCGACGGCTTCTCCATCGGCTCCAATGACCTGACCCAGCTGACCCTGGGCCTCGACCGCGACTCGGGTGTGATCGCGCATCTCTTCGATGAACGCAACGCCGCCGTGAAGAAGATGCTGTCCATGGCCATCCAGGCCTGCCGCAAGCGTGGCAAGTACATCGGCATCTGCGGCCAGGGTCCCTCGGACCATCCGGACCTGGCGCAGTGGCTGCTGGAACAGGGGATCGAGAGCGTGTCCCTCAACCCCGATACCGTGGTGGAGACCTGGCTGTTCCTGGCAGGCAAGAAAGCTTGAATATCACCGCCGCACCGCGCTTCGAAGAGCACTTCCCGATCACGGTGATGCACAGCCGCCACACCGGCGTGGAAGCCATCAACGCGGGCATCGCCCAGCTCCTGCATGGCCTGCGCCAGCAGTACCTCACCGACAAGACCGAGAACGAGGCGCTGTCCGGCACCATCACCACCTATGGCGGCTACCAGACGTCCAAGAGAGTCATGTTCCTGAACCGGCCGGAGCCGGAGGTGCAGGCGCTGCGGGACCAGATCGTGGCCCCAGGGGTGCGGGCCTATCTGGAGCGGGTCTACGCCGAACAGGGCAAATCCCTGGCCACGCGTACCGTGTCCTGGGCCAACATCCTGTGCCAGGGCGACTGGCAGGCACCGCACATGCACCCGACCACCGGCAACTTGATCAGCGGCGTGTACTACGCGGCGGTGCCGGAGAAACCCGAACCTGAGGGCTGCATCGAGTTCCTGAACCCGCATCCGGTGGCGAAACACCATGGCATGGGCCTGACCCGCCGCATCCTCCCCAAGGCCGGTGACCTGATCCTGTTCCCGCCCTACTACATCCACTACGTGTATCCCTTCCGCGGCGAGGGCGAGCGTTGCATCGTCGCCTTCGACGTGGTGGCCCACAACACCCAGTTCGTATTCTGATCGGCCGCAAAGGCTTGCGGCGGGCCATCCATGGCCCGCCGCTCCAGATGCCTTGTGTCGTCACTTGGGCGGCGGGATGATGGAGCGATGGACGGGGAACCCCAGATCACCATCACCCGCGACCCCACTACGGGCGAGGTCATCGCGCGCACGCCGGAGCTGGACGCGCCGGCGGTCCGCGAGGCCATCCGCCGCGCCCGCGCGGCACAGCCCGGATGGGCCGCGCTGTCCCTGGGGGAACGGCGCCGCTACGTGGCCGCCATGCGCCATATGCTCGTCCAGTACGTGGACAACCCTGCCCTCGCCATCAGCGCCTGCGTGGGCAAGCCGGCAGTGGAAGCGCTGGCCACCGAGGTGATGCCGACGGTGATCGGCAGCCGCTGGTATGAGCGCCAGGCGGCCCGGTACCTGAAGCCGAGACGGCTGCCGGCGGGCTCGGTGCTGTTCCTCAACAAGCGCAGCACCGTATACCGCATCCCCTATGGGGTGGTGGGCATCATCTCGCCCTGGAACTATCCCTTCGGCATCCCCATGCACGAGATCGTGCCGGCGCTGCTGGCGGGCAACAGCGTGGTGTTCAAGACTTCACCGGAGACGCTGCCGGTGGGCGAAGAGATCGCCCACCTGCTGCAACACCTCCCGCCAGGCGTGTTCCAGCACCTCAACGTGGACGGACCGCTATGCGGCGACCTGTTCCTCGAGCAAGACGGCGTGGACAAGCTGTTCTTCACCGGTTCGGTGCGGGTCGGCAAGCAGCTCATGGCCAAGGCGGCCCAGACCCTGAAGCCCCTGTCACTGGAGCTGGGCGGCAAGGACGCCATGATCGTCTGCGCCGACGCCGACCTGGAGCGCGCCGCCAATGGCGCCGCCTGGGCCGGCTTCACCAACGCCGGCCAGACCTGTGCCGGGGTCGAACGCCTCTATGTGCACCGTGCCGTGTACGAGCCGTTCCTGGCCCTGCTCAAGCAGAAGGTGGAAGCCTTGCGGGTCGGCGTGCGCTACGACGTGGGCGCCATCTGCACCGAGCGACAGGTGGCGACGGTGCAGCAACATTACGAGGAAGCGCTGGCGGCGGGCGCCACGGTGTTCGCCCAGGCCAAGCGCGCCGTCGGCCTCAACGCGCATCACATCCCGCCTACGGTGCTGACCAATGTGGACCACTCCATGAAAGTCATGCGCGAGGAGACCTTCGGCCCCCTGCTCGGCGTGATGCCGGTGACGGACGAGGAGGAGGCCCTGCGCCTCGCCAACGACTCACACTATGGGCTGACAGGCTCGGTGTGGACCCGCGATCTCGCCAAGGGCCGGCGCCTGGCAAGCCGCTTGCAGGCCGGCGCGGTGATGGTGAACGATCACCTGCTGTCCCACGGCCTCACCGAGACACCCTGGGGTGGCCCCAAGGAATCGGGGCTGGGACGCGGCCACGGTGCCTGGGCTTTCGAGGAGGTGACTCAGCCGCGGGTGGTGGTGACGGACTGGCTGAAGCTCGCCCGCCGCAACCTGTACTGGTATCCCTACCATCCGGCCTTGCAGGAAGGACTCAAGGGCGTGCTCACCGCGCTCTATGGCCGCGGCATCGGACCGCGGCTGGCGGGGATCGGCAAGTTCCTGCGCATCCTGCCGCGCATGTTCCTGGGCGGCGACCCGCCGCTGGCGCAACCCAAGGGCACCGAGCCCGAACCCCCTTTCGATTCGCTCACGCCGCGGCAGAAGGTGGCGCGCCTGGAGAGATGGGGGGAGGAAGCCTATGACCGCATGTACGACGCCCGCTTACCCGCGGGGGACTACAGCGAGGCCAAGGAGAACTTCCACGCGGCCATCGCCCTGGCAGGAGACTTGGGGCTGGATGACGAGGTGGAGCGGCTGGAGAAACGCCTGGAACACATCAAAGCCGTGTTTCGCTCTCAGTTCAGCTGAGACTTAAAACTCGGTGGCCGGCACCTCTTCCAGCACCTCGATGTCGCCGCTCAGGATCAGCTCGTCATCGTGGGATTCCGACTTGGCGCCGTTCCAGTAGTCCACGGCACGCTTGCGCCATTCGCTCATGGAGATGGTGTCGCCCATGACGATCTGCTGGGTGGCCCGGTGCAGCTCGCCGGTGGCATTCACCCGGTACACCTTCTTGTAGTCGCCGCGGATGTTGTCCAGCCAGAAGCGCACCGCGCGGGGATCCTCCGGGATCAGCCAGATGCAACTCATGCGCGAGGGCAACGTCACGTAGAGCTGGCGGCGCACCTCCTCGAACATCAGCTCGCGCACCATGCGGGTGGCCAGGAACAGGCTGTCCAGGGTCTCGGCCAGGGTGATGACGGGGTCGAAATGGTAGAAGGAGAGCTTGGGATCCTTGACCTTCTGCTTGCGGTAGAACTCGAGAGCCCGCAAGGCCACCATGTCCACGGTATAGACTTCGTTGCTCTTGGGATTGGTGATGCCGCGGCGTGCCACCTCGAAGGCGCGCCAGGCATTGTTGGGCTCCAGCCCGAAGCCGATGCGCGCGCCCTCGAACCACTTGGGCGAGTTGTGCTTGTGGATGTGGAAGAACTTCTGGTTCTCGATGTGCATGCCAAGCCCCGTGTTTCCCCGCGCAGATTATAGGACGCGCAGATGACACACCGGTTGACCTGGGTCACATTCCGGCAACCGACTCCCTCCGATTGGGGGTAGAGTGTAGGCTGGCGATGCGGGTCGGGTATCCCATGCTCTACTACAGCCTGAAGCTGGCTCTCTCGGCGGCGATCATCGTCGCCGTGTCGGAACTGGCCAAACGCCAGCCTACCTGGGGCGGGCTGCTGGCTTCCTTGCCGCTGGTGTCGCTGCTGGCGATCGTATGGCTCTACGCCGACACCCGCGACACCGCTCAGGTGTCGGCCCTGTCCATCAGCATCTTCTGGCTGGTGCTGCCATCGCTGGCGTTCTTCCTAGTCCTGCCGTTGCTGCTGCGCCAGGGGCTCGACTTCACGCTGTCGTTGACGGCGGCCGCCCTAGTGACAATGGCCGCGTATGCCCTCATGCTGTTCAGCATGAAGCGTTTCGGCATGACCTGACCGGAGGGGAACGACGATGGAAAGACATTCTGCCCTAGCTCTCGCCACGCTTCTGGCGCTGGCCGCCTGCGGCTCCGGTCAGCAGAGCCAGTCTTCCGCCACCGCGACGCCGCCGCCCGGTACCGGCCCGGTGAAGATCTCCAGCGGCAATGCATTCAGCCCGCTGGTACAGGACCTGAACAAGGCCAAGGCGGTGAACAGCCAGGTCCAGCAGCAGGGCCAGGCCACCGACCAGGCCATCGATTCCCAGTCCGGCGCTCCGGCGGCTGCCACGTCGCAGCCGTAGCCGGTCAGGGCTTGGTGGCGGCCGGCGGCGCTGCGTCCGCGGTCGGGCGCGTCCAGATCTCGGTCTCGCCGAACAACGAGATCCCGACGTAGCCTCGCACCTTCAGCCGGCCGTCCATCATCATCGTCATCTTGCAACTGTAGGTCTTGCCGTTGCGGGGATCGTAGATAGTGCCGTCGGACCAGACGCCGTCACCGGCGTACTTGAAGCCCTGGATCAGGGGCAGGCCGATGATGGGCCGGGCCTGCAGGGCCTTATCCGGGTTCCTGAGGTCCACCTTGGGGTGCCCCGGGACCCCCTCCTTGTCCAGCGCCGTATATTTCGGCTCCTTCAGCCACACGATGCGGCCCTCATAGACGCCGTCATGCCTTTCGATCTGCACCTGGGACTTGCCGTCCTGGGTGAGCCAGGTGCCCAGCACCGCGTCTGCATCGTCGGCCCGGGCGGCGGATGCGAACAGCGGCAGCAGCAACAGGCATGAGCTGAGGAATCGGCGCATGGCGGGCTCCGGTGAGGTTCAGCGGTCCTGGAAGGCGGCGATACGCGGGTGCATGACATGCCGCCACAGGGGCGGCACCAGGGACAGCATCAGCATGCCGGCATAGCCGGCCGGCAGCTGGGGGCTCGCATCTTCATGGGCGAGCGCCTGGTAGTGGCGCTGGACCTGGACGTGGTGGTGCGAGTGGCGCGTGAGGTTGAACAGGAAATAGCTGCTGAGCCGGTGGTCGGAGTTCCAGGAGTGGCGGGCGTCCATCTTCTCCCGGCCGCCGCCGGGCAACTCGCGGCGTTCCAGGCCGTAATGCTCCACGTAGTTGACCATCTCCAGCAGCACCACGGCAACAGCAGCCTGGGCGAAGAAGTACCAGACCGCGGCCGGCCCGAAGAGGGACCAGAACGACGCGGCGATGAGCAGCGGCAGCAGGATGCACCAGAGCATGGGATTCCTGAGGCTCCAAGCGGCGATGCCGGACTTGGCGAGACGCGTCTCCTCCAGGTGCCAGGCGTGCACCCAGCTGCCGATGAGGGTGCGCGGCAGGTAGGCATACAGGCTCTCGCCATAACGGGCCGAGGCCGGGTCCTCCGGCGTCGCCACGTGGGAATGGTGGCCGCGGTTGTGTTCCACGTAGAAGTGCATGTAGCACACCGACGCCAGGATGGCGCGGGACAGGATGCGGTCCGACTTCTTGACGTGGTGGCCCAGCTCATGGGCGATGACGATGCCGAGGCTGCCGGTGACGGTGCCCATGGAGAGCACGAAGCCGAAGAGCGCATACCAGCTGAAGGCTGCGTGGGTGACGGCCCAGGCGCCGAACAGCAGCACCGCGAAGTGCGCAAGTGCGCCGAGATACAAGAGCGTGCGGTACCAGGGATCCTTCTCGAGACTGGTGACCTCAGCGGGACCGGGACGGAAGTGCGGCTGTCCCGACGCCAGGTCCAGGAGCGGCAGCACCAGGTAGGAAAAGATGACGGCGCAGAAGTTCCAGGCGCCTCCCAGCAGGAACCCCGCCACCAGCATCAGCGGCAGGACGAAGGCCAGCAGGAAGCCGTAACGGTTCAATGGATGCGTCGCACGAACACGGTATCGCTGTGGCCGGGGAACGTGAGCAGGTAACCGATGCCCAGATGCTTGATGACGACCTGGGGATCATGCAGCGTGAGGTCCGAAGTGGTGCCGTCCGCCTGTTGCCAGATCTGGCCATTCTCGAGGCGGAAGGTGGTCCTGCCGTTCCAGCCGGTGAAGGTGCCGAGGATGCGCGACTCGATGCGATCGGGCTCGCTATTCTGCTGTGCCTGCAGCATCTCCTGGCCGAAACTGGCGCTGCTGCTGGCCGGTGGCACCGGCGTCGGGGCCGCGGCGGCAGGGGCGGCTGCCGCGGGAGCGCCATAGGTCGCCAGCCAGCCGTTGAAGGCCGCCAATTGCTGCGGCGACAACTGGTCGAGGCCTGTGACGTGGAACTGGCTGGCCGACACCAGGTCGCGCACGTCCAGGGACTTGCCGGCAGCCGGCGTGCGGGTGTAGCCGGCGAGCCAGGCGTCGAAGGCCGTGAGTTGCTCCGGCGCCAGCTTGTCGAGGCCGGTGGCGTGGAACTGGTTGGCGGTCATCAGGTCGCGCACGTCCAGGGGCTTGTCGGCGGCCAGCGCGGTGCCGCACAGCAGGGACGTCAGCAACATCGTCGCGATACGCAGTCTCATCACAGGCTCCACTTGAGTTGGTCCAGGTCCACGTTGCCGCCGCTCAGGATGATACCAGCCCGCAGGCCGCGCACCGGTACCAGGCCCCGGCGCAGGGCCGCCACCGGCACCGCGGCGGAAGGCTCGATCACGATCTTCATGCGCTCCCAGACGTAGCGCATGGCGTCCAGGATGTCCTGCTCTTCCACCCTGACCACGTCGTCCATCTCCTCCCGCAGCACCGCGAAGGTGAGCGTACCGATGGTGGCGCGCAGGCCGTCCGCCACTGTATCCGGGTGAGCGACGGGCTCGATGTGGCCCGCCTTCAAGGAACGCCAGGCGTCATCGGCTCCCAGGGGTTCGGCGCCGTATACCTTGGCCAGGGGACGCAGCGCGCGCGTCGCCACCGCGGTGCCGGAGAGCAGCCCACCGCCTCCCAGCGGCGCCATCACCAGGTCCAGGTCCGGCGACTGTTCATGGAGCTCGAGGGCCGCGGTACCCTGCCCCGCCATCACCGCGGGGTCGTTGTAGGGATGCACCACCGAGGCGCCGGTCTTCGCCACGTACTCCGCCAACGCCTGCTCGCGCCCGGCCTGGGTCGGCGTGCAATAGATGATCTCGGCGCCGTACTCGGCGACCGCGCGCTTCTTGTAGGCGCTGGCATTGTCCGGCATCACCACGCAGGCTTTCACGCCGCGGCGCCGGGCGGCGAGCGCCAGCGCACTGCCGTGGTTGCCGGAGGAATGGGTGGCGACGCCCTTCTGCAAGGACGCTTCGGGCAAGCTCAGCACGGCGTTGCTGGCACCGCGCAACTTGAAGGCGCCCATCTCCTGGAAGTTCTCGCACTTGAAGTGGATCTCGCCGCCCAGCTCCGCTTCCAGCTCGGGGCAGCGCAGCACCGGCGTGCGGCGCACCTTGCCCTCGATGCGGCGGGCGGCGGCGCGTATGGCGTCGAAGTCCAAGACGTCCTGCATGGACTCAGCCCGGGCTGGTCACAGAGAATTCGGGACGGAACAACCGCTCCCGGTAGTGCTTCAGTTCGGCGATGGAATCGCGGATGTCGGACATGGCGAGGTGGCTGGATTCCTTGGTGAAGCCGGACGCCACGCCCGGCGC
>Ga0207664_10002597_pt1 | contig 11964 bp, 12 predicted proteins | sample LARL83metaG_FD_184349 | JGI IMG/M metagenome (GOLD analysis project Ga0207664, IMG submission 184349) | Corn, switchgrass and miscanthus rhizosphere microbial communities from Kellogg Biological Station, Michigan, USA - LAR L8-3 metaG... | ecosystem: Host-associated > Plants > Roots >...
GATCGAAATGCCAAAATAAATCACGGTGAGCGCTAGGCACACGAGCACGGCGCGAAACAGTTCGGCGCGATTGAAAACGCGCGAGAACCCGCTGCCCATTGCGGCGCCGACGGGCGCGTTCTCAACACCCAGCGCGCTGAACGCGAAGCCGAAAGCCAGATAGCTGAGCACGATGCAGACGAACCAAAGGACGGCGACCACGACTCCCGCGATGAACGCCGCGACGCCGAGCGCCGGCGAGGCGCGCACGAGCAGGAAAGCCGCGATAAACACGGCCGTGAGCGCAAACGCTCCGGCGAAGATCACGCCGGCGAAGACCCCGAATTCGCAGAGCAGCGCGAGCGCGATCGATCCGGTGCGGCGCAGCGCGGCGCTCCAGCAGGCGCGCCAGTCCGGCAGCTCGTTGCGGTACAGCCGCCCCACGGCGGCCGCAATTGCCACGATGGTGAACGCGTTGAGCACGACCGCCACAAGAATTAGAACGACGTTCCATCCCTCGAGCGCGGCATCGGCCTGCGGCGGCGTTTTGGCGGGATGCTGAATCTGCGCGAGGATTTGCGCGAAGGAGCTGCTCTCATGCATCGCCACAAAATAATTCAAGACCGAGATCGGAACGACCATGACGGCCACGATGAGCGTGAACGGGACGAGGTTCCGAACGTACAGCGTAAGCGCGCGATCGAAAATCTCGCCCAGGGATAAAGGCCGCAATAGCACCGGTTCACCCGCGGAACGCATTATCGCGGCTTCTTGAGGATTTCGCTTCTATCCTATGGTACTTCCAAGGCATGCAGGAGTTGGGCGAACTGGCCGCCATCTGGCGATACCCGGTGAAGAGTCTGGCCGCCGAGCCGCTCGAACGCGCGGAAGTGCAGGCGGGGGGCATACCGGGCGACCGCGCGAGCGCGCTGTTCGTTCGCAGCGGACACGCGCGTACCGGAAAAACCTATCGCGGCAAAGAGCACAACCTGCTGCACACGACGAGCCAAGCTCGCGAAGCGGTCGAGATCGCCGCGAGCGGCGGCGTGGATCTCGAGGTGCGCGACGCGGAGCCGCATTATTTCGATGCCGCGCCGATCTCAATCGTCTTCGACCGCTGGATCGCCGAGGTGGAAGGCGCGCTGGAAACGCCGCTCGATCCGCGGCGCTGGCGTCCGAACCTGTACGCGCGGGCGTTCGAGGGTTTCGCACTGCGCGAGCCGGATCTCGTCGAGCGCGTCATCGAGGTCGGCGGCGCCGTGCTGCGCGTGCGCGATACGATCAAACGCTGCGTGACCACGACGTACGACATCGAAACGGGCGAGCGCGACGACGACGTTCTGCTCTACGTCGCGCAGAAGCGCGCGAACGTCATGGGGGTTTACTGCGAGGTCGAATTCGCCGGTATGGTGCGGGTAGGCGACGTCTTGCGTTTGCGCGCGCGCTGAACCTCGCGCACGACGGCCTCCAGCGCATCGATGTAATCCAGAAAACGGTCGCGTCCTTCGCGCGTGATGCGCACGAGCGTCTGCGGGCGCCCTTTTCCCGTGATGCGCCGGGTTTCGACGATGCCGATTTCCGCGAGCGCGTGCAGATGGCGATTCAAATTCCCGTCCGTCAGGCTGCATGCTTCCTGCAGCTGCGTGAACGAGAGACCGTCGGGATTCGCGACGAGCGCGCTGCAGATTCCCAAGCGTCCGCGTTCGTGAAAGACGCGATCGAGGCTGCCGAGCGCGTAAGGCGCGTCGCTCATACCGTGCGCTCCCGCATGATGATGAGTCCAATCGCGAGCTGACCGGCACCGAATCCCAGCGGCAGCACCCACCACTGCAGCGCGATCTCCGCGGGAACGAAGAGCAGTCCCATGCCGGCGATCATGAACGCCGCCGCGATCGGCACGACCGCGCGCGGCACCATGGTGCGAGACGCGAACAGGCCGACGCCGTAGCAGCCGTACCACACGCCCGGAAGAAATGCATAGAGATTCGCGTGCAGCATCGCAAACGAAAGCATGGCGCCCAAAACGAGCGCGGGCACCATGGAAAGGCCGACGGTCGCCGTTTGCCAGCGATCGCGCGCCGTTGCGTCGTTCACGTACCAATGCGCGATGGCGCCGTAGTTGACGAGCACCGACGCCGCGCAGCACGCGAACCACAGCGCGAAATAGAGATGACCTTCATGCACCGTGCGCACGTGCGGCACGACGAGCAGCTGCAGTGCGCCCGCCGCGATCGCAAAGGCGCCCGAAACGCCGGCTGCGAGCGCGGAGTATCCGCGGAAACGCTGAACGTGGCCCAGACGTTCGCGCACTTCTGCGATGTCGGCCAGCGCGCGCTCGAGATCCGTCATGCTCTACTTTGTAGCACAAAGCGGCGCGGATTGTACAGCCGCGCCGCGCCGTGCTCTGCTTGCTTGGTCTAGAGTATCGTGATTTCCTGAACGTAGAAACGGCCCGAGCGGTCCTCGGTTCCGGTTGCGGAGACGCGTTCGCCCACGCGGAAGCGGCCGGTGTTCGGGACGATCCACGTCCCTGTCGTACCGTGCGAAGGTTCCCACACGATGATCGAGTTGCCGTTCACGCGCCGCACGGTGCCGCTCAGGGTGATGGTGCTGCGAGGCGCGGAGGTGTAATCCGTGTCGTACGCGGCGCTGCTGCCGTTGATCGTTTGCGGATAGAACGCGCCGTTCGGGCCGAGCATACCCGTCGCGTCTACGCTTTGTCCGACGTGGAACTCATCGGTATCGGGCACGTACCACGTGCCGTAGCCGTGGCCGTTCTGCGCGACGAGCAGACGGCCGTTGCTCTCGATGCGCCGTACGACGCCGCTGAGCCGTTCGTTATAGCCGCTCTGCCTATTCGATAACGTGATTTCGCTTGCATGAAAAACGCCGCCCGGAGTGACGCATCCATACGCACCGAGGTACGCGCCCGGGCGGATCGTGCCGCCGTTCGCGTTCAGGCGCGCGTTGTTGTCGATGCGAACCTGCGCCCAGTGGCCGCTCGGCGTCTGCACCGTGAGCACCTTGCCGTTGACGCGTTCGATCGTGCCGAAGAAACTTTCGTTCGAAGGACAAAATGGCGCCGCCGACGCGTGCGCGCCCAGCGCCGCGCTTGCAGCGAGGACAAGCGAGCCGATGAGGGGTCCGGTGAATTTGCTAGCCATTGCTTGGTACTCCGTGTCAAAAGATACTGCTCTTTGAACGTTGTACCGCGCACATATGTCGTCGCTTAACAGCTTACAGGGTGCGGCGGCCCTCGATCGCTTTGGCCAGCGTGACTTCGTCCGCATAGTCGAGATCGCCGCCGATGGGCAAACCATACGCCAGGCGCGTCACGGTCACGCCCAGCGGCGTCAGGAGGCGTGAAAGATAGAGCGCGGTCGCTTCACCCTCGGCGTTAGGATTGGTTGCGATGATGATTTCGCAGGGATGTTCCGCGCCGATGCGATCGACGAGTTCTTTTACGCGCAGCTGCGCGGGGCCGATGCCGTCCATCGGCGAGATGAGCCCGCCCAGCACGTGGTAGCGGCCTTTGTACGCGCTCGTGCGCTCGAGCGCGAAGATGTCTTTGGCCTCCGCAACCACGCAGATCGTTTTGCCGTCGCGGCGCTGGTCACGGCAGATTTCGCACGGATCGTCTTCGGTAATCGAAAAACAGATCGAGCACAACCGCACCCGATCTTTCACCGCAAGTATCGCTTCGGCGAGCGCCTGCGCTTCGTGGCGCGGGCGATTGAGCAAATAAAACACCAACCGTGCGGCGGTCTTCGGCCCCACGGTCGGCAATTTGCTGAATTCGTTGATCAGGGCTTGAACCGGACCAGCGATGGTTCCAGGGCTTGGCAAGTAGGCAGTCCGGTTTACATGAGGCCGGGAATGCGCATTCCGCCGGTGAGGCGGCCCATGCGGCTTTGCGCCGTTTCGTCGACTTTCTTGAGCGCGTCGTTGATCGCCACGGTGAGCAGATCTTCGAGCGTCTCGATATCGTCGGGATCGACTGCGTCTTTCGAGAGCTTCACGGCTTTGACTTGATGATCGCAGGTCATCTCGACCTTCACGTTCTCGCCTGCAGCCACGCCCGTGACGACCGTACTCGCAAGCTCTTCCTGCGCCTTGGTCATCTCTTGCTGCATCTTTTTCATCTGCGCCATCAATTGCGCTTGATTCATGATTATCGTATCCGTTCGTTGAGGTAGGAAAAGAGTTCGTCGGGATCTTCGGCTATGGCGGCCGGCTGCGGTTCGCTCGCCTGCACGCTCGCTGCGGTTCGCGCGGCGCTACCGCCTTTGCTGCGAGGCGGCGCGCCGCCTCCGGTCTGAAAGTTCACCTGCATCGCCACGCCGAGCGCTTCGTGGATTGCGCTTTGAATGAGTTTCGCGTTGTCCTTGAGCACGTCGGCGGAAAGCGCGCTCGGGACCTTCACCACCAGCGCGTTGCCTTCGACCGAGTCCGGCATTGCGCGACGCAGTTCGCCGCGCAGCGACTGCTTCTCGCTCTCGATCTTCATCAAGATCGATTCCCACGCAGCGCGCACTTTTTGAATCGTGACCGGTCCGGATGCAGGGCGCGCTTCGACGGGCTCAGGATGACGCGCAGTGGGCGCTTCTGCGCGCGGGGTGGGCGCTTCTGCGGGCGGAGCGGCGGATATCACGGGTGCGCGTTCTTCGTCATGGCGAGCTTCTCGAACCACGGCCACGCCTTCCTCGAGCGCGCTCAGGCGCGCGTTGATTGCGTCGAGCGTCGGATCTTCGGAGGCGAGCGCGTAGCGCAGGAGCGCGGTCTCCAGTTCGAGCCGCGGATTGCCGGACGACCGTGCCGTCGAGAGCGCTTCGCTAAGCAGGCGCAGCGCGCGCACGATCTGCACCTGCGTGAGCTGCTTGCCTCGATCTGCCGCGCGCTGCGCGTCTTCGGGCGCGAGATCGCGCGCGAGCAGCTGAGGGTCTATTCGCCCGACGAGCAGATTGCGAAACTCCGCGACGAGGCTGCGCAGCAGCACTTGCATGTCGGTTCCCGCATCGCTCGCTTCGTCGATCGTCCGGAGCACGCCCGACGCGTCCTTCGCGATGAGTTGATCGAGCAGCGAGCTCGCGTACTTGCGCCCCGTCGCGCCGAACGCCAAATCGATCGTTTGCGTCGTAATCGCGCCATCTGCGAACGCGGCTGCCTGTTCGAGCATCGTGAGCGCGTCGCGCAAGCCGCCGTCCGCGCGATACGCTATGGCAGAGAGTGCCGCTTCGTCGATGGCGATGCCCTCGGCAGCGGCGATCTCGCGCATGCGCTCGATCATGACCGGAATCGCGATGCGCCGGAATGCGTAGCGCTGGCAGCGCGAGAGAATCGTGACGGGAAGCTTTTCCGGTTCGGTCGTCGCCAGAATAAACACGGCGTGCGGCGGCGGCTCTTCGAGCGTCTTGAGAAACGCGTTGGCGCCCTCTTTGGTAAGCATGTGCGCCTCGTCGATGATGTACACTTTCATGCGCATCGTCGACGGCGCGAACTTTACCGCGTCGCGCAGCGCGCGGATCTCGTCGATGCCGCGGTTGCTCGCGGCGTCGATCTCGAGCACGTCGAGCGCTGTGCCGGCCAGGATCGCCCGGCAGTTCTCGCACGTGTTGTCCGGAGCGGCGGTCGGCCCGTTTACGCAGTTGATGCAGCGGGCCAGGATTTTGGCCGCGGACGTCTTGCCCGAACCGCGCGGGCCGGAGAAGAGATATGCATGCGCGAGTTTGCCGCTTTCCAGGGCGCTGGACAGCGTGCGGACGACGGCGTCTTGACCGACGAGATCGGCGAAACTCTTGGGGCGCCAGGTACGATACAGGGACACCTTGGGTAGTACTTTTTGGTGTTTCGGGGCGCCTGCCAGGGGGTATACTGTCTGCGGAGCTTCTTTAGTTAATTTACTAAAGAGGCGGTATGCGTGTCCGAGGACAGAGTGGAGCGAGGTAGAGTCGTGGATTTGCGGGCTGCGCTTCGTGAGAAGTTCGGTTTCGAATCGTTTCAACCGGGTCAGGAAGAGGTTGTGAGCCGCGTCGTCGCGGGGCAAGACACCCTGGCGATTTTAGCTACGGGCGCGGGCAAAAGCCTCACCTACCAGCTGTCTGCTCTGCTGCTCGAAGGAACCACGGTCGTCGTCAGCCCGCTCATCGCGCTGATGAAAGATCAGATCGACATGCTGCGCGAGCTCGGCGTCACCAACGTCGTCGCGCTGAATTCGACGCTCTCCGAAGACCAGGAAGCGGCCGCGCTCGAACGCATCCGCACCCGCAGTATCAAGATCGTGTTCGTAACGCCGGAGAAGCTGGAAGACGATTCGTTCATGCAGCTGCTGCAGTCGATTAAGGTGCCGCTGTTCGTCGTCGACGAAGCGCACTGCATCAGCCAGTGGGGCCACGACTTCCGTCCGGCATACCTGGCGCTCGGGCACGTCATCGAGCGCTTGGAGCATCCAACGGTGCTCGCACTTACCGCCACGGCAACGCCCGCGGTCCGTGAAGACATCCTGCACCAGCTCGGCATTCCGCACGTCAAGCCGATCGTCAAAGGGTTCGATCGCCCGAACCTGATCTACGACGTGCGGCGCGCCGAAAAAGAGTCCGATAAACTCAAAATTCTGAAGAGCCTCTTCGCGCGCGAACTCGAAGGCACCGGCATCATCTATACGGCGACGATCAAGAACGCGCTCGAGGTGCAGAAGTATCTGCAGGACTCGCTCGATATTCCGGCCGCCGTCTACCACTCGAAACTGCAGAAGCAGGATCGCACCGCCGTGCACGAGCTCTTCATGGACGAGCACATTCGCGCGGTCGTCGCGACCAACGCGTTCGGCCTGGGCATCGACAAGCCGAACATCCGCTTCGTCGTGCATTACGATTTGCCGGGCTCGGTCGAGGCGTACACGCAGGAGGCCGGGCGCGCGGGCCGCGACGGCTTACCGTCGCGGTGCGTTCTGATTTATCGCATGAGCGATACGCGCGTGCAGAACTACTTCCTGACCGGGAAGTATCCGGACATCGAAGAGGTGCAGAAAGTCTTCGGCACGCTCGAGATTTTCGGCGCCCAGGAAGGCGGCGTTTCGATGACCGACCTGCGCAAGATCCTGCAGCTGCCGCTGACCAAACTCAAAGTCATTCTCGCGCTTCTCAAGAAGGGCGGCTTCATCGAAACGATCAGCCGCTCGAAGTACGCGCTGACCGAAGCGGCCCGCAAGAACCGCCATCTCGTCCTGAATCTGGCCAGTTACGAAACGAAGAAATCGTACGACCAGAGCAAGCTGGCGATGATGCTGCAGTATGCCGAGACGACGTCGTGCCGGCGCAAGTTCATTCTGAACTACTTCGGCGAGGACTACGAGCGCTTGGGCTGCGGCGCCTGCGACAACTGCCTGCGTGCGGCCGCCAAACCGGCGAAAATCGTTCGCGGCGAAGCGCCGGAGCCTGCGAGCCCCTCGGGCTACCGTATCGCCGATATCGTCTTCCATCCGAAATTCGGACAGGGCACCGTGGAACGCACCGAAAAAGACTTGGTCACCGTGCTATTCCCGAGTGTCGGCTATAAAACGCTGCTTGCATCAGCGGTGAGCCGGAACGAAGCCAAAATAGCCTGACGCATTGAAGCGGCTAGGCTGGTTGTTTGGAGCGGCGCTCTTTGCCGGATGCATTACTGCGTCCGCGGCTGTTCCGCGCGCGCAAGTCAATCCGCCGGCTCCCGCGGCAACCAACGCCCCAGTGACGCCGCAGCCTTCTCCAAGTGCTACGGCTTCCGCGATGCCGCCGCTTCCGGGCGCATCGCCGCTTCCGGGCGCATCGGCCACACCCGCGCCCTCGCCGACGCCCACGCCTACGCCGCCGCCGATTGCGGTGCAGCCCGCCGCCGGCATGGTGCCCGTCGGCCAAACGCAAGTGCTGCACGTATCGTACGTGTACGGTCAGATAAGCGTGAACGTCCTCAATCCTGCAATCGTCGATGCCGTCGTCGATCAGAGTGCCCAGACGATAACGCTGACCGGCAAGGCGCCGGGCGCGACCGCGATCGGCGTGACCGATCAGCGCAACATGCCGGCCATCGTCGTGCCGGTGCGCGTCGCGTACAGTGCCGGCACGATTGCAGATACCGCGTCGATCCGCATCACGGGCGACCCGGCAAGCTCCATGTTCGTGAAAGAGCAAGCCGTCGCGGCGGCAATCAAACTCGTACAACCGCGCCCCGGCGCGCAGATCGTCGCCACGCCGGACGAAGTGCAATTCTCGCAGCCCCTCGCGCAGGACGACGTCGCCACCGTCGACGTGCCGGTGCTCATCCAGGGCGAGCAGTATTTTAGCGTAGACGGCGTGACGCACGTGCGCGTCGAGAACATGGCGGCGCCGAAGATCACGCCCGACTCGCTCACGGTGAGCGACTTTCCCGAGAAGCTCACGGAAAACGGCGTCCTCTTCGCGCACGATCTGCAGCGCACGCAGCCAACGCGCTTTTTGTACTTCCATTACAACCCGCCGGGAGAGCCGGATCGCCGGATCGTTTTGCGCGCGCAGAACAAATCGTCGGAACCCGCGATCGTGCAGTTCATCAGCGGCGCGGGCGGACCGGACCCGAACGAGATGCTGGCCGGGCATGTCGCAACGTCGACGTTCCTCAAACATTTGGTGCAGAACGAAGGCCAGGTCATCGTTATCCCCGGCAACGGAACGGTGAACCTGGTCGAGCAGCCGCTTCCGGCCAAAGACGTCGTCTGCAATCTGCTGCAGCTGCGCGTGCTGAGCGGCAGCACCGTGCATCTGACGCTCTTTGCGCAAAATGCGTCGAGTTCGCCGGACGAGGCACTTTCGAGCACCGAGGTGCTCGAAGGCGATCATCCGCACGCGCGCGGCGTCTACCCGATTCCCGAGTTCCACTACAGCACGCTCTGGAACACGACCGATCAATATCTGGAACTGCAGATCGGGCACATTCCGCTGCCGAACCTGCTGCAAGGCCAAGCGTTGGCGGGCGACTACGGCGTGCTGCAATCGTTCGTCATCAAGGTGCAGAACCCGACGGATCGGCCGCAGCCGATTGCGATCTACGAGAATCCGCGCGGCGGCCGCGCGACCGGCACGTATCTCATCGACGGCGTGTTGATTCAATCGCATCAGACGCCGCCGTTTTCTCGCTACAAACTGCGGCAGTACGTCGTCCCGGCACGCGGCTTCGTGCGCGTGACGATCGAGACGATCCCCGACAGCGGATCGAGCTATCCGCTGCGCCTCATCTTCGCCCCCGACGACGGCAGCGTCGCCCCCGGCGCCCCCGGCTCACCCGTGTACTAGTTGTCATCCTGAGGTATCGAAGGACCGCGAGCACCGCGAGCAGCGCCGAGCGAAGTCGAGGCGCTAGCGCTCGCGCGTTTACGGCTTAGGCGGCGGGATCGTAGTCCAGGACTGGCTGTTAATTTTCCAGGCGGTTCCGACTTTCTGCAGTGAAAACGTCATCGTAGCGAATTGCGTAAATTCGGCACGCGGTCCGGTGCCGCGCAGCCTGCCTATGACGGTCACGTACGCCGCCTGCGGACCATACATGATTTGCATCGGATCCCCAAAGGGCGTGTAGCGCGCGTAGTGCAGTTTGCCGAATGTCGTCAGCGCCGCAAGCCAATTACCCGGCGCATCGCTGCCTGACCAGCGATACGGCTCCTGATCGTCGACGATAACGGCATTCGGTGTGTATACGTTTGCGAGCAACTTCGGGTCGTGCCGATCCATGGCGGAGATCACCGCGTCGACCGGCTGCATGAACGGACGGAGATTGGGAGAATACGCCGGCGCGGGCGCGCTGCCGGCAAGCATTAGAGCAATGACGAGTAGTACGTAAAAGCGGCGCTTCATCATTTGACCCCCACGGTGTTGAGCATGAATAAGTACGTGCCGGCTACCGGCTTGCAGTTGCGCATCGCGGGAGCGTAGCCGTTCTCTTTCGCGATTTTCACCGCTACTCGATCGAGTGTCGCGTTGCCGCTGGACTTCGTAATCGTCGCCGCGGTAGCGGTACCAGTCGGCGATACCGTTACGCGCACCACGACGCGTCCGTCCGGGAGCGGCGCCGGCGGCTGCGCAGAATATGTGACCATTGCGTCCCGGGTACAATTCGATACGCCGCCGGTCGGCTGCGCAACGGGCATGTTCGGCGCAAAGGCAACGGCGGGGGCAATCAATCGCAGCGTAAGAGCGATACTGATAAGCATGAATGAAAAGCCTCCCAGGGCGTATGGTGAAAGAAGAAGGGAGCCGTTGCGGCGCAGGTCCTGCAATCGCTCGATGCGGTTGATGATTGCGTGACCGAAACCCATCGCGCCGCACACAGCAGGCATCTCCCCGCCGCCGCCCGTGCGTACGGCCAGCAGCGCGAGACTTCGCGTGTATGTAGGCGCGTCGTCCGAATGCGCGACCGCCCAGTCGTCACAGGCAGCTTCACGCTCGAACGCAGCCGACTGCAAAAGCAGCGTGACGGCGGGATTGAAAAACAGCAGTGCGTGGAAGATGCGCTCGAACGTATGCAGCCAGGCATCGTGGCGTCGCACGTGAGCGAGCTCGTGCAGCAGCACGCACTCGAGTTCATCACCGCCGGCTCCCACGATGTCCGCCGGAACGACGATTGCGGGTTGCAGCAGCCCAAACGCGACGGGGACGCGGAGCGCGGCAGACGCGTAGATTTGCGTGCCGCCGCGATGTGCAAGCCGCCTGCTTGTTCGCAGGATTCGCAACAGCTGTGCCATGCCGGCCAGGATGCGCAGCAGAAATACGAGCGCGCCCGCAAACCACGCGGCCCCTACCAGCACAACGACGCGATCCGAAAGCGCGACGTCAATCCGCCGCACTCCAAGCGCGCTCCCTGCACTATCGCCACCGCTCGTTGCGCCAACAACGGCACCGCCGTGTACGCTTTCCATTACCGCGCCCCTCGCAAGGTGCGGCAACGTCGTCACCACCGGCACCACGATCATCGCGACGAGCGCGGTTTGCAGAACGAGGTTTCGCGTTGCCGCGTTCAGGCGCCGTGCACAGACGTAGAGCAATGCTGCGGTGCAGAATCCGATGATCGCATCCTGCCACAGCGAGGCGAACAGCACATCGAGCAAGTCGCGTAGTGCAGGGATCATTTACCGCGTCCCTTCTGCTCGATTACCGCTTTAAGGCGCGCCAAGTCTTTCTTCGAAAGACGCTTGTCTTCCAAAAGCGTCAGCGCCAGCACGCCGGGCGAGCTCGCAAAAAATTTCTCGAGCAGCGCGTCGAGCAGCGAGGTCGCCGCGTCGGCGCGCTGCACGAGCGGCCGATAGATGAACGCGCGCCCGGATTTCTCGTGCTCGACGTAGCCCTTTTCTTCCAACGTGCGCATCGTCGAAAGTACGGTCGTGTACGCGAGGGGCGGCGGCTCGAGCGCGTCGACGACTTCGCCAACGGTTGCGCGTTCGCGATCCCATAGAACGTTCATAAGACGCAGCTCATGATCGGTCAGCGTGAGCGAACGCTGTCGCGGCATGAACACCCTTCCCGCGTTTAGCGAATTACTAGTATTCTAGTATTTCGCTTATCGTACGCCCTTCGCGGCGGGTTGTCAACCCGCGCGAGCTTGCGGCATGCCGGTGATTCCCATATAGTGAAGCCAACGCGCTGCCGGACACGGCGGAGAGCATGGGCGACTGATGCGAACTTGTAGACGGCGGCAGCGCTCGTTCAGAAAACCCCGGGACTCGAGTGCCCGGGGTTTTCTTATTGCACGCGTTCCGCCTCGACTTCGCTCGGCGCCACTCGCGCTGCTCGCGGTCGTTCGATACCTCACGATGACAACGTTTAGTCGTCTAGTGATACGGTGAAGCGCGGGGGTTCGGAGAGTTTGCCGTCGCCGCTGTAGCCGGGACGGCGCGCGATCGAGGTGCCGATGGCCATGAACTCGATGACGTGCGGCTGCCAGATCCAGCTCTGCTCGGTGATGCGCATGCCGATGATGCCTTCGGCG
>Ga0207664_10002600_pt1 | contig 11961 bp, 9 predicted proteins | sample LARL83metaG_FD_184349 | JGI IMG/M metagenome (GOLD analysis project Ga0207664, IMG submission 184349) | Corn, switchgrass and miscanthus rhizosphere microbial communities from Kellogg Biological Station, Michigan, USA - LAR L8-3 metaG... | ecosystem: Host-associated > Plants > Roots >...
GGGTATCGGTGTTACCCGTCCAGTTCAGGCTGGCGGTCAGCACCTGAACGTCGCCGACCGGCCATTCTTCGGTACCAACCTGCTGGCCCTGGCTGTCGAACACCGGCCGGGGCGGCATCCTGACCCCGAACGGGGTGGCCTGTACCCGCAGGACCATTGCGGCGGTCACGGCGGCGGTGCCGATCGACGTCGTGCCGAGCGCCTTGTAGATGGTGCCGGCCAGCGCCGGATGCAGGGCGGCGACGATCCGGAGAACAGCGTCGGAGTCGGGCGCGAATATCTGGGCGGGTCCCCGGTTGAGGTCCGCGGCGGAGGCGGGCGGCGGGGCCGGCAGCTCATGCAGCACCGGGACCAGCGAGTCGAGGGCCGGAACGAGTGTGTCGATGACCCGGGCGGCGGTGGGGCCGCGCGCGGCTCCCTCGGCCACGGCGGCTGGGGCCGGCTGATCCGCTGGGGCCGGCCGGTCGGCTGGGGCCGGCCGGTCCGCGGCCGAGGTACTCGCCGGAGGCGGCTGCAGGGTCACGGAGGTGACCTGGCTGGCCAGGTCGACGCTGACCGCCTGGACCAGGACCGCCGTCGGCGTGCCGCCGTCGTCGAAGAGGAGGATCGTGCTGTTGGCCGCGAGGCCGGTCGTCACGCCCTGGAAGGTAAGGGCGGTCAGCTTCGAGAGCCCGTCTGGCGCGGTGACGGGGCCGGTCGTCCGCACGCCGAGGGTGTTCCAGCTCGGCCGGGCCACCAGTTCGCCGGTGGTCTCGAATGTCTGCGGCAGCTCGCCGGTCCCGGGCACCGACTGGGTCAGCAGCCCGGCCGGCAGGACAACGGCCGTATCGGCGGGATCAGGCTGGAGCGTGTAGGCGAGCCAGACCGAGGCGGCCAGGCCGGGGCGGGGCTGGTAGCCCACCAGCTGGGCGATGGCCAGCAGCGAACCTGGCTGGCCCGCAGTGCGGATGAAGCCCTCCGTCGCGATGCGCTCCTGATAGAACGCGATGACATCGGCGACGGTGGCCCACGCATCGAGCAGGGCCACCGTGGGGTCGTCTGCTGCCCTGGTGCGCAGCCCGAACGGCTTGCGGTCGGCGGTGTCAGTGCGCGCCAGCTCGGCCAGCAGCTGCTCCAGGAACTGCTGGCGGCTGCCCGAGCCGTACGGCAGGGCTGGCGTGCTCATGGCTGGGCTCCCCCCATCGGTCACCGGCCGCCCTGCAGGTTGATGGTGACGTAGCCGTGCTCGGGCGCGTTCGGATCGTTGTCCAGGCGGGCGATCTCGCGGGCCCGCACCCGCAGCCGCTCCGGTACTTGGGCGGGAACGGGCGCACCGGGACGGTCCAGGAAGCCGAGGCGGGTCAGCGTCACGGCCTCGACACCGGGGACGTCTTGCACGGCGGCGACGATCGGGCTGGCGTAGACCGGCTGCCCGAAGCCCATTCGCTGTGGACTGAACAGGGCCGGGGTGCCGTCCGCCTGCCAGCCGGAGCCAAGCAAGGCCGCCAGCACGTCCGCCACGACCGCGCGTACCGCGTCGGGGCCGATGTCGACGTTGAGCCCCAGCACGACGGGCTGGTAGCTCGGCGGCCGCACCCACAGCTCGTGGCCGATACGCCGGGCCGGCCAGAGCGCGTCATCGACGGCGGCGAGCAGTTCCGGGCCAGGATCCTCGCCGGCGGCGGGCTGGACCGCCACGTCCGCCGCGTAACGTGTTCCGGTCCAGCGCAGCATGGTCGCGGCCCGGCGGACCCCGGCCACCCGTTCGGCGATCGCGGTGTAGTCGGCGGCGACGAGCGCGCGCGGCTGGTCGACCAGGAAGGCGCCGGGCAGCGCGGCCTTGGCCGCGGTGATGCTCTCCGGGTCGGTGCCACCCGCCGCGGGAAGCGGATTTCCCAGGCTCTGGACCACGGACACGGCCGCGGCGGCGGCCGGATTCCGGCCGGCGATGGCGTTGATCGCCCCGGCCGGCACGTTGCCCGCGGCCCCCTGGCCGACCTGATAGCTCGCCTCGACCGGGCCGACCGGCTGGTCACCCGGGCTGAAGCGCAGATGTCCCCGCCCGGCGTCGTCGACCTCCACCATGACCTGCCGGGATCCCGGCAGGCTGCCGACCAGGTCCCGCACCACCGTCCACGGCCGCCCGCCGCCGGCCGCATCACCGTCACCGGCGCCGCCGACCGGCGCCAGCGCGAGCAGTGGTCGCGCCCGGCGGGCATCTTGACTGGTTGCGGCGCTGGCCGGACCCCAGGCGGCCGGGTGGTGGGAGCTGAGCCGACCGGCCAGATCAGGCCCCCAGTCGTCGGCAACCTCCCGGATCAGCACTTCCCCGAGCGGGCCGCTGGCCCGGGCCAGGTCGGCCAGGGCGGCCAGGCGGCGGACCCGGGACCCGAGCAGCCGGCTGGCCTCCAGCAGGAGCCGGCTCAGGCCTTCCGCCTGCTGCCCGGCCAGGTCCCGGTCCCGGTGGCCCCGGCCGCTCAGGCCGAACTCGGCGAGCACCTCCTCGCCGAGCAGCCGGCGCAGGGCGCTCAGCTGGCGGTCGCTCAGCACCTCGCCCTGCTGAGCGTCGCGGCGCCACCCTTCCACCTCGTGGCGCCAGTCCGCGGGCAGCCGGCGCAGCGTGCGGGCCTGATGCCGGGCCACGGCCGCGGGGTCAGGGTACGGGCACGCCCAGCTGAGCGACGGATGGGTGAGGACCACCTGGCCGGGATCCAGCTGGTCGGGCACGCCCAAGCCGTCTCCGACCAGGATCGTGTTGGCCCGGACCACAGCGCACGGCACCGGGGCGCGGTCGGGGCGCGGCGCGCTGACCTGCAGGTCGAACGGCAGTGCGTCCGCCTCGGCCCAGGTGATCTCCAGGATGGGCTGGTCGTAGAGGCGGTCGACCGAGGCGTGCACCGCGGTCAGCCGGACCGGGTGCCGCTGCTCCAGGTCCGGCGGCCCGATCCCGGACGGGTCATGGATCGCCTCGAACACCACGACGTCACCGGCTCGCAGGGCCAGCGACCGTGGCCCGGACGGCCCGCGGTCAGCGGGATCGGTCCACCCGTCGGCCAGGACCGCGGTCGTCGCCCCGGCCAGCAGCCAGCTTTCATGCTCTCCCCACGCCCACAGGGCCACCTCATTGTGGGCCGGCCTGACCGCGACCACCGGCCCGCGGCCCTGGCGCGCTGAGCTCGCCGCCGGCAGCGCCGCCCGGACCGGGGTGTAGCAGCGCACCGGGTTCGGTGCCCCGGGCAGCAGGGCGTCGCCGGACAGGACCGGCGAGGCCCCCTCGGCCAGGCCCGGTGCCGCGGCGAATACCAGGTCACGCAGCGGCAGCTCGGCCGCATCGGCCACCGTCAGGCACACCCACGCCCGGGCCTGGACGCCTTCGCCGAGCGGGTAGTCGACCAGGCGGGCGTGCCGCCGCACCGAGATCCGCCGCCGGGCGGTCTGCAGGTAGGCCTCGGTGGCGACGGCGTCCTGGTAGTAGCTGAGGTCGTCGCCGACGTAGGCGAGCAGCTCAACCAGGGTGATCCCGATGTCAGGCACGTGGCGTTCGGTCCAGGCCGGCATGGTCTGCGCCAGCCGGTCCAGGATGAGCTGGCGCAGCCCTTCGTAGTCGCGGGCCAGGTAGGACGCCTGCGGCCCGGCCGGGCTGGGGGCGGCCGTCGGAGCGGCGGCGACCGGGTTGGGCCGGTCTACATCGAAGGTGAAACTGGCCTGGGCGAACCGGGAATCGAGGCCGCGCAGCGGCGCCCAGCCGGGACGGCCGTCGGCGGTCCGCTCGACCAGCCGGAACGTGTAGGGGCCGGCGCCGCCCGGAGCCGCGAGCTCGACCAGCAGCCGGTCCTCCAGGCGCGGATCGTCCGGCGGGGCCCGCCGGACCGCGGTGGCGACGACCGGCGCCGCGCCGGGTGGCCCGTCGATGCGGATGTTAGCCAGGTGCACCTGCGCCGGCGCGTGCTCGAGGAAGGTCAGGACCAGCCGCCGTCCGCGCTGATCGACCTCCACCGTGTCGAGGCCGTTGCCGTGACGACGCCGGATTTCGTGGCGGCGCGCTCCCCCCGCCACCATCAGGTCACCCCACCGGGTCGCCCGGCCGTCCATCGTCGCGCTCACCCCACCGGTATCGAGACAGTGGTGGCAGCGGCCGTGCCGGTGGCGGTGACCAGGTAGCTCAGGGCGACCTGCAGCTCGCTCCCGGCCGAGGTGACGTCGACGGACTGGACCGTCATGACGTCACCGAGCCACTGCTGGACGGCGGCTGAGACCGTGATCGACAACGCGGCCGCGACCTCCGGAGAGGTGGGGCTGAAGACCAGGTCGAGCAGCCCGCAGCCGAAGCCGGGGCGGTTGACCCGCTCTCCCGGCCGGGTGAAGAGCAGTTGCTCGAGCAGCTGGGCGATGTGGTCGCCCGCCGATGCCGCGACGGCCGTCGTGCCTTGCGGATCGAGGTGATAGGGAAAGGCGATATCCATGCTCAGATCACCGAGAACTGGGCGCCGTTGACCGTGAAGCTGGACGTCATGAGCCTGACCGCGGGCGCGGTGATGGTCACGCCGGACGCGTTGAGGCTGATCGACGTGGTCCCCGCGTTCGCGTAGAGGCTCACATTGCCCGCGGTCGGCGGCAGGTTCGGCAGGTCGGAGATCCCGATGCCGCTGGTGGCCGTTTCCAGCGTCACCGACGGCATCGGCGTGGTCCCGGCGAGCAGCGCCATCTTGCCGAGGGTGGCGGGTGTCTCCCAGAAGCAGCCGACCCAGATCGGCATCTGGGGATCGCCCTGCTCGAACTCGACCCACACGCTGGCACCGACCGGCGGGGGGACGAACGAGGTACCCATCATCGGGCCGGCCAGCGGGACGCAGGGCAGGGCCCAGTTGCTCGTCAGGAGCCCGAACACGTCGGGAACCCGCAGGATGAGCCGGCCCTGCTTGAGCGGATCGAGGTTGGTCACGACCGAGCCGCGGTACTTGCCGAAGAAGCGCTTGCGGACGTCGGGATCCGGGTCCTGAGCGTCCGGATCCCCGAACGGCAGCAACGACTCCTTGTAATGGGAGTGGCCGAGGTCAGTCATGGGTTCTCCTTGTCCTGGGGTTTCACGGGGATGCGGGCAGCGCGGTGATCCGGCCGCCGCCGGGGGATGGCGCGGGTGTGGGCACGGGCAGCAGCGGCCCCGGCGGGGTGGCGGGAACGCTCAGGCCACCGGGCAGGACGGGGGCGCTGTCCGCCGCTGCGGTGGCAAACGAGCCCAGCTCCTGTACCTGAGAGGTCAGGTAGGACAGCGGGTCGCCGCTGCCTGCGATCAGGGCGTTGCGGCTGAGGGTGAAGCTTTGCTTGTAGGACCCCGGCTTGATGGTGTGGGTGGTGCTGTCGACGAAGTACTGGCCGTCGTAGGTGACGCCGGCGCCGCGCACCTCGACGAGCGTGCGGGCCGGCAGGATGGCCCCGTAGCGGAGCACGTCGAGGGTGCCCTGGCCGGAGATCACGTTGGCGGTGGACGCCGCCTGGGCCAGGGCGATCCCGGCCGCCTGGAGCGGGGTGTACTTAGCCAGGCCGGGCATGGGGCTGATCTTGAGCGGGATGGGGCTCTTGCGGCCGAGCGGCGGGCTGATCGGGTTGATGTCGGGTACCGGGATGGGCACGGGGATGCTGCCAACCTGGATGACCACGACCCACTGGGTCTTGGCGAAGCCGTCGAAGGAAAATTGCAGGGACTCCACGTTGCTGGCGCCGTCCCAGTCGATGGCGATGGGAGGTGGCACCGGCAGGAACGGGATCGCCGTCCTGAGCATCGGCCCCCAGTAGGCCAGGTTCATGCCCGGCAGCGGTCCGGGCTGGATGAAGAAGACGTAGCCGACCCGGTCCGCGAGCGTCTTGATGTACTTCAGGTCGGTGCCTCGCTGAACGGGGATGTGAGCCACCGGGTTCGGGACGTCGATCAGGACGCTGGGAATGACGATCGGGACGATTCCGTAAAGCGGGATGTACTTGCCCACGGCGATCGCCACGCGCGCCTCGGCGGGCATGGCCGGCCAGGGGAAGCCGGTCAGGTCGACGAGGTCGAGCATCCGGGTGAGGTCATCGCCCTTGATGGACAGGACGGCTTTGCCCGGCTCGTCGCTCGGCACCATCTCCTGGAAGGTGATCACGCCGTCCATCAGCACGGTGGCCGAGCCGGCCATGGTGACGACCAGGATCACCCGGGTCGGGGGATCGAAGTACCCGGCCGGCAGCAGGTCGGTGAGCAGCGGTGATCCCTTGCTCACGGCGAACGACAAGTCGAAGCCGCTCTTGCCGGTCGCGCTCACCTGCACGCTCGCCGAGACCAGCGACTCCATCACCTCCCGGGGCACGGGGCTCGGCTGGACGGCCCCGATCAGCAGGCTGAGGGTGATCTCACTGGCCACCAGGCACCCCCGCGGGCAGCGGGACGATGATGGTCGTCCCGGGTTGTTGGGCCAGGTCGCTCGGCCGGTCGACCAGGTTGGCGTCGGCCAGCAGCCAGGACAGCTCGGCGTCACCGAGTTCGGCCGCCGCGATCTGGTCGGCACGCTCACCCGGCCGTACCAGGTGCGTGCGCTGCGTCGCCAGCTGACCGGGCTGGGGCAGGAAGCGGCGCAGCAGGTACGGCACCGCGGTCCCGTCGGGCGCGGTCCAGGTGGCGGTGCCGACGGCGGCATAGCGGCTGGGCGAGCTCATCTGCGGGTGCTCCCGGTCTCGGTCATGGCAGGTGCTCCAGTCCCAGCGGCCGGACGTCGGTGCCGGCCACCAGGGCGGCGAGGCTTTCCGCGGTGCGGCGGTAGCCGAGGTAGAGCGTCGACCCCAGGTGGGTGATCGGCAGATCGCTGGTCGTCAGCACCTTGAGCTCGAGGCTGACCTTGGCCCGGATCGGCCGGAGCTGGGGATCGAAGACCTCTTCAGTGATCGACAGGCTGCCGACCACGACCGGGACGACCCGCTGCACGCCCCACACCAGGACGATCAGCGGCGCCTGGACCGGGGCGATCTCCAGCATCCCCCGGTCGAAGAGCGCGTCGGTCGTCAGCAGCTGGTCGGCGGACGGCGTGATCAGGGCCTCCAGTGAGGCGAGGACAGGCAGCAGGCCGTTCCCGGCCGCGGGCGGGCTGGGTTGGCCGCTGGGTTTCTCCAGCACCTGGTCGGCCGCGTCGAGTTCGGCTTCCAGCTTGATCGTCTGGTGCGGCGGGCCGGTGAAGCGCAGCACCTCGAGACGGTCGCCGGGCTCGCCGGTCATGGCCCGGGGCTGCAGGGTCCTGGTCATGGTGTCGGGGTTGTACTGGAAGACGATCACGTCGACGATCGTGCTGGTGACCGGGTCGAGCTGGACCAGGCCCCCGCGCAGCAGCTTCGGCGAGCCCGGAAACGCGCTGGCCGGCATGTTCATGCGCGCCCCCGTCGGGACTGGCGCCGGCTAGGCACGGCCGGGCGGCTGTCAGCGAGAGCGCCGGCGGGCAACGCGGCCAGCACGTCGTGCGCGATCCGGCGGCCGAGCCACGATACGCCGCTGGCCTCCTGGTCCGTCCGGGCGCCCGCAGGCGGCTGGGCGCCCGCAGGCGGCTGGGCGTCCGCAGCCTTCCAGCCACCCACGGCCGGCTGGCCGCCCTCGCGGGTGACGCGCTCGCGCAGCTGGCGGGCGAGCTCATGTTCCAGCGCCGCGGTGAGGTGCTCGCGCTCGCGCCGGGTCAGGGAGGTGCCCTCGACCACGATCTGGTCGATCCGCAGGTTGATCTTCACCGGGCTACCTCCGCGCGTAGCTCGAAGTCGGTGCCGCTGACCGGCAGCTGGAGCTTGCGGAATTCGATCCGGGCCATCTCCAGGACCAGCTCGGTCGTCACCGGGGTCTGACGTCCCGCCGCGCAGAAGGCGGCGTTGAGGGCGATGTTGCGGATCATCCCGCCGGTCGTGGCCAACTTGGTGAGCCGGCCGACGTCGAGATCGTCAACCGGGGCCCGGGACGGGAACGCTCGCCGCCACAGCAGCTCGCGCTCGCGGGGCGAGGGGAACGGGAAGCTGACGACGAAGCGGAGCCGACGCAGGAAGGCCCGGTCGACGGCTTGACGCTGGTTGGTGGTCAAGATGGCCACGCCCCGGTAGTCCTCCATGCGCTGCAGGAGGTAGTTGACTTCGATGTTGGCGTAGCGGTCATGGCTATCCTTGACCTCGCTGCGCCGCCCGAACAAAGCGTCGGCCTCGTCGAACAGCAGCAGGGAGCCGCCCTCGTCGGCCGCGTCGAACACCCGGCGCAGGTTGCGCTCGGTCTCGCCGATGTACTTGCTGACCACGCCGGACAGGTCGATCCGGTACAGCGCCAGCCCGAGCTCACCCGCGATGACCTCGGCCGCCAGGGACTTACCGGTACCGGACTGGCCGGCGAACAGGGCCGTGATGCCGCTGCCGCGGGTGATCCTCTCGCCGAAGCCCCACTGGCGCAGCACCGTCGCCCGGCCCCGCACCTGGTCGACGAGGTGCCGCAGCAGCACGGTCTCCGCGTCCGGCAAGACGAGATCGTCCCACGTGGCGACGGCGTCCTGCCGCCGGGCGAGCGCCGCCAGCCGGGGACGGCTCTGGGACTGGCAAGCCTGCCACAGGGCCTCGACGCCGCCCCGGCCGCGGGCGTGCCGGGCCGCCTCACGGATGGCCGCCTGGTTGAGGTCGAACTCCCCGGACAGCCGCCCGGTAACGTCGTCCAGGCCACTGGCGGGGCCGGCTAGATCGGCCAGGACTTCGGCCCAGAGCTGCTGCTGCTCCGCGGGAGACGGACGCTGGGCATCGACCAGGCGGAACGGGCGCCCAGGCACCGCGAGCGGCTCGCGACAGCCGACCAGGACCGCGCCGCTCAGGTCCCGGAGCAGGCCGTGCAGGGATGCGACATCCTCGGCTGGCACCTCGCTCACGTCGATATACAGGGCGAGCGGAAGCAGCATCGTCTCGCGCTCCCACAGCCGGATGACGTCGGCGAGGTCGAGCCCGGAACGGGGCAGCCGGTCGGTGGCCAGCTCATAGAGCAGGAGATCGGCTCGTTCGGCCATGGCCGAGGCCAGGCCCTGCCTGACCGCCGGATCAGCTCCGAGGAGCTCGACCAGCGGCAGCTGGGTCGCGGTCGCCGGCTCCTCCCAGGCCGCGAGGCCATCGGCGACGGCCACCTCCTGGCTGGGATATAGCTTCCCGAGGAGATCACCGACCGGGCGGACGAGATGATCCAGGCGGTCGTCGAGCTGGTTGAGGCCCTTCATGTAGTTCACGATCCGCTCGTCCGCCCGCAGCGCGCTGGTCACGAGCGGCTGGGCGGCACCCCGTTGCACTTCGACCAGCCGCCAGTAGCGCAGCGGCCGCTGGGGCGACAGGGCGTCCCAGGCCGGATCCGGCAGGATGCTGAGCGCGAGCGCGAACGTCGGCTGACCGATCCCCGCCTGGCCGCCGGCCGCCGCGCAACGGGCCGCCATCGCCGGGTCGAACTCCATAGCGGCGCAGAGCAGCAGGACGAGACGCTCGAAGCGGGAGAGGCCGAGGCGGTCGCCGAGCAGCTCGAGGGCGGGGGGAGGCCCGGACCACTGGCTCGTCAGGTAATCCTGCCACCAGGGGGCGCCTGGCTGGCCGCCGGGATCGTCGGCCCGGTCCGCGGAGAGCCGGCCGCGGAGCCACTCCAGGCCCTCGGCGAGATAGGCGTGGTTGCGTGACTCCCAGCCGGTCACGGCGGTCATGACAGCACCAGGCGCTGGCTCGGGTCGAAGCTTGCCTGACCAGCCACGACGGGGATGCTGTCCTGGCCGTTCACGCGCAGCCGCACGACATAGGAGCCGGCGGTGAATCCCCGCAAGGTGAATGACAGCGAGGTGCGGTGCTCGCTACCGGCTTCGCCCGCGGCGCCGGCCACGATCTGGTCGCCGACGACCAGCGCGACGGTCTGCCGCGCACCTACCGGTGGTGCGCAGGTGACCTCGAGGGTAACCGATCCGTTGTCGAGCGTCCCGGCGATCGGGCCATCATTGGTGATCACGGGAACCAGCGCCAGCGGGCTGGCGTTGCTGGCCAGTGTGCTGCCGTCGGCCGCGGTCACCAGCGCGGTGACGGCGACGATCCCGGCGGGCAGCGGCGTTTCCGACGGCAGCTGCACGGTCAGCGACCCGTCCGGCGCGGTGACGGCCGCCAGCAGCTGCGGGGCGCTCAGGGCGTCCCCCGAGACCTGGACCTGGGTAACTCCGCCGAGTCCCTGACCGATGAGGGTCACTGTATCGCCGGGGCGGGCGCCGGGCTGACCGCCCGGCGGCGCGGCCAGCTGCAGCCAGGGCGCGGCCCTCGCGGTGGCGAAGGGACCTTCGTCGCCGGCCGAGCGGGCCAGGACCGGGAGCGAAGCGCGGACCGGCCGCGTGTTGTCGATCAGGACCACGGCGGCGTCATAGCTGACCGAGATGCGGTATCCGGTGCCGAAGGTGGCCCACATCCGGGATATCTCGTCCATCGGTATGGGGTGCGGGGTGATCCTGACCCGATCAGGCTGATCTTCCAGGCCGCTTCCGCTCAGGGCCGCGGCGATGGCCGCGGGGGGAAGCAGGGGCTGGTCGTTGAGCAGCTGCATGCCCACCCCGAGCAGCCGGTGGGCCAGCACCTCATCGTCGTCCTCGCCGTAGGCGGTCATAAGGTACGACAGGACGAGCGGCAGCGGCGGCTGGCCGGACTCACCGGGGCGTATCCCCGGCGGATCCTGGTTGCGCCAGGCCGCATCGATCGAGGTCCGGTACAGGAAGAGGTTGATCTGATTGCTGGTGGTACCGTCCTGGCGGGCCCGGTCAGGGGGCCGGGTGGTGACCGTCGTCCCGGCCAGGTCGGCATCGTTGGACACGGCCTGGAACAGCATGTTCCGCAGCGTCGCGGTCACCGCCGCGATAGCCCGGTCGTTGCTCATCCGACCCTCCCGGCGGTCCGGGCTCGCAAGTACTCCTCCAGCCGGCTCGGCTGAGGCCGCGGAGAAGGAGCAGCGGGCGGGGCGGCCGGCCCGGACACGGCTGGCGCCGGGCTGACGCGGACTTCGACGCGCCCGATGCTCACCGTTATCTCGTCGGGCTGAGTCCGGCCGGCAGGTGGATACCAGCCCGGATCCGGGTGTTCAGGCCGGGATGGGCCGCCCCGGTCATCGGCCAGGGGAGCAGCGTCGCCGGGCCGTCGGCCGAGCCCTGAGGCGGCCGACGCGAAGCCGCCGGGTCCGGAAATACGCCCGAGGTAGGGTCCGGCCAGCTCTGACCGCACAGGGCGCCCACGGCCCTGGAGCCGGTCACCGGAGAGCGTGAACGCCGGCTCGGTGGACCCGGCAGCTGAGCCAGTGGGTGAGGCGGAATCCGGTCGGCGGGCGGGGCCGACCGGGCGGGCGGCTTCGGCGCCGGACCGACCTGGGGACACCGGGCTGCTCCGGTCGCGACCGGGGCGGGCGGGCGCCGGGACGGCCTCCGGCGGCTCAACGGCCGGGTCCAACCGACTCGGGCTGGTCGGGCCGGGTGACCCTCGGCGTTCATGGCGATGGACCAGCTGGTCATCGGGCGCGGGGCGGGCGGAGCGGGCATCCCGGGCGCCGCTCTCGGCCCGGTCCGGGGCGGCGCCCCGGGCGAGCCCGGGCCACCCCGGCGGCCCTGGTGGACGCGGCGGCGGCGGGCGGCGGCGGGCACCGGCTGACGGCTCGGCCAGCTCGGATGGCCCCGGGCTGCCCGGAGCCGGGCTGGAGCCGGGCCAGGCGGGTGACCGCCCGGGCCAGGGGCCGGACCGGGGCCGGGCTGCTTCCCGCGGATCGTCGGCCGGTGGCCATAGGGTCTCGGGCCAGGACTCCGCGGGACCCGCGTCACCGGCCTCGGCGGGCCGCGGCGCCGGGCCGGGCACGGTGCCCGCCCAGGACAGCTCGGTCTCTGCCGGGGCCGGCTCGAAACGGGACCGGGGACGCACTCGCAACGACGGCTCGCCGCCGGTGAGCCCGCCGATGCGCTTGATGTA
>Ga0207664_10002604_pt1 | contig 11948 bp, 12 predicted proteins | sample LARL83metaG_FD_184349 | JGI IMG/M metagenome (GOLD analysis project Ga0207664, IMG submission 184349) | Corn, switchgrass and miscanthus rhizosphere microbial communities from Kellogg Biological Station, Michigan, USA - LAR L8-3 metaG... | ecosystem: Host-associated > Plants > Roots >...
GCTCGGACCGGGTGACCGGCCCTCGACCACTGGAGAACGAATGCCACATACCGCGCTGATAACTGGTGCAGAAGGATTCATCGGCTCACATCTGGTGCAGTTCCTTCTGAAAAAGCGATGGAATGTTATCGCCACCCGCCGCATGCACAATTTCGCACTGCATCCGTTGTCACCCAGCCTCCGCTTCGAGCAGTGCGATTTGCGCAATGGCCAGCGGATTGAGCAGCTCATCAACAGGTATGAGCCAACACATGTTTTCCATTTGGGCGCTCAGAGCTTGCCAACCACTTCGTGGGCGGATCCGGTTGACACCTTTGAGTCGAACATCATGGGATCCCTCCACCTGTTCGAGGCGGTCCGGCGCCGAAAGCGCCAGCCGGTTGTGGTATCGGCCTGCTCCAGCGCGGAGTATGGCCGCGTACCGGCATCGGCCATTCCCGTAAAGGAAGAACAACCTCTGCATCCTCTTCATCCGTATGGAATCAGCAAAGTGTGCCTCGACCTGCTGGCGCGCGAATATTTTCTCGACTACGGCGTGCCCATCGTGAACCTGCGGCTCTTCAATACGACCGGCCCCGGAAAAGTCAACGATGCGCCCTCCGACTTTGTGCGACAGATCGTTCGCATCAGAAAAAGGCAGCAAGAAGCTCTGATCGAGGTGGGGAATCTCAAGCCCCGTCGTGCCTTTCTTGACGTAAAAGACACCGTGAACGGATTTTATCTGGCCGCGCTGAAGGGCCGTCGCGGAGAAGTGTATAACCTGTGCGCTACCCGCACCTACACCATCGATGTAATTTTGCGTACTGCGATGCGCCTCGGCGGGGTCAAAGCGGAAGTCCGGCCGGTGGAGCGGCTCATGCGTCCTTCAGACGAAAACATTATCTTTGGCAACGCAGCCAAGTTTCGGCGGGATACAGGATGGAGACCTCTTTCAACGCTGGAAGATACTCTTTCCGCCATGATCCAGCACTGGGAGGGCGTGGTCTAATGCCGGCACTCGAGCAGTTCACCGCGGGCGCCGCTGCCGACAGAATACTCGATTCACGAGGCCCTGAAGCAGCACGCCCATCCGTGGCGTTGTTAACCGGAGGCCTTGACCGCCCCTACGCTTTCGGCCTGAGCAGCGCGCTTGCTGCCAAAGGGGTACACCTCGACGTTATTGGCGCGGAGGACCTCGAACTTCTGGTTGACCGCGCATCCTTGCGAGTGACGTTCTATAACCTGTACGGGGACCAGCGCAGAAAGGTCGCCCGGATCGCGCGACTTCTTCGCTATCTGATCGCTTACGCGATGTTGCTCCGGTATGCAGCACAGGCGACGCCTCGCATCTTTCATATTCTCTGGAACAATCGCTTTCAGCTGTTCGACCGAACTCTTTTGATGCTGTACTACCGGATGCTCGGCAAGCGAATTGTGCTCACGGCTCACAATGTAAATACAGCAAAACGCGATGGAAAAGACACTGCGTTAAACAGGCTCACACTCGCAGCTCAATATAAACTTGTAGATCATATCTTTGTGCATACTAACGCCATGAGAGATGCCCTGCTCCGGGAATATGGCGTTGAGGAACGCGCCGTGACTGTTATTCCATTTGGAATTAACAATTCTGTTCCAAACACATTACTCAGTTCGTCCGCAGCAAAGCAGCAGCTTGGCATTGGTGCCGCTGAGAAGGTGCTTTTGTTTTTTGGCGGTATCCGTCCCTACAAAGGCCTGGAATACCTCGCAGAGGCCTTTCGTGTCCTGGCGTGTGAGGATCCGCGATATAAGCTGATCATTGCCGGCGAACCGAAGCGCGAAGCCGTTCAATATTGGCACGACATTGAGCAGACCCTCGCTCGCGATCAGGGCTGCGGAAGAGTCATGCTGAACATAACGTATATCGACGATGCAGACGCGGAGATCTATTTCAAGGCCGCAGATTTGGCCGTCCTGCCCTACACGCAGGTATATCAGAGCGGCGTTTTGTTTTTGTCTTACAGCTTTGGTACGCCCGTTGTTGTAACCGATGTTGGCGCACTCCGCGATGACGTTATTCCCGGGGAAACCGGCTACGTATGCTCCCCCTGTGACACAACGGGCCTCGCGCAGGCAATTCGCAACTACTTCGCCAGTGATTTATATCGGAATCTCGAAGGGCGAAGGTCGTGGATACGTACATTCGCAGAGCAGCGTAACTCGTGGGCTGTCGTGAGCCAGAAAACCGTTGATGTGTACCGTGAGCTTCTGGAGCTCCGCCGGGCCTGACACGGCTGTCACCTTCGACTCTGCGGTCGCGAGAAAAGGTATCTCTATGATTACAACCAAGACTCCACTTCGCGTCTCCTTTTTCGGCGGGGGCACCGATTATCCGGTGTGGTACCGGCAGCACGGCGGGGCCGTCCTGTCCACAACCATCGATAAGTGCTGCTACGTAACCTGCCGGCGGCTACCGCCCTTCTTTGATTATCACAGCCGTATCTCCTACTCGAAGGTCGAAAATGTGAGCAGGAACGGCGAGATCCAGCATCCCGCAGTTCGTGGTTGCCTGCAGTATCTCGGGATGGAGGAAGGCATCGAAGTTCACCATATTGCCGATCTGCCGGCGCGCACGGGCCTTGGCACAAGTTCCGCGTTTACCGTTGGGCTTCTGCTTGCGTTGTATGCGCTGCGCAACCAGATGCGCGACAAGCACACACTGGCCGCTGAAGCCATTCACATCGAGCAGGACCTCCTCGGCGAAGCGGTTGGCGCCCAGGATCAGGTCAGCGCCGCATTCGGGGGCTTCAACCGGATCAATTTCAATCAGGACGGTTCGATCGAGGTGAAGCGGATGGTGGTATCGGAATCCCGGCTCGCGGACCTACAGCAGCATGTGGCTCTTTTTTTCACTGGGTTTTCGCGTACCGCCTCGGAAATTGCTCAGGAACAGCTGAGGGTTACCCCGCAGAAAGAGCGGGAATTGAACGCGATGCTGGACCTGGTTCAGGAGGCCGAGGGCCTGCTGCGAAATGAACGGTGTTCGCTGACTGAATTTGGCCGCCTGCTGCATGAGGCGTGGAAAATAAAGCGGGGCCTCACTAACCGGATTTCGAACTCCGCAATCGACGAGATTTACGAGGCGGGGATGAGTGCGGGGGCGCTGGGGGGCAAACTGCTCGGAGCCGGTGGCGGCGGCTTCATGCTTTTCTTCGTTCCCCCGGAAAAGCGGTCGATTCTGCGGGCCCGTCTGAAGAACCTGCTTTGCGTGCCTTTTTCGTTCTCGACACGCGGCAGCGATGTGATCGTCTATGAGCCGGAAGAAGCTTATGACCAGTCCCTGGTGGCCGAGAGAGAGCTGATCTATGCCCAGAATGGCGCCTGACCTTTCCGATGGGGCGGAGGGCCTGCTGCCTGGACTGGGCGAAGGCGGAACCGGCTCGGTGACCTCGGGATTTCCCGCGCCACGTGTGGCCGCGAGCGCGACTGAAGGCAAGCAGGCGCATTCTCCGTCGGAAAGTTTACAGAGGCGAACGCTTCGGTTGTGCATGCTTCAGGCCGTACGGGTGTGGGCCCATCTCCCCGTGCGGGCGCGTTGCACGCGCGCCGGCGAGAGCCTCGGTCACCTCATTCACTTCCTGGTGCGCGAAGTGTTCGAGCGCCAGCAGTACGTAGCTACCTATTTTCTTCGCAACCGGCCTGAACTGGAGCTGATCATTCGACTGCTGTCGGCGCGGCCAAGGGGCTCTCGCATCAAGCTCACTGTGCTCGCGTGCAGCAAGGGCGCCGAAGTTTATTCGATCGCGTGGGCGATTCGCAGTGCCCGCCCGGATATCAATCTGCATATTCAGGCGATCGATATTGTGCCCGAGATGGTATCGTTCGCGGAACAGGGGATCTACTCATACTCGGGGTCCAGAAACGATGGCCGTGAAAGACGCGGAACTTCGTCCAGCGGCGATCCCGTCGCGCGCGACACGGAACGCGATCAGGGCACCTCGATCTTTGAGAGGGTCACTGCGGCCGAGTTCGACGAGATCTTCGAATTGGTCGGCGATCAGGTCAGCATTCGCCCGTGGCTCAGACAGAACATCTGCTGGTCGTGCGGCGATGCCGGCGCCCCTGAACTGGCGCGGCGCATCGGCCCGCAGGATATCGTCGTCGCCAATCGCTTTCTCTGCCATATGCCCCCTCCGCAGGCCGAGCGCTGCCTGAGGAATATCGGAAAACTGGTTGAGCCCGGAGGATATCTTCTCGTCACAGGGATTGATTTGGATGTACGACAAAAAGTGGCGCGTTCCCTTGGCTGGAAGCCTGTACTCGATCTCATTCGCGAGATCCACGACGGCGATTCGTCCCTCCGTGAAGGCTGGCCCCTGAATTACTGGGCGCTGGAGCCCTTCGGCCGCCAGCGGCGTGACTGGCAGTTTCGTTACGCGTCGGTTTTCCGGATTGGCGAGACAGACTAAGACTCACCACTGTTTCGAGAGCTCACTTGGATTTCAGGCAGACTGAAATTAGCGGTGTCTGGGTCATCGATCCTGCGCCGCATGCGGACGATCGTGGACGCTTCATGCGCGCCTGGTGCAGCCAGGAATTTGCGCAGCACCAAATTGCGTTCGCACCCGTGCAGGCAAATATGGGATTCAGCCTGCGCAAGGGGACGGTGCGTGGCATGCATTTCCAGCGGGACCCCTCTCCGGAAGCCAAACTGGTCCGGTGCACCCGAGGCGCGATGTTCGATGTGGTCGTTGATCTCAGGCCGGAATCGCCCACCTGGCGGCACTGGTATGGCGCAGAGCTCACGCCGGAAAACGGGCGCATGTTTTATCTCCCGGAGCGTTGTGCTCACGGTTATCAAACGCTGGTCGATCATACAGAGATGCACTACATGACTTCTGCTTTTTATGACCCCACGGCAGCTTCGGGTGTTCGTTTCGACGATCCCGCATTGAGGATCGTATGGCCGCTGCCGGCAACTGCAGTTTCAGAGCAGGATCGCAGCTGGCCACTCATTACGGAATAACTCGCGAATTCCGACAATTGCGCGCGCGTGCTCCCCGGCCAACAGGCGCGGCAAAGGAGAAACCATGAAGGTCGTACTATTCTGCGGCGGTTTAGGCATGCGTCTCCGTGATTACTCGGAGACAATTCCAAAGCCGATGGTTCCCATCGGTTACAGGCCCATTCTGTGGCACGTGATGAAGTACTATGCCCACTACGGCCACAAGGACTTCATTCTCTGCCTGGGTCATCGCGCCGACGCGGTCAAGAACTACTTCCTCAACTACAGCGAGTGCGCCTCCAATGACTTTGTTCTCTCCGCCGGGGGTAAGAAGCTGGAGTTGTTCAACAGCGATATACATGACTGGCGGATCACGTTCGCCGACACGGGGATGAACTCAAACATCGGCCAGCGGCTGAAGGCCGTGCAGCCATATCTGGAGGGAGAGGAGGAGTTTCTCGCAAACTACAGCGATGGGCTGACGAATCTTCCCCTGCCCATGCAACTCGACCATTTTCATCGGCACGGCAAAATCGCCAGCTTCCTGTGCGTGCGTCCAAATCTGAGCTACCACCTCGTCACCGTGGAGAACGGCTCAGCCAGCCTGGTCTCGGGCGTACATGCGATCAACAGCGGGGCCCTGCGAATCAATGGGGGGTTTTTCGCCTTCCGAAAGGAGATATTCGATTACATTCACGAGTCCGAGGAACTCGTGGCCGAGCCGTTCGAGCGACTGGTGAGAGATCGACAGCTGATCGGGTATCTCTACGACGGCTTCTGGGCCAGCATGGACACGTTCAAGGACAAGCAGCAGCTTGAACATCTCTGGTCCGCGGGCAACGCCCCCTGGGAAGTATGGAAAAGCAACGGGAATGGCCACGCGAGGGAATCCGTGCCCGTCGGGAGCCTATGCGAAGTCTGAGTCTCGCCGGCCCGATGCCGCTGACCATCCTCTGCATCGGGGCCCATTCCGATGACATCGAGATCGGCTGCGGCGGAACAATCCTGCGACTCCGTCAGGAATACCCTGGCTGCCGTGTTTACTGGATCGTCTTGAGCGGGGAAGGCGAGCGGGCCGATGAAGCGCGGCGAGGTGCTGAATTGTTCGCACAAGACGGAATTGTTGGTGGCCCAAGGCTGCATTCGTTCAGAGATGGCTTCATGCCCTACACGGGGGCGCAGGTAAAGGATGAACTGGAGAAGCTAAAGCAGGAGGTTTCCCCCGACCTGATCCTGACCACCAGCCGCGGAGATTCGCATCAGGATCATCGCTTGCTGGGCGAACTGACGTGGAACACATTTCGCAACCACCTGATTCTTGAGTACGAAATCCCCAAATATGACGGCGATCTTGGCAATCCATCTTTCTTTGTGCCCCTGACGAAGGTGGACTGCGAGAGAAAGATTGAGTATCTGATGAAGGCCTTTTCATCGCAGCACTCCAAACGATGGTTTGAACCCGAAACCTTTCGTTCGCTGCTGCGACTCCGCGGAATGGAATGCAACGCAGCAAGCGGCTATGCCGAAGCCTTCTACTGTAGAAAAGTCGTGCTCTGATCCGCACCGCCCGCCCTTTGGTCAACAAGCAGACCGGGCACTAAAAGCCCGATGGATGATTCCATGAATGTAGATACCGCCCTCAGACAGTTGGAAGACGACGGCCGGCCCATTCGCATCGGCATGATTGGCGCTGGAGCAACAGGTCGCGCGATAGCGCTGCAACTCGGCACGCCAGTTCCCGGCATCCGTCTTGTCGGGATTGCTAATCGCACGCCCTCGCACGGGGAGCGTGCTTTCAAGGAAGCCGGTATCGCTGCGTGGAAGGCGGCCAGCTCGGCCGCAGCCGCTGCAGATGCCATCCGGCACGGCGTGCCGGTGCTGACGGATGATCCCGCCGTGCTGATCCGCTGCGATGCCGTGGATCTGCTCATCGAAGTCACCGGGAGCATCACCCCCGGAGCGTCGACCGTTCTCGACGCCATCGAGAACGGCAAACATGTCGTTCTGGTCAACGCCGAACTTGACTCTCTGATCGGCCCTATTCTGAAGACCCGAGCGGATCGCGCCGGGGTCGTGCTGACGCACACGGACGGCGACGAGCCCGGTGTGGCGATGACCCTCCTGCGATACCTGCGCTCTCTGGGGCTGCGCCCTGTAGCCGCCGGCAATCTGAAGGGCATGGTGGACTATTACCGCAATCCCGATACGCAACGCGCCTTCGCAGAGCGGAATGATCAGGACGCGAGGAAAGTGACGTCATTTGCCGATGCCACGAAGCTGTCGATGGAAACCACGGTCCTGTCGAATGCCACCGGATTCTCTCCGGGGCGTCGCGGCATGTATGGACCAGCATGCAAAGACGTGCGCGAAATGGCCAATCTGCTGCCTTCCGAGCAGTTGCTGAGCACCGGACTGGTGGATTACGCGCTCGGAGCGGCGCCGCACACCGGGGCATTCGTCATCGTCCACGAAGACTCGCCGCTGAAGCAGGCGCAACTGGGCTATTACAAGCTGGGCGATGGGCCTTTCTATGTGTTCTACACGCCTTTCCATCTTCCTCACATTCAGATCGCGTCCACTATCGGCCGGGCTTTTGTTCACCAGGACGCGACGGTCGCTCCCCTCGCAGGTCCGGTCAGCGAAGTCATAGCTGTGGCGAAACGCGACCTGAAAGCCGGCGAGACGCTTGATGGGATCGGCGGCTTCTGTTCCTACGGACTCATCGACAGGACCGCGGATGCGCGTGCCATGGGCGCTCTGCCCATTGGCCTCTCGGCTGGCCATAAGTTGCGGCGCGATGTCGCGAAGGACTCCGTCATCACCTTCGCCGATGTCAATGCGGCCGTTCCGGATCTCGTTCAAGCCTTGTGGCAGGAGCAGCAGGCACGATGGCCAGCGCGGACCGAGAGCAGCGCTGAGCACAACATGCAGGCAGCACTGGTGGGCGGAAAATGACCTCGCGAGGATCTCGGGAGACGGCTCTCGATACCGGTCTGATATTGCACTCGAAAAGGACAGACGAGATGCCTGATCATTCCTGGTGGAACAATCGCCGAGTGCTCCTGACTGGGCATACTGGATTCAAAGGCAGTTGGCTCTCGCTCTGGCTGCATGCGTTGGGTGCGCGCGTCACGGGGTGCGCCCTTGAGCCCCCGACGACGCCCAGCCTCTACGAACAGGCGCGAGTCGCCGTCACTCGTGAACCGCACCACACGCTCATAGCGGAAGCCGAGTTTCTCCAGCAGTCCGATCGAGCCGGCGTTTTCGAGCGCCGTGATCGCGACCACACGCTCCAGCCCGAGCGTCTGCGTGGCCAGCTGCAGGCAGGCCTGCGCTGCCTCGAGCGTGTAGCCGCGCCGGCGGTGCCCGGGCAGCAGCGCGAAACCGAGCTCCACGTCCGGATGCGTGTCGCGGCGCAACAGGCCGCACATACCGACCGCCGTGCCGCCATTCCGCAGCTCGGTCAGAAACAGACCGAAGCCGTGGCGCGCGTAGCTTGCGAGCGGGCCTTCGGTCAGATAGCGACGGGCGTCGTCCTCGTTGCGCACGTTGCGGTCACCGACGTTGCGCAGAAAATCCGGATCGGTGAGCAGGGCAACGATGAACGGCGCGTCGCCATATTCGAGGCGCCGCAGACGCAGCCGCGGGCTCTCGCATACGATCAAGCCGGCACCGCAGTGGCGCGCACGCCGTACAGGAGCGAGGTGAGTGCTGAGCTGTGCGTGGAGGCGCATGAGACCATGTCGCGATTATTGCGTACCATCGGCTGCAGTTCCTAGCCGAGGATGACCGTCATGATTACGCTCTATCACCGGCCGAAGACGCGTGCCACGCGCTTCATCTTCCTGCTCGAAGAGCTGGGGGCGCCTTACACGCTGCAGAACGTCACCACGCGCACGCGCGACGGAACCGGGACGCCTGATCCGGCCAATCCACACCCGCACGGCAAGGTGCCGGCGATCTCCGACGACGGCGTCGTGGTATTCGAATCCCCGGCCATCGCGCTGTACCTCACCGACCGCTTTCCCGCGAACGGCGTCGGACCGCTGGTGGGCGCACCGGAGCGCGGCCCCTACCTGTCATGGCTGTGTTACTACGGCTCGGTGCTCGAGCCCGCGTTCATGTCGAAGTTCCTGAACGTCGAGGTGCCGCGCGTTACCGCCGGATGGGTGCCGGTGGAGGAGGCCATCGCGGCGGTCCTCGAGCGACTGTCGCGAGGGCCTTACCTGCTGGGCGAGTCCTTCAGCGCCGCCGACGTGCTGTACGCGACCATGTTCGGCATGTTCGCGCAGGTCCCGTTCCTGCCGAAATCCGCGCTGCTGCAGGGTTACGTGGCACGGGTGACGGAGCGGCCGGCGTTCGCGCGCGCTCTGGCGCGGGAAAGTGCCTGACGCCGCCGGTCGTATCCACACGGAGGATTCCTGCAGAGGCTCACACCGTTTCTATACCGACCATTGCGAACCCATCGGCGCTGACTCACGCCGCGTCACGGTGCTGCGCCTCGCGACGCTCAGACGTGCGCACCCGGGCGGGGGCCGCCAGGTCCGAAAGTGGCTACTCTGGGGCGCCGGGCCCGGGTATCGTGCGCTGCATGGATACGATCTCCGGGCTGGATCCCGAAGCCCTCAACCGCGCCCGCATCAGCCGCGACCCGCGCTTCGACGGCAAATTCTTCATCGCCGTGACCTCGACCGGCATCTATTGCCGGCCGATCTGCCCGTCCCGCTACGCCAAGCGCGCCAACGTGCGCTTCTTCGGCAGCACGGCGGCCGCTGAGGCGGCCGGGTTCCGGCCGTGCCTGCGATGCCGGCCTGAGGCCGCTCCCGGTACGCCCGCGTGGCTCGGGACGGCGGCGGTCGTGCGCCGTGCGCTGCGCCTGATCGACGAGGGCGCGCTCGACGAAGACTCGGTGACGACTCTGGCGGCACGCCTCGGTATCGGGCCGCGCCACCTGCTGCGGCTGTTCGCGCGCCACGTCGGCGCATCGCCGATCGCGGTGGCACAGACGCGGCGGCTGCACTTTGCGGTGTGCCTGCTGGAAGACACCCGCCTGCCGATTACCCAGATTGCGCTGGCCGCGGGATTCGGCAGCACGCGCCGCTTCAACGACGCGTTCCGTCACACTTACCGCCGCGCGCCGCGCGAGCTGCGCCGCGCGGCGCGCCGCGGCGCCGCCGCCGGCAGCACCGAAGAAGTGGTGCTGCGCCTGGCGTACCGGCCGCCGTACGACTGGCCGCAGGTGCGCGACTTTCTCGCGACGCGCGCGGTGCCCGGCGTAGAGCGGGTCGACGCGCGCGGTTACGCACGCACCGTGGCCTGCGGCGACACTCATGCGCTCGTCTGCGTGAACGCCCTGCCCGGCCGGGACGCGCTCGAGCTGCGCGTGGCGGGCGCGCCACCGACGGCCCTGCTGCAGCTGGCGACCGTCGCGCGGCGGGTTTTCGACCTGGCGGCCGATCCGGCCCGCATCGGCGTCGAACTGGCACTCGATCCGCTCGTCGGCCCGCTGCTGTGCGAACGTCCCGGGCTGCGCATCGCGGGTGCCTGGGACCCGTTCGAGTGCGCGGTGCGCGCGGTGCTCGGCCAGCAGGTGAGTGTGGCCGCCGGGCGCACGTTCGCCGCCCGGCTGGTGGCACGCGTCGGTGCCCCGGTCCGTGGTGGCGCGGATGGCCTGACGCACTTGTTTCCGAAGCCGGCCGCGCTCGCCACGGCCAGCCTCGAGGGGCTGGGGCTCACCGGCGCGCGCGCGGCGACATTGCAGGCACTGGCGCGCGCGGTGCTGGACCATCGGGTCGATTTCGGCACGGCACCTGAGGAGGTGGTCGAAGCGCTGGCGCGTGTGCCGGGCATCGGCAGCTGGACGGCGCAGTATGTGGCGCTGCGCGCGCTCGGTGAGCCCGACGCGATGCCGACCGGGGACCTCGTGCTGCGCCGGATGGCCGGCAGTGCCGACGCCATGCTGAGCGCGACGGCGCTCGAGCTCCGCGCCCGTCGGTGGCGGCCATGGCGCGGCTACGCCGTCATGCACCTGTGGCGCGCAGCCGCGGCCGCCGCCCTCAACAGCGTCCGAAAGCAGCCGGTCCAGGCGCACACGCAGGAGTAGGATCGTTCACCATGAAGACGGCAGCGCCGGCACAACTTTACTGGCACGAGATGGACTCGCCCGTGGGCCCGCTGCTGCTCGCCGGCGATGGCGCCGGACTGCGGCGCGTGCATTTTCAGGCCGGGCCGCAGCCGCTGCAGCCGCCGGCCGCCTGGCGCGCCGACCCGGCGCGCCGTTCGCCGCCGTGTGCGGGCAGCTGCGCGAGTACTTCAGCGGCGTGCGGCGCACGTTCCTCCTGCCGCTCGCGCCCCAGGGCACGCCGTTCCAGCTCGCCGTGTGGCGCGCGCTGCGCGAGATCCCGTACGGCGAGACGCTCAGTTACGGAGCGTTGGCGCAGCAGCTCGGATTGCCGGGCGGAGCGCGTGCGGTGGGGCTCGCCAATGGCTCGAACCCGCTGCCGATCATCGTGCCGTGCCACCGCGTGATCGGCGCTGACGGCTCGCTGACCGGTTTCGGCGGCGGCCTGGACATCAAACGCACGCTGCTGTCGCTCGAAGGAGCGCCATGCGTTGCCGACCTGTTCGCACCCGCCGCAGCCGCAGCGCGGCCGCGCGAAAGTGGCTCCTTGCCCAGGCGCGGAAGTGGCCCTTGTACGTGACCGCTCCGGTGCTAACGTCTGTGCGGCGCTGCGAACCTCGATGAAGCGGGCCCGAACAGATCCATCCACGTGCATCGCACTCCCCCCGGGTGACGCGGATGAGCCGGCTGCGGCCCGGAGAGCTTCGCAGCGCCCACTTCCCCGTGGTTGGCTGCTTGCGGCACTCGCGCTGGCGGGTGTCGCAGGCACACTGCATGCCACCCGCGGCGCGGCCGCCCCCGCAGCTGCCTGCGCCGACGCGAGCTACCGACAGCTGGATTTCTGGCTCGGCGATTGGGACG